>Ga0129317_1002036_pt1 | contig 12617 bp, 15 predicted proteins | sample Cm1ome_FD_94430 | JGI IMG/M metagenome (GOLD analysis project Ga0129317, IMG submission 94430) | Eastern black-and-white colobus group fecal microbial communities from Wisconsin, USA - Cm1105 metagenome | ecosystem: Host-associated > Mammals > Digestive system > Large intestine > Fecal | place...
ATAAATTTTTATCTGCAAGGCGGAGGAATGAGCCGTAGCGGTGGCTACGGCGATTGACAACAACGTAGCAGATAGAAATTTAGACAAATGAAGCAGACTGTTAATTGAGGTGGCTCATACTAGTATGAGCCAGCCTCGCTAATAATGCGTTTAAGACAGTAGTTCTTCTGCCATTGCTTCGATCTGTTCCACATTTTCCTGCTTCACTGCAGACATGATTTTTACTCCGTTTTCAAGCCACTGAATATTTTTGCAGCCTTCCAGCATCTGCTTCATCACTTTGGCCGCCATCGGAGCCCAGGAACCGTTTTCAATCAGTCCAACCGTACGGTTCTGGAAATTATGCTCGGCAAGGCGTGTAATAAAGTCATTCATAAATGGATACACGCTTGCATTGTATGTAACTGCCGCAAGCACCAGTTTGCTGTATCGGAACGCATCGGCAAGTGCCTGTGACATATCATCCCTTGCAAGATCGTAAACAACAACCTTCTGTGCACCTTTTTCTTTTAATTTTTTTTCAAGCAGCTTCACTGCCTCTTTTGTATGTCCATAAACAGAAGCATAGGCAATCACGATGCCTTCCTCTTCCGGCCGGTAAGAGGACCAGGTATCATAAAGTCCGATGTAATGTCCGAGATTTTCCATCAACACCGGTCCGTGCAACGGACAAATGATCTGAATATCGAGTGCTGCCGCTTTTTTCAGAAGAGCCTGTACCTGTGCACCGTATTTTCCAACGATTCCGATAAAGTATCTTCTGGATTCGTCATCCCAGTCCTCCTGTACATCAAGCGCACCGAATTTTCCAAATCCATCTGCAGAAAAAAGCACCTTCTCGCTGCTCTCATAAGTCACCATAACCTCCGGCCAGTGTACCATCGGTGCAAAGACAAAGGTCAGTGTATGGCTTCCAAGGCTTAACGAAGCACCGTTTTCTACCACAATCTTCTGTCCTTCCAAATCAAGCTCAAAAAAGTTTTTGATCATAACGAAGGTCTTTGCATTCGCTACTACGGTTGTGTCCGGATAAACCTTCAGAAAATTCGCAATATTGGCAGCGTGATCGGGTTCCATGTGCTGCACCACAAGATAATCCGGTTTTCTTCCGTCCAGCACCTGTGCCACATTCCCAAGCCACTCCTCTGTAAAATTTGCATCTACAGTATCCATAACTGCAATCTTCTCATCCAGAATCACGTAAGAATTGTAAGACATGCCACCCGGAACTTTATACTGTCCTTCAAACAGATCGACCTGATGGTCGTTAACACCCACATACTTAATACTGTCTGTTACTATCATATGACCTTACTCCTTTTATTTGCTTTGGTTTATTATACTGCTTTTACTTCTTTGCCCGATTATCGGTTCGATTATCTGCAACACTGCTATTATAACTGATTTTTTTCTGTTTGTATTGTTCTTTTTTCCTATAGGGCTCATTACGGATATCCGCTCTGATTCTTCCGGCTCAATCAGCCTGTACGGATGCCTGCCTGATCTCCCTCCTGCTCAGTCTGTCTGTATATCTTCCTATCTCCAGTCGAATCAGTCAGTCTGCATATCTTCCTTATCTTCCACCTGCTCACACATCTGCAGCTCGCCACTTACCGTAAAACCATTCTTTCCCCGCCGCTTCGTTTCATACAGTGCACTGTCCGCTGCTTTGTACAGATCCATATAACAATCTCCATGTTCCGGTACAAAAGCAACGCCGATGCTGCTTGTAATCCGTTCCGGCATCTCGGAAAATTCCAATGATGCAATTTTCTTTACCAAACTGTCCACCCGACCATATACTGCATCCCTTGCATCTATATTTTTCAAAAAAACAACAAACTCATCTCCTCCGATTCTGCCGACAATATCATTTTCTCTGAAATAAGTCCGCAAAAGAGAGGCAAATTTCTGCAGTATCACATCTCCGACTGCATGCCCATACCTATCGTTGACATTCTTAAATCGATCAATATCAAAAATCAGAAACACATGCGCTGCTTCCGGTCTCTCTGCGATCGCCGCATTGATCTGTTCCTCGGTAGTCTTCTTATTAAAAAGTCCGGTCAGTGCATCTGTCTGCGACATGCGGAGCAATTCTCTGTTTTTCTGTGCATTTTTCCATATCGTATAACCAAAAAGAAGCAACACCAAAGCGCCGAAAACAACCATAAAAATCATTTCGTACGTTGTAAAAAAGCGATATGGCTGTTTTGCTACAGACACCGGAAGCACATAACAGATCATCCAGTCATTCATCCCAAGCGGAACGTAAGACAGGTATTGTTCTGATCCTCGCTCGCCTTCATTGCACACTTGTATCAGACCCGGTTCTCCTTCTTCAAAATCAGCCTTGACATCAGAAAGCTCCGTTCCATTCAATGTCTTTTTCCCGCTATACAGTTCAAAAAAATTCTCTTTATAAGTGATTTCACAATCCAGCGACTGTCCGTCGTATGCAATGATTTCACCGTCTCTTGTAACAATCAGACTATAACCGATTCCGCTAAATGTATCATTAAACATCAGGTGGCTTAAAGCTGTTACATTATAAGACGCACCAAGAACTCCGATCACCGTTTCCCCTCTTTTGATCGGAACGCCAAGCACTACTCTCATTTCCTGATCAACACTGCTTTCCAACGGATCGCTAAGCGTCTGTTTTCCTTCCATCGCCTCCTGAAAATAACGGCGATGCGCAAGATTCTTCTTCACTCCATTATCATAATGCGCCGTTCCGTCCGGCTCTATGATCGCAGAAAGCTCCAGATCAGTATATTCATGAAGGTTCGCAATGCGCTCCATATTTTCTTCTGATAAAATATCATCAGAGGTACCAATTTCATCTGCGAGAAACTGCAGATACTGATAGTGCAGCTGCAGAACCGTCCGAAGATGTTCACTCTGACGTGTAACTGTTCTTCGAATTGTACTCTGTGAATTTTTACTGATGGACTGCTGCGCACAAATAAAAAATATCACAAGTCCAAACGTCACTGCCAGCACAAACAAAATAATTGCTTTTGTATATTCTTTCAGATCATACGTTTTTTGCCAAATACCAACACCCCCTGTATGATTTTATCTTTTCTCTTCTATCTTTTCTCTTCCTGCCCTGAATGCAGCTGCTTCATCTGTCACATTCCATCACAAAAATTCCAGGAGATCCGGATCCGGATTCGGAATTACGTAATGCTCCTGCAAATGCAGATCCAGTGTACTGCTGCTTTTTACTACGGCATTTACTGCTGCATTTACAGCACCGACATCTCCGGAGAGTATCACAACTCCTTTTCCTCCGATGCCCTGACCAAGACGCACTCTGCACAGCCGTACTGCTGCTTCCTTGGCCACCATATCTGCCGCATAAAGCGCCGATACCATCATGGAACACTCCAGAATTCCAACCGCTTCACGCGCTTCCACCTTTTTTCTTCCGGAAAGAGCTTCCAGCACCTGCTCATGGATGTGCGGTATTATATAAAAACTCTTCAAATGTTTACCAGCAACTGCCGTTCCCGCTTCCATTGCCGCCTTTACTTCTCCGGTATCACCTGCAATCAAAATCAAATACTTTCCAGGACACGCAGGTGCGCTGCGAAGAAGTTTTACCTGCCCTGCCTTCAGCATCGCATCCGATGCCGCTATGCCATATGTAATACTGGTCAGTTCTGCCAGTCCGATCGTCTTTCCCATTTCTGCCTCCTGTAACTTTTTCACTGTAGCCCGTCAGATCCAGTTCTAAAATACTGAACCTTTTACACTTAATTTTATGAACGATTCTCTGTCTTATGAATTATTCTTTGTCTTATGAATGATGACCTGACTTATGAATTATTCTCTGTCTTTATATGGTTATATTTTACTTCACAATCACAGTTTCTGCAAGCATCTGTTTCGCATATTCGAATGTCAGTCAGCGTATTTTGGGAAGTAAAGCGGATATTTGCAATCCGCTTCGCTACTTGTAGGATCATAAGGAATCCTCCCTTAAACGGATCCCTCTTACGAGATTCCGTAAGCGGGTTCCCCTTATGATATTTCATGAACGCAGTCGCTTTACGACCTGTCACTCTGCCTGATCCGTTGAATCATCCTTTATTTTTTCGGCTCATACTTCATATTCGAAACATTATAAACCGTGATAAACGCCTTCGGATCTTCACGGTTTATAAACTGCATCAGCTTCTGATATTCCCCTTTATCCACAATGGTAATAATCTCATATCTCTTTTCCATATTATAAGCACCAATCGCCTCGTAAAGTGTTGCACCGCTGTGAAGCTCATGGATGATAAACTTTCGCAGTTCCTCTTCCTTTTTTGTAATAATACAGACGCGCCGTTTGATATTATGATCAAAAATGAAATGATCCAGAATCATTCCATTAAAATATGTTCCCAGAATACTCAGAACCACAGTTTTTTTATCATAGACGAGTGCCGCAGAAAGTGCCACACACATGCCGGAAAATGACATTGCTTTTCCAAGTTCCATATTCAGATATTTATTCAGAATCTTTGCCACAATATCCAGTCCTCCTGAGGAAGCGTTCCGGTTAAAAAGGATACTCAGCCCTACGCTGACCACCAGGATATAACACAGCACATCCAACTCCTGACTGCCTGTCATAGAACCAAAATTCGGAAACAGGATTTCAAAAAGTCCCAGAAACAACGGAAGCATCACACTGGTATATACCGTTTTGACACCAAATTCCCGTCCGCATGTGAAAAATCCGATAATCAGCAGCACCACATTCAGAAGCATCGTGATCGCAGACAGCGGAAGCGGTACAAAATTGGAAAGTACGATTCCAAGACCGGAAATACTACTGACTGAAGTATGGCTTGGTACCAGAAAGAAATATACAGCCGCTGCGATAATCGCCACAGCCACAGTCAGAATTATCGTTTCTTTTATAAGATTCCGGTAGTTTAAACTCTTTTTCATAACATTAAATACGCTCCTTATTCATTTTCCGGCACAGGTCAATGCTTTCTTCTTCGCAAATCCGTTATCTTACAGCTCTCCGTATATCTGCCGCCGCCAGTCGAATTTCCTGAGCCAGTGATGTTCATCAGTTTCCGCAGCATTTCATTGAGGTTGGCAATCAGATACAGATACAAGCGTAATTTTCAATTGTTTCCCCCCATAATTCCTGCTTGTTTTATTGTACCAAGTCATCTGCGCAACCACCAGCCCTAAATGCATAAAAGCATCACTTTTTCTGCTTTTCTTTTTCCTTTCAAACCAAAAGTGTCGCAGTAATCGTTTTTAATCATTACTGCGACACAAACTCTTTTTTTAATCGAATCAAACAAGCAGCAAAGCGAATTGCGCATATCCGCTTGACTATTTCGTTTTGAGATGCCAAATTGGTATCCTGAAAATCCGGAAATACGCGCAATCACATTTTAATAAGCTTTTCCGGTTCTTCAAAGACATACTGAGCTGCAATCGCTGCTGCTCCAACTAAAATCGGATTTTCCGGAATTTCATTTAATTCTACCTGTAGGTTCTCCCATATAATCGGACGCACACGTTCCTTGATCCGTTTTTTTACTTTTTCCAGCATATAATCTCCACCGATTTCAGCCAAAGCATCTCCAATGATCACCAGTTCAGGATTTAGCTGATTGATCACATTAATAATTCCAACGGAGAGATACTCGCATATTTTATCAAACTCTTCTATTACAACGGTATCTTTTTTTTCTACTGCTGATTTCAATGTAGCAATGCTTAAATATCCTTTTTTTTCATACACTTCACGTACACAGGAGACTTCTCCCTTTTCAGGCGTGAACGAATATTTCTCTTAAAGACAAGCAAGGAGCAATACATCTCCAAACACCCATAATTTCCACACTCACATCTTGGCCCCTGATAATTAATCGTTATGTGACCAATTTCTCCGGCAATTCCAAGGGCACCTTTCAAGAGGTATCCATTTGAAATACTTCCGCATCCAATCCCTTGTCCTGCTACAATATATGCCATTTCTTTGCTGGAAAGATTTTTTCTGTAATTCCAAAGCTGTGCCAACGCACCTGCATTCGCATCATTCTCAATGTAAACAGGAATATCAAATCCCTCTTTCAGGATAGAACTAACAGTTACTCCATCCCAGCCAACAAGATTTGTAACAAAAACAATTTCATCCCCGTCTCTTTTATACGGACCTGGCACCGCAACCCCAACAGCCAATGTGGTAAAATTTTTTTTGCTTTCCATTATTTCGTGGATTGCTTCTTTTATACGATGAATGCTGTCATAAACCGTATCTGTTTCTTCTAACTTTATAATACTTTATTTCATGAATTTCTCCTGATAGTCCAATCAGGCTTACACCAAAGTATTCTCGTGTTACCATGACTCCTACAACGCCAAATTTTTCACCATTAATGCGAATTCCTATGGAACGTCTTCCCTTATCTCCAGCCAGAAGTCCATCCTCCACAACAATGCCTAAATCCATTAATTCTTTTACAATATTTGTAATCGTAGCACGCTGCAATCCGGAAAGCTTCGCTATATCGGCTCTCGAGGCAAGGCCCTCCTGTCTCAATAATTTCAGAACCAGTGTACGATTAATCTTTTGTTGTTTTTCCTGATTTATACTGTTATCACTCGTCATTCGCATCTCCTTTATGAGCAAAAAGGTGCTGTACAAAATGTACAGCACCCTCGCTCTCATTATCTTTCTATTTCATTTCCAATCCTGTCTGAGTAGATGGATTCGTTTCTGCAAGTGCATCTTTATATAACATATAGTAAGCTGCCGCAGACCAGGAGAAGTTCTTTGTATGAAGTCCCTCACCTGTCACCGGATTATAGTTCTCATGGATCGCTTCGTCAGTTAATACACCTTCTGCTCCATCAAATAACTTATAAGCCAGTTCTTTCGCTTCTTCTTCATAACAATAATTCTGAAGCGCTTCTACTCCATATAAAGCCTGATCCAGCCATACAGGACCTCTCCAGTAACGAGAAGGATTAAACTTGTCATTGTCAAAGGAAGCGGTTGGCATCGGAACTCTCAGGTTAAATTTACCTTCGTCCATCATGTTATCTTTAACTTTTTCTGCTCTGTCAGCCGGTGCAAGTTTTGCCCAAAGCGGCAGCCAGCCCTCTGTTCCTTTTCCTCTGTTTGTAAGGATCTTCTTCTCTGAACCATCTTCATTAATCTGCAAGTCATAGTAGAAGCCTGTTTCTTCATCCCACATGTTCGTATTGATGTAATCAGCAAGAACTTTTGCTTCCTCCTCATATTTAGCAGCGTCCTCTGTTTTACCAAGCTCCTCAGCAATTGACTTCAGGAATCCTTTTTCTGCATAAAGCATAGCATTTAAGTCAACAGATTCCTGGTTCAGTGAGTAACCAACTACTTCGCCATCTGCATTTTTGTTTTCAAACACAAGTACACCGATATCATCCGGTCCATTTCCTTCCTGGTCAAAGCGTGTTACATTATCCATACCGCTCTCCCAGGCTGCTGCTGTAATAACTCTTGCAACATCTACTAATGGCTTTCCTTCTTCATCAGTCAGGATATTTTTGTCTTCATCTTTCTGATAATGTGATTTATGAACCATGCCGCCGTATTCTGCGACACCATTCTGATCTGTATCACGGTTAGTATACCACCAATTATGATATGCAGTCAACTTCGGATACATTTCTTCCAGGAATGCTTTATCTCCGCTTTCTTCATAAACTTTCCATACGCCCCATGCAGAAAGTGGCGGTTTGGAGTTACGATAGTTTCCTGAATTTTCACCATAGCTGAAGCAGTCAATAATTGCTCCTGCATCCTGTGGACGTTCCGGATCATCTGCCTGAATCTGGTAATCAAACATACAACGGATTCCATCTTCTGCAACCTGCGGATCAAATGCGGCAATACCAGCTGCGTTTTCCATGTATCCCATCCCCATACGCCAATAAATCCGGAGTAGGACATAGACGGAATCAGACCACTGTGTTTGAATTTACCAGCCGGACTTCTCCAGTTTGTGATCAATGTTTCCATAGCTTTTACCGTAGCATTTTTATATGGTTTTGCAACATCATCTTCTGTATCGAATGTTTTATCCAGATAGCCTTGCCATCTTGTTTCATTATCTGCAAATGCTTTCTCCGGATCTGCAAATAATCCTTCTACTACTTCTGCCTCTTTTGCAGCCTCATCTGCTGTAAATGTGTAGCTTTCAGCAGTATATGTTACATATGGAGTTCCTTTTTCGATTGTGATCGGTTTTGTTGCTTTAGATACATAACTCATCTTGTCATCAGAAATATCTGTTGTTACTTCTTCGTTGTGACGAATTGTGTATTTTGTTTCCTCGGTAGTCGTCCATGCATCAGAATACTCTTTAAAGCCAACCTGTACACCACTTTCGGAATCTTCAAATGTTGCATTTGTAGGATAGGATTCTCCCCATGCAACGTTCTCTGCGAAAAGCTTTCCTTCCCATTCTACATCGAGAACCAATGGTTCATCTGAAAGGTTCTCAATTGTTGTACGAACATAGTTTGTTCTGTCACTTGCAAAGATTAATTCTAATGTTACTTTGTAATCATCACGCTGTTCATAGTACTGAAGTAATTTTCCAGGATAATATGCAACACGCGGCCATCTTACATTTTTCAGATCAATTTCTTCACCGTTTGCTCTTGTTAATTTCAGACGGCTGATACAATCAGATAAGTTGATACCTGTATCCTGTCCAATAACCTGAGGTCCGACAAATCCACCAAAGCACTCTAAATTGTCAAGTGAATGAAGATAATATCCATGCCATGCTCCCATATCTGAAAATACATTGTACTTGTCAGTTGCATAGTGAGCATAAAGATTCTCGTTTACACGAGCTGTCACATCAAGTACATTTACAAAATCCTCCTGTGAATAACGGGATTCTGCCTGAACATTTACAGATCCTGCCATGCCGACAGCCATGCAAGCAACCATTGCAAGGCTGACCTTTTTGTTAATTTTCTTTTTCATACCTGCTCCTTCATATCTCAGTGAATAAGCCACAGTTATGAGCATTTCGATGTATCAGGTACTGAAATAGCGGTTGAATGGTATACGAAATAAAACGTCATTGATTTTCGCTTTACTGGCCTTGTGTATACCCTTCCCTCTATGGCAGCTCCTTAAATCCCAACAAATGAGCAATTATTTTTTTAACATCCAGCCTTGTCCATTTGGTATTTTCACACTCATCACAAAATACCTTCTCTTTACGTTGCTTAGGGCAAAGCCTGTCATTCCAACGATTATCACATTGGGGAAAATAACCGCCGTTCTTACCTTTTCTGGCATATACATCTTCTCTCCCCCAAAACATCGAAAAGAAACGAATTGCCCTCTCTTCTGTAATAAACGAAGGATTCACAATACATTCCCCCTGATCCGGGTCATACTCTTCTGCATTTTCTATTTTTTCTTCGAAAGGATTTATTTCATCATATGATAGATATACTCAATCTTAACTACGAAAGAGGAATTTCTATTGAATCGATGCGATTTTTCTTCTATTAGCACTTGTTTAAAAAATCATATCAGCGAAAGTAATCAAATGAGTCAGCCTGATTTTTTATACGAATTATTTGAAGATTTTATGGAGGATCCGGCAAATCAGGATTTTTCAATGGACAACGGTCTGGTTTGCCGCTGGATGACTGGTCAGGCTAAAATCAGTCCTAAAATATCCACTTACTATTCCAAGCCATCCAATCAGGAAAAATTAGCTCATATTATCCACCAGAATCTTCTTCCACTGATGTCTGACTGTAATATGGCTATACAAGATATTTACACTTTATTCATATAAAAACAGCAGGTAGGCATTTTGTTTGATTAACAACGATTTAATTAAAATATTTTCCAACCTCTAAAACATCAAAAAATCCTATTGACATTACTACATAAAACGCCTATACTGTACTTATCGAATAAGTACGATTATTACGATAAGTACACGCAGTGAGGTGAGCAAGTGGAGATTATCATAAGTAATAGCAGTGATAAGCCTATCTACGAACAAATCTGTATGCAAGTAAAAAGTTTTATTATGGACGGCACATTATCCGCTGGCGAAACGCTACCTTCTATGAGAGCTTTAGCAAAAGATTTGCATATAAGTGTTATTACCGTTCAGAGAGCATACGAGGATTTAACAAGAGATGGATTTATAGAAACTGTATCTGGAAAAGGCAGTTTTGTAGCATCACAGAATAGGGAATTTATTCAAGAGGAACAGTTACGAATTGCTGAAGAACTTCTACAAAAAGTCGCAGAAATTGGTCGATCACATGGCATTAGTCTTGAGCAAATGACAAATATCCTAAAACTATTTTACGAGGAATAACGAGAGGTGACAGGTATGGATAACAATATTTTGGTGCAGAATTTATGCAAGCAATTCGAAGATTTTTCTTTGGACAATGTTTCGTTCAAAGTCCCTAAAGGCAGGATTGTAGGCTTTATTGGCGAGAATGGTGCAGGAAAAAGCACTACTATCAATCTGATATTAAATGAACTAAACAAAGATAGCGGACAGATACAAGTCTTTGGAATAGACCATACAATTCCAACTGTCAAAGAAAATATTGGCGTTGTTTTTGATGAATGTAATTTTCATGATGTGTTTACGACCGCAGATATTGAAAAAATCTTGAAAGGAGTTTATAAGACATGGGATAGTGGCCTTTTTTCACAATACTTGAAAAAATTCAAAATCCCGACCAAGAAAACGATTGGCACATTTTCTAAAGGCATGAAAATGAAGTTGTCTATCATTTGTGCTATGGCACATAGACCTAAACTGTTGATTTTGGACGAAGCAACAACAGGTCTTGACCCCGTTGTGCGTGATGAAGTATTAGACCTATTTTGGGAATTTATCCAAGATGAAGATTGCTCTATCTTCTTTTCGTCGCATATTACTTCGGACATACAAAAAATTGCAGACTATGTGATTTTAATTCATCGGGGCAAAATTATTTTTGAGGAACAAAAGGACAATCTTGTTTACAATTATGGTGTATCCAAGTGTAGAAAAGAAAAATTTGCACAGTTTTCCGCTGATGATTATATCATACACCGAACTACAAATATGAGCGTGGAGTGTCTTGTCCGTGACAAGGAAGTGTTCAAAAAGAAATATAAGAATATTATTGTGGATAATGCCACATTAGAAGATATTATGCTTTTCTATGTGAAAGGAGGTACATCATGCGAGGATTGATTTATAAAGATACATCCATTTTCTTCAAAAGCATTGACAAGAAACTTATTCTGATTGCAGTAGTGGCTATTGTTCTGCTTATCTTCAACGCAGGAATTTATGCTGGCTTATTTGCTTCTGTTATGTTTGCAATGACAATCGGTATGCAAAATATTATGAGTTTCGCAAGTGATGAAAAGGCAAGCTGGAAAAAATATCAATTAGCTATGCCGATAAGCAGTTTTACTGTTGTTGCGAGTAAATATGTTTCCGTACTATATACTGTTGCAATCAGCATTTTAGGCAGTATTGCGTTCAACGGTTTATCCAGTGTGATTTTTCAAAACTTTGATATGCTTATCTGGCTATTTTCGATTGTTGCAGCATTTATTATCCCATTGATATGGACAGGAATTTGCTTGCCATTAACTTATTGGTTTGGTTTTCGTTCTGCACAAACTATGGGATTGATTGTGGTAATCCCCATGTTTTACTTTGTAAAATATTTTGAAGATGGACCGGGAATATCTGCAATGTTGAACTCTGCTTACTCATATATGATAGTTGCCGCTATTGTTGCAGTAATAATTTTCGGAATTTCATTAGTAGTAAGTACCATTGGATATAGCCAAAAGAATTGAAGAGAATTAGAAAAGAAATATCCATAAATAACCAAAGGGCGACAGTCAAAATGCTGCCGCCCTCTTTTTTAAGTATAAATCAATTCTTTTAACACAATCTCTTCTGCTGCATTTTAGATATTATTTACAGCTCCAACCCACACCATCTGATCACGAGCTTTCACTTCTTCCGTAACGCCTTGCTTCTCCATTATCTGACGCACCAGAATATCCATCCTCTCCTGTGCTTCATCGTCCACAGCATTCAGATACTCAGCATATCAGATTCATATAGATTGCTCAATTGAACAGTGTTTAATTTCTATTCAATTTAATTAACCAGTAGGAAATGTTGCATGATTAATCTGCTGTTTTGGCTGCCTTGATACTTCTTAGGTTGACGGCTAGATACGCATTAGAGATGTCTCCATCCAAATGCTGTTCTAGCAAGGGATTTTTCCCTTGAACCCATCATTTATGATATATGGTGGCGCTTTTCGCCCCCAAATAGTGAAAGTGGGGGCACTTTCTGCCCCCACTCAGGAAATGTTGCTAAAATACTGTTTAGATTTATCATACATACAAAATGGAAGTTATCTATTTCTCCTCTTCGTTAAGACCTAGTGTACTGTACCACTCACATTTGGCCTAATGGCTTGTCTGAATTTCCATCTGCTGCGTTATCGTCAATCGACGATGCCACCGCATCGCCTCATTCCTCCGCCTTGCAGATTGAAAATTCATCCTGCGCCATTAT
>Ga0129317_1002037_pt1 | contig 12614 bp, 16 predicted proteins | sample Cm1ome_FD_94430 | JGI IMG/M metagenome (GOLD analysis project Ga0129317, IMG submission 94430) | Eastern black-and-white colobus group fecal microbial communities from Wisconsin, USA - Cm1105 metagenome | ecosystem: Host-associated > Mammals > Digestive system > Large intestine > Fecal | place...
CAGATTTATTTGCAGCGCAGCATTTGCAGCGGTATCGAAGTGGTCATAACGGGGCTGACTCGAAAGTTTGAGGCTTTCTGGCTGATTCGTCCGCAGGGTTTGGCTTCACACGGGGCTGAATCCGGGGTGTGTATCATAATTTTTTCCGCTTATCTTGCATCGAAATCTTGCATTTGTCCGAAGGGCGTGTAAGATGGTGCTTGAAAAAATAAATATGGAGAGTTGTCCGAGTGGTCGATGGTGCAGCACTCGAAATGCTGTGTCCCGAAAGGGACCTAGGGTTCGAATCCCTAACTCTCCGCCAAAAAAGGCGTCATACCGCGGTTTTGCGGCATGACGCCTTTTTCTTAAAGGCGTACCGCCGACAACATTTTTTCTTGCCTTACCACCGGCTTTCCGGCAGTTCCTCGGGCAGTGCCAGGGCCTTTTCCATTGTGGCGGCGCTCAACTGTTTCGACTGAGAATCCAGGTGGGCGTAGATGTTCGCCGTGGTGGAGATGTCGCTGTGGCCCAGCCATTCCTGAATTTGTTTCATGGGCACACCCTGCTTCAACAGCAGGCTGGCGCAGGAGTGCCGCAGATCGTGAAAGCGTATTTTCCGCAGGCCGTGCTCCTTCAGCAGTTGGGCGAAGTTGTCGGTGACGGTATTAGGTAGGATAAGGTTTCCCATCTCATCCACGAACAGGTAGCCCTTGAATTTCTGATTGTAGCAGTTGCCGCAGAGTTTCTCGTTGTACTTCTGCTGCTCCTTCAGTGCCCGCAGCCGCTGGGCGAAGCCCTCCACCAGCGGCAGGGTCCGCAGGCTGGATTTGGTCTTGGCCCGGTCCGCCTGGATAAGCAGGTGCTTTCCCTCCACGCTGGCTGTGGTCACCGTGTGGCGGATGGTGAAGGTTCCCGCCGCGAAGTCGATGGCGTCCCACCGCAGGCCCAGCACCTCGCCCCGCCGCAGCCCGTAGAAGGCCGCAAACTGAATGATGAGTTCCAGCCGGTGCCCCCGGGCGGCTTCAAACAGCTGCTCCATCTCCTCAGCGGTGTAGTAGGCGGCCATGTACCGTTCGGGCTTGGGTCGCTCCACCTTGTCCACCGGGTTGCCGGGGATGAGGTCCAGCTTTACTGCCTGTTTCAGCGCCTTGTGGAGATTGGCGTGCAGCCGCAGCACACTGGTGGATTTCAGCGTTTTCCGCTCATGGAGATAAAAACTCTGGATGTGCCGCGCCTGCAAGCCGCCCAGCGTTATGCCGGTGGGCTCGAAGTAGGGCACGATGTGGTCCTTCACATTGAAGCAATAGGATGACCAGGTGGTGGGCTGCACCGAGGGGCGGATGATTTCCAGCCAGTAGAGCATGTAATCGCTGAACAGCATATCCGGGCTCAGGTCATCCGAGCGGTTCGGCACGGGCGGTGTGAAAGCCCGGCGGGCCTGCCGCAGCAGTTCGTCCGCCTTTTTCTTGTTGCCCTTCACCGACAGCCCGGTGCCTTGCCATTTTTGCACCCGTTTGCCGTCCGGGCCGTTGTAACTGAGTACGATGTAAAAGTAGCCGTTCTTTTCGGCCAACCGGCCTGCTACCATGGACATTCCTCCTTTTAGTTGGTGTTCTCCGGGTCCGACACAAGAATACCCGGAACCCGGTACGAAAGCTATTCACAAAAGTGTACAAGGATGTGTGCCCGAATTGGGTACACATCCACCAGATTACCCGCGCCGGTTTGCCCGGCGCGGGCGTTTTGATTTTAGCGGATTTGCGCGCGATCGCGAGGTTTGCGGCGGGGCTTGTCCCGTTCCTGCTGGCGACGGTATTCATCCCGGCAGGCGGCGGTCTTTTCCACCTTCCCGATGATGCGTTTGGCGGCCGCGTCATCCCTGCGCAGGGCGGAAATTTGGCGGGTCAGCTCCGCCCGCCGCTGAGCTGCCCCGGGCGACGGCTCCCTCCACCGCAGCTGCCGGGCGCAGTCCGCCCGCTCTTGGCAAAGGGCGGTGATTTGCCCCGCCAGGGCCTCCCGGTGGGCCTTCACTTCCGCCACCGTGGAAAAGCCCCGCTCGCTGATCAGGTGCAGTTCCTCCAGCGTCTTGCCGATGTCCCGCCACAGGGCGTTGATCTCCGGCCAGTTCACCCGGGGCGCGGGCCGCTTTGGGTAGATGCCCAGCTGGTAGCAGTAGTAGAGGTACAGCCGGAACAGGCTGCCCGTTTGATGGGCGAACATTCCCCGGCACCGATACCGCCGCGTGGGCGGATGGTATGCAGGCCGGGGCCGCAGGCTGTATTTGGGGTTGAAATTCAGATCATAGAAGTGGGGGCCGTACCGGGCAAAGTTCTGGGCCAGCGCCCGCTCCAGGGTGGGCCAGTCGTATTCCGCTCCCAGCCGGTAGATACGCACCGCCCGTCCGCCGTCCAGCGAACGGAGGGTGGCGTATTTGCGGCCCTCCTCCCGCCGCCAGAGATACCCCTGCTGCCGCAGCACCCGGGCGAAGTCCCGCTCGGTGCTGGCTTGAGAAATGGCCTTGCGGATGGCCCGGCGCATCGCCTCGTACCGGGTCTGGCCCTCCCCTTCGTAGAGCGGCCGGGGCTTTTTGCCTCCTGGCTGCCGGATGACCGACAGGGCGTGCTCCCGGCACAACTGGTCGGAAATTCTTCGCAGGTCCTGATATTGGCTCCGCCGTTGCTCATACTTCTTGCCGTCCACATAGGACACCGCATTGATGACGAAGTGGTTGTGCAAACATCCCGTGTTCAGATGGGTGGCCACCAGCACCTGGAACCGCCCGCCCCACACCCGACGGGCCAGTTCCACCCCGATGGCGTGGCACTGCTCCGGAGTCACCTCCCCGGGCTTGAAACTCTGGTAGGCGTGCATGGCCACTACTCCTTCGGTTTTGCCGAACTGCTCCTGCACCGCCCGCATCTCCGCCCAGGCGGTGGCGGGGCGGCAGTGGACGCCGCTCACCAGCTGGGCCGTTTCCCGCAAGATGGTTTTCTCTCCGTTCTCCGCGTAGTGCAGCGCCTGGGCCAAACCGCTGTACTCGGTCTTGTCCGGGTTGGCGGCGTAGTCCACCACGCGGCGCAGGCTGTCCCGCACCGGCCAAATTTTAGTGGTCGCCAGAGGCATCCTCCTTCCGCAAGAGGCTGTCCAGCAGCCCTTCCCGACAGCGGCGGAACTCATTGGCAAATGCCGGGTCGTATTGCGCCAGCTGATCGGTGAGGTGCTCCAGCCGGTCCAGACTGTCAAAGAAGGCTTGGGGCGGGTGGAACCGAGGCTCATACCCCAACGCCCGTTGGCGCAGATATTCCGACAGGGTCAGCCCGCATTGGCCGGCCGCTGTTTGGATTCGTTGTTTCTCGGCGGGGCTCACCCGCACGTTGAGGCCCACGCTTCTTATCCTCACAGGGCCACCTCCGCATGGGGGTTCGGGGCGCTCCCCGTACCGGCGAAGGGTTGCCCGGCGGCAACACAAAGCCCATGCTTGTTACCCCGAAGCGCCTCGAGTGACGACGATGACGGTGCTGACGGTGTTTCCGGGATACCCCCGCCGTCCGGGGATGTGCCGGATTTATCGTCATCCGCGTCATCACCGTCATACCAGAGCCGAAGCTGCCGGGCGCTGGCGGTGCGGCGGCTCTCACAGCGGATGCCCAGGGGCGCCAGGCCGGTGGGATAGAACTCCACCAGCTTGCGGGTCAGCTGGTTGGGCTGCACATCGGCGATGCCGGCGGCGGCCAGCAGTTCGGTGGCGGTGCCCTGCCAGCATTTCTGCCGCTGAACAAACTCGGCCACCGCCCACACACAGGCGGGCACGGCCTTGCGGGCCAGTTCCTCGGAGGTCTCCTCCTGCTCCAGCTCCCAGCGGCAGTCCTCCCAGCGCAGATCCAGGGCGCGGCTCTCCATGTCCCGGCCGGTCACGTGCAGCTGGGCGTTCAGGCTCATCCGCCGGCGGCGCAGCACCCAGCTGGTGTCCGCCCCGCCCATCAGGGCCACCGAGCCGGAAATGTCATCGAAAGGGTCGCCGGTCTGGTCCTTGCGCTGGTGGTGCACCAGCAGGATGCCGATGTTGTGTCGGTCGGCAAGGGATTTCAAGGCGCTCATGTCCCGGTAGTCGCAGGCGTAGACGTTTCCGTTGGCGTCGCCGGTGCGCACCTTTTGCAGGGTGTCGATGACCACCAGCCCGGTGTCCGGACGGACGGTTAGAAACTGCTCGATCTGTTCCTCGAGGCCATGTCCCAGACCTTCGCAGGCGGTCTGGAAATAGAGGTTGTCCGGCATCTCCTCCTCGCTCAGGCGGAACAACCGGTTCTGGATGCGGCTGTATGTATCCTCAAGGCAAAGGTACAGCACCGCCTGGGCGCGGAGTTGCCGCTCCCAGAGTTCACCGCCTTTGGCCAGTTGCAAACACAGCCAGAGGCAAAGCCAGCTTTTACCGATTTTGCTGCCGCCCGACAGCATGGAAAGCCCGCCGGACAACAGATTGGGAACGAGCCACCGCACTGGCGGCAGCGGGGTGATGGAAAGAGTTCGCGCGTCAATGGGTTGGAATTTCGTCAAAAGCATTTCTCCTTTTCAGTTGGTTTGATTGGATGAGGCGGGCGCGGCCACAGCGGCCCCAAACAGGCCCGCAAAACGGCCTTGGCCCCGGCGCGGGGGAAAACGTCCGCACCGCCTGTCAGGCCCCGCACAGGGCGAACACCGGGCGGACAGCGGCGAGGGACGCTTTGCGGCGCGGGAGGGTCAGGAGCCGGCGGCCCGGGCGGCGGGTTGCACGCCGTTCTCCACCACATAGCGGATTACGTTGATCTTGGGGATCTTGTAGGCGTTGCCCAGCTTCAGCCCCTGGATGCTGCCGTCTGTCAGCAGGTCGTAGGCCGCATGGCGGCTGATGCCCAGCATGACCTGCAGCTGGCGCACCGTCACGATGTCGGGATAGTCGGCGAATAACAGTTTGTAAAGGGTTTGGATGTCAATATTCTTCATCGATCACCTGCTCTCAAAGGTTTTTGCGGCGCGAAAAACGCGCCTGGGCGGATAAACGGACAGCGGACGCCGGCCGAAAGCGGCGCTACCCCTCCTTTCTGTGAGATTGATGGGTGGCGGCCAAGGGTTCCTTATGCAGGGTTCCTTGTTTTGAATGTGACGGGATTCCAGAGTTCCTTATGTAGGGTTCCTTGTGGCGACGGACGGCAGAATTTGCCCGAACAAGGAACCCATCATGTAGGGTTCCTTGCGGTGGTGGCATGGTCGGGAAAAAGTCCTCTCGTTATATACCAGTAACACGGAGTGCCGCAAACGAACACCTGCCAAGAAAATCTTTGAAAGTTTGGCAAATTTGACGGGAAACCGACCATGGAAAAAGCCCCTCGTTATATCCATGTAACACGGACCCCCTCAAAACGGTCACCCTTCCAAAAACAAATTCAGAAGTTTGTTGGTTTTGACGACAAGGGGGGCAGTGGAAAAATCTCCCCATTATATCCATGTAACACGGACATGCCAAAACGCTCACCCATTTGAAAATTTCACATTTTGCAAAAGACTGGTGAGGCGGATTCACAGTCCGGGAAACACACTTCGTTCACTTGCCTGCACATGGCTATACGAACAGCGGCGCGCCGGCCAAAGGAACAGCCCCACGGCCCACAAACCTCGCAAAACCGCAATAAACGGCGATTCAGGCAGCATATCCACCATCCCAAAGCCTCCGAAAGATACAGTTTGTGATACACCCAGCATACAGCGCGATAGGCTGACTTGGATCGCCACATGGCTATCCAACCGCAAAGCAGATGCGAGCCGCTGGCGATCCAGGTGGATTACCAGCAGCTCGTTCAATACGAAGTTGAATTGGTGTTTCGCATTTTTGTTAATTATAATTAACAAAAATGCGAATGTCAATAGCTTTCGCAAAAAAGTTAATTTTTTCTTTACAATTTTTTCTTGCTACGGTACAATCAAGATAAGAAACGGAAAGGACGGGCTTGCTCAATGACAACCGGCGGAAAAATCCAGCGTATACGGCAGCATCGGAAAATGACACAGAAAGAGCTGGGCGATGCGATCGGCCTGCCCGCCAATCGTGTTGCTCAGTATGAGATGGGGTATCGTGTGCCCAAGAAGCCTCTGCTGGAACAGATGGCACAGGCGCTGCAGGTGTCCCCTCTGGCGCTTCAAGAGCCGAATACAGGAAATATTTCAGACATCATGGAAACGCTGTTCTGGATGGATGAAGATGTGCCCGGCGTGTTCCGCTTGACCACGATCCAATTTGATGATCCGGACTGTTGGCGGGAGGAATACCAGGAGGAAGGAGCAGAGGCCTGCCTCCATGGGAACATCGTTCTTCCCAGCAGCGTGTTTCCGCCCACAGTGCTGTGGACAGAAAATGGGATGTTGGACAGCTTTTTTAAGGGGTGGGCCGAAAAACAGGCTGCCTACTACGCAGGACGCCTCACCCGCGAACAGTATTTTGAGTGGAAAATCAGATGGCCGATGGATTCAGAGGTGAGAGGTGCAGAGTTCTTTATCGAAAAATGATAGGTGGAAAACGCAAGGATATGACCAGTGAGAAATAGGGAAAAGAGTGTGTTTTAAGCGGGTGACGAATTATCTTAGAAAAAAATAAAATGAAAAGAGACTGGCCATTCTGGCCAGTCTCTTTTCATAAAGATCAATCGCCTTTCACAGTATGGTTTTTATATGTGTTCCAAGTAGGCTCATAATCTGCAGTGGCTTGGTTTCCCCACATATCCCAACCTTCTCGATCGCCTCGAGCAAAAAGTTCCAAGAAAGGGCCAGGCGAACACCGCTCAATAATCGGGATAATCTCGTCCGGTTTGCGGGAATGCTCGCGCTTTTGTGTGCGAATCAAATTCACTTGCGACCTTGCAGGAGCAAGTGTGCGGTTGTTTTCACCGCGAATTCCGAACAGGAGAATCTCTGTAACATTCCGGAAATAAAACCCTACGCCACGACCGTCTGGCTGGCCATCTTTCCTGACCTTTTCCCAGATGATATTTCCTTTATACTCGAATCCCCACGCTTTCATTACAGCCAAGCCGTCGGGAAGGAGTGCGTTTGGCACCCAAAGATACAAGTGGCTTTTTTCCGCTGCGATTTCTCCAACAGGAAGATCTTCGATCTCTTCAAGGGACAGGGTTTCGTAGCGATTGAGTTTTTTGTTCTCAGGGGCTACCTTGCCGGTTCTGTTTTGAAAACGCCAAGGCGGATCAGCATAAATGGTTGCGTACTTTTTGCCCGCACAAAAATGTAATAAGTTTTCTCCGGTGGTAAGGACCTTCTCCATGTTATTCTCCTTCGGTCCAGTCCGAAATGCAAGCTTTCCGAATGCCAACAGCAAGAATAGGACAGCCGCCATTGCGTCTGGAATTTAAGCGGTACAGCAACTTGCCCATCCAAGTGGTGCTGGCACCATATTTTCTCATAATTGGTTTCCCGTCGTGATCAAGTACGGTCTTAAATACATCGTTCAGCTCTTGTGAGCGAGTGATAATGACACCAGCACTGATGATGTCACAATCGTAATATGTACGCATTGCAAGCAAGTCACGGTCAAATGTCTGGTCCTTGCTGTTCCATTCCAAGTCGAACGCAACACGGTTTTTCAAGAAATCTATATTGTGACCATCAATGTACTGTTCAATAACTCGTTCCTCAAACGGTTCATTCGAGAAGCGCCCGCGCTGATCCGCTTGCCTGGGAAAGAATTTGATATGCAGATCCCCGGAAATGCGGATTTCCCGCCAACCGAAAGGATACAAAACATCATCGAATTTTTTAGGAATGTTGGTTTCATTTCCACCGGCAGCCTGCAAGTCAGAAACCGAGATGTTGAGCTTGCGCAGACAGGTGACAAGCTCGTTCCACTCTTCGGGGAATGCTTGTGTGATAATCTCAAGAGCATGATTGTAGTTATGAAATTCATACTTCTCCAGAAGGTCCTCTGGAATGTAACTTTTAATGTCCATAGGGGACGCCTCCAAATGGGATGATATAAACTATTATAACACAAAATGCTCTGCTTTAAATGCCTCTTTGCTTAATTCTTTAAGGTAAATGAGGATTTCTTCTTTTGTGAGGTGTGAACTTTCTGCAAAATCCTCTAAGGTAAGTTTGCCTCTACGATATAAATCATAAAAGCGCCAGAATTCATTGGGGTAATTCTTGTTGCGGTGCTCGTGCTGGTTCTTTATTGATGTTGTCATGGAGATCAACCTGCCTTTCAGCACAACAACATATCACACAAAATGATAATTCTCCAGTAACAACTACACCAATTTTTAAGGCTGAGTTTTGTGAGATTGCATCACCTCAAACTCGTGGAACAAGAAATGCATCCTCCCGATCCGCTTGTTGATGTGCCAGTGCCCGCAATACCAAGCGTCACAGGTCAGGCGGTCGTCGATGGTATCCAACCACCGCTCGGTGGAGGAATCCACGCTGCCCTGGTCGATGCCGGGCAGAAAGGCTTCAACCGGCTCGTACTTGAAGGGGCAGGTGTGGCTCAGCACCACTGGCACCTGCCAGCCCCGGGCGACCAGTACCCGCTCTACCTTGGCTTTGGTGGCTTCGTCGGGCTGTTCGTCCTCCCACCAGCGGAAGCCCCGCATGAGGCGATAGTACTTGTCCACGCTGTAGGCGCCGCCGATCACAAGATGATCTCGTCCTTCCAGCGTGTAGACCTCGCCGTCCACGGCGAACAGAACATGGGGATACTCCGGTTGGGCATACACCTGACCGCCGCTCCAATCCTGCAACCCGTAGCCGGGCACATGGGCAGGCCGACACTCGTGATTGCCGTGAATGCACAAGACCGTGGGGCCGCAGGCGTCCAGCTGCTCCTTGACATATATATCCCGTTTGTTCAGATAGTAGTTGGCCCCCACGTCGCCCAGGATCACCAGGGTGTCGGCGGGCTGCAGCCGCATCTGCCGACAGAACTTCACGATTTCTGCCACATCGCCGTGGGGATCGCCTGTGTAGAACACCATACCACTCACTCCTTTTTTCCATTATAGCAGAGAGCCGGTCCCATAGTATGGACTATCAAAAAATGAGAGTTTGAAATTACACAACTTTGTCCGCTCGGCGAACGGAAAACGGCAAAAGTTGTGCAGAATTGCAGCCGTGCTGAAAGGTATGCGATAATGGGCTTTCTAACAATCTTTCTAACAATGATTGTTAGAATAATGATTAGATAGAGGATTTCAAAAGAGTTAACATAGAAAAGCTATCGAAAACCATTGATTTTTTAATATATATACAGGAAAATTCGATGCGTAAGGGAGAATGTGATATAATTTTATAAAAAGATAAAATGCTACGGAGAAAAATGATATGAGTTCATCTCATGAAAACGATCAAAAGTCTCAGGAATTACATTGCTTGCAAATAGCCATAGAGGCAAAAAAGCAGCAAAAGGGAGAGTCGCGCAAAATCCTTGAATTCTTGGCTGGAGAAGATGTTTATCGTGCGCACGAAGAACGTCCTGATTTTGTTAGGAGAATATCTCCTCAGAAGGAAGGGACAAAAGGTGTCCTTCTGGGAATCGAGCATTTTCGAGTAGATCACTTGGCTATCAAAAAGCATCCTAAGAAGAGCAAAAAAGCTCAATCTTCACGAATCGCTTCAGTTGCACCAGTTTTGGATAAAAAGAAACGTGCTACGTATGAAAAATGGAATAACTGCTTGGATGAGAGCGGGATATTGCCGGAAGAGTTTTTCGAAGAGGCTGCTCAAGACCTTTTTGATTTAGCGGGCGAACATATGCAAAAAGTGATAGGCGCAAATTATCGCTCGTTGTTAGCATCTTTGCAGCAAAATCTTGAAACGCATGTAAAGAGCATACCGACATATCAAGAAAACTTGAGAAAAATCGCACAGCCGGGAGAAAAAATTCAGATAGCACTACTCATTGATCTTTATGCAGAGTTCTTTTCTTTGATGAAATTCGATAGCAGGGGGATACGTGCATGTAAGATTGGAGAAGTGCCACTATTTCAAGAAGTTATTGCACTCATAGAGCGGATAATCGACAAATCCGCAGTCGATTATGTGATTTTGTGCCTTAACAGTTCAATTACGGAAAGAACGCCGAAAGTGTATGCTTTTCGTGCAGGCGAAATAGAACGACAAATTCATAAAAGGCATCTAAAGATTTACAAATATTTGGCAATGGATTTATTGTTTGAGCCTTTTAGCGGGCGCCCCTATGAAATAGCAAAGTATTCCTTTAGTCCTGTTATCCGTAATGATCAAAGCAAAGAGGTTAGTACAATGTATTCCTGCGACGTTTCCGCAATCGAGGGAGAAACATTCCTTGATATCGCATACTATACCGCTTGGAATATTTTGGGATACGAAGCCCACAAACGAAGTTTTTGCGCATCATTGTCTGATTTCGCCTTTGCACATGCAATAGCGCCTGAAATCATTGCATGGGAAAAAGTGTCTGGGAGTACATGGAAAGTTCGGCCAATTTTCAAAGTATCAAATAGTAATGATCGCCGGGCGAGGATAAGCGAGCGTATGGAGGCGATGAAAAAGGAATATGAAAAAGGGTTTGAGTAACGATATAATACTTTGATAACATTTCACAGTGACCCAAAGTGTTGGTGGAGAATAATATGGATGTTTTAGTAGTGGACGACAATGATGTGAACTTTATTTGGGATGCTATCCAAAAACTACAGCTCATCTTCCATCCTTCTGTTGCTCCGTTTGGCAAATTCGATTATGAGAAGTTCTTTCAATCAAAAGCTCAAAAGCCATTTTCCTTGTTTTTGGACAGAAACATATTGATCAGCCTTTTTAAATTATGTGAACAGGGAGAATTGAAGAATCGCGCAGAGGCACGACGTGTCGCACTGGTAATGGCGTGGGCAGCACTCAATGGGATGGAAGTTAGTTCCGGGTTGGCCGTTATGGAACGAGCAAGTCAACTGCATTGCCAAGAAAGTGGGTTGCTTGAAATCCAAAGATTTCAAGAGATTATGAGCACATATCCGGGACAACTATGGGTGGCTCTTGCCGAGGGGCGTATCACAAAAATCCAGCCTATAAGTTATTCCCAAGCATTAGCGCAGAATATCACTGTTGATTATGCGGTGGGTGGCGATCACTATGATATGGCTTTAGCGTCTTTACTTCATGCTGTATGGTTATATCGGGACAAAAGAATGAATGCTGCAGAAAAAGTTCGCGAATTCTTTCAATGGACCTGTGACAACTTATTGATTGGCGAATATATGTTGGTATATATTACTCTTTTATTTACAGGGTATGAAAATATCAAAGCTCCCAAAAACGCCAACTCCAAAGATGTAGAAAAAGTCATTGCGGGGTGTGAAAACCAAGCTTGGGATATATCCTATTTGACGCACTGGAGCACATTATACGAGTATCCCGATGAATATCCGGAAGAATTTATGTTTGCGACTAATGATATTCTGTTAAAACGGATCTTTATATATAAAAACAACCCTTATGGCTGGAATGGGGTTCTTTCGAATGTGTTCCCCAAAAAAGAATACTGCGAATTGGCAGAGTTCATTGGAAAAATTACATTAAATAGGCAACCACCTGATTTTGGAGAGGATTCGCACACTTACTTTCAATCGTTAATTGATGGTGAAAAAAGAAGATTAACCATGCAATGATACAATCATTTACAAAATACGATTAACCGCAATAGAAACTGCACGGTAATGTTTTGAGCATTACCGTGCAGTTTTGGGGCGCCATCACATTTTCGGTATATTTTGGTGATTTGCATCACGCTTTTACAACGTCCTTTTCTGGCCTTTTTTCTTCGGCGCTACTGCCGCAATCATGGCGTAGTGTTCCTTGCTCTTTCTTGTGATGCTGTTGTAGTCCTCGGAGGTGAGGAACTCCAGCAGCCACTCTTTTGGCACCTTATAGGTGTGCTGGTACGGAAAGGACTTTAACCTGCCCTCGGTGCACCAGCGGCTGACGGTGCGGGAGGCGTAGCCGGTGACGCGGGAGATCTGGCGGGCGTCCAGCACGTCGGGCTGGCGGGCCAGCAGGTTCTCGTACCAGCGGCGCACCCGCCGGCGGGTGGCGTCGGTGAGGAGGAGCGCGCCGTTCAGGCCGAAGGCTGGGGGCTTGTGGTTCGGGTAGTTCTTGTACCAGCCGCTGGGCGGGGTGTAGTACGCCGGCTCCGCCAGACGGCGGCGCAGGTAGGCGGCCACGTCGGCCTTGGCGATCTTGTAGCAGCGGGTCTGCTTGCCGGTGTTCTCGCAGGGCACCAGGCCGCTCTGCAGCAAGTATAGCGAGGTGCGGGTGCCGATGCGGCAGGCTTTGCGGAAGTCGGTGCGGCCCATGGGGTCGGGATAGGGCGCCAGCAGGTCCTGAATTTGCCGCTCCAGGGCGTCCTGAAAAAGATTCGTTTTCTTCATTTTTTCGGTTCTCCTTTGTTTTGAATTTGGACCCGGAGAACCACCGTGTTTTCCACCAAAACTATACAAATTGTTGAATGTTCGAAAGATAATACACAAAATCGGCCTAAAATCTTGCATTTAGAGAAATCCGTTTTCCGGCCGGGCAGCACAAACCCAGTGTTCATCAGCGAAATCAGCCCCCAATTATCTTGC
>Ga0129317_1002042_pt1 | contig 12588 bp, 13 predicted proteins | sample Cm1ome_FD_94430 | JGI IMG/M metagenome (GOLD analysis project Ga0129317, IMG submission 94430) | Eastern black-and-white colobus group fecal microbial communities from Wisconsin, USA - Cm1105 metagenome | ecosystem: Host-associated > Mammals > Digestive system > Large intestine > Fecal | place...
AGCACCACGCCGAAGAGAATGGCACCCACGCCGCCTGCGATGTACCACACGAACTTCTGATGGAAGGCGTCCTTTTCCTCCTCGGTGTAGAAGTCCTGAATGACCGGGTGCTTTTTGCAGAAGTTGTCGTGCTGGATGCCGCCGGCTACAATGACCACCACGGATATGGTAAGGATCAGCATTAACACCGCCGTGGCCAGCATCTCGGGCAGGCCCAGGATGTTCAGCAGGATCATCAGTGCGATACCGGCGATAATGGAAAAGACGGGCAGGGCGATCTGCAGGGAGAAGCGGTTCATGTGGGCGTCATACTGTGCAGTGTCGCTGACCCGCCTATCCTCCACACTGCCCCGCAGCAGGGTGTCCATGTTGACATCATAAAGGTCACAGATGCGCAGCAGCGTGTCCATTTCGGGAAAGCTGGTGCCGCTCTCCCACTTGCTGACGGACTGGCGGGAGACCTCCAGCTGTTCCGCCAGCTGCTCCTGGGTGACGCCCGCCTGGGCACGGATGTATTGCAGATTATTTGAAAAAGCCATAGGGAAAACCTCCTGTGTTTTGATGGCCTTATCCTACCGGAGCAGGCGTGTCAATGCCAGTGATTTGGTGTTGCGTTTGAAGAAAATGATGTAACGTTTCGGTTGCGAAGCCCATTATATCAGGGTTTTCCGGAGTTTGGAAGAAAAATCGAATTGCATTGGAGCGGTACACCTTTTATAATGAAGAAAAACGACACGGGAGGCATGAATCGTGAAGTTGGCGACAGCCGCGCAGATGCGGGAACTGGACAGACAGGCCATCCAGGAGTGGAAGATCCCCTCCATTGACCTGATGGAGCGGGCGGCGGAAGGAGTGGCGGAAGCGGCGCTGGAGCTGCTGCCCCTGCGGCCGGGAAAATGCCGGGCGGCGGTGTTCTGCGGCGCCGGCAACAACGGCGGAGACGGCATCGCCGCGGCACGGCTGCTGTTTTTGAAGGGCGTCCGGGTACGGGCGTTTCTGGTGGGCAGCTATGAGAAAATGACGCCGGACGCCCTGGAGGAGACCCGGCGGCTCAGCGAGTGCGGTGTGGAGCTGGAGCGGTTCGACCCGGAGGACCTGACCCAGAGCGCCTGGACCAGAGGCAGTCACGTGTTGATCGACGCCATCTTCGGCGTGGGCCTTTCCCGGGAAATCGCCCCGGATTCCGCATATGCCGCCGCAATTCGTCTGATAAACGAGTGTCCCGGTGCGGTGGTGGCGGCGGATATCTCCAGCGGTGTGGAGGCGGACACCGGGCGGGTATTGGACTGCGCAGTCAAGGCTGACAAGACCATTACCTTTACATTTAAAAAGCTCGGTCAGGCCGTTGGCGACGGCGCCGTGCTGTCCGGCGACGTGACCGTTTGGAGCATCGGCATCCCGGAGGACCTGCAAAGCGGCATGGTCTGCGCCGCCCAGACAGTGGAACGGGACTTTGCCAAAGCCGCCCTGCCGCCCCGGAAGGCGGACGGCCACAAGGGGACCTTCGGAAAGCTGCTGGTTGTGGGCGGTTCCGTGGGGTTTACCGGCGCGCCGTACCTGACGGCGGCCGCAGCTGTGCGCTCCGGCTGCGGGCTGGTGTACCTGGGGGTTCCCCAGGCTATCTGGGCCGTGGAGGCTGCCAAGTGCGTCTCCGCCATGCCCTTTCCTTTGACGGACAAAAATAGACTGTTAAGCTATAAGGCTTTACAGAAAATTGAAGAAAAACTGGCGGGCTGCAATGTGCTGGCCCTGGGACCGGGTCTGGGCCGAAGCCCCCAGACGGAGCGCCTGGTGCTGGAACTGCTGGACCGGACGGAACAGCCGGTGGTGCTGGACGCGGACGGCATAAACGCGCTGGCGGGACATATAGATGTGTTGGACCGGCGGAAGGACCGCATTACGATCTTAACACCCCATGACGGCGAATTTGCCCGCGTTGGCGGCGACCTGTCCCATGGTGACCGTATCCGTGCCGCCCGGGAGTTTGCGGTGCAGCATGGCTGCGTTCTGGTGCTGAAGGGCCACCGGACCGTGACAGCCACACCTGCCGGGAACGTGTTGGTGAACACCACGGGGAACTCCGGCCTTGCCAAGGGCGGCAGCGGTGACGTGCTGACCGGCGTCATCGCGGCGCTGCTGGCCCAGGGCTGTACGGCGGCCCGGGCGGCGGCTCTTGGCGTCTGGCTCCATGGACGGGCTGGGGACCTGGCTGCGGAGCGTCTGACGGAGTATGCCATGACACCGGAGGACGTGATGGGGGCCCTGCCGGGTGCCTTCCGGGAACTGTTATAAAATTATAAGGAGGAACCATTGGGTGCGTAAAGGAATTTGCGTACCAACGATAGCCCTGTGCCTGCTGCTGACAGCCTGCGGCGGCGCGGGAGAGGAGCCGTCCGCTAACCTGCGGAACCTGTATCACGACATGACCGGCTGTACCATGGAGGCTACGGTCACCTGTGACCAGGAGGGTATGGAGTGGGAGGCCACCCTGCGGTGCGACTATGCTCCGGATGTAGAGACTGTGGTGGAGGTGCTGGCCCCGGAGACCATCGCCGGTGTGAAGGCGGTGGTGCGCGAATCGGACTGGCAGCTGGAGTATGAGGGAGAGCGCCTCAACGCCGGAGCCCTTAGCCGGGAGGAGATCAGCCCGGCCCTGTGCCTGCCCCGGCTGATGAACGCCCTGCGGGACGGCTGGCTGCTGGAGGAGAACGAGGAGCGCTGGAATGACATCCCCTGCCTGCGGCTCTGCGTGGACCAGAGCGGACTGCAGGACGGCAAGATCGTCTCTACCGTTTGGCTTCGGCAGGAGGACGGGACCCCGCTGCGGGGGGAGATCGCCGTGGATGGAGAAATAATTTTGACGGCGGAGTTTACGAGTTTTGCCTTTTGTGATACAATAAAATCTCAGGAAAACTGACGGCTGTTTCTGCGAAAGAAGGAGACCCATGGAAATGGAAGATACGATCCTGCGGCGCACCTGGGCGGAAATCGACCTGGATGCCCTGGCACATAACTATCATCAGGCCCGGCGGCTCACCGGTCCGTCGGTCAAGTACCTGGGGGTGGTGAAGGCGGACGCCTACGGCCACGGCGCGGTCCAGGTGTCCCGGAAGCTGGAGGCCCTGGGGGCCGACTACCTGGCGGTGTCCAGCCTGGACGAGGCCCGGGAACTGCGGCACGGCGGCATCCAGGCCCCCATTCTGATCCTGGGCCACACGCCGCCGGACATGGTGCCGGAGCTGATCCGGTATCACATCACCCAGACCGTCTCCGCAAAAGCCAAAGCGGAGGAGTACAGTGCCGCCGCCTGTGGCTGCGGCGGAACCCTGAAGGTTCACATCAAGGTGGATACCGGCATGTCCCGCCTGGGATTCCTGGTGCGGGACGGCCATTTTGAGGGGGGCGTGGAGGCCATCGCCCAGTCCTGCGCACTGCCCAACCTGGAGGCGGAGGGCATCTTCACCCATTTTGCCGTCTCCGACGCAGACGACGAGGGGAGCGAGGCCTACACCCGGCAGCAGTTCGGCGTGTTCATGCGGGTGATCGACGCCCTGGCCGAGCAGGGAAGGACCTTCCCCATCCGCCACTGTGCCAACAGCGGCGCCCTGGCCCGGTACCCGGAGATGTATCTGGATATGGTGCGGCCGGGCATTGCCCTGTACGGCGCCGGAGATGACGCGGAGCGCCTGGGGCTGCAGCCGGTGATGACGCTGAAGTCCTGCGTGTCCACCATTAAGGTCTTTGACCCGGAGACGGATATCAGCTACGGACGGACCTTTCATACAGCCGGAAAAACCCGGGTGGGCGTGCTGCCCATCGGCTACGCGGACGGCCTGTTCCGGGGCCTTTCCAACCATATGGCGGTCCAGACGGAGCAGGGACCGGCACCCATCCGCGGGCGCATCTGCATGGATATGACCATGGTGGACCTGACGGACAAGCCGGAGGTCCATGTGGGTGACGCTGTGGAGTTGTTCGGCCCCCGCCAGAGCGTGGACGCACTGGCAAAGATGTTGGGAACGATCCCCTACGAGCTGACCTGCGCGGTCAGCAAGCGGGTGCCGAGGTTGTATATGGAGCACGGCGAGGTCGTGGAGCGGAGCCTGCGGCTACTATGACGCAGGAGGAAATTGGTTCACACCGTCCTGTCCGCCGCATAGGATAGTGCGGGGCGAAGACGCCGGAATTTTGCCCGTGGCGTATAAATTCCGGAACTGCGTGGGAGAATGAAAGTGGCCTCACCGAAGGTGTTTCGGTGATGGGTACTTCTTTCGGCGGAGTGTGAACTTTGTGGATACGAGTGTCAAGCGCGGTGATATTTACTATGCCGATCTCTCCCCGGTGGTGGGCAGCGAGCAGGGCGGCGTCCGGCCGGTTCTGATCATCCAGAACGACACCGGGAACCGTTACAGCCCCACCGTGATCGCGGCGGCCATTACCTCCCAGACGGGAAAAGCCCGGCTGCCCACACATATCGACCTTCCCGTGGACCAGAGCTGCGGACTGAGCCGGGATTCGGTGGTCCTGCTGGAGCAGGTGCGGACCCTGGACAAAAAGCGCCTGCGGGAGCGAATGGGTCATGTGGAGGAGCATGTGATGACGAAGGTTGATACAGCCATTGCGGTCAGTTTCGGCTTACCACACGATCAGTTGGTATGAGCGCGGCCTTGCTGTATGGTCAGATGATTGGAACCTATGGTCCTCCCGAAAGGAGCTTCCGGGAGGACCTGGATACGAAAGAATTCGGAGGTACATATGAAAAAGAACAGATGGTTTCTGCGGATGATGGTATTGCTGGTGTTCAGCGGCATTTTGAGTATGACGATCGCCCTGGCGGCAGAGCCGGGTTCCGATGGGGACCCCCTGGTGACGCTGAGTTATCTGAATGACACCTTTATGAAGAGCGTGATGGATCAGGTAGACCAGAAGATCTCCGCCCGGAACAGCCAGTTGGCCCAGCAACTGGGCGGACAGATCAGCGGCGGCAGCGGAACGGCTGCCACCTTCACCGTGGTGACCCTCTCCAAAGGACAGGTCCTAAAGGGGGACATCGGCTGCGAGGTCATGCTGCGGGTAGGGACGGCGGTCTGCGTGTCGCCCTCTAACCCGGGCCTCATCGACGAGAGCAGCGCCGCCACCCTGAACAACGGCGGGGCGCTGGTTCAGAACCATCTGTACATGATGACCATTGAGGGCCGGGGCGTAAAAGCCACTGCGGCCACTACCAAGCTGCTGGTGCGGGGGACCTACACCGTGGCCTGAGAAGCGGGTATGAAACATCCCGCCTGCGCATAGGATTGCGCAGGCGGGATGTTTTTTCGAGGAGGCATGGGCGTATGGACAAGTTTCCGCTGCTGTGGAAGGAAACCTCTCTGGGAGAGCTGACGACGGAGCGGGAGGCGCTGTACACCTGGTTCACGGCCCGCTGCCGCCTGCCTGGGAAAGGACTTTGGTGCGCATGGGCGGTGGGAACACAAGGGGAGCTGCGGATCGGTGTGCTGGAGCCTGCGGGAGACCGGGCGGTCATCCGGCGGAGGTTTTCCGACCGCATGACGGCTCCTATGGGGAAGCTGCTGCGAGGGGAGCTCCGGCCTGCTTCCGGTGAAGCCACTGCCTGGGAGCCTGCTCTCGGGCCGGAGCGGTTATTTCATACGCCGTGGCTGCAAAAACAGCTGAGAGGGGTGCAGGGCGGCTTGCTGCGGCGGGAGGGAGACCGCAGGTTTCTGGCGCTTCCGTTTGACAAGGGAAAGCCCTTTCCATTGACTGCACTGTTCTGCTTTGCACAAATTACGAGTATCAAGGGACAACTCTATGCTGTTTATAGTTTTGATGAAAAGGAGTGGCCGGTATTCCCTTGCGAGGCTTAGACCGGAGCTGACATGAGGGGAAATTTTGAAATTCAAAAAAATTTGATACCATATTTAGGGGTCTTGTGATATAATACCCCCAAGTATACCCGCCGGATTTCCGGCGGAAAGCGGGAGGAACTTTTATGAAGTGTCCGTTTTGCGGTTATGGCGAGAGCAAGGTCATTGATTCCCGTCCGGCGGAGGAGGGTACCAGTATCCGCCGCAGAAGGGAGTGCCTCTCCTGCGGCAAGCGCTTCACCACCTATGAGACGGTGGAAAGCCTGCCCATGGTGGTGGTGAAGAAGGACGGCAGCCGTCAGAGCTTTGACCGGCAGAAGGTGCTGGGCGGCATGATCCGTGCCTGCGAGAAGCGGCCGGTGCCCCTGGCGGAGCTGGAGAAGATCGCCGAGGAGATCGAGCAGGACCTGCAGAACTCCATGGAGCGGGAGATCAGCACCGAGGACATCGGCGAGAAGGTCATGGACCGGCTGCGGACCGTGGACCAGGTGGCCTATGTCCGCTTTGCCTCCGTGTACCGCCAGTTTAAGGATATCGACACCTTCATGGCGGAGCTGAATAAGCTGCTGGCTGAGAAGTAAAACACCTTTATAGCACGTTTTTGATGCTGAATCGCTCCATCTCGGCCAGGAGGCGCAGTTGGTCCCGCAGGTCCGCCAGTTCGGCCCGCAGTTCGCTGGATTCACGGGCGGCGGCAAAGGCCATGGCGCGGCGGTACATGGCCTCGGCATCGTCCACGGCATCGTGCTCCGAGACGATGTGGAGCCAGGTCTGGCACCGGGACCAGTCATCATAGCTTTTTGTCAGGGTGGCTACCGTGTCCGGCCAGTTTTCGGCCTGCGCCAGGGCGTCCGCCTGTTGCAGCTGGCTCCTCCAGCGGTCGGTGCTGACGGTCATGGCACGGCTGTTCCACAGGGAAAAAGCCAGGATGGCCGCCAGCACGGCGATGGGCGGCAGAAACGCTTTTTTCATGGGGCCCCCTCCTTCTTGACGCAGAACACCTGGCCCTGTTCGTCCAGGGTCAGGAGAAAGACCTCTTGAGGGGAGGACAGGCCCTCCCGTTTCAGGGTCTTCCGGAGCCAGGCATCGTCTTTTCCGCAGCTGTTGAGATTTTTATGAAGGACCCGCCCGTCGTTTATTAAGATAACAGGCAGCGTGACATCGTCCTCCAGGTCCAGTCCCAGCTGGGCGGCGGTGGGCGGCTGCTGACCGGTCCAGGGGAGGACCGAGAGCTGTCCGGAGTTTTCCAGAACGGCGTATTTTACATCGCCGATACCGGAGAAGCCCTGACTGCGCAGCTCTTCCAGCAGCTCATCCAGGGTGTAGCGGTTCTTACGCATGGTCTCCTGCTGCAGCTGGCCGTTCCGGATCAGGACAGCGGGCCTGCCGCAGACCAGCTCCCGGAAGCGAAGATTGTACAGGGACAGCTGGCTCAGCAGCATGGACAGGGCCAGCAGCGTCAGAATGGGGATGACTCCCGCCAGCAGCGGGATGCCGAAGTCCTGCATGGGCACCGTGGCCAGATCGGAGATCATCATGGTCAGCACTAACTCGCTGGGCTCCAGCTCACCGATCTGCCGTTTGCCCATGAGCCGCAGCCCCAGCATAATGAGAAAATAGAGAATTACAGTGCGGGCAAAGGCGGTCATCATACGCATCCCTCCGTTGGAACAGTGTTTGACGGCGTAGGATTTTTTATGCGGATACGGCTCCCTTTTGGGGAGTTTTATCATATACTATCCCAGTATTGAAAATCGCAGAGGTGAAAGGAGGATCATGGGTCAAGACCCATCATAAGCGCCAGTGCCCGGGAGCGGACCGCTTTCCGGGACGACGAGGAGAGGGGAGTGTCAGAGCATAGTACTCTGCAATCGAAGGTTTCGGCGGATGCCCCTCCGTGTCCGTGGGCATGTGACACAGTCGGCAAATACGCGGGTGACCGCGGAACAGAGAGGCTGTGACCACGGGAAAAGCGGCAAATGACTGCGCATTTGTCCTTTTGAATGGAAATTAATTCAGGAGGATTCTCATCGTTATGTGCGGAATTATCGGATTTGTGGGCCGTGAAGAAGCGGCCCCTATTTTGCTGGACGGATTGGAGCGGATGGAGTACCGGGGCTATGACTCCGCCGGTATCGCCGTGCGCTCGGAGACGAAAGGCTTACAGGTCAAAAAGTGCAAGGGACGGCTGAAGGTGCTGTCCGACCTGACCCACGGCGGCGCCGATCTGGAGGGGACTCTGGGTATCGGCCACACCCGATGGGCCACCCACGGAGAGCCCAATGACATCAACGCCCACCCTCATGTCAGCGAGAACGGCCAGATCGCCCTGGTCCACAACGGTATCATTGAAAACTATCTGGAGATCAAGGAGCACCTGATGAAGCTGGGCGTCACCTTCACCTCTGACACGGACTCCGAGGTGGTGGCCCAGCTGTTGGAATTCCACTACAACGAGTGCCACAATATGCTGGAGGCCGTGGGCCGCGTCCTGCGCCGCATTGAGGGCTCCTATGCCCTGGGCATCGTCTGCTCGGACTATCCCAACGCCCTGATCGCCGCCCGGAAGGATAGCCCGCTGATCATCGGCTACGGCGAGAACGGCAATTTCATCGCCTCCGATGTGACCGCCATCATCAAGCACACCCGGGACGTGGTCTATATGGGCGACGGCGAGATCGCCGTGCTGACGGCTGACAGCGTGGATGTGTTTGACGATGAAATGCTGCCTCTGAAAAAGCAGCACAGCACGGTGGACTGGGATGTGTCAGCCGCTGAGAAGGGCGGCTACGCCCACTTCATGTTCAAGGAGATCATGGAGCAGCCGGAGGCCATCCGCAAGACCGTTTCTCCCCGTATCCGGGAGAGCCGTGTGGTACTGGACGATGTTACCATGACGGCGGAGTATGTGCGGGACATCTCCCGCATCTTTATCATCGCCTGTGGTTCCAGCTACCACGTGGGCATGGTGAGCAAGTATAACTGGGAGAGGCTGCTGCGCCGTCCTGTTCAGGTGGACCTGGCCTCGGAGTTCCGGTACAGCGACCCGCTGGTGGATGAACACAGTCTGGTGGTGGTCATCAGCCAGTCCGGCGAGACCCTGGACACCATGGCCGCCATGCGGGAGGCCAAGCGCCGGGGCGCCCGGACGCTTGCCATCGTCAACGTGGTGGGCAGCTCCATTGCCCGGGAGGCCGACGACGTGCTGTACACCTGGGCCGGTCCGGAGATCGCCGTGGCGACCACCAAGGCCTACTCCACCCAGCTGGTGCTGATGGACCTGGTCGGCTTGTACCTGGCGGACCTGCTGGGGACTGTGGAAAAGAGCGAGTACGACGCCATCCTGGCGGAGGTCCAGGCACTGCCGGAGAAGCTGCAGGGCTTCCTGGAACACTTTGAGGATGTCCAGTACTTTGCCTCCCGGTATTTCAACCACAACTCCATCTTCTTCATCGGCCGGAACCTGGACTACGCCATGGGCCTGGAGGGTTCTTTGAAGCTGAAAGAGATCAGCTATATCCATTCCGAGGCCTACGCTTCCGGCGAGCTGAAGCACGGCACCATCTCCCTGATCGAGCCGGGGACCCTGGTGGTGGCCCTGGGCACCTACGCCGCCCTGTTTGACAAGGCCATGAGCAACGTGGTGGAGGTAAAGGCTCGGGGCGCCGAGGTCCTGGCCGTCACCACGGAGAGCTTCCGGGAGAAGATGGAAAAGACCGCCGACGCCACCATCGTGGTGCCGGACACCCACTCCATTCTCCAGCCCTCCCTGGGTGTGGTGCCCCTGCAGCTGTTCGCCTACTACGTGGCATTACAGCGGGGCTGCGATATCGACAAACCCCGGAATCTGGCAAAGAGCGTAACCGTGGAATAAAGTCTGCCTCCCGTGTTTTTCAGCACGGGAGGTTTTTCTTGACTCTTCCACGGTGTCAGGACTTATATTGGTCCTATCAACTGATAGGAGAATGAGATATGCCTTATGATTTCAAGAAAGAAAAGCTGTACCGGGCGGGAGACAGACCGGAGATTGTCACTGTTCCGCCTGTAAAATACGCAGCAGTCCGGGGGAGGGGAGATCCCAATACAACCGATGGTGCCTACCAGCGTGCACTGACAGTTCTGTACGCCGTAGCATATACGCTGAAGACCAGCCCGAGAAAAGGAAGGGCCATTCCCGGCTTCTTGGACTATGTGGTGCCGCCGCTGGAGGGCTTCTGGTGGCAGGAGGGCGTGGACGGCGCGGATTATGGCCGGAAAGCGGACTTTCATTGGATCTCCGTTCTTCGCCTGCCGGTTTTCGTGACGGAAGCGGACTTTGCTTGGGCTGTGGAGGATGCCGCCCGCCGGAAAAAGCTGGACTGCTCCGCTGCGGAACTGCTGGCAGTGGAGGAGGGGCTCTGCGTCCAGATGCTTCACACGGGGCCATTTGAAACGGAGCCGGAGACGGTCCGTGTTATGGATGCTTTCCTGGCGGAAAACGGGTATGTCAACGATCTTACAGACCGCCGTCTGCACCACGAAATTTACCTCTCTGACGTCCGAAAGATAGTTCCGGACCGCTGGCGGACCATCTTGCGGCATCCTGTCCGAAAAATTTCCTCTTGACTCTCCCACGGTGGCAGGGCGTATGCTGTACCTGAGCTCAAAAATCCGTCCATATGGAGGAACCGACTATGCTGAAGATCGGCGAATTTTCAAAATTGTCCAGGATCAGCATCCGTATGCTGCGCTACTACGATGAAATGGGGCTGCTGGTCCCGGAGACCATCGACCCCTTCACCGGCTACCGCTATTACAGCGAGGCCCAGCTTTTCACGGCGGGCCGAATCAACGCCCTGAAGGACATGGGCTTCAAGCTCTGCGACACGGCGGAGCTGCTGAAACGCTGGGAGGACCGGGAACTGCTGGAACAGCGCCTGCTGGGCCAGCGGGAGGCGGCCTGTGCCCAGGCGGAGGAGGCGGCGCGGCGGCTGCGGCTCCTGGATACAGCCCTGGAACGGCTGAGAAAGGACGAACCTATGAAATACGATGTAACTGTCAAGACCATCCCGGAGCGGCAGGTGGCTTCGGTTCGGCAGATCATTCCCTGTTACGAGCGGGAGGGGGACCTGTGGAGCGTTCTGATGAAGGAGACTGCCGGCATGCACATCCAGGACGGGGACCCCTGCCTGTGTTCCGCCACCTTCCATGACGGCGAGTACAAGGAATCCAATGTGGATGTGGAGGTTCAGAAGACCGTGCGGGGTGATTATCCCGACACGGAGCATGTAAAGTTCAAGACCATGCCTGCCGTGCAGGTGGCCTCCACTGTCTGCAAGGGCAGCTATGACCAGATGGGGGAAGCCACCGCTGCCGTAGTGTCCTGGGTGGAGTCCAGCGGCTGCGTGTTCGATGGCCCCTCCTTCTTCATCTACCACGTCAGTCCCCATGAGACCAATGACCCTGAGAAATTTGTGACGGAGCTTTGCTATCCGGTGCGGAAAAAGTAAACAGCTGGGCGGGGGAGACACCCTCCGCCCATTTCCCTCTTGACATATATGGATTACCGATATATTATATAGACAGTCTATATATGGAGGCAATGCTATGGAGATCGACAAGAGCCTGGTCAGCGGCAGCATGGCGCTGCTGGTACTGAAGCTGCTGGAGGACGGCGACAAGTACGGCTACCAGATGATCGAAGAGCTGAAGCGGCGGTCGGATGATACCTTTCATTTGAAAGCGGGGACCCTGTATCCGCTGCTCCACGGCCTGGAGGAGAAGGACTTCGTCACCGCATACGAGCGGGAGGCCGCAGCGGGAAAGCCCCGGCGGTATTATCACCTGACAAAAGAGGGAAACGCAGCCCTGCGGGAGAAGGAGGCATCCTGGAACGCCTATGCCTATGCCGTGGGCCGGGTGCTGAAAGGGGGCGCCTGCCTTGGCTGAGACCATCCGGGAATATCTGGATACGGTGCAGGAGCAAATTCGGTGGAAGCGGGCCCGTCCGGTGGTGGCCCGGGAGCTGGAACAGCACCTGACGGACCAGCGGGACGCTTTTCTGGAAGAGGGGAATACCCCGGAGACGGCGGAGCGGCTGGCGGTCGAGGAGATGGGTGACCCGGTGACTGTCGGCACGGAGCTGGACCGCATCCACCGGCCAAAGCCCCAGTGGGGACTGCTGACGGCCACGCTGGTGCTGGCTTTGTTGGGCGGTGTCCTGCGGGTGTGGCTGACGGCATCCGGGGCGGAGACTTATGAAAATATTTCTCTGTTCCGCACAGCCATTGCCTTGGCTTTGGGCGCCGTCTGCCTGTTGGGGGCTTACTTCCTGGACTATACCTGGCTGACCAGTCATGCCCGGTGGGTATACATGGGTGCGCTGGTGCTGGGTGTCCTGTCCCTGTGGCTGTCGCCTGACATCAATTGCGCATCCTATTACACCCGTTATGTGGTGCTGCTGTATCCAACGGTATACGCGGTTTGGCTATACCACTGCCGTGGGAAGGGGTGGAAAGGAGTTCTTCTTGCCATCCTTGGCGGCGTTCCGCTGGTCATCATCGGATGTCTGGCGCCCTATGTCCTGGGTATCCTGCTGCTGATGGTGACAGGCTTTGCGCTGATGCTGGCTGCCGCCGGTACGGATTGGTTCAGTGTGGGCAGGGGAAAAACCGCGGCGGTGGTGCTGGGGATTGCGGCGGCCATGGCCGGGAGCATGGTGTGGCAGGTCTGGAAGAATGGC
>Ga0129317_1002046_pt1 | contig 12548 bp, 9 predicted proteins | sample Cm1ome_FD_94430 | JGI IMG/M metagenome (GOLD analysis project Ga0129317, IMG submission 94430) | Eastern black-and-white colobus group fecal microbial communities from Wisconsin, USA - Cm1105 metagenome | ecosystem: Host-associated > Mammals > Digestive system > Large intestine > Fecal | place...
CATTTATTGATCCATAAAACCAAACAAGCTCTCTCTGCGATATTACGTCAGGGAGAGCTTGATGAATATTGACAAAAAGCGACACCTATGATATAATATTCAAGGTGCTGCATGTACTGCGGATAAGCTGTCGGCGGAAATGTCGGCAGTTGGCGGTTCTCCTGAAAGAGGGAGGTTGATAGCCATGAGTGCATACGAGATTGTTTCGTCATTGTTTCAGTTTACGATCGCTCTTACAGGCGTCATAGCTTTGTGCTACAACATTTTCAAAAAGAAGAAGTAGTATGAAGTCCGAACTCAGACAGAGATATATTTTGAGTTAAACCGAGCGAAAGTGAGGGGCGACAAAAAAATGAAAACACCGCCCAAACTCTTCCAAAGTTAACGGTGTTTTCATAATACCAATAATTACGGAGAACTGCGATCCAAAGTATGTGCAGTGCTCTTTTGTTAATAATATTATACCACCTTTGCGGCGTTTTGTCAAGCGCCGCGCAAGCAGGTCGCCTGCTTTTATAAGGAGTGTAGAAGATGAATTATGAATTACAAAACAGTGCGCCTTTGCATGAAGCATTGCGCAAACATATGAAAAACCGCATAGTCCGCCTTGATGTGCCCGGTCACAAGGGCGGGCGCATGAATAAAGAACTCAAGGCTTTTCTGGGCGAACAGGTGATGGCTTGCGATGTCAATTCCATGAAAAATCTGGATAACCTCTGCCACCCCGTTTCGGTCATAAAGGAAGCTGAACAGCTTGCCGCTGACGCTTTCGGGGCTGACCACGCATTCTTTATGGTGGGCGGCACTACTTCGGCGGTGCAGACTATGGTGTTCACTGCCTGCAAAGCGGGCGAGAAGATAATCATGCCGCGAAATGTCCACAGAAGTGCCATAAACGCACTGGTGGTCTGCGGTGCGGTGCCTGTCTATGTCGATCCTGGTACAAACAAGCGTCTGGGCATACCGCTGGGCATGTCGGTGGCAGATGTCGAAAAAGCCATACTCGCTAACCCCGATGCTAAGGCAGTGCTGGTCAATAACCCCACCTACTACGGCATTTGCTCGGATATACGCGGCATTGTCGAACTGGCACATAAACACGGCATGCTGGTGCTGGCTGATGAAGCACACGGCACTCACCTGTATTTCGGTGAGGGTCTGCCATGTTCCGCTATGGCGGCGGGTGCTGATATGGCGGCTGTAAGCATACATAAAACAGGCGGCAGTCTTACGCAGTCATCACTGCTTCTCTGCCGTGACAGCGTTTCAGAGGGCTATGTGCGTCAGATAATCAACCTTACCCAGACCACCAGCGGTTCTTACCTGCTGATGGTGAGCCTTGACCTTGCAAGAAAGAATCTGGCACTCAACGGCAAGGAACTTTTCGCAAGGTCGGTGGCATACTCCGATTACGCCCGTGAGGAGATAAACAAGATAGGCGGCTACTACGCCTACGGCAAGGAACTTGAAAACGGCGATGATTTCTATGCTTTTGACTCCACTAAACTTAGCGTCCATACACGCGATATAGGTCTTGCAGGTGTCGAGGTCTATGACATTCTGCGAGATGACTACGATATCCAGATTGAGTTCGGTGATATCGGCAATATCCTAGCCATAGTTTCGGCGGGCGACCGTGAACTGGAGATAGAACGTTTCATATCAGCACTCAGCGAGATAAAACGACTCTATTCAAAAGACCCCACCGGTCTGTTCGACCACGAGTATATCGACCCGCAGGTCGAAATGAGTCCGCAGAAAGCATTCTACAGCGACAAGCGCCCCATGTGGATAAACGAGAGCGCAGGTCAGATCTGCGGCGAGTTCGTAATGTGCTACCCTCCGGGAATACCGATACTTGCACCGGGCGAACGCATCACCAGAGAAATAATCAGCTACATCAACTACTGCAAGGAAAAAGGCTGTCTGCTGACGGGTACTGAGGATCTGGAGATAAACTATATAAATGTAGTGGAATAGAAACGATCACTGTGATATTGCAGGGCGGACGTGCGTGTCTGCCCTGCTTTTTGTTTTATGGTTATCCCTATAGCGCATCGGCTGAAAATGCGGTGAACAAAAGGGCGATCGAGCGTCCGATATCTTATAGCGATCCGCCTTAAAATAGATCCGAGCTTTTGCGACCGGATTTTGTGAATTTAAATAGTTGGATTGCTATAAGTTATGTTAAAACGATGTTTATGTTGGTGTGTCAGTGGGATAACCATATTTTGTTTTGTACAAACATGAACAAAATGTTAAACTTGCGGGCGAGGGCGAAAAGTTTTGTTCTGCCACTTGACAAACGGGGAACAATATGGTAACATATGAATAGATATTCAAGTGATGGAATGAACAAATGAATGAAAAACGAAAACAAGAAAGGAAGTGCAAAGATGGCAGAAGCTAAAAAGCCCGAATTTCTGGCGCTTTCGCAGGAAGATATAGACAGGATAGAAAAGGAAACTCCGCCCGATGAACAGTTGTACGATCTGGCTGAACTGTTCAAGGTGTTCGGGGACAGCACGAGGATACGCATTCTTCATGCACTGCTTGAAAAGGAGATGTGTGTCGGTGACCTTGCGCTGCTGCTGGGGCTGACACCTACTGCATGTTCCCATCAGCTGAGGGTGCTGAAAAACAACAAGCTGGTGCGCTTTCGGCGTGACGGCAAGATAATGTTCTACTCGCTGGCTGATGACCATGTGCGAAGCATTCTGGCGCTGGGTATGGAACATATACTTGAATAGTGGGGGAGATATGATGTCATTCTGGGATATAGTGTCGGTCGGTTATGATCTTGTAGAACGGCTGATAAACCGCAAAGTCTACAACAACACAGGCAAAAGGGTCGCGCAGGAAGTCTGTCCGAGTGATGATGTGCTTGAATGTGCCTGCGGGACGGGTTCGATAACTGTATATCTGTCGGCGGCAGGCAGGACGGTACGCGCTACTGATTTTTCGGTGGGTATGCTGAGAAAGTGTCGGAAGAACACAAGGCAGTTTGACAATGTAAGACTTTGCAGGGCGGATATAACAGCGCTGAGGTGCAGAGATGAAGTCTTTGACAAGGTGGTGGCAGGCAATGTCATACACCTGCTTGACGAACCTTACAAAGCCCTTGATGAGTTGATGAGAGTCTGCAAAAAGGGCGGAAAAGTCATAATACCGACCTATATAAATCTCAGCGGCGGCAGCATCGGCTTTCTGGCTAAGGTGTTTGACGTATTGGGGGCAGACTTCAAACGGCAGTTCGACCTTGAAAGCTATAAACGCTTCTTTGCTGACGGCGGGTATAGAGATGTGCAGTTCGATGTTGTCAGCGGCAGAATGCCCTGTGCCATTGCTGTGATAACTAAGGAGTAGTTAAATGGAAGTCAGCAGGATATATTTTGATATGGACGGTGTTCTGGCGGATTTTGAGGGCGGTGTGCGCAGATGCGGGCTGGTGCCTCAGCCGCAGGAAAAACGCGACCCCGTTCACGAAGCGGAACTCTGGCAGAGGTTAAGCGCGGTCCCGCACTATTACGACAAACTGGAGATACTTGACGGTGCCTACGAACTGTTCATGGCTGTTTACAAAAAGTACGGCGAACGCTGTGAGATACTCACAGGCATACCAAAGCCCGACAAGAACATGCCCACTGCGGCTGAGGACAAGGTTCGCTGGATGCACAGGCTGTTCAGCCCCAATATAAAGGTGAACACGGTATACAGGCGTGAGAAGGTGAACTTCTGCAAGGGCGCTGACTGCGTGCTGATAGACGACCTGAAGCCCACCATAGACAGCTGGAACGAGGCGGGCGGCACAGGCATACATCACAGGAGTTCTGCCGAAACAGCCGCGATACTCGGAAAACTGGGCATTTTATGACAAGGACATATTGCATTGACCGCTGATGCGGAGGTGCATATAATAAATCATCTGAAAGGAAGAACTTACTATGAAAAAGGTTTACAAACTCATCGATCTGGACTGCGCTAACTGCGCGGCAAAAATGGAGAACGGCATCAAGGAACTGCCTGAGGTAGAGGACTGCACTGTTAGTTTCCTGACACAGAAAATGACCATCAAAGCACCTGACGGCACCGATATGGACGCGCTGATGGAAAAGGTCGTAAAACTCTGCAAAAAAGTTGAGCCTGACTGCCAGATAGTTCTTTGATAAAAAACTGCTGATGCTCTTCTTTCCCAGCCTTTATCGGCGGGAAAGAAAGGCATCGGGATACAAGAAACAAAACGTAGGACAAAAGAAAAGAGATACCACTTCACCATTTTATATAAGCCTGCGTCCCCTGTGTTTTAGCGGGGGGCTGTCAGGCAGTATCATTAAGGAGGGTCATAATGACTCGCAAGCAGAAAAAAACTCTTATCAGGATAATCGCGGCGGGGGTACTGCTGATCGCGGCGGCGCTGCTGCCATTTGAGGAAAAAAGCATACTCCGTTTGATAGCCTTTCTCGTACCTTATTTTGTCATTGGCTGGGACGTTTTGTGGAAAGCTGTTCGCGGCATCATACACGGTCAGGTATTTGACGAGAATTTTTTGATGTGCGTGGCGACTGTCGGCGCACTTTTCGTGGGCGAATACCCCGAAGCCGCATCGGTAATGCTTTTCTACCAGATAGGCGAACTGTTTCAGGGCGTTGCGGTGGGCAAGTCAAGGCAGTCGATAAGCGACCTTATGGACATCTGCCCCGAATATGCCAATTTAGAGCGTGACGGTCAGCTGGAAGAAGTCGATCCCGAAGAGGTCGAATTGGACAGCATCATCGTCATAAAGCCGGGTGAGAAGATACCGCTGGACGGCGTTGTTATCGAGGGAAGTTCTTCGGTGGACACTGCCGCGCTGACGGGTGAGAGCCTTCCGCGCGAGATAGGTGTGGGTGACGAAGTTGTAAGCGGCTGTATCAATCAGGGCGGTCTGCTTAAAGTAAGGGTAACTAAGGAGTATGAGGATTCGACCGTTACTAAGATACTGGAACTGGTTGAAAATTCTGCCAGCAAAAAGGCAAAGGCAGAGAACTTCATCACAAGATTTGCCCGCTACTACACACCGTCTGTGGTGTTTGCGGCGCTGGCGCTGGCAGTACTTCCGCCGCTGATAACGGGCGGAAACTGGGGCATGTGGATACACCGTGCGCTGATATTCTTAGTTATCAGCTGTCCATGTGCGCTGGTCATCTCGGTTCCGCTCAGCTTTTTCGGCGGTATCGGCGGTGCGAGCAAGCGCGGCATACTGGTCAAGGGCGGAAACTATCTGGAAGCTCTTGCCTCCGCTGAAACTGTGGTTTTCGACAAGACAGGCACGCTGACAAAAGGCAGTTTCGAGGTGACGAAGATACACTCACACTCGATGGCTGATGATGCGCTTCTCGACCTTGCCGCCCATGCGGAAAGCTATTCCGACCACCCGATAGCGAGGTCGGTATGTGCAAAGTTCGGCAAAGAAGTTGACCGCTCACGCATAACTTCCGATGAAGAGATATCGGGTCATGGCATAAAGGCGGTCATTGACGGCAGGGAAGTGTATGCGGGCAACAAAAAGCTGATGGCTGACCAAAAAGTAGCCGTTCCCGAATGCGATTGTCGCGGCACTATGGTACACGTTGCGGCAGACGGCGGATATGCGGGGCATATCGTTATTTCTGACAAGGTGAAGGAAACTTCCGCCGATGCGATACGCAGTCTTAAAGAGAACGGTGTAAAGCAGACAGTTATGCTTACAGGCGATGCGAAGTCCACCGCAGATGCAGTTGCGGGCGAACTGGGAATAGACACAGTTTGCGCGGAACTTCTGCCTGCTGACAAGGTGTCGAAGGTGGAAGAATTGCTTGAAAAGAAATCACCAAAATCGACGCTGGTGTTTGTCGGGGACGGCATAAACGATGCGCCTGTGCTTTCCCGCGCAGATGTGGGTATAGCTATGGGCAGCATGGGCAGCGATGCGGCGATAGAAGCGGCTGATATAGTGCTGATGGACGATGACCCCGCGAAGATATCCCTTGCGATGCGCATAGCGCGCAAGACGGTGCGGATAGTACACGAGAACATTGTGTTCGCTCTTGGCGTGAAAGCGCTGGTGATGGTACTGGGTGCGCTGGGCATAGCCAACATGTGGCTGGCGGTCTTTGCAGATGTGGGCGTGTCGGTCATAGCTATCCTCAACGCCATGAGGGCGATGCGGATAAAGAACTGATATTTTGTGCGCTCACTGTCAGAGTGAGCGCATTTTTATGTAAACATAGTTATTTTCTGTCAAGAAAAATTTTTTTCTTTTGCAACCTTTTGCTATTCTCAGACGTGTTATTGATGAAAGGACCTTTCAGACAGAAAAAAAAGGAGACGACCCGATGAGGCTGACAGCAGACGAAGCATACCGCAAATTCGCAGATAATGTCTTTGCGGCGGCATTCAGCATTTGCCGCAACAAGACAGACGCAGATGATGCGGTACATGACACTTTTATAAAATATATGTCATCAAAGAATGATTTCAACGATGAAGAACATATCAAAGCGTGGCTGCTTCGTGTTGCGATCAATCGTGCAAAAGACTTTACACGGGCGTTCGCAAGAAAAAACAGTGTTCCGTGGGAAGATTATATGGAAGAACTGGAATTTTCTGCCCCTGAGGACAGCAACTTGTTTGAAGCGGTGATGAAGCTCCCTGACAAATATCGTATAGTTATACACTTGTTTTACTACGAGGAACAGAGCATCACCGAGATATCAAAAATGCTGAAACGCCGTGAGGGTACTGTAAAAAGTCAGCTGAGCAGAGGGCGGGCACTTTTGAAAGAAATGTTAGCGGAGGAATGGAACAATGACTGATAAGGAAAAATACAAGAGAACATTTGCAGTGCTTCACGCCTCCGAATTTGATTTGGAGGAAAATGCAATGAACAAGAGAAAAGGTATACGTATTTCAAAGAAGGTAATAACTGTTTGTGCGGCAGCAGCTATCGCGGCAGCAATGAGCGCCGCTGCTTATGCAGCAGATATCGGCAACATTCAGAGAAAGGTCCAGGTATGGAGGAACGGCGACCAGACCGATGCTGTGCTGGATATACAGCAGAGTGAAAATTCGACCGAGTACACGCTGAAATACACTGATGAGAACGGCGAAGAACATGAGATAGAGGGCGGCGGTGTTGCTTATGACCGCTTTGGCGGAGAAAGACCGCTGACCGAAGAGGAGATAATGGAGAATATCGATGAAGATGTCAATGTTGAGTACCGCGATGACGGCACTGTATGGGCATACTACAAGGGCTGCAAGATGGATATAACCGACAAATTTGACGAGGACGGCTACTGCTATGTTCAGCTGAAAGACGGTGACGACGTGATGTACCTCACCGTTGAGCCTAACCGCAATTATTGCGTCAGCAGTGAGAAGTTCATAACAAGCGATGACTGATATGGTATAGTTTGACAGGGGCGGAGAGTATTATACTTTCCGCCCTTTTTGTGACAAAAAAACAGCGCCCGCATCTTAACGATGTGAGCGCTGTAATAATATTTATTATTCGGTGATATCAGCGTGGTGAGCCTGAAGCGACTTTACACCGAAGTGTGTGTTCTGCTTGATAGCCTTGATGCCCTCAGCACTTGCCTTAGCAGCCGCCATAGTGGTGATGTAAGGTATGCGGTGCTTGATGGCAGCCTTTCTGATGTAGCTGTCATCGTGAACGCTGGTCTTGCCTGCGGGAGTGTTGATTATCAGCTGTATCTCGCCGTTAGCGATCTGATCTGCGATGTTGGGTCTGCCCTCATACAGCTTGAATATCTTCTCGGCGGGAATGCCTGCGTTCTTTATCAGCTCATAGCTCTTGCCTGTAGCCAGTATACGGAAGCCCAGCTCGTTGAATGCCTTAGCTATCTCTTCCAGTTCGGGCTTATCGCGGTCGCAAACGCTCAGCAGGACAGTGCCCTCGCTGGGGAGTCTGGTCTGGGTAGCTTCCTGAGCCTTGTAGTAAGCCTCACCGAAGCTGGGGGAGATGCCCAGAACTTCGCCTGTGGATCTCATCTCAGGTCCGAGAACAGGGTCAACTTCCGGGAACATGTTGAACGGGAACACAGCTTCCTTAACGCCGTAGTGACCTATCTTCTTATCCTTAAGGGAAGGTACCGGCGAAGGATTGCCTGTCAGAGGAGCGGTAATTATCTCGGTAGCTATCTTTACCATGTTTATCGAGCATACCTTAGATACCAGCGGAACTGTTCTCGATGCGCGGGGGTTAGCCTCCAGCACGTAAACAGTGTCGCCCTCGATAGCGTACTGCATGTTCATCAGACCCTTGACATTCATCTCGACAGCTATCTTCTTGGTATATTCCTTGATGGTAGCAACTATCTCGGGGCTGAGGTTCTTGGAAGGCAGTATGCAGGCAGAGTCGCCCGAATGAACGCCCGCAAGCTCGATATGCTCCATAACAGCGGGAACGAAACAATGCTCGCCGTCGGAGATAGCGTCAGCCTCGCACTCGGTAGCGTGGTTGAGGAATCTGTCTATCAGTATAGGTCTGTCAGGTGTAACGCCTACCGCAGCAGACATGTACACTTTCATCATCTCATCATCGTGAACTATCTCCATGCCGCGTCCGCCCAGAACGTAGGAAGGTCTTACCATTACGGGATAGCCTATCTTGTTGGCGATAGCGAGGGCTTCATCAACATTGACAGCCATGCCTGCCTCAGGCATCGGTATGCCCAGCTTGTCCATCATAGCGCGGAAGTGATCTCTGTCCTCAGCGAGGTCGATAGTTTCGGGAGTAGTACCCAGTATATTTACACCGTACTTCTTGAGGTCGTTTGCAAGGTTCAGAGGAGTCTGACCGCCGAACTGTGCGATAACGCCAACAGGCTTCTCCTTCTCGTGGATAGACAGAACATCTTCCAGAGTCAGAGGCTCGAAATACAGTTTATCGGAAGTATCGTAGTCGGTAGAAACAGTTTCGGGGTTGCAGTTTACGATTATCGACTCAAAGCCCAGCTTCTTGAGAGCCAGTGCCGCATGAACGCAGCAGTAGTCGAACTCGATACCCTGACCGATACGGTTAGGACCGCCGCCCAGTATCATGATCTTGGGCTTGTCGGTATTGACGGGGCTGTTGTCCTCATCGAGGTGGTAGGTGCTGTAATAGTAAGCCGCATTCTCGGTACCGCTTACGTGAACGCCCTCCCACGCTTCCTTGATGCCGAAGCCGATGCGGGCATTTCTTATCTCCTCTTCGGTAACTTCCAGCAGAGAAGACAGATATCTGTCGGAGAAGCCGTCCAGCTTAGCCTGTTTGAGCACATTCTTTTCGGGAACAGCGCCCTTGTTAGCCAGCAGAGCCTCTTCCTCGTCCACCAGTTCCTTCATCTGCTCTAAGAACCAGTGCTTTATCTTGGTCAGTTCATGTATCTCTTCGATGGTAGCGCCCTTGCGCAGAGCCTCGTAGATAACGAACTGTCTTTCGCTGGTGGGGAAGCGCAGTTTATCCAGCAGTTCTTCCTTGCTGAGGTCATGGAAATTCTTTGCAAAGCCCAGACCGTATCTGCCTGTTTCAAGGCTTCTGATAGCTTTCTGGAAAGCCTCCTTGTAGGTCTTGCCGATGCTCATTACCTCACCGACAGCGCGCATCTGTGTGCCCAGCTTATCCTCAGCGCCCTTGAATTTTTCAAAAGCCCATCTTGCAAATTTTATAACGACATAGTCGCCGTCGGGAATATACTTATCAAGTGTGCCGTACTTGCCGCAGGGTATCTCATCAAGTGTAAGACCGCATGCCAGCATAGCAGATACCAGTGCGATCGGGAAGCCTGTAGCCTTTGAAGCCAGCGCCGAAGAACGTGAAGTTCTTGGGTTTATCTCGATAACGACTATCCTGCCGTCTTCGGGGTTCCTTGCGAACTGGCAGTTACAGCCGCCGATAACTTCGATGGATTCGATTATCCTGTAGGACATCTCCTGGAGTTCTTTCTGAACATCTTCGGGGATAGTCAGCATCGGTGCGGAACAGAAGGAGTCACCTGTGTGAACGCCGATGGGGTCGATATTCTCGATGAAGCATACAGTTATCTTGTTGTTTTTTGCATCTCTGACTACTTCCAGTTCCAGTTCTTCCCAGCCGAAGATACACTCTTCAACAAGTACCTGACCTACCAGAGAAGCCTGCAAGCCTCTTGCGCAGACTACTTTCAGTTCGTCAACATTGTATACCATGCCGCCGCCTGCGCCGCCCATAGTGTAGGCAGGTCTGAGAACTACAGGGTACTTAAGTTCTTCGGCTATCTTTACAGCCTCATCGACCGAGTAAGCCACCTGGCTCTTGGGCATGCCGATGCCAAGTTCTTTCATGGCGTTCTTGAACTCTATCCTGTCTTCGCCGCGCTCGATGGCATCTACCTGAACACCTATGACCTGCACGCCGTACTTTTTCAGTACGCCCGCCTTGTCAAGTTCAGAGCAGAGGTTAAGACCCGACTGACCGCCGAGATTGGGCAGAAGAGCATCGGGGCGCTCCTTATCGATTATCTGGGTGAGTCTGTCGAGATTCAGCGGCTCGATATAGGTTATATCAGCCACATCGGGGTCTGTCATGATGGTGGCGGGGTTCGAGTTTACGAGAACGATCTCATAACCCAGTTTTCTCAGCGCCTTGCAAGCCTGAGTGCCTGAGTAGTCGAACTCGCAAGCCTGACCTATGATTATAGGTCCCGAACCGATTATCATTATCTTATTGATGTCCTGTTTCTTTGGCATACTAGATCTCCTATCCCGCACAGCTGTGCGTAAAATTTCTAAAAAAATCCCTTAACGTATATCATAACATATTTTACGCCAAATTGCAAGATGTAATTGCAAAAACTTCATTATAATTATTATCTGTTTTGCATTAATTCACAATATTATAATGTTGCACCGTTTCAGCTGTTGTGTATCGCTGTTTCTGCCGCCAGCCTGCCATCTCTTATGCAAAGACTTATCTCGCGCCCACAGCCGTCAAGAATGCGGTCGCAGATGATATCCTCGGCTTCCTGCTCGGCAAAACGCCTTATATCGCGGGCTGTGCCTTTTCGTTCAAGGCATCTGTCAGCCGCAAATGAGGCGCATTCGGGGGATATTTCTAAGGTATGACCCATTGCGCTGACCCTTTCGCGGAGTTTTTCAAACTCGCTCTCTGCGATAAGGCAAAGACTGTCGCGCGAGAGCGGCTCAAAGACGATGATATCGTCCATGCGGCTGAGAAGTTCGGGGGTGAGCACCTGCCGCACTGCCTTTTCCATCTCACTTTGCAGAGTTTTATCTCGTTCTCCGAAGCCTGCTGTTTTGCGTTCTGCGAGGTCTGCCGCGCCCGCGTTGGTGGTGAGTATGACGGTCATTTCGCTGAGGTCTGCGCGCCTGCCAAGACTATCGGTGACCACGCCCTCCTCAAGCATCTGGAGCAGTATGCCGAAAATGTCGCGGTGGGCTTTTTCTATCTCGTCAAAAAGCAGAACGCCCGCAGGCTTGCGGCGTATCAGTTCTATGAGTCTGCCGCCGTCTTCATAGCCCACATACCCCGCAGGTGCGCCCAGCAGTTTTGATACGCTGTGTGCTTCCATATACTCGCTCATGTCGAGCCTTATCAGGCAGTCTTCGCCGTAAAGCAGGCATGCAAGTTCGCGTGCGAGCATGGTCTTGCCAACGCCTGCACTGCCTGCGAAGACAAAACTTCCCACAGGTCTTCTGCCGCGCCTGAGTCCGAGTCTGCGCCGTCTTACAGCCCTTGCCACCGCCAAGACCGCTTTCTCCTGTCCGATGACCTTGCTGTTCAGCCGTTTTTCAAGACTTCTCAGGCGTTTGCGTTCCTCGTCATCTGCCGCCGCACAGTTTGAACCTGTACACCTGCACGCGACCTGTTCGAGAGTGGAGCGGTCGAGAACTGTCAGCCTGCGTGCTTTAGCCACTGCATCGAGGTACTCGCTCCTGTCGGACTTGCCTGTGATATAGCGCTCAAATGCGCGGTCAAGACCCTCTTTCTTACCTGCCGCCAGCTTGCGGGCGCTGCATGCTTCATCAAGCAGGTCGATGGCTTTATCGGGAAAGTGCTTATGGCGCATGAAGCGTCCGCTCAGAGTAACTGCGTATCTGCATATATCATCGCTTATGCTGACCCCGTGAAATTCTTCCAGCCTGCCTTTAAGACCTCTGAGCATATCGTAAGTGCTGTCTTCATCGGGCTCTTCTATGACCACTTTGCTGAAACGTCTGTCCATAGCCGCGTCACGTTCGATGGTGCGGCGGTATTCCTCAAAAGTGGTCGCGCCGATGACCTGTATCTTGCCGCGCGCAAGACCGGGTTTCAGGATATTTGCCGCATCTATGGCACCCTCAGCCGCGCCTGCGCCCATGATGTTGTGTATCTCATCTATAAACAGTATACAGCCGCCTGTCTGTTCGGCTTCATCAAGGCATGCTTTAAGGCGTTCTTCAAAATCGCCGCGATACTTTGCGCCTGCCAGCAGGAGTGTCAGGTCAAGGGCGAATATGCGTTTGTCAGCCAGCGGTGCAGGAGC
>Ga0129317_1002047_pt1 | contig 12548 bp, 16 predicted proteins | sample Cm1ome_FD_94430 | JGI IMG/M metagenome (GOLD analysis project Ga0129317, IMG submission 94430) | Eastern black-and-white colobus group fecal microbial communities from Wisconsin, USA - Cm1105 metagenome | ecosystem: Host-associated > Mammals > Digestive system > Large intestine > Fecal | place...
AATATGGCTAAGGATCACACCGAGACCATAATGCCCGGATATACTCATTTACAGAGAGCACAGCCCATCACACTTGCACATCACCTTATGGCGTATGTGTGGATGCTCCTCCGCGATATGGAAAGACTTCAGGATACCGCAAAGAGAATGAACTACTGCCCTCTCGGCAGCGGCGCTCTTGCAGGTACTACATATAAGACCAACAGAAAGCAGACCTCGGAGCTTCTCGGCTTTACGGCTCCTATGCCCAACAGCCTTGACGGTGTTTCCGACAGGGACTACTGTGTTGAGCTGGGCTGCGCTCTGTCACTGCTGATGACACATCTCTCACGTTTTTCCGAGGAAATAATCCTCTGGTGCTCATGGGAGTTCAAGTTCGTGGAGCTTGACGATGCCTTTGCAACAGGCTCCTCCATAATGCCCCAGAAGAAGAACCCCGATGTTACGGAGCTTATCCGCGGCAAGACAGGCAGAGTGAACGGCGACCTCATGACCCTCCTCACCATGATGAAGGGACTTCCCCTTGCTTACAACAAGGATATGCAGGAGGACAAGGAGGCTATATTCGACGCCGTTGACAACGTGAAGCTCTGCGTAAATACATTCACTCCCATGCTGGCAACTATGCGCGTACTCAAGGACAACATGAGACACGCTGCCGCAAAGGGCTTCATAAACGCTACGGACTGTGCAGACTACCTCGTAAAGAAGGGTATGCCTTTCCGTGACGCTTACAAGATAACAGGCACCCTCGTTGCTCAGTGCATCGAGAAGGGACTCACTCTCGAGACCCTTCCCCTTGAGGACTATCAGGCTATGACAGACCTCTTTACCGAGGACGTTTACGAGGCTATCAGCCTTGATACCTGCGTCCGCGAGCGCAAGTCCGAGGGAGGTCCCTCACCCGACGCTGTAAAGGAGCAGATCGCTCTGGCGGAGAAGGCACTGGGTCTCTGATATGAAGAAAAAGGATGTCACCTTTACTATCGGTCTCACCATCCTCATGGGCGTTATATGGGGAATAGGCGAGCTGATAATGGGGCTCTGGCTGGCAGTTATCCCCAGTGCCCATATATTCTGGTTCGCTCTCATAGTTATAATTACCCTCGGGGTCAGTGTCTGGCACTCCATGATTGAGGACAAGTCCGACACCAAGGATCCCAAGCAGGCAAAGTATGAGAGAAAGGTCGGTAAGCGCAGGAAGTAAGCCGTTAGCCCTTAGCCTTTAGCCCTTAGCCCGAAAGGAGCTTTGTATGCAGGGATACAGAGAATTAAAAGTATGGCAGCGAGCTATGGAGCTTGTTGAATATGTATATTATCTGGTCGGGCAGTTGCCCAAAAGTGAAACTTATGCGCTGTCCGATCAAATGAGGAGAGCGGTCGTTTCGATCCCTTCTAATATTGCCGAAGGGCGCGGAAGAGATACCGACAGGGATTACGTTTATTTTCTTGTTATTGCAAGAGGTTCAAAATTTGAGCTTGAAACACAGATAATCATCTGTGAGAAATTAAAATATATCAATGCCGAAGAAGCTCGGCACGCTCTTATGCTTTGCGATGAAGTGGGTAAGATGCTTAACTCGCTGATACATTCGCTAAAGGCTAAGGGCTAAGGGCTAACGGCTTTATACGGAGGAATAAAAATGTCAGTTAAAGTATATATAGACGGTCAGGAAGGTACCACAGGCCTCAAGATACAGGAGCGTTTCAAGGGAAGAAATGACGTTGAGATCATGAAGATCAGCGAGGAGCTGAGAAAGGACCCCGCCGAGCGCACAAGACTTATAAACAGCGCAGACTATGTTTTCCTCTGCCTGCCAGATGCCGCTTCCAGAGAGGCTGTGTCCTTCATCGATAAGGATAACGACCATGTCCGTATCATCGACGCATCTACGGCTCACCGTACAAATCCCGACTGGGCTTACGGCTTCCCGGAGCTCTCTGCCGCTCACAGAGCAAAGATAGAGACCTCCAACAGAGTAGCTGTTCCCGGCTGCTATGCAAGCGGCTTTGCTTCGATAGTATATCCGCTGGTAAACAACGGCATTATCCCTGCGGACTTCCCCGTATTCGCCTATGCCACATCAGGCTACAGCGGAGCAGGCAAGAAGGCTATCGCGGTATATGAGGGCGAGGATAAGCCCTATGAGTTCAACAGTCCCCGTATGTACGCACTCTCTCAGCAGCACAAGCACCTGCCCGAGATGAAGGCTGTATCGGGGCTCACCTACACTCCCATGTTCAGCCCTGTGATATGCGATTATTACAGCGGTATGGTGGTAAGCGTTCCGATACAGACAAGAATGCTTGACAAGAAGGTCACCGCCCGGCAGGTACATGAGATGTATGAAAAGCACTATGCAGGTGCAAAAATGATAGAGGTAATGCCTCTTATGTCCGCAGAGGAGCAGAAGAGCTTCTTCCTTGCATCCAACACTCTCAGCGGACAGAACAAATTGCAGGTCTTCGTTTTCGGCAGCGACGAGCAGATACTCCTCTGCTCACGTCTTGACAATCTCGGAAAGGGAGCAAGCGGCGCAGCTGTTCAGTGCCTCAATATAATGATGGGTATTGACGAGACCACAGGATTAATATGATATGTTTTTATATCGGGGGGAAATAAAAATGAGTAAAAAGCTTAGAGAGATCTATGAATATGATCTTATCGAGGACGACGGTATCGACTATACCGTGGATGAGTGGTTCAACACTATCATGGAAAAAACAAAGGATCAGCTCAATGTCTCTGACGTCAGCCGTATGCTCCGCCAGAAGATATGCTCAAAGGTAGCGATAAAGAGAGCTATCGAAATGCTCAGCGATGACCCCTTCATCGGCGAGATGTTTGAGGGACAGCTGATGTACAACCTCTTTATGGGCAAGGAGAAATACCTCAGGCTCTACTATCATCAGGTAGAGCCCGTTCTGGAGAACGCTGCCCTCATGGCAAAGTCCCACAACTGGGAATGCGAGCAGGCAAAAGAGGAATATATGGATATAGTTGCGAAATTTGCAAAGAAGATCAAGGAGGAAACAGAGCATGAAGCTTGTTGATATAAAGGGTATTACTTTCGTAGAGGGAGGAGTCTGCGCCGCAAAGGGCTTCAGAGCCAACGGCGTTCAGTGCGGTCTTGCCCACAAGCCCCTGAATGACATGGACGGGGCAAATGCCGCCGCCAACAATGCACTTCCCTCAGCAAAGAAGAAAAACGACCTTGCACTCATAGTTGCGGACAAGATGTGCAGCGCTGCTGCCGTATATACCACAAACAAGGTAAAGGGTGCGCCCATACTTGTTACCAAGGAGCATATCAAGGACGGCAAGGCAAAGGCTGTTATCGTTAACTCGGTAAATGCCAACACCTGCAATCCCGACGGCGTTGAGAAGGCAACAAAGATGTGTCAGCTGGCTGCCAAGGCTCTTGGCATAGATGAGAACGACGTTATCGTGGCTTCCACAGGCGTTATCGGTCAGGTGCTTCCCATCGAGCCCATTGCAAACGCTATGGACGACCTTGCAGGCGGTCTTACCTATGACGGCAACAAGGGAGCTCTTGAGGCGATCATGACCACAGATACACGCGAAAAGGAGATAGCTGTTCAGTTCGAGCTGGGCGGAAAGATATGTACCATGGGCGGTATGCTCAAGGGAAGCGGAATGATCCACCCCAATATGGCTACAACACTTACCTTCCTTACCACCGATGCCGATATCTCCCCCGAGATGATACAGCTGGCTCTCAGCGATATCATCAAGGTGACTCTCAACCGCGCAAGCGTTGACGGAGACACCTCCACAAACGATATGGTATGCATCATGGCTTCGGGCGAGGCAGGCAACAAGCCTGTTACCTCCGAGGACGGCGAGTATGAGAAGTTCAGACACGCTCTCTATGCTATACTCATGAACCTTGCAAGAATGATGGCAAGGGACGGCGAGGGCGCTACAAAGCTCATCGAGTGTGCTGTAAGAGGTGCAGAGACCGATGAGATCGCAGAAAAGGTTGCAAAGTCCGTCGTAACATCCAGCCTCATAAAGGCTATGATCTTCGGCGAGGACGCCAACGCAGGACGTATCTACTGCGCTCTGGGCTATGCCGACGCTGATTTCGATATCAGTAAGGTAGACGTGGAAATGGCTTCTGAGGGCGGAGTTATCCCTCTCGGACGCAAGGGCTGCGTCATCGAGTTCTCAGAGGAGCTTGCCAAGAGGATACTCAAGGAGGAGGAGATCAAGATACTCATCTCCATGGGCGATGGCAAGGGCAAGGCAATCACATGGGGCTGTGACCTTACCTATGATTACGTCAAGATAAACGGCGATTACAGAAGCTGATACATTACTTTCGGGGAACAGGGGGATATGTATGGCAGAGAACAGCGGTATCAGCCATGAATATGAGAGTTATGAGCTTGAAATGGCTTTCCGCGGACTGCTGCTCCCCGACGAGGAGCTGATCCGGTGTGCAAGGTCCCATAAAAAGATCGATCTTTTCGTGCTTTCTCTTATAAAGCAGATAGAAACAGCGGGAAAAAAGCAGGCATTCCCAAGATAGAGATCGAATGTCAGCCGTTCAGACAAATGACCGCAGGTATGTGATATAGGGGGGAAAGAAGATGTTCGGCAGGAAAAACAACGAGGACTACGATGACTATAACGAGAAGTACGCCTCGAAATACGATGACGATTATATAGCTCCCTCAAAGGAGTACAGAGAAGAATGTGATCACAGTCACGAGCAGTCTTACAGCAATATAAACGAGGTCAGAGAGTGCGGCCACAGTCACGAACAGACCTACGAGGACGCAGACACGGAGCAGAAGCCCTACGATAAACGTGTCGGCCTTGAAAACAGCATGGAAAAACTGCTGGCTCCCAATGAGCATCTGCTCTGGGCAGGCGGCAGTCCGAGAGCATTCAAAAACAAGAAAGCTACGGGAAATACACTGCTTATTGGAGGCACGGCGATGTTCTTTCTTGGCGGTCTGATCGCAGAGTTGGTGTGTATTCTGGGCATCTTGATCCTGACATTAGGGATATGCTTGATGATACTGGAAAATGTGAATGCCTATGCTGTTACCGATATCAGGGTAATAGCTGTGCAGGGCGGCAAAAATATGTCTATCCCTCTCGGATGGATACAATATGCCAGCAGTCTCGGTTCGGCAAGCGGCTTGGTGAAGCTGAATCTGGATTTTCCCGTAAACAGTTCCCCATGCCGCAAGGACAGAACGAGAGTTTTCACGATGTACAAGATAAGCGATGCTCCCAGAGTAAAGCGCATAATCGAGGACGCTTCCGCAGGAGCCCGTATCAATAAAAAGTAGCGAAAGGCGGTGTCAGCGTGTTCGGAAGGAAGAAAAACGAGGACTACGATGAATATAACGAGAAATATGCCTCGAAATATGATGATGACTATATAGCTCCGTCCAAGGAATACAGAGCAGAATGCGACCACAGTCACGAGCAGTCATACAGCAATGTGAACAACGTCAGAGAGTGCGATCACAGTCACGAGCAGACCTACGAGGACGCTGATTACGAGCAGAGGTCCTACGATAATTACGCAAGCATCGAGAGCAGGTTCCAGCCATATCTCACGGCTAATGAGCAAATCTTATGGGTGGGCGGCCATGACAAGCAGAGCCCTGCTGCCAAGGACGATCCTACGGCTTCAAGGAAGGGCGCTGTCATAGGGCTGATCATTGGTATCATCCTGACCATCGTGGGCGCAGTGACCTGTGTACTTTAATTGATAGGCATAGTTGTTATAATCATTTCGGCGCTTTGCCTTTCGGGAGTATTTGATGCGCTCTATGCCATTACCGATATAAGGGTGATCATGCTGCAAGGCGGAAAGGTGACCAATTATCACCTGAGGTCATTGTCAAATGTCAGATACATCTCACAGCAGGGAAATATCGGATATGTGACCTTTGAAAACAACAGTATGAGAGGACCTAACGGCGTACCGTACTCCTGTCGGATAGGCAAGGTCCACGATCCTGCAAGAGTCAGCAGGATACTCTCGGATGCCGTACGCGCTGCAAATGCCCCGAGGAACCGATGACTCGCGAAAGGCTGAGAAAGGACGGTGGGGAACGTGCCCGGAAGAAGCAGAGAAGACACTGACGAATATAATTACAGTGCCTCCCCGGAATATTACGGCGGATATCCCACGGAACGCCCCGACGGCAATGAAAAAGAGCGGAAGTCCGCAAGCCCCGAAGCTCTGGAGGAGGAGTTCAGCTCCTACCTCGGAAGCGGCGAGCGGATAAAGTACGTCTGCGGCAGAGGAATGGGAAATCTCGGAGCTCCCACGGCAAGACAAAAAGTCCGGCGAAAAAAGCTCCTTACGTTTGTTTCCGTAACAGCGGCCGCGCTGATCCTTGCACTGTTTATCGCACTTATACTGATGGAAATATTGCCGTTCGTGCTGATATTTATCATGCCGATAGCTCTTATAATAATGATCACTGCCATCGCAATAGTGCTGGGAAAGCTCTTCGGCAGCGCGGATTATGCCGTTACAAACAAAAGGATACTGAAACTTCAGTCGGGTGAGCCGGATCAGGTGAGCTTCGAGAGTATCACTGATGTCAGCGTGACAGATGAAAACGGCAATAAGGGAACTGTTACTGTTACATCGGTGCTGAATGATCCTGTGACCGCGGTCAGGATCATGACGCTCCGTGATGTGGACGATCCGCAGCAGGTAAAGCAGATCATCGAGGACAGTATAGGAATATATAAGGCTTCCCGCTGATCATGGCGGACAGCATATTAAGCGAAAGGGCGGTGAGGACCGTGTTTGGAAGCAAAAAAGATAATGAGGAGTATGAATACATAGAAAATTACTTTGACAGTGAAGTTTACGGCAAGCCTGCCGACAGAACGCAAAACGCACCAAAACAGCTGACCTCCGAATACTTTGAACGGCTTTTCACGCCGTATCTTGACATGGGCGAGCAGATACTCTACGCCTTCGGAGGCGGAAGCGGAGATGAGCAGAACCCTCTGGAAAGTGAGAAAATGATTAATAAAGCCAAAAAATACTCCAAGCTGGCAAAGGTGTTCGCGGGTATGTTCGCTGTGGGTATAATAATGACGATGTTCTTCAGCAACGTTATTTTTGAAATCATCGGTTTTCTGATAATCATACCATATTTGCTTATGCCGATCGCGGTCTTAGGAATAGTGGTGGCGATTATAATATGGGGAGTCTCAAAGACAAAGAACGTAGATTACGCCATTACAGATAAAAGGCTGATCATCGTGGCTTACGGCCATATGCAGCAGGTCATCTATGAGTGTATCACTGATGTGAAGTGTACTCTGAAAAGCGGCGGCACAGGCACGATAACTATGAAAACAAAGGCGTATGGCGGCGAGCCGTCCAAAGGATTATTTATCATACCGGATGTAAAGGACGCCGCGCGTGTAGCTCAGATACTCGACGATGCTATCAGGAATCATATTCCGGGTCAGTATCAATAACATATATAAAGGGAGTAAAGGAAAAATGGAAAAGATATCAAATAACGAGAAATCACAGGTGCTCATTGACGCACTGCCGTATATACAGAAGTATAATAACAAGATACTCGTTATCAAGTATGGCGGAAACGCCATGACCAACAAGGAGCTCAAGGACGCAGTTATGACAGATATCGTCCTCCTGTCGCTGGTCGGTGTAAAGGTAGTCCTTGTACACGGCGGCGGTCCCGAGATAAGCGATATGCTCAAAAAGCTCAATATCGAGAGCAGATTTATCAACGGTCTCAGATATACCGATGACGCCACCGTTGATGTGGTAAAGATGGTGCTCTCGGGCAAGGTCAACAAGGAGCTGGTACAGCTTCTGGCTCAGCACAAGGGCAGCGCTGTGGGACTCTGCGGAATTGACGGCGGGATGCTCATGGCTGAAAAGAAAAAGACCGACGACGGTCAGGACCTTGGCTGGGTAGGCGAGATAACAAAGGTCAACACAAAGCCTATCACAGATGCTCTTGCAAACGGTAATATCCCCGTTATCGCAACAGTTGCCACCGATGAGGAGGGCAATACATATAATATCAACGCCGATACGGCTGCTGCAAGAATTGCCGCTGAGCTTGGCGCCGAGAACCTCATCCTCATGACCGATATCGCAGGACTTCTCCGCGATAAGGATGACCCGTCCACACTTATCCCCGAGGTCAACGTCAGCGAGGTGCCCTTCCTCAAGAGACAGGGCATAATCTCGGGCGGCATGATACCCAAGATAGACTGCTGTGTTGAGGCTGTCAGACGCGGCGTAAGCAAGACAGTTATCATCGACGGACGAGTTCCCCACTCTATCCTTATCGAGATACTTTCCAACGAGGGCATCGGCACACAGTTCGTGTGAGAGATACTTCTCGTAAAATAATTTACTTGTATACAAAAAATTTACTTATAATAAAACTTCAAAGATTGATTTTGACTGCCTTTCAGCGTTATAATAATAGTGTGTCTGAAAAAGTCCGATAGGCAGTCTGCCATAAGGAGGACTTTATGAATACCATTGATAAATTTAATTCGCACGTTATGCAGTCCTACGGACGCTATCCGCTGGTAATGGAAAAGGGAAGCGGCAGGCGCTGTACGGACGAAAACGGCAGGGAATACATCGATTTCGGAAGCGGCATCGGTACAAATTCCCTCGGCTACTGCGACGAAAAATGGGCTGACGCGGTATGCGCTCAGGTGCGTACCCTCCAGCACAGTTCAAATTACTACTATACGGCGGTTCAGGCGGATCTCGCCGACAGGCTCTGCAATATCACGGGCTATAAGTCGGTATTCTTCTGTAACAGCGGTGCCGAGGCAAATGAGTGTGCTATCAAGGTGGCAAGGAAGTACAGCTTCGATAAATACGGCAAGGGCAGACATACTATAATAACCCTTGTAAATTCCTTCCACGGCAGAACTATCGCTACCCTTTCCGCTACGGGACAGGATGTGTTCCACAATTACTTCTTTCCGTTCGTAGAAGGCTTCGTGAACGTTATCGCCAACGACATCGACGACCTGAAGGCTAAGCTTGAGGATAAGTCGGTATGTGCGGTAATGATGGAGTACGTTCAGGGCGAGGGCGGCGTCAATAAGCTCGATAAGGAGTTCGTTGATGCGGTCTATGAACTCTGCGCTCCCAAGGATATCCTTGTCATCGCCGATGAGGTGCAGACAGGCGTGGGACGTACAGGTAAATTCCTCGCAGGAGAACACTACGGCAGAAAAGCCGATATCACCACACTTGCAAAGGGTATCGCAGGCGGTTTGCCCATGGGCGTCTGCCTTGTGAATGAAAAGTGCAGCGGAGTCCTGACACCGGGTACTCACGGAACTACATTCGGCGGCAACCCTATTGCCTGTGCAGGCGGTCTGGCTGTTCTTGATACCATCGAAAGCGACGGCTTCCTCGATGAGGTAGGCAAAAAGGCAGAGTTCATAAAGGGCGAGCTTGAGAAGTGCAGCGAGGTCGCAGGCATAAGCGGGCTTGGTCTCATGATAGGCATTACGCTGAAGACCAAGGATGCTCACGATGTGGCTGAAAGGGCTCTTGAAAAGGGGCTGCTCATACTCACCGCAAAGAAGAAGGCAAGACTCCTGCCGCCGCTGAATATTTCCTACGATGAGCTGAAGGACGGACTGAAAATTCTGATAGAGGTACTGGAGGAATGATTATGGAGCTGCAGGTAACAGGCAAGGGTAACAAATATGTAGCCACTGACAAAACAGGCAAAGTCTTATACAGCGTCAGAAAAAAAGGCTTCGGTTCGAGATATAATCTCATGGACGCAAGCAACTATTATAACCTTTATACTCTCGTTCAGACAGGCGACGACAAAAAGCCGGGGTTTACCATAATACTCAACGATAATGTGTTCCTTTCCATGGAGTGCAAGTCGCTTTTCCTCGACCCCACCATCGTGGCAAGAGGCAAGGAGTTCTCATTCGAGCTCAGAAGCAAGGACAGAAAGGAATTTGAGATAATCAGAAACGGCACCAGCGTCGGTAAGATCCATACTCTTTCCGCTGTGAACGGCGAGTTCCAGTACAGCATAGAGATTGAGAACACCGCCTTTGATGATTACATTCCGCTTTTCGCCGTTGCGATAGACAAAGCCTTCGGCGAGATGAACAAGTAAACATACTGATTTTTGAAAGGATAAATATTATGAAGCACTTACTTAAAATGCTCGATCTCAGCACAGATGAGATCATAGACATACTTAATCTTGCAGATCAGCTCAAGTACGAGCTGAAGCATGGTATCCCACATCCCCACCTCAAGGGCAAGACCCTCGGAATGATCTTCCAGAAGGCTTCCACACGTACCCGTGTCTCATTTGAGACAGGTATGTACCAGTTGGGCGGATATCCGCTGTTCCTCTCCTCAAACGATCTCCAGATCGGACGCGGAGAGCCTGTTCAGGACACAGCACGAGTTCTCTCGCGCTACCTTGACGGTATCATGATCCGTACCTTCGAGCAGAAGGAGGTCGAGGACCTTGCTCAGTACGGCTCTATCCCGATAATCAACGGACTTACCGATTTCTGTCACCCCTGTCAGGTACTGGCTGACCTTATGACTATCCGCGAGTTCAAGGGAAGCTTTGACGGACTGAAGATGTGCTTCATCGGTGACGGAAACAATATGGCTAATTCTCTTATCGTAGGCTGCCTGAAGGTGGGCATGAGCGTTTCTATCGCCTGCCCCGACGACTATCAGCCCCCTGTTGAGATACTGGAGTTTGCTGCTAAGTACGGCGACAAGTTCGAGATGACAAATTCTCCTGTTGTCGCTGCAAAGGACGCAGACGTTCTCATCACTGACGTATGGGCTTCCATGGGTCAGGAGGGCGAAGCCGAGAAGCGCAGGAAGGCTTTCGCAGGCTACCAGATCAACGACGAGCTCATGGCTCAGGCTCATGCAGACGCTATGGTGCTCCACTGTCTCCCTGCTCACCGCGAGGAGGAGATCACAGAGAAGGTATTCGAGTCTCACGCAAACGAGATATTCGAGGAAGCCGAGAACCGTCTCCACGCTCAGAAGGCTGTAATGGTAAAGCTCATGGCAGACTGAGCCGTTAAAGACGTATATACGCAGGGGATTCTCTGCACAAAGGGGTAAAATTCAAGCGGACAGTTTACGGGCTGTCCGCTTTTTGCAAATGATATAGGAGAAAAATGAAAAAAGTTAAAGTTGAGTCTGTGATAACAGGCTTTGTATGGAAAATGTTTGGGCTGGAGCTTCCGCTCATAGCTGTGCTGATATTGTCTATAATGATGGATATATCCGTTCTGCCGATGATACTGCTGTTTGCGGTGTTCATGCCCGTGGTGCTCATAGTGGCGCTGGGACGCCGCGGAATAAATCTGTACTTCAAAAGGACTGTCCGATACGACGAAAACGAAGTGAACTGGTGGGGCTTTTGCAGGCACAACAGGGTAAGAATGGAAAAAGTCACACAATTCCGCTGCGAAATGATATACTTCACGGAAAATCTTGACCGCAGCCTTGATGGCAGCGCTTCTGCCATGGAGCTGAGCTTTGAGCAGACGGGACTTTTCGGTATCAGGCGCAGAAAGCGCATAAACGATGTACTGAATGTGAGTCAGCTGGATATAAAGCACGGCGACTACAAGGGGAGTCTTCCCCTTGCGGATGTATACCGATTCCTTGAGGAGAGATATCCCGAAAAGGCAGGCGGTATGCTGAATATGAGGTAAGCATAGGGGCTTTAACTGATGATATGGGGGTATCATTTATGAAAACATTAAGGATAAAATACATACCGCCAATGATAACGGGGATAACGGTGGTGCTGTCTTTCGGACTGTGGCTGCTGCCGATGTGTCTTTCTTACAATGAAAAGATGGCGGACTATGCACTGGTGGGCAGTTTAGCAGGGATAGTGATCGGTTTACTGCTGCTGGTGGCGGTGGGCTCGACAAAAACACTGGTAAAGCTTGGGGACGACGGCGTTATCAGGTGTATATGGCTGTTTTACAGCTGGGAGATAGACCTTGCAAAGACGGAGAGCTTCTGTTACAGTGTACGGCCTCATCGTGCAAGAGGGGGTACGGTATATACCCTTGATATTCTGTTTGTGGTTATGAAAGACGACTGGAAAGACGAGACAGGATTAAATGTCAACGTCGATGTGAAAACGCTCAATAAGCTGATAAGCGGCGATACCGAGAATATTGATCTGATGAAAATATACAGATATGCCGAAGCGATGTACCCGAACAAGGCGAGGGGCATGGTGGAAAGCGATGAAGGCATATTCTGATAAATGAGGTGAAACATGAGAGACATCATACTTGCCTGCGTGGGCGGCATTATCGCTCTTGCAGGGGGAGTTTACCTTGCGCGGCTTCTGTATTATAAGAAGTTCGGCGTGATAGCAAAGGCTGAGGTGACTGACGCAGCGGCAGTCACGAAAAGAGCAGGTGTTTTCAGCTATATTATAGTGACTGCCAAGCGTGTCAGCCATTATACCCATACTCTGCGCTA
>Ga0129317_1002049_pt1 | contig 12544 bp, 12 predicted proteins | sample Cm1ome_FD_94430 | JGI IMG/M metagenome (GOLD analysis project Ga0129317, IMG submission 94430) | Eastern black-and-white colobus group fecal microbial communities from Wisconsin, USA - Cm1105 metagenome | ecosystem: Host-associated > Mammals > Digestive system > Large intestine > Fecal | place...
AGGGGGATGGAATAAAACCTTCATTCAAAACAAAACTATTATCTAGAAATTAGAATGTACAATCAATGATGAATTTAATTAAATTCATTAACTGATTACGTACATATTATACGAGGAGGATATATATGGATAACAATAAACAGAATGAAGATCTCCTTACAGTTATAAGCTGTATTATTGATGATGTATTACATAGATGGGTACTTATTCTTGCAGTGATGTTTATCTGTGGGAGTATGTTTGATGTTGTAAAGACAGTCAACTATGTACCTCAATATGGTTCTACTATGACTGCTACATTAGGTAGTGGGGGAGATACATTTAAGAACCTAGATAAGATTCAGAGTTATGTAAGTACTTTGAATTATTTAATGAATAGTAAAAATGCACGTGCTTATGTAAAGAAGAAGATGGATATCCCATCTACTACTTATACTGCCACTATTAGTACACAGCAGGCAAATATTGTAAGCTTTAATGTAACTGCAGATACTAAGAAGGAAGCTTATTATGCGATTGGATACTTAACTGAATGGTATGCAGGAAGTACTCAGCGTTATAACTTCCCATATGCAATCAATATGTTAGATGAAAGCAGCTTCTCTACTGCACCAGTAAACTACAATAGTCATAAGGGTAACTTTATGAAGGGTGCATTAGTGAGTGGTGCTGTCTTAGTATTTATTCTTGCTTTATATTACTTCTTTAGAGATACAGTAAAGAGCGATAGGGAAGCAAAACAGAAATTAAATGCAAGACTTTATGCAAGAATTCCTTTTGAGAAAAAGAAGAAAAGAAATCCTTTCAAGAAGAACAGAAAGGCTATTCTTATTACTTCACTTAAGACAAGCTTCTTCTATAGAGAATCTATTAATAAGTTAAGAAGTAAAGTAGAAGCATCGAGTCAGAAACATGGTTACACTTCTTTCATGATTACGAGTGCTCATGAAAATGAAGGTAAATCAAGTGTAGGTGCTAACTTAGCTTTAGCACTTGCAAAGAATGGTCATAAGACTATTTTAGTTGATATGGACTTTAGAAAACCTTCATTAAATAAGATTTTTGAATTAAAGACTAATACAAGCTTAAATAATGCGATTGAAGGTACATTCCATTGGAAAACACAGGTTGTTAAATTAGATCATCCAGGTTTAGACTTATTACCTTGTCAGCAGGATTTAAAGAATTCTGAAAAACTTACTGGAAGCAATCGTTTAAAAGCTATCGTAGAAGAACTCAATGAAGAATATGATTATGTCATTGTCGATGTCAGCCCTGCTTACTTATTAAATGAACCAATGACTATTAATGAAATGATGGATGCAACATTATTCATTGTAAGACAGGATTATGCAGAAAAAGATATGATCAATGAAACTATTTCACGTTTATCTTATGTAAAGAATAACGTAGTAGGTATTGTATTCAACAGTAGAGTTTATGAACCAAGTACAATGCGTGGTACTTATGGTTATAGATATGGTTATAACAGATATAGAACTAAGGGGGGAGAATAATGGATCAAACAAGTTCAGATGTACAGAAAATAGATTTAATGAAGTATTTTGACCGTTTCTTCCGTGCTTTCCGCCGTTTATGGAAATATGTTGTATTATTCCTATTGATTGGAATACTCGCATTTGAAATGAAAGAAGTACTTTTCTTCAATACTACTTATACAAGTGAAGCTGTGTTTGTACCTTCTACGAGTCAGGAGGATGTATATTACTATGCAGACTCTAAGGGTGGAGAATCTACAAATACATTAATACCTACATTCAATTCATTACTTACAAGTAATGAAATGCAGAACGTTATTAAAGATGTATTGCATGTACAGTCAGTACCTGCTACTATTACTACAACTCAAACTGAAGGGACTAACTTAGTTACATTAAAAGTAACAGCAAGTAATCCTAAGGATGCTTATAATGTAGCAAATTGCGTAGTAAATAACTATGACAACGTTACAGCCAACGTTATGGAAGATGTGACTATCACATTATTAGATAGCCCTAATATGCCAAAGTCTCCAGATGCGAATCCAGACTATATTAAAGCAGCTATGAATGGTGGTATGTTAGGACTTGCAGCAAGTATTCTATTCTTAATCATTGCTTCTATCTTTAGAAATACAATCCTAGATAAGAAGGATGTTAGAAATATCCTTGGTATGGATTATATTGCGAAGATTCCTTTTGTAGAAGGTTATGATAAACGTAAAAAGACTGGAGCAAGTCTATTACTTAACTCTCCAGGTATGAAATCTGGATTCAGACATGCATTCCATAACATTAGAATTAAGATGGAACAGGCGCATAAAGCCAAAGACCAGTCAGTCTTTATGTTTACAAGTACTGTACCTAATGAAGGTAAAACATTAGTATCTGTCAATAGTGCTATTTCACTTGGTCAGAAGGGGTATAAAGTATGTCTTGTAGACTTAGACTTAAGAAACCCTTCAGTAGAAAAGACTCTGAAGTATGCGAATATTAAACGTACTTCATTAGATTTCTTAAATGATTCACTTATTTCATTAGAAGATTGTATTGTTCATATGGATGATATTGATGTTATATTTGGTAGTGATATTTCTATGGATGGTGCAACAGAATTATCTAGACCTAGACTTTCTATCTTAATTGAAGAACTTAGAAAGCATTATGATTATATTATTCTAGATGTACCACCTCTATTCATGATGCAGGATGCTTTATTAGTTGCAAAACAGGCTGATAGTGCTATTGTAGTAGTGAAACAGGATCATGCTACTGCAGCTGATATCTTAGATTCTGTAGATGAATTACATGATACTTTACCTAATATTCTAGGTGCTGTATTGAATGGTTATAAGAATACATTCTTTACAACTGAATCATCTAGTGGTTATGGCTATGGTTATGGATACGGCTATGGCTATGGTTATGGGAAGAGGTAAGATATGTATAAAAATGGGGTTAAAAGAATACTCGATTTCTTCATGAGTCTATGTGGCATTATTGTCTTATCTCCATTACTTATTATCTTAAGTATCTGGATCAAAGTAGACTCTAAAGGACCTGTTCTTTTTAAACAGAAGAGAATTGGGAAGGATAAAACATATTTCTCTATCTATAAATTTAGAACAATGTATGTAGATACACCACATGATATGCCTACACACTTATTAGATGATCCTGATGCCTTTATTACAAAGGCAGGACATTTCTTAAGAAAAACATCCCTAGATGAATTACCACAGTTATTCAATATTCTTCTAGGACAGATGGCTGTCATCGGTCCTCGTCCTGCCTTATGGAATCAGGATGATCTCATTGCCTTACGTGATGAATATCATGCCAACGATGTAAGACCTGGCTTAACTGGTTGGGCACAGATTCACGGACGTGACGAATTAGAAATTACAACAAAAGCAAAACTAGATGGCTACTATGTAGACCATCTAGGATTCTTATTAGATGTTAAGTGCTTCTTTGGCACTATCACATCTGTGCTAAAACATGAAGGAGTGGTTGAAGGTGGCACAGGATCTCTTAACAAAGACTAAAATACTGATTATCACAAATCATTCCTATATGCTGTATCAGTTCCGTAAGGAACTGATACAAGCATTAATGAAGGAACATGAAGTTGTTCTCTCAATGCCTTTTGTAGGTCATGAAGAAGACTTTAAAGCCATGGGTATCAAATGTATTGATACACCTATAGATAGAAGAGGAATGAATCCTAAAACTGATTTAAAGCTTCTTCATACGTATAAGAGACTCATGAAAGAAGAATTACCTGATTTAGTTATTACTTACTCTATTAAGCCTAATATTTATGCAGGATTAGTATGTAGAAGTATGGGTATTCCTTATTGTGCAAATGTACAAGGTTTAGGAACTGCATTTCAGTCTAAGAAGATTGCGATGTTTGTCACTATGCTGTATAAGATGGCATTAAAGAAAGCAAGAACAGTATTCTTTGAAAATGATACAAATGCACAGGAATTTATTAATAGAAATATATTAAAACGTGATCACATTACTGTATTACATGGTGCAGGGATTAACTTAGATAAGTTCAGCTATGTACCATATCCTTCGAATGATACATTTCATTTCTTATACTTAGGTAGAATCATGAAGGAAAAGGGTATAGATGAACTATTCAGCAGTATTAGAAGACTTAAAGAAGATAATGAATCTTTTATATTAGATTTAGTAGGATTCTTTGAGGATGAATATAAAGATCAGGTAGAAGAATTAGAAAAACTAGGAATTGTGAAATTCCATGGGTTCCAGTCTGATCCTAGACCATTCTATTCTTCTAGTGATGCAATTGTATTGCCTTCGTATCATGAAGGTATGAGTAATGTTTTATTAGAAGGTGCTTCTACTGGTAGACCTTTAATTACAAGTCATATTCCAGGGTGTCAGGAAGCAGTGAAAGATAAGGTGACAGGGTACTTAACAGAAGTTAAGGATCCTGATGATTTATATGAAAAGATGAAAGATATGTTACATCTCACTTCTAGTCAAAGAGAAGAAATGGGAAAACAGGGTAGAAGTAAGATGGAACGTGAGTTTGATAAGAAACAAGTAGTAAAAGAAACAATAAATGCATTAAAGCTTTAATAAGGGGGAAAATGAATGGTACTAAGAAACTATTGGATGTTACTTATATGGCCTTTAACAGTGGGTTTATTCTTAAATGTAGTAATACCTAAAACACTAGTAACGGTAGAAGGTAAGAGTGAATATAGATGGGGTAAGTTTAGTGCCTTTCTTTTAGTGCTCCCTTATATTATTTGGGCTGGATATAGAAGCTGGTTTGGTGATACTGAGACATATAGAAACTCTTTCTATCTTGCAGCCGATTCATTGTCTTCATTACCTGCTTATGCAGCTGAACAAACAAAAGATACAGGATATTATGTTTTGAGTTCTCTTTTTAAAATTTTAATAAGTAATTCTAGCGTCGTTTTCTTTTTAGCGATTGCAGCTTTTCAAATATTTTGTATTATGAAAACATATAGAAAATATTCATCTGATTATTGGATGAGTATTTTCTTATTTATTGTATCTACTGATTATTTATCTTATATGTTTAATGGTATGAGACAGTTTATTGCGGTATGTGGAATCTTTGCATGTCTTGGATGGATTGTCAGAAAGGAATATTTTAAATCAATTGTAGTAATTTTATTACTCTCTACAATTCATCAGACAGCTTTAGTTATGATACCAATTATCTTTATTATCCAAGGTAGGGCGTTTAATAAGAAAACAATGTTTTTGATATTTTTAACTTTAATAGTATTAGTTGGTGTTAATGAATTTACTTCATTTTTAGAGAATGCATTAAAGGAAACGCAGTATAGTGATATTATGACAAATGAAATCATGCAGAATAAAACAGGGACAAATATCTTGCGAGTTATTGTATATTCTGTACCTTTATTACTATCTATTGTAGGAAAGAGATATATAGATGAGGCAAATGATCCATTGATTAATTTATGTGTTAACTGTTCAGTTATCACAACTGCATTGTATGTAATATCTGCAGTAACTTCAGGTATTTATTTTGGTCGTTTACCAATTTATACATCTTTAACAGGATACATTTTATTACCATGGCTTATTAATCATATGTTTGAGAAAAAATCAGCTGTTTTGGTTAAAATAATGATGTATGGCTTTTATTTCTTATTCTTCTATTATCAGATGCATTTTGCATGGGGGGTCTTATAATGAAACATCCTATAAGAGTCCTACAGGTAGTGACATATATGGGACGTGGTGGTTTAGAGACGATGTTGATGAACTATTATCGTCACATAGATCATTCGAAGGTTCAGTTTGATTTTTTAACACATAGAGATTTTGAAGCGGATTATGATAAAGAGATATTATCTTTAGGTGGTCAAATTTTCCACCTTTCGAAACTGAATCCTATCAGTTCTTTATATAAAAATGAGTTAGATGAATTTTTTAACAGCCATCAAGAATATAAAGTTGTTCATTCGCATCTTGATTGCATGTCAGGTATTCCTTTAAAGGAAGCAAGGAAATGTCATATACCTTATAGAATAGCACATGCACATTCTAGTAATCAGACTAAAGATATAAAGTACCCTTTGAAACTGATTTTTAAAAGAAATATTACGAAAAATGCGAACTACTTATTTGCATGTGGAGAACAAGCAGGTAAATGGATGTTTAATACGGATAATTTTAAGGTATTAAATAACGCAATTGATGCAAAAGCATATTCTTTTAACTCTATATTTAGAGAAAGTATTAGGAAAGAATTTCATATTCCAAATGATTCTTTTGTGGTAGGACATGTTGGAAGATTTATGAATCCAAAAAATCACACTTTTATTGTAGATATTTTTAATCAATTTCACAAAGATAATCCTAATAGTTATCTTATGTTAGTAGGTGAAGGTGAATTAAAAACATCTATTCAAGACAAAGTTAGAACTTTAGGACTAGAAGATTATGTAATATTTACTGGTCTAAGAAGTGATGTAAATGAGTTATTACAGGCTATGGATGTATTCTTATTTCCTTCATTATATGAAGGTTTACCAGTTTCTATTATAGAAGCTCAGGCTGCAGGATTGCCTTGTCTTATTTCAGATAAAGTACCTATTGAATGCAAGAAAACAGACTTGATATATCAGTTAAGCTTAGAAGACTCAGTTAATACATGGGCAGATAAAATATATGAATTGAGTTATATTACACGTAGAGATACTTATGAAGAAATAAAACAATCTGGTTTTGATATAGTAGAAAATGCGAAATGGTTAGAAAACTTTTATATTGAGTTGTATAAGAAAGCATTAGGGGAGGAATAGAATATATGCCGCTATTAACAGTATTTACTCCTGCTTATAATAGAGCACATACTATTGGGAGAACTTATGAGTCTTTATTAAAACAAAGTAATAAAGATTTTATATGGCTCATAGTAGATGATGGTTCTAGTGACAATACACAGGAATTAGTTAAAGAATGGATGTCTAAAGATAATGGTTTTGAGATTCGATATATTCATAAAGAGAATGGTGGTATGCATACTGCACATAATGTGGCTTATGAACATATCGATACATTACTTAATGTATGTATAGATTCTGATGATTGTTTAGCTGAAGATGGTATTAATAAGATTCTTAATAAGTGGGAAGAAGTTAAAGATTTAGGTTATGCAGGTATTATTGGTTTAGATGCAGATCTAGAAGGTAATATTATTGGAAAAGGTTTTCCAGAAGGTTTAAAAGAAACTACTTTATGTGGATATTATGCGAATGGTGGTGCTGGTGATAAGAAGCTAGTTTATAGAACTGATATTATTAATAATTATCCTTCTTATCCTGTATTTGAAGGAGAAAAGTATGTTCCTACAGCTTATAAGTATAGATTAATAGATCAAGAATATAAGCTTGCAGTATTGGATGATGTTTTATGTAATGTAGAGTATCAGGCTGATGGTTCTACTGCGACTATGTGGAAACAGTATGTAAAGAACCCTAGGGGTTTTGCATTTTGGAGAAAAGTATGTATGACATATCCTGAATCTAATAAGAGATTAGTGATTGATGCAATACATTATTGTGCTGAATGTCAATTAGCTAAAGAAAAGGGTTATGTTAGAAAATCACCTAAAAAATTATTGACTTTAGTATGTGTGATACCTGGTTTTATAATAAAGAGAAAGTGCTTGAGGATGGCAAAATGAATAAGAAATTTAATGCCGACTATTATAGAATGACAGGGGTTGTATACAAAAAAAGCATAAAGACATTTTTGCTTTTGTTATTAAGACATAATTTGAAATATATGTATTTATGGAGAAAAAATAACAAAAGCATATTCACAAAATTTAGAATGTATCGATTATCTAGAAAATATGGTCTCGAAATCTCTTCAGACGCAAGAATAGATTCTGGGTTATATATGGGACATCCTTATAATATAACAATTGCTTCTGGGGTTCGAATGGGGAAGAATTGTAATATTCATAAAGGTGTTACAATCGGAAGAATAAATGTAGGAAAAAAAGAAGGTGTACCAACGATAGGGGATTCAGTATTTTTCGGCATTAATTCTACCGTTGTAGGTAATATACATATTGGGAATGATGTTTTAATAGCGCCTAATAGTTTTGTGAATTTTGATGTGCCTGATCATTCTATTGTAATTGGTAATCCTGGAGTTATTCATCATAAGGAAAATGCAACAGGTAGTTATATTAACTTTTGCATCTGAAAATACTAATGAGAAATAAATAATGATTATTATATTTTAAAGTAATTATATAACTTTTATATTATATTCATAGAGAGGATAGTAAAATCATATGAAAAAAGTTTTATTTCTAATTCATGATTTAGGTCAAGGTGGAGCTGAAAAAGTTTTAGTTAACCTTGTAAATAATTTAGATAAGAAAAAATTTGATGTAACAGTTATGAGTATATTTGATATTGGGGAAAATAAACAATTTCTAGATTCTTCAATACACTACAAATACTGTTTTAAGCATATGGTTAGAGGTAATTCCCATTTTATGAAATTACTATCTCCTAAACAATTGCATAAATGGTTGATCACAGATAAGTATGATATTGAAGTGGCGTATTTAGAAGGACCATGTGCAAGAATTATTAGTGGTTGTCCTGATTTCAATACTAAATTAGTTTCATGGATTCATATACAACAGAAGGATGCAATGCAAGCTGCTGCTTCTTTCAGAAATATTAAGGGAGCAACTGATTGTTATAATAGATTTAATAAAATCATCTGTGTTTCTAATGAAGTAAAAGATACTTTTACACAAGCATTAAATATAACTGCTGAAACTGGTGTTTTATACAATACTAATAATACTAATGAGATTTATAGAAAAAGCAAAGAAGAAGTAGTTGGCATAACTATTGATTGTGAATGTATAAATATTATTGGTATTGGCAAATTATTAACGAATAAAGGCTTTGATAGAGTTGTAAATATCGTTAATGAATTAATTAAAGATGGGTTACATGTTCATTTGTATATATTAGGTAGTGGACCAGAAGAAAACAATTTAAAGGAACAAATAACTCAATTAAACCTAGAAAATCATGTTACTCTTTTGGGTTATCAATTAAACCCATATAAATATTTAAATAAAATGGACTTGTTTGTTTGTGCTAGTTATGCAGAAGGTTTTTCTACAGCAGCGACTGAAGCTTTAATACTTGGAATACCTGTATGTACTGTTCAGGTATCAGGTATGAAAGAAATGTTAGGTAATAATGAATATGGAATTATTACTGAAAATAATGATGAGGCTTTATATGAGGGATTATATAAGCTAGTTTCTAATCCTGAACTATTAGAACATTATAGAGTTAAAGCTAGTGAAAGAGGTAAAGATTTTAAAACAGAAGAAACTGTATTGAAGGTTGAAGAAATGCTTCTAAAACTGTAGTTATTGTTAATTAAGATAATTCATAATAGAATTTGATTTTTGTATTTAAATGTTTAATATAGCTGATAAGATTCATACTTTAGTGGTTATCGTATTAGTTAGATGCTTGGAGGATTAAAATGAATAATAATTTAATATCAGTTATAGTACCTGTTTATAATTTGGAAAACTATATTGAGAGATGTTTAAAAAGTATACAAAGTCAAACATATCGTAACATTGAAATTATTGTAGTTGATGATGGATCAATTGATAGTAGTTGGAATGTTATTAACAGAATAGCAAAAGAAGATAATCGAATTATACCAATTCATAAAGAAAATGGTGGTGTAAGTTCTGCTAGAATGTTGGGTTTAGCTAATGCTAATGGAGAATGGATTGGATTTGTAGATGGTGATGATGAGATTGAAGAAGATATGTATGAAGTGTTAATAAATAATGCTTTTGAATATGATGCAGATATCTCTCATTGTGGCTACAAGATGATTTTTAATGATGGTAGAATTACTTCATTTTATGATACGAAAGTTAAAAAGATTCAAGATAACACTACAGGGGTCATTGATCTTCTTGAAGGTGATTTAATAGAACCAGGTCTTTGCAATAAACTATATAAGAAATCTTTATTTGAAGATGTTAAATTAGATACGAATATTAAAATAAATGAAGATTTATTACTTAATTATTATTTGTTCAAGAATTCTCAATTATCTATTTTTGAAGACTTAACTAAATATCATTACATCATTAGAGATAATTCTGCATCAAGAAGTAAGTTGAACGATTATAAGATTTATGATCCAATCAGAGTTAAAGAAATTGTTTTAAATGATGCTAATGATGAATATAAAAGTACAGCACAAAAGGTTTTTCTAAGAACATTAATTTATGTTTATAATTCATTACTTATTAATGAAGGTGATTTTGTTAATGATAAGAAAAATATAAGAAAAATGATTTTTAGTAATAAGTGTTATTGTTCTTTATTAAATTCAAAATTAAGAATTATGACATATATGATTATGTTAATTCCTAATATTTATAATATAGTATATAAAATATATTATTTTAATATATTAAAAAGCAAATATTAAAGAGGTGGTTTTATGCAATTGTTGAGTATTATTGTTCCAGTATACAATGTCAATAAATATTTAGATAAATGTATTCAGTCTATTATATCCTCTTCATATAATAATATTGAATTGTTACTTATTGATGATGGATCAACAGACAATAGTTTAATAATTTGTAAAAAATGGGCTCAAACTGACAATAGGATTAAAGTGATTCATCAAAATAATAGTGGTGCAGGTGCTGCAAGAAACAAAGGACTAGAAATAGCTCAGGGTGATTTTATTACTTTTGTTGATAGCGATGATTATATCGATAAAAATATTTATTCTGAATTATTAAAGCATTTTACTGATGACGTAGATATTGTTGAATGCGATTATGTGCTTGCTTATGATGATTATGCTTATTTTAAACAGGATAATAATTTAATAGAACATTATTCAATGAAAGAGGCAATGAAATTACATATTGAAGACAAAATGTTTAAACAACTAATATGGAACAAAGTATATAGAAAATCTATATTAAAAAATGTTTTTTTTCCATTAGGAAAAAAGATTGACGATGAATATTGGACATATAAGGCAATCGGTAATTCTAAAAATTTAGTTCATGTTTACAAGGAATTTTATGCATATCGACAGCAGAGCCAATCAGTGATGCACTCATTGAAGATCAATAATAGATTAGAAGCTATTGATTCTAAAATTTGTAGACATAATTATATTGTGAGCTATGTACCTGAACTAAAAAATACAAGTTTAATTAACTTGTGGCAAAGTTGTTTATATCAAGAACAGGCCTGCTTTCTAAGTAATCAAATTACAAAAGAAACTAAAGACTATTTTAAAAGAGTATTATTAGAATATCCATTAGATTTAAGTATTGTTGAAAATAAGAAATTAAAATTATGGCTATTCCTTTATATGAAATTTAATGTATTAACATGTAAGGTTCGTAACTTGCTTAAAATTGGATTATAGAATTGGATGGAGATTATCATGGCAAATAAATTAATATCTATAATTGTACCTGTATATAATGTAGAAAAGTATTTACCCAAATGTGTAGATAGTTTGATTAATCAAACATATAAAAATGTAGAGATAATATTAGTAGATGATGGATCAACTGATCAGTCTGGTAATATATGTGATACATATTTAGGAAAAGACAATAGAATAGTAGTTTTACATAAGAAGAATGGCGGGTTATCAGATGCTAGAAACTTTGGCATTGAAAATGCTAAGGGTGATTATTACTCATTTGTGGATAGTGATGATTATTTAAAAGAACAAACTATTGAATATTTAGTTGACGCTGCTGAAAATAATGATTGCCAAATTAGTGTTTGTAACATGATTAGATTTTATGATGATGGTACAAATGATGTATTTTATAAGCCTTGCAATAATCAAGTTATTTTAGAAAATAATGATAGATTTCAAACTTTAAGCCAGCCATCAGTTTGTAATAAATTATTTAAGAAAGAATTATTTAATGGAGTCAAATTTCCATATAGAAAGTATTATGAAGATACATTTGTTTATCATGAACTATGTTATAAAGCAAATAAAATTGCGTTAACAGGATATGATGGATATTGGTATTTATCTAGAAAAGGTAGTATTTTAGGACATGAAGGATTAAATAACAATTATTTTGATTTCATTGAAGCTGTTTGGTTAAGAAGTACTTTTTTAGTTTCTCATAATGTTCAACCTTATGGTAATGAGGCTTGTTTAAGTTTATATGCTGCTGTTTCTCAGGCAGAAAAACTAATAAAAAAAGATTCTGCTAATAAGGAAATGTTTAAAAAGGCTTTTTCTTATTATTTATTTGCCTATAAACAGTTAATAAAAAGTAATGTTTCTATAAAACAAAAAGTACGATTAGTTTTACTTAAATATTTACCTGAATTACATGCAAAACTTTATTAAAAGGAGGAATTGACATGAATATCATTCAACGTATTGAATGGCGTCTATATAAAAATAAA
>Ga0129317_1002053_pt1 | contig 12496 bp, 10 predicted proteins | sample Cm1ome_FD_94430 | JGI IMG/M metagenome (GOLD analysis project Ga0129317, IMG submission 94430) | Eastern black-and-white colobus group fecal microbial communities from Wisconsin, USA - Cm1105 metagenome | ecosystem: Host-associated > Mammals > Digestive system > Large intestine > Fecal | place...
TTATTAGACTTCCTAAACAGCTTTAAATAATATTATTATGCCGAGAAAATAAAGAAAATCATATGATTATTAAAGGATATTTCAAATTAACTCGGCATAATATCTTTATCCGCATAAGGTAGTAGATACTATCTGTTCGTTACAGCCTCTAAGATGATTTTCAATTATAATATTTAGACTATTTAATTAAAACAAATTCAGTTTCAACAGAAGAAGTAATTCCATTTATCCATTGATTTAAGAAAAAATCATTTTTCTTTGGGAATTCATTCACTAAATCATGACCTCTTTTTATTTCTATTTCTTCAGAAAAAGCAGTATTATCTTTTTCAAAATAAATGTCTTTAGTTTCTAAATGGAAAAGAATCGCTCGTGTGATCCACATTTCATAGATATCATCATAAATTTTTACTTTTTGATGCTCATTCACTAAAGTGATTTTATTAACTATTTCATCAACTGGAGTATCAATTTGGTCAGTATCTTCAAAAAAAGAGCGTATGTCATTTACTTCTTTAATTGACCATACAGCGATATCATCTACTGAGTCAAAATATTGTATCGACTTTTGTTCATTACGAAGTTCAAATGTTTTATCACCAATATAAATTCCTACGACTCCTGTAACACTGTTTGTATACTCAAATGAATCACAACGATACTTTTTAAAATACTTACCAATCAATGGTTTTAAATGTGATTCACTTAATCTAAAATCTTGTATCTTAGTCATTTTTATTCTTCCTTCACAAAGTGAATAACTTTTTTGTTTGAATATAAAAGAGCTGTAACGCTCAAGGTAGTTATCTCCTCGTTACAGCTCCTTGTTATTAACGTAATTCATCAAGCCACATAGAGACATCTGCATCACTAGGCATACGTAAATCTCCACGAGGAGATAAAGCCACTGAACCAACCTTAGGTCCATCTGGAATACAGCTGCGCTTGAACTGTTGAGTAAAGAAACGTCTATAGAATAATGTTAACCATTTCTTAATCGTTGCTTCATCATATTTATCACCATATGTATGAATCGCAATACGTAAGAGTTTCTGTGGTTCATAATGGAATCTGGCATGATGATAAAGGAAGAAGTCATGTAATTCATAAGGTCCTACAATATCTTCTGTCTTCTGAGTAATTTCACCATCTTTTGCAGGAAGCAATTCAGGTGAGACAGGAGTATGTAGAATATCCTGTAATGTGGCTTCTAATACTTCACCTTTATATAAAGTAGATACATAATCAACAAGATATCTTACAAGTGTCTTAGGAACAGAAACGTTAACACCATACATGCTCATATGGTCACCATTATAAGTAGACCATCCAAGTGCAACTTCTGATAAGTCTCCAGTGCCTACGACAATACCACCTGCCTGATTCGCAATGTCCATAAGTACCTGTGTTCTTTCACGTGCCTGGCAGTTTTCATAAGTCACATCATGAACTTCAGGATCATGATTGATATCCTTGAAATGCTGATTCACAGCGTCTTTGATATTCACTGTCATAGAAGTCACTTCTAGTTCCTTCATAAGTGTTAAGGCATTATTTAAAGTACGATCTGTTGTACCAAAACAAGGCATAGTGACCGCAATAATATCTGATACAGGACGTCCTAACATCTTATAAGCCTTATGCATAACAAGTAAGGCAAGAGTAGAATCAAGCCCTCCAGACATACCTACTACAACTTTCTTAATATGAGCTGCTTCAAGTCTCTGCATTAAGCCATGAGTTTGGATATTAAATACTTCTTCACAACGTGCTGCACGTTTTTCTTTATCACTAGGGACAAATGGATGTGGATCATAATAACGATCTAAATCTAGTTCTTCATCATCTAACATAAATGGTACGGCATCAAAATAATCTTCACTCTCATAAGTGGTCATTTCAATACGTTCTGTATGAATCTTTTCTAAATCCATGTCGGCGTAGATTAAACCTGTTGAGTACTGAGTAGATTCTTTAAGTAATGTACCATTTTCATAAATAAGGTGATGATTAGAGAATACAACATCAGTTGTTGATTCACCCACACCTGTATTACTATAAACATAACCACAAACAAGTCTTGCACTTGTTGCACTAATCAAACTACGTCTATAATCACTTTTCCCTGTTAAGTTATTAGAAGCAGAAGGGTTCACAATAAGTGTTGCCCCGTTTAAACATGCATCTGTACTTGGTGTATGAGGTGCCCATACGTCTTCACATATTTCAACCCCAATCTTTAACCAAGGATGATTCACATCTTCGAAAATCTGTTCAGTTGTCACATGAATTTCCTGATCACATAAAGTGATATATTCATCTAGATCACGACCGCTCTTGAAATGTCTGCCTTCATAGAATTCATGATAATTTGGAATATATGTCTTAGGTACAGCACCTAGAATATCTCCTCTATGTAAAACAAGAGCACAATTATAAAGATCATTACGGATGATAAGTGGCATACCGATTACAATCACTGTATCAAGATCTTTTGTTTCATCTAGAATATATTGAAGCTGTGTTTCTGATTCATTCAATACTCTTTTCTGAAAGAAAAGATCTTCAATTGTATAACCAGTTAAACATAACTCATTTAATACAAGAACCTGTGTATGATTTGCATTGGCTTCTTTTGATAAACGGATAATCTCCTGCGCATTCTTCTTTACATTTGCGATAGAGACTTTAAAAGAACCAGCTGCAACTCTAATAAAACCATCTTTCATAAACATTCCTCCAATTTCCTTCTCATTATATCAAAAAAAGTTCACGTGAGTGAACTTTATAATAAATGTATATCATTTTCTTCGCAGATACGCATTGTATCTTCATCCCATAATGAAGCCTGTACTTCACCAATATGGGCTTTCTTTAAGAAGAACATACATAAACGTGACTGACCAATACCGCCACCAATACTTAATGGATAAACATTGTTTAAAACATTCTGATGGTAAGGAAGTTCAGTACGTTCCTCAGCATGTGCTTTCTTTAACTGTTCTTCTAAGGCTTTTGCATCAACACGTATACCCATAGAAGATAATTCAAAGGCATCATCAAGAATAGGATGATAAACAAGAATATCACCATTAAGTGTCCAGTCATCATAGTCAGGGGCACGACCATCATGCTTGATACCAGACTTAAGGTTATCCCCAATCTTCATTAAGCAGACAGCTTTCTTCGCTTTAGTGATGGCTCTTTCTCTTTCCTTTGGTGTTAAATCAGGATAAACATCTTCTAATTCCTGTGTTGTAATAAAGAAGATCTTTTCTGGTAATAATCCCTTATCTAACTGTGGATAATGACGAATCATTAAGAAATCTAGATCTAGTAAAGCCTTATAAATCTTCTTAACAGTCTGTTTAAAGAAATCAACTGTACGATCTTCAGGCTTAATCACTAATTCCCAGTCCCACTGGTCTACATACATAGAATGAAGGTTATCAATTGTTTCATCTCTTCTGATTGCATTCATATCTGTATATAGTCCAGTATGTGCTTCAAAGCCATATCTATAAAGCGCGTCACGCTTCCATTTCGCAAGTGAATGAATGATTTCAATTTCATCATCATTATTCAATTCATAGCTGTTGAAGGCCACTGGTCTTTCAGTTCCATTCAAATCATCATTTAATCCTGTGTTTTTTAATAAGAATAGTGGTGCAGATACTCGAGTGAGTCTTAATTCTTCTGATAAACGTCTTTCAAAATAGTCTTTAATCATCTTAATCGCAACTTCAGTCTCAATAAGATTGAGTTGTGAATGATAGTTCTCTGGTACAAATACTTTGCTCATAACTTTACTCCTTTATACATGATTATATAAGAAAAAAATAAAAAAGAAAGAAAGAAAACAGTATTTCTCCGAATATTTAAAAATATGTAATAATTTAGGGAAATTGAAAAAATAACGAACTTGATTGACTTATTTCCGATTATTTAATACAATGTTGAAAACACAAGATAAGGAGATGCACAATGGAAAAATTGTTTAAGAGCACAAGAGGCAATCAGACACCTATTGATTTTTATACATCTATTCTTCAGGGAATCGCAAGTGATGGGGGATTACTTGTACCTGACTTCGATTTTGAGAAGAAAAACTTAGAAGAACTTCTATCATTAAACTATGTTGATCTTGCAACAGAGATTATTGGTACATTCGCACCAAGTGATGCAAAGGACGCATTACATACAGCTTGCAAGCAGGCTTATGGTGAAGGTTTATTCTGTGATGAAGTAGTTCCTGTAAAGAAAGCAGGAAATGTATATGTTGCAGAACTCTATCAGGGTCCTACAGCAGCATTTAAGGATATGGCATTATCTATGCTTCCAAGAATGATGACTCTTTCTTTAAAGAAGAAGGGTGAAGAACGTGAAGTTATGATTCTTGCCGCAACAAGTGGTGATACTGGTAAAGCAGCATTAGAAGGCTTTAAGGATGTTGACGGAACTTGTATTAAGGTTTTCTATCCAATTGATGGTGTATCTGCGATTCAGCAGCAGCAGATGGTCACAACAACAGGTAAGAATGTTGAAATCATCGGTATTAGAGGAAACTTTGATGATGCACAGTCTGCAGTTAAGAAAGCTTTTGGTTCAAAAGAATTAAAAGAACTTTGTGATGAACATCATATTTTCTTATCTTCTGCCAATTCAATTAATATTGGACGTTTAATTCCACAGATTGTTTATTATTTCTATTCATATTTAACACTTGTAAAAAGAAATGAAATTAAATTAGGGGAAGCAGTAAACTTCACAGTACCTTCAGGTAACTTTGGTAACTGTTTAGCTGGATGGATTGCGAAGAATATGGGATTACCAGTAAATCAGTTTATTGTTGCTTCTAATAAGAATAATATCTTAACAGATTTCTTTACAACTGGTACGTATGATGCAAGACGTGAATTCTATAAGACTAATGCACCTGCCATGGATATCTTAGTTTCTAGTAACTTAGAAAGATTAGTATGGTTCATGGTCAATGGTGATAGTGAAAAAGTGAATAAGTATATGGAAGAACTTAAAGAAACAGGTGTTTATAAAGTAGATGATGAAACACTTGCAAGAGTTCAGAAAGAATTCAAGGCAGGATGTCTTGGAGAAGAAGATGTACTTAAAGTTGTTCATGACTGCTGGAATGAAAACAAGTATTTATTAGATACACATACAGCTGTTGGTTATGGTGTTTATGAAGAATATGTCAAGAACACTGGTGATACAACTAAGACAATCTTACTTTCAACTGCATCACCTTATAAGTTCCCTGAATCTGTTTATCAGGCATTAACAGGGGAAGAAGTGGATGTTTATACAGCCATTGAAAAATTACATGATTTAACTGGTATGGAAATTTCTTACCCATTAAAGGGTATTAAGGATCGTGAAATCCTTCATAAGGGTGTTATTGATAGAGATGCAATTCTAGATACTATTGCAGATAAGATCAAGGAGTACTAATTATGTTTGTAAAGGTAAGAGTTCCTGCAACAAGCGCAAACTTAGGACCTGGATTTGACGTTGCTGGTCTAGCAGTTACTTTATATAATACATTCACTTTTGAATTATTAGATGAAGGATTAGAAATCCTAGGCTGTCCTGAACAGTTTGCGAATAAAGATAACTTAACTTATCGTGCTTTTGAAGAAGGTGCACGTTATGTAGGATTAGATTATAAAGGATTACGTATTACCAATGAAGGAGATGTGCCTTATACAAGAGGATTGGGTTCTTCTTCTACATGTATTGTGGCTGGTATTGTTGGTGCTTTCGCATTCAAGAATCGTTATGAAGAACGTCAGAACATTCTTGAACTTGCAACTAAGATTGAAGGGCATCCAGATAACGTTGCCCCAGCTATCTTTGGTGGTTTAACTGTATCTGTTATGGAAGAACATAAGGTCACTACACTTTCTATCCCTGTTAAACAGGAATATCGTTATGTGGCACTCATTCCACCTTTCACATTATCTACAGAAAAAGCACGTTCTGTATTACCACAGACATTAGACCGTGCAGATGCGATTAAGAATGTATCTCATCTTGCATTAATGGTTGCTTCGCTTATTAATGGATATGATGAAGGTTTAAAACTAGGCTTTAAGGATCGTTTCCATCAGCCATATCGTGGACACTTAATTGATAACTTCTTCCCTATTATGGATGTATTAGAGAAGGATGAAAGAGTATTAGGTGCTTATTTATCAGGTGCAGGGCCTACAATCATGGCTTTAATTCGTGCCGATGATACAATGGGTGTTGTTCGTATTAAAGAAGAATTAGGATCTTTAATTGACGGATGGCAAGTAGAAAAGTTAGAATTAGATGAACGTGGATTTACATGTGACTTTTTATAATACCTGGCAGTTGTCAGGTATTTTTTCGGGAGGATAAATGAAGAATTATCATACACATACAACAAGATGTATGCATGCAGTTGGAAGTGAAGAAGAGTATATCTTAGCAGCCTTGTCTGCTGGTTATACAGAACTAGGATTTTCAGACCATACACCATGGCATTATGATTCAGGATATCATGCTACAATGCGTATGGATGAATCACAGCTTGAGGATTATGTCCATACATTATCAGTACTTAGAGATAAGTATAAAGACAAGATTTCTATTAAGATTGGTTTGGAATGTGAATACTTTGAAGATAAGATGGACTGGCTTAAGGAACAACTAGAAACATATAAACTTGATTATATTATTTTAGGTAATCATTTTGATGGCAGTGATGAAACAGGTATTTATTATGGTTATCCAGTATCTTTAGAAGAACTAAAGAGATATGTATCACAGGTGATTAAGGCCATGGATACAGGTCTGTTTTCATATGTAGCGCATCCTGATGTTGTCTTTTATGATGAGAATAAGCAGGAACATATTGATGAGTTAGAGAAGATCTGTATTCATGCAGCTGAAATAGATATGCCTTTAGAATTTAACTTATTAGGATATAAGGCTATGCGTCATTATCCAAGTCAGCCATTTATTGATTTATGTAAGAAACATCATAATCGTATTATTATTGGAACAGATGCGCATGAACCAGGTGCATTAAGTGATACTAAAACATACAATCGAGCTTATACTTATTTAAAAGAAAGTGGCTTAGAGATTACAGAAGATATTAAGATGTTGCGATAGAAGGCTTGAGTAAAGCCTTTTTTTTGTTTTGACAGCTGCAGATGTTTAAATATTAAAAAGTATTGATATATTCATCGTTATTTGAAATATAGAGTACTTTAAAAATGTAATAATGTCTTTTGAAGTCTGCTTTTTGACTTTGATTAGTTCCAGTTAAAATAAAATTAGAAAGGCTTTGACAGTTGCGAGGATTTGAATATTGAAAAGTGATGATATATTCAACGTTATTTAAAATATAGGGCACTTTAAAAATGTAGTAATGTATTCTGATGGATGCTTTTGGCCTTTGATTAAATCTAGTTAAAATAAAATTAGAAAGACTTTGACAGCTGCAGATGTTTAAATATTAAAAAACATTGATAAATTCAACGTTATTTGGAATATGGGATGCTTTAAAAATGTAGTAATTTATTCTGAAATGTGCTTTTGGGTTTTGATTAGATCTGGTTAAAATATAATGAGAAAGGCTTTGACAGCTGCAGGTGTTTAAATGTTAAAAAGCATCGAAATATTCTACGTTATTTGAAATGCAGGATACTTTAAAAATGTAGTAATGTATTTTAAGTGCTGTCTTTTGATAATATTAAGATGTATTGAAATTAAAATCAGAGTTGGTTTGACACTTGTCGGTGTTTAAATATTAAAAAACATTGATATATTCAACGCTATTTGAAATATAAGGTACGTTAAAAATGTAGTAATATATTCTTTTATGCGTCCTTTTTTGATAGAATAGTTATAAGGCATAATATAAATAAGAGAAGGAGAATGAATATGGTCAATTATGAAGAAGCAAAGAAAATAGCTTTAGAGATACTTGGTGATATGGCAGTACATATCGATGAAGCATTTGAAACAGAGGATGCTTATATTTTCAATGATTCCAAACATGAGTATGCGGGATGGATTCCTATTGTGATTGGGAAAAGTGATGGGCATCGTATTTGTTATGGTGAATATATGCTTGGTGATGATCAGACATGGACTTATAAGAAGAAAATAAAATTCTAATCAATTTGACAGTTATAAGTGTGTATATCATGAAAAATATTGAGATATACAATGTTATTTGAAATGTTGATTGCTTTAAAAATGTAGTAATGTATTTTGAAATGGTGTTATTTCATTGCTTGTAAAATATGTTTTAACTATGAAATAGAATGATATTATTTCTTTTGTAGTGAAAAACCTTTAAAATAGAAGTGCCTAATACAAATCAAAGGCTTAGTAACAGATATGTTATTTGATGTATAATAAAGGTGGTGATAAGAATGGAACATATTACAGATATAGATAAAACAGCACATCTTGAAGAATGTGTAGAAGCAGTCAGAGAAATCATTAATCCAGATGATTATGGATTAACTGAAGAGGCACTTTATGCCCTAACAAAAGAAATCATGGATACTTCTCTTACAATGGGAGGAGACTTTCATTTAGATAACATTCGTTTCTTTGCAGAACGTTTTATTAAGAGTGGATCTATTGCTCGTTTTAAGATGGCTCATGAAAATGATTTTTAAGGAGGAATTGTATGGGTAAAATAGAAGACGTTATCCAACAGTACCTGGATGAACATAAAAGTCATTATCTAGGTAAATATCGTTATAGATGCAGCTATCGTATTGGCGATACTGCTATGAAGTTTCATTATTATATGCTAGATGAAAGTTTTAGAAATATCGATATTTATGTTGAACTATCATATGGTGAGAAAGTTGAAGCAGAATTTTCAGAAAACTTAAATGACCAGGAAAAGCAGTATATTATTAAAGATGCACTGGTGCATATCTTTTATAAAGAGAAATTTACGCATATACTTCATTATTCTTTGATTCCAAAGATAGTGAAAGAACATCATCTGATTGATACAAATATGGCACCAATTGATTATATCGAGATATTGGAGTTTATGAAGTATCATCAGGGTATTAATCAGAAGACAATTGATTCTTTCTATGAAATCTATCTTCCAGTCATGCATGATTTGATCAAGACACAAAAATATGATGTTTATATTTCTTCGTTGATCTTATTGTTACGTAGCATACTTTATGAATATGACTGGGATGGACCAAATTCTAAATATCGTGATACAGAATATCAATATCATTTATATTATGTAAGAGAATTGATTCAGGAAATCGTGGATCACTTAGATGTATTCTATAAGCATGCGGCAAGCTACTTATTCCATTTGATGCATCTACTATGTCAGCATACATTATTCTCATTCTGTATCATGACTGATTTGAACTCAATGTTTAATTCGAATGAAATAGTTTTAAAAGCTTTATCTGATAACATGAAGAAGCACTTTATCTTATATGATAAAGAAGCGGATAACTTAAATGAATGTAACCTTGTTTATTCTTACTTGTTCTATTATTACTTACATAAAAAAGAACCTTTTAGAGAAGTTATTAAACAGGTGTTCAGAACAATTGTGGATGCAATTCTTGTTTATGCGAACCATGATCTAGATCTTGCATTAGGTAATACGTTATTAAAGAATGAAGGTTATGACGTACTACTTGATTTATTCAGCAGCGACTACAATACATTTGTATTCACATGCTTCCCAATTAGTTCATTCCCTACAGAAATGCGTACATCAGTTCGTAATGAACTCGTTGCTGCTATTCGTTTCTTTGCAGGTAGAATGAATAATGATAAGTATAAACTCAGCTCATTTGAACAGGTATTGAATATCAATAGATTATTATTAGATAATTTTGGAGATTGGTATAAATGAAAAAGAGAAACATAGTCACAGCAGTCTTTGGAACAGCTGTCCTTGCAGGTGCAGGGTTATATCAAAAAACAAGTCAGTTTGTAGATGAACGTTTATTTCGTACACATATTAAACGTACTTCATTTGAAGTTTTAAAGCCTCAGGTTGTGCGTATTAAGAATATGAATGATGCGATTTTAACAGGTTATCTTCTTGAAGTGGATCATGCAGACAATACATTAATCATGATTCACGGATTTACTAAGGACGCTTCTTCTTTGGAAAATGAAGCACTCTATTTTCAGTCAATCTGTCCTCATGCAAATATTTTGATGATTGATTGTTATGGCAATGGTTCATCAGATGGTGTTACAAGAGGCGTCGGCTTCCAGGATGTTATGGATATCAACTACTGGAATCGTTATATTATTCAGAAATATGGTGAAGAACATCATGTCTTCTTCTATGGTAAAGAAACAGGTGCAGCTGCATTACTATGTGCAGGCAGTGCTGGTTTATTAAAGAATGCGACAAGCATGATTGTAGAAAGTACATTCAAGAATGTCCGTGATTACTTTGCCTATCTTATGAAAAATGAAGGATATCCAGAATCAATCACACGTCCTCTTCTTTCGATTGTGTTGAGAAAAGAATTAAATGTCACTCTAGATGATCTAGATGTCATGAGATATATAAGAAGAAATACTATTCCTACATTATTTATTCAGAACAAGAATAGTAATAAAGCTGATTTTAATGATGTATTTGATTTATACAATGCAGCAGTATGTGAAAAAGAACTGATGCCATTAAAAGATAAGCCATTTTATGCTCTTGATGAGAAGCATCCTTATAAGGATCTTCTCACAGAGTTCTTAAATAGAAATGGATGATTGGAGGACGCTATGTATTTTAAAGAATCAAAAGGTTTCCCAAAGGATTTCCTATGGGGAAGTGCTTCAGCTGCTTATCAGGTAGAAGGTGCCTGGGCTGAAGATGGTAAAAAACCTTCAGTATGGGATAAGTTTGTAAGAATCCCTGGTAAGACATTCAAAGCTACTACAGGTGATAAAGCAGTCGATCATTATCACATGTATAAAGAAGATGTCAGATTAATGGGTGAAATGGGTCTTAAGACTTATCGTTTCTCAATTGCTTGGTCAAGAATCTATCCAGATGGTAACGGACAGGTGAATGAAAAAGGTCTACAGTTCTATGATGACTTAATCAACGAATGCTTAAAGTATGATATTGTACCAATGATTACTGTATATCATTGGGATTTACCACAGGCACTAGAAGATCAGTATCATGGCTGGGAAGATCGTCGTATTGTAGATGATTTTGTGAATTATGCCACTACATTATTTAAACGTTATGGTGATCGAGTTAAACATTGGATTATCTTAAACGAACAGAATGTCTTCACAGGACATGGCTGGATGCTTGCAAAACATCCGCCAGGAAAATACAAGGATATGAAGACTTACTATCAGGTAAACCATCATGCATTCATGGCTCATGCGAAGTCAGTACTTGCATTAAAAGAACTTTATCCTGATGCACTAGTTGGTTCATCATTTGCGTACGGTCCAGCTTATGCTGTATCTGATAAGCCAGAAGATCAGATGGCATGTGTTGACTATGAAGACTTAAAGTCATATTACTGGATGGATGTTTATGCTTATGGACGTTATCCAAGATCTGCTATGAAATATCTAGAATCATTAGGTGTTGCACCTCACTTTGAAGAAGGAGACCTTGATATTCTAAAAGCAGCTGCTGCAAAAGTAGACTTCATGGGTGTGAACTATTATAAGACATGCAGTATTGAATATAACCCATTGGATGGTGTTGATTCTCTTGGTGGAGAAAATAATACTGGTAAGAAAGGTACAGCAGAGATGGAAGGTGTACCAGGTATGTATAAAGTACCCGCTAATAAGAATCTTCCAACAACTGACTGGGACTGGACTATTGATCCTATGGGATTACGCTTTGCATGCCGTAAGATCACTTCTCGTTATGATTTACCAATCGTTATTTCAGAAAATGGACTTGGCGCATTTGATAAGTTAGAAGATGGACAGATTCATGATTCATATCGTATTGAATACTTACGTAACCATATTGAAGAATTAAAGAAAGCATGTGATGATGGATGCCGTATTCTTGCATATTGCACATGGTCATATACTGATTTATTAAGTTGGTCAAATGGTTACCAGAAACGTTATGGCTTTGTTTATGTAGATCGTGATGAAGATGAAAACTCTGGTACTCTTAAGAGAATTCCAAAGGATTCATATTACTGGTATAAGAAAGTCATTGAAACAAATGGCGAAGAGTTATAATGATTAGAAGGCTGACTCATTTGAGCCAGTCTTTTCATATACCTAAATCGTGCACATATAGGATATAAGAGGCGTTTATTGAAGAGAATAGAAAATAACAAAATAAGAAAAACGTAGCGTATAACAGCTTAAAATGATAATGAGAATAAAATTATCAAAAAAAGTCTAAAAAACACTTTACAAGAGTCCGTATTTTAGGTATTATAGACAGGCAGTCCGGGAGACGGGCTGAGACAGAACATTGAAA
>Ga0129317_1002054_pt1 | contig 12495 bp, 10 predicted proteins | sample Cm1ome_FD_94430 | JGI IMG/M metagenome (GOLD analysis project Ga0129317, IMG submission 94430) | Eastern black-and-white colobus group fecal microbial communities from Wisconsin, USA - Cm1105 metagenome | ecosystem: Host-associated > Mammals > Digestive system > Large intestine > Fecal | place...
AAATGTATACGTGAAACATGTTGTATTTTTTTGCTATATAAGGAATTGACAAACAAGGTTGTGGGTTCTATAATCAGAATCGTAGACAAGGGCGATGAAGGTTCTTCATATTTTATGGAAGTGGAAGGAGGAAAGTTGATGTCGGGAGAAGATAAGGCACAGGCGTTCTTTGAAAACAACCCAGTGTCCTATGCTGCGTTCGAAGATCTCAAGTCTTATATAGGAGAGTTCTGTCCTGAAGCCAAGATCGCCGTTCAGGATTCGGTAATCTCCTTTAGGACCACAGTGGGCTTTGCATATGTCTCCCTTCCTTCCTCTTGTCAGTCCTCGCTTTTCACGTTGGCTTTCACCAACAAAAAGAGACTGACCAATCCAAGGATCGATAAGACCCTTCGTCCAGTGCCTGACGGCTCCTATGTCTACCATGTCCAAATCCAGTCCAGTTCCGATATCGATGCGGAGCTCAAGAGCTGGATACGGCAATCATACGAGTACTCTAGACTCAGTTATCTGAGAAGAGCATAACTCCAATAAACCCTTTTTTTCTTTTCCAAGGGCTGCCAGTTTTAGGTCATCGACCAGCTGGCAGCCCACCCCTTCTAGTTCTTTGAATGCATTGCTGCGTCGGGACGAACACGGCTGTACATCCAAGTACTATCCGTGTTCTTCCTCCTTGCCCTGCATCCAAATAACTTCGAAGCAGTCTTCTAGGATCTTGGACCGCCTTCTGCGCGGGTTGATTTTGCATAAAACTGATTGAATTCGATGCTTTATGCAAAGAATGTTTAATGTTTTTTGAAAAATGCCGTTTTTATTACAAGTGTATGACGAGTTGTATCTTTTTGCGGGAGAAATTTTTCCAAAAGCCGTGAATGGAAATGCTTGGTTTTTCGTATTTGTATTGTAAGAGGTGCAATATGAAAAACAAAAGAGAAGAGAAGAACTTGCTTCTGCCTGTTGTTGTGACGGTTGCTTTGCTGTGCACTGTGCTTGGACTTATGCTTGCATGTTCGCAGCCTGAGCAGAGGGCTGCGCTTGTGAATGTGTTTTTGGACAAGGACAGCGATCCGCCTGTGCTGTTGTCGGTGAAATCGGTTGCAAGTTCCATAGTGAGGATAGACTTCGATGAGCCCGTCAAGGTCTATGGAGATTCTTTTGGGTCGTGTGTGGCGCGGGCTGATGGGAAATCGGTCTATGTTACGCTCGATTCCAGCTTGCAGGCGGGCGTGAAGGCTGACTTGAAGGGTAGGGTGCAGGACTATTATGGCAATACGACTGGTTTCTCTGTTGGAGTGTGGGGCTACAATCCAAGCGTGCCAAGCCTTGTGATAAACGAGTTCACGACCAAGCGTGATACGCGCAATCAGGATAGGTCCGAGCTTTTTGCAATGACGGGCGGAAACCTTGCAGGGGTGACGCTATATTGCGGGACGCCTGACGACTACGATGCAAAGTTCATGTTCCCTGATGTGGATGTTAAGAAAGGCGACTACATTGTGGTGTGGTGGGTGAAGGACGACTACCCTGAGGACAGGATTGACAGCCCTGGTGTGGACTTCGCCGCCAAGTGCAACAAGACGCCATCGGACAACAATGGAGTGTTGGTTCTGACGGACTCCCCATCCCCTGGTGCCTCCATACTGGATGCCGTGGTCTATTCCGATTTTGGCGAAAGTGCAGATGGATTTGGTACCGCAAAGGCTCGAGACCGTGCCATGTGGGTGATTTCAAGCGGTTCCTGGGAGGGAGATGCCATTGACTCTTCCTATTCCACGGCCACAAGGTCCTTGTCTAGGAAGATTCCAAATTCCAGCGGAACCGTGCTTGATACGGATTCATGCGGCGACTGGTACATAACATGCTCAGGAGGGGCTACCTTTGGGACCGTCAACACGTCAGAGCCTTATTTCCCTTATTGAAAGGGCTTAACCTTGCTTAACCTTATTGAATCTTTGCCAATGCCAAAATATAATGAGCCCAGCAGGACGGCCGGCCCTAAGGAAAGGGAGTAGGTCGTATCTGAAACTAGAAGCAGGGGATGAATGCCGTCATTTCCTGTTTCAAAGAGGGGCTTTGGGCTTTTGCCTGAGGCTTCCTCCAAGGAGAGCTTTATGAGCATCATCAAACCGCATAAGCTTGGTGTAATCACCGGCTTGGGGTCGGAGTACCTGTCGGGTAAGGTCGTCAAGCATCTTAGACGCCTTTACGTCGAACGCTATGACAAGCTTGCGAAGAACCTTGCAAGTAGGTATGAGATCCCTGAGGATCAGGTGCTCAGAGAGGTCAGCTTCATAGAAGACCTTGGAAGCAAGAAGATTCCGAGTGGCAAATGTCCAACGAACTATCAGTGTCCAAACCTTGAGATTCCAGTCAAATACACGAGGTTCCTCAACGGGGAGGTCAAAGCCGAGATCCTTGAGCCTGTCAGAGGTCTTAGGCTTTTCGTCATATACGATGTGACGAACGACGCCCCTCAGAAGATGGCTGGCTATGACGAGCCAATAAGGTTTTCCATAAACGACCATATAATGATGCTTTTCACCATAATCAACGCTGCAAACCTTGCGGGTGCGGAGAGCGTCACTTTGGTGCTGCCTACATACCCGTATGCAAGACAGCACAAGAAGAGCTCCAGGGAGGCTTTGTCCGCAGCGGTTTTTGGACGAATGTGCGAGAACCTTGGGGTTGAGAGGATCATCACTCTGGATATCCACAGCAAGGAGATAGAGAACTGCTTCAGGACGCTTCACCTTGAGAATCTGCACGCTTCGTATCAGATCCTTGTGGAACTCAAGAAGATAATAGACATATCGGATCCTGACATAACCGTCGTATCCCCTGACACGGGAGCGGTTGCAAGGAACAAGTTCTATGCACAGGTGCTGCACAGACCTCTTGCAATGCTCTACAAGGAAAGGGACTACTCCATTGTGACCACCGGAGCCAAGAACACGAACATAAAGAGCATAAGCCTTCTTGGCGACGTCACGAACAAGACCGTCATCATAGCGGACGACATGCTTGCATCCGGCGGTACCATGCTAATTGCCATGAAGACCCTAAGGAACATGGGGGCAAAGAAGATAATCTGCATCACCAGCCTTCCGTTCTTCAACGGCGGAGCGGTGGATGCCTTCGACAAGGCCCATGAGGAGGGCGTCTTCGACTATGTCATTGGCACGAACGCCGTATACCACGGTGACGATTTGCTTTCGAAGCAATGGTTCATCCAGACCGATACCTCTGAGCTGTTCGCCCGTGTAATAAGCCGCCTGCACCACGGCAGGGCCATAAGCCCACTTCTTGACAACAGGAAGATAGTGCAGAAGCTCGTTGACAACAGCCAGAACGCCGCCGTGAAGAAGCAAGGGGACGTTTCGAAGAACTGACATAGGGTTTTTCACCAGCCCTTCACCCCCACATAGAGAGGACTCATTATGGAAATATCTGCAAGGATAAGAGGATTTCAAGCATCTCCAATCAGAAGACTGTCTCCGTATGCCATAGCCGCCAAGGAAAGGGGCATAAAAGTCTACCATCTCAACATAGGGCAGCCAGACATAAAGACGCCTCAGGAGGCCATAGACGCTGTGCATAGCTACCCATATGGAATCATCTCGTATGGCGAAAGCGACGGCGATATGCCTTTGAGGAAAGGCCTTGTCGAGTACTACAAGGGCATTGGCGTAGACATAGACGCCCAAGACATACTTATAACGACCGGTGGTTCCGAGGCCCTTCTTTTTGCTTTCATGACCCTTTGCGATCCAGGCGATGAAGTCATCGTTCCTGAACCGTACTACACCAACGTTCACTCGTTTGCAGGTATGGCCAATGTGAAGATAGTGCCTGTCACAAGCGTGTTCGACAATGGTTTTGCGCTCCCTCCTTTGGATGTGATCGAGTCCAAGATCACGAAGAAGACCATGGCGGTTCTTCTTTGCAGTCCAAACAACCCTACGGGACACGTCTATACCCCGCAGGAGTTCGAGACCGTCCTTAGGATATGCGTCAAGCATGACCTCTTCCTCATTGTGGATGAGGTCTACCGCGAGTTCTGCTACGACGGAGAGGTGTTCACCAGCATCCTCAAGTACAAGGACTATGCAGACCGCGTGATATGCGTTGACAGCTTCTCAAAGCGTTTCTCCATGTGCGGAGCCAGAGTTGGAGCGCTCGTGAGCCGCAACAGGAACGTGATAACTGAGACCCTCAAGTTGAGCCAGGCCAGGCTGTGTCCTCCTTCCATAGAACAATACGCAGCTCTTGCTGCATTGAGCGCTCCTCATGAGTACATGGCTCAGGTCCACGATGAGTACGAGAATAGGCGCGATTTCATAGTTGACGCCCTGCGCAGGATTCCTGGGGTCAAATGCATAAAGCCAAAGGGAGCCTTCTATCTCATAGCGGAGCTTCCTGTGGAGAATGCCGAGGACTTTGCAATCTTCATGCTGCGCGATTTCTCATACAACGGCGAGACCGTCATGCTTGCACCTGCGGAAGGCTTCTACGAGACCGATGGTCTTGGCCGCAACCAGGTGAGAATCGCCTATGTCCTCAATACATCCGACCTTGATAAGGCGTGTAGGTGCTTGGAGAAGGGGCTTGAAGCTTATAAGGAGAACCATAGATAAACCATAGATAAGCTGGACGTTTCCTATGGGATGCACGGATTCTGTGGCACGCTATATTTGGTCTAGATTCTGCCTAGGTCCGGTGAGGTGCTTTGCGCAGAAGCGGTGAGGAACTCGACTGAGAAGTTGACGTCAGACACCATGCTTCCAATCTCGAAGCGTAGGACTATCCTCTTGTGGTGACGGTCCACCTTTATCACGTTGCCATCGAACCCCATGAGGGGGCCTTCGCATATATGGACCTTCTGCCCCTCCTTGAATACGACCTTGGAGCGCTTTATGTTGCCTCTGTGCATGTGTATCCACTTGGCGAATTCAAGGTCCTTGCCTTTGAGCGCGCATGAACCGTCGTCATAGCGCAGGAACCTTATCACGTTCTTGACCTTGCGTACTTCATGGAACGGAAAATCCACCTCGTTCCGGCCGTCCCAGAATATGAAGAGGTATCCTCCAAAGAGAGGCTTGGATACGACTTCCTCCACTCCATGGCGTCTTTCCGTGTTCTCCTTTGATGGAAACCAGACGCATGACTCCTGTGGCAGTTGTGCAAGGATCCTCTCCAAGGCATCCTTCGTTTCGTTCTCCTTGGATGTTATGACGTTCACGCAAAAGTACATACACACCAAGTATGGTCCAATCGACGATGTTTTTCAACTTGAAAGTTGCCTTGATATGCGATACTACATAGTGATAGGAAATAGGTTAATAGGAGTTGGCGATGAACTGTTACCTTCCATGGAAACTCAACGACATGACCAGCATATCTGCCGAGAAACTGCAGAGGAATATAAACCAGCAGGTGTCGTATCTTGAACTCTACAAAGGGGAGCTTGTGAAGGAAGCCTTCAGGTTCAACGTTGCAAGCATCCTGAAATACACCTGCATACACAGGGACTCGTTTGGAAACGACCCTCTTTCACGAAAGGCCACCGACTGCCTCATAGTGTTCCTCCATGCAATGGCCGTGCAGCGCAACGCGTTCTTCACTCCATCGGATTCCGAGACCTCGATCCAAGCCAAAGGCTGCCGCAACCTGCATAGGCTCATGCTTGAAAACCTCAAGGCCACGATGCGCTACATAGACTACACCGTCCTCTTGGACAGGGCCAGTGGCAAGACCGATGTCTCTGAGATGTTCAAAGCCAGAGATGAAATCTACTCCAAGGTGTTCCCTGATGAGATCCTTCTTGATGTATGTGGAGACGAATCCATAAACGATGGCTTCTTTTCCATAATAGATGTTGAAAACTCATGTGGTGGCAACTTCATAGACTATGATGTCAAGAATATATGCAACCTTGATGATTCTCTGTGCGAGATGCTCTCTCTTCCAAGCTCCTCGCAGGACGGGTTTGGCGAGGATTCCCAGTATGGCGTGATTGGCGATATGGGTCAGTATCTTGATACCCCGTTCATAAAGCACTCAGGACGCTTCTACAGCTTTGTCACCCGTTTCAGCCTTGAACGCATACATGCAAGGATTGCAGATCTTTATCCGGCAAAGGCCGTTGCAGAAGAAGACTCCTTCGATGAATGCATTGACGAGAATACTGAAGAGGAGGATGTCGAAGACGTCGCTGAAGACGACGATTCAAAGGACATCGTGTCTGAAGAGGAGGTCCTTGATACCTACGAGGACGAGTCCGAGGAATACGATGGACCTCTGGAGGAGTTCTTCCCTTTGATGGACAAGGATCCAGAGCCTTCCTGCGGAGATGGAGAAGAGAAGGGTGATTCTTCCAATGAAGAGGTTGGAGAGGAGATGCATCAAGGGGAGTACACCGCCCTTGTTGGCGATGATGCATATTCCTATCTTGACGATGTACCTCCTGAAGAGTTCGAGTCCGATCCTCTTTTGGATGAACAGGATTCCCTCTATGAGGAGGATGACGACGGCGATGAATCGGTAGCCGAAGACGAGGCACTGCAGGATCAGGCCGATCCATACAGCGAAAAGTCATTGTTCGATGTCTGCGACGATGATGAACCTGAAACCTCTGAAGAACAGAGCGATGTTCCGGAAGAGGAGCCTTGCGTTGAAAACGAAGCGACCTCTGAAGAAGAGGCTGTAGTTGAGGACGAATGCAGTCCAGCAGAAGAGGTTGTCATCGAAGAAGATTCTAGCGAAGACGCTCCGCGCCCTGCAGAAGAAACCATCGCATCAGAGCAGGAGGAGCCTGAACCTGTCGAACCTGAGGAAGAGGAGCCCAAAGCAGAGCCGACACCCGTTCACGAATATATTCAAGAGTCTGCCTCCCATGGTTCCGATTCCATCCTTGATCAGGTTCTGAAGTCGTTTGCAAAGTCCAATCCTGTAGTTCAGTATGTGGAGCAATGCACTGAAGGGCAAAGGGATGAACTTGCAGGCGTGATGGAGAAGGCTCTTGCAGCATGTCGTGAAGATGGCAAGGACAAGATGTTCGCGATTCCGGATACAACGATATCGGTCTGCATATTCCGTACGACCAGAGACCCCATGCTGGAGATCCAAAGACGGGAGAACGTTGGGGCCCTCATGTTCGCAGGCGGTCATGATACGTGGAATTCGCTTGAGCTGTATGTGAACGAGTTGGGTTCCCTTGTGAAGTGCGAATACAGGAAGGTCACCAGGTTCAGTTTCTCGGATTGGGAATGGAAGATCGTTGAGAAGCTTGGCCAGAGGATTCTGGACAGGAGGGGCATGTGAAGTACAAGGCTGTTTTCTTTGATTTCGATGGGACCCTCATGGATACGTCCATTGGCATCTTCGCAGGCGGCCGCTATGCAATGGAGAAGCTTGGCCTGCCAATAGATGAGGAGCATACTGTGTGGCGCTCGTTCATTGGACCTCCAATCGGCGACTGCTTCAGAATCACATTTGGAGTGAAGGACGATGCCTTGGTCGATGAGCTTGTGAGGCAGTATAGGGTCTACTATGAGGCAGAGGGGCGTTTCAAGGCGGTATTCTATCCTGGAATCGTGGATGTCCTTAGGGCTTTGAAGGCTAGGGGCTACAAATTGGCAGTTGCCTCCATGAAAAACGAGGACCTTGTCGTAGAGATGTGCGAGCACTTTGGAATTGCAGACCTGTTCGATGAGATGCTGGGGCTTGACCTCGCAGGGGAGGCCACAAAGGAAAGCCTTTTGAGAAAGGGCTTTGAAAGGCTTGGCCTTGAGCCTTGCGAGTGCGTGCTTGTGGGGGACACCCAAATAGACAGCGACGGCGCCAAGGCGACGGGTTGCGACTGCATAAAGGTGGACTGGGGCTTTGGATTCACCAAAGGGCAGACTGGAACGATAGGCAGCGCCCAGCGGATATTGGATCTAGTCTAGCGTCTCGAAGATTCCCTTTGCCTTGTTCTTCCTCACGTTGTCGTAGTCGAAGATGCGCCCGCTCATGCATATATACACTCCAGGGCCCTTGAGCTGGACGGCTGTGATGGCGCAGCCCAAGTTGAATACGGAGTCCGAGCTTTCAAGGGCGTATGGAACCATTGCACCTGTGAGCACTATGGTTTTCCCTGAGTCGCACCCAAGCTGCTTTGCTATGACCTTTGCCGTCTCCACCATTGTATCGGTTCCGTGGATCACCACTATCATGTGCTCCTGGCTTCTCTCGCAGGACTGGGCTATCTTGAGCCTGTGTTCGTCGTTCATGTACAGGCTGTCTATCGCAAGGCAGTTCTCCACATTCGTCTTTATTGTGCATCTGGACTGCTCCAGGATCCGCGGAAGGTGTGAGTCCTTGAATGTCAGCTCTCCGCGTATCTCGTCATAGAGCTTGTCGAACGTACCGCCTGTTGTGATTATCCTTATCTCATTGTCCTTGTTGTTGCCGTCTTCCATGATGGTTCTCCTCTTTAGGTTCTGTCCTCAGAGACATCGGTCTTTGTCGTGGTCGTGCTTTCCATGTGCCAGCCCAGTGCGCGGTATAGGTCGTCTTTGCGTTTGGCTATCTTTGAGCATGTGAATTTGACTTCGTCGTCGCCCATGTAGATTATGAGGCCTTTGCGTGCGGGAAGGACCTTTCCAAAGCCAAGCGATGTGATCTCGCTTGTGGTAATGGCCCAGACTTCCTTGCATGGGGCTTCCTTTCGCTGTTTGCCGTCTGTGCGTTGGAGGAGCTTGACTGTGCCGTCTACGATGCAGAGCCTTCCTCTTGTGAGGTCTGCGGATGGGTCGGTGGGGATCTTTCCTGCAAAGATGTCGAAATCTGGCTCTTTGCCTATGACCTTGTCTGCGTCCTTGCGGCTTACCCAGAACATTGCAAACCAGTAGAGCACCACAAGTCCCACCATTACGGCGAACATTGGAATGAGCACCGGGCGGGACATATAGACGCTTGGAAGGAACACCACTGCGGCGAAATCCAGGATTATCAGTATTTTCACAATCGTTTTCATGCTTTGAATAATAGCCTTTTGGATGCGGAAAAGAAAGGGTGAAAAAGAACTTTCAAATCCTTCACGCATCTTGGAAATCCATGTCCGATTTGCACCCTGAAAAAATTTTTGAAGTTTTTTTCAAAAAGTGAGAATGGAAACCACAGGTTTTTTGGATTAAGTATTGTGGAGGTGCAAAATGAAGAGAAATACCATAATCATTGTTGCATTTGTTTTGGTGGCTTTGTTGGCTTCATGTTCGGACAATCCTGGAACGACGACCATGAGGCTCATACTTGCTACAGGTTCGGAATCCAGCAGCAGGACGCTTTCTCCAAGCGACAGCTCCCTGTTGGATGTTAGCAAATACACCATCACAGGTACCGGCCCAAACGGAAAGACCTTCACAAAGAGCTCGGACAGTGATTCGGTGACGATAGAGGGTCTGACGATAGGGGATTGGACCGTGACCGCCAAGGGCTTGAACAGCGCCAACACTGAAATAGTGTCAGGTTCCCTGACCTTTAGGCTCACCGCCACGCCTACTCCTCAGACGATTGTGTTGGACACGCTCATTGGTACGGGAAGCTTCAGGTTCAGCATAGACTGGTCTCTGTGCGATGTCGCCAACCCTGAGGTCGAGGCCTACCTGACTGGTCCTGACATGAAATCAAAGGAGGTCCCTTTGGCGGTCACAGTCAACCCCACGACGAAGACTGCCGTCATGTCTGAAAGCCTTGCTTCAGGTTCGTACCTTTTGAGGGTCCTTCTCTTTGATGGAAACACTCAAGTGTCAGGCCTTGTCGAGGCTGTACGGATCTCCAATGGTACGAGTACGGAGGGCAGCCATGTGTTTCATTTCAACGAACTGGGTCCAAACACGCTAATGTACATAAAGGATGCGACAGGTGTGCCCATCAAGGGGTCCCTCTCCGTTGCAGATGCTCCAAACGAGTTCGTGTCTGAGACCGAGTACACATGCATCTTTGCGTTTGGTTCGCCTGAGACGGTCAATTCTGACGGCCTTACGATTGACTGGTACTACGACGGGATGTTCGTGCAGTCCAGCTCTTTGGACAATACCGGAAGCTCTCTTGCGTTCACTCCAACCGTGGGCCTTCACCGCATAGACGCCGTGGTCTACAACAGGAAGCTTGGAAGCACAGGCTCCGCATCCTATTCGTTCACGACGGTTCCAAATGGTGCAAACGGCGAGCTTTCCCTTTTGTCCGATGACGCTGCGTCTTCCATGACGGTGGATTCGTCTTCAATGGTTGCCGCTTTGAGCGGCGACAGGTTCGTGGTCGTGTCGCCTTCTGCCGGTGAGATATACCTGTGCACTGTCTCATCTGGAGCGTTGAATGCTGTGAAGAAGTACGGCTTGTCCAATTTCGAGTGGATAAGCGACACCAAGCACGTGTTCTCAGATCCTACGATGGACTATGTGGTGTTCACTGACGACTATCAGGGAAAGGAAAGCATTTCGATCCTGCATTTCGACTCGACATCGAATACGTTGTCCAATGCCCTTAGGATGGTCGAATGGGCCCACGAGGAATATGGCATTGAGTTCGCCGACTTGTCCGCTGCCGCATTCTCTTCTTCCATGAACATGATCTTCGTGGCAGATGCCGGAAACGAGTTCGCCTATACATTTGATGCGAGCGGCGGCTCGGCCTCCCTTATGGCATTCTGCGACAAGATGGGTGCGGCCTACCACAGCGTGTGCGACATGGATGTCTCTCCAAGTGGTTCGTATATCGTCTACTGCGCAGAAAGCTCGACGAACTTCGTTTCCACCACCATCACGGAAAGCGGAGGCTTCGTAAAGGGTGCTTTGTCTTCAACGGATTCGTTTGGGACGCAGCACATCCGCTATGCGAACCCTCAGCTCGTTGTGAAGGCTGGAACGGGAGGGCTCTCAACCTACAAGGTCGTTGCAGGTGGTGCGTACACGAAGCACAAGACTTTGGACATCCCTGTCTTGGACCTTGAGGCCGATGGCGGCAACTACATCTATGCCGTTACTTCCGGCAACAGAATCGTGAGCTTTGAGGCCAATGGCTATGAATTGACGCAGATAGGCTATGTGACACTTGCCGCAAAGCCTGTGTCAATAGCTTTGACCAGTGGATATTTCGCTGCTGTCACAGATTCAGGTACCATAGCCCTCTTTGGAATCATTGAAAAGTGATTGCTGGTGCTAAGTGATTGCCTATGAAAAGGGTTGCTGCGTGTTTTTTGTTGGTGTTTGTGATTGTTGGGGTGCTGTTCTGTGTTGAGCCGTGTTCCAACAACCTTGGTTTTGCCTTTGATTGCGCTGCCGTGCAGGACCTTTTCCTCTCGAAGGGAAGCTTTCAACTTTCAGGGGATTTCAGGGTCTTTGCATTCGACGGCTTTGAGCTGAGGCTTCCTGTTGGATTCTCCTTCAACTATGGTTCTGGTGGTGTTGAGACCGGCGGTGCGTCTGGTAGCGTGACCATGTTCGAATTTGGCGCCATGCTTGTCTACTATCCTTGGGAGAAGGGTCCTTTCATGGGTTTGTCCCTCTTCCAGGTTGGACTTACGGGCGACAACGAGCTGTTAGAGAACTTGATCAACCTGAACGAGGTCGTGTTTGGTTGGACGTTCGACTTAGGACATGGTTTGCTTATTGAGCCATCTATATGCATCCGCGATCCATCAGGAACCTTCTTGGAGGAGTATTCCAAAATCAAAGGTGTGTTTCCATGCTATGGGACATTCAGGTTCAGATTGTCCTTTGGCTGGTTGTTTATGGAGGTATAGAAATGAATTCTTTTAATGTGAAGACAAGAAGACTGTTGAACCAGAGCGTTGCTTTGCTGCTGCTTGTCGCCATGGTGTCGTGCAATGCCGCCTATATCCCTTCGTTCAAGGCGTCCATAACGGATTCCCAGATGAAGCCTGCAGTCGCCAAGGTCATAGATGCCCAGATGGACTATATCAAGGACTATTTGGACGAGGATGTGCGAGCTGGTATTGACGGTGCTTCTTCCAAGGGCAGGCCTCTTTCTGGAGCCGATATCGTTGAGCTCACAATGGAGGAGAAGGGTGGAAAGGACTATTTGGACTTCTGCTATGCAGTTGACCTCTCACAGACAAGCCTTGATGTGGATCCAATAATGGACACCGCACAGAGCGTCCTTTCCACGGAGGAGTACAGCCGGTTGAAGGTTCAGGCCCAGGAGCTTGAGACTTCAATGAATGCAAAGGGCCTTGAGTTTGCAAAAGGTCTTCCTCTGAATCAGCAGGAAGCCTTCTACAAGGATCTGAAGACCCTTGTGACTCGTGCTGTGGTTCTGCTTGTTGCAGGAATCGTGTATGCAGCCGTCCCCAATTTGGTTTTCTGGGGGAAGATAAGCGCAGCCGCTGCCATTGCCGTAGGCGCAGGGCTTGTGGCTATCTCAGTCATGTCTCTGTACGAGTACTACGAGTATGGAACAGGCGAGGGAGTTGACTTTGAGACATGGTTCAAAGAC
>Ga0129317_1002057_pt1 | contig 12490 bp, 9 predicted proteins | sample Cm1ome_FD_94430 | JGI IMG/M metagenome (GOLD analysis project Ga0129317, IMG submission 94430) | Eastern black-and-white colobus group fecal microbial communities from Wisconsin, USA - Cm1105 metagenome | ecosystem: Host-associated > Mammals > Digestive system > Large intestine > Fecal | place...
GACCGTTTGCACTTTTCGAAGCGCATAGCCGTGCTAAATTCGTGAGAAACCTCATTGAAGGCGGTGACCTGTGCGCAGAGCGTACAGGTTATCGTTAAGCACGGATGGGCTTCCATATCCCCTCCAGAATTGATTCCGCCTACTTCCCCGGGTCAGGTTATCGCCAGGGACGGAAGACTCAGGCGAAGGTTTTCGCGACACCGGACAAGGTCCGCCCTCCGTACTTAACGTGTGAGACAATCAGCGGCCGCAGGCCAGCGGCGGCGTCCTCACCTGCTTAACTAAATGACACAACCGTGTGAACAGTAACTTAGCAGACGCTCATCATGCAGAGAAATATCTGAGAAAATTTCTCCTTCCCCTTGTAAAAATCAGTCAATGCGATACAATTAAATTGACTGATTTAGTGTAACAGTTCAGCCATGATGTATTCCGCGAGGTGTTTTCGCTGTTTTTTTAGCCGAAGGCTGAACTGTAACGATTTAGTCAATTTCCCTAACGGTCTAATGAAGAATTGCTCACATGGATTACCGATGTGTATATGCATGACAGTCAGAGAAGGGGAAAGCCGCTTGTTTGGAGGATATGATGCGAAACTTTTACATATGGGAAAGGTGGTTTAAGCAGATTGCTTATAAAAAAGAATAGCAGTGATGGTGAACCGTGCGGGGAAGTGATTCTGAATGCCGAAAAGCTCTCCATGCGTTACGAGTCGGGGGATGTAATCGTGAACGCCCTGAAAAATGTTTCCTTTCAAATCAGGCGCGGAGAATTTATCGTGGTGCTGGGGCCTTCCGGTTCCGGTAAATCCACACTTCTGAATATAGTCGGAGGTATGGACCGCCCAACCTCCGGAGCGATGTGGTACGGTAATCAGAATGTGACGGATAAGACGCTGGATCAGCTTGCGCTTTACCGGCGTGATGTAGTCGGCTTTGTATTTCAGTTCTTTAATCTGATTCCGTCGCTTACGGCCAGGGAGAATGTGGAACTGGCGGCGTCACTTGTGAAAAGTGCGATGAAGGCGGATGAGGCGCTCGCCATGGTCGGTCTGGAGGAGCGGGCAGGTCACTTTCCGTCTCAGCTTTCCGGTGGGGAACAGCAGCGTATTTCTGTTGCAAGGGCGGTTGTCAAAAGACCGGATTTGCTTCTCTGCGATGAGCCGACGGGCGCTCTGGACAGTAAAAACAGCATTGCGGTTGTAAAGCTGCTTTTAGACGTCAGGAAGCGGCTTAACTGTCCTGTGATGACAATCACGCATAATCCCGAGATGGCCCGTGTGGCTGACCGTATATTTCATATGAAAGACGGAGAACTGATACGAATAGAGGACAATGAAGCGCCATGCACGGCGGAGGAACTCGACTGGTAAGCGCCGTCTTTTTATGCCGGCGGTGCGGGCAGGAACAGGCGGCCTGGCAGAGCCGGGCGGTTTAAGAGGGAGGGACGGATATGGCAGTTATTTTATTCAAAAAAATGCTCCGTGATATCCGGACCTCCCTGTCTGCCTACATACTTTGTATACTGATTGTAGCAATCGGTCTGTGCGGATACAGTGTTCTGGGACTTTGCTATGATAACATGGTGCTGTCCAGGGATACATTTTTCAGGAATACGGATTACTGTGACGGTTTTGCAGATACGGCAGATACGGATCTCCGGGCGGCGTCCAGGCTGGAAGGGCTGGACGGAGTTTCCGCTGCAGAAGGGCGTCTCGTGCAGAATGTGGAATTGGCCGATGTGGAGGGCGAGGCTGAGCTGCACCTTGTCTCGTGGTCGGAGGGCCAGATGAACCGGCCCCTGCTCACAAGAGGAATGATGCCTGGGGAGGGAAAGCAGGAGCTGATACTGGGGGAAAGCATGGCAAAAGCCAGAGGCCTGAAACCGGGAGACACTATTAAGATTGTGGTTGCTGGAAAAAAGGTCCCGATGAAGATAACCGGAATCGGCACAACACCTGAAAATATCTATATGATCCGCGACAGGAATGAATTGTTACCAAGCCCGGAGACTTATGATGCTGCATTTGCCTCCTACCGGACCATTGCCCGGCTTCTGGGGAAGGAAAACAGGGCGAACAGCTTTCTGATACGCTTGGAAAGCGGAGTGGAATGGGAGCGTGTGGAAGATGCGGCGGAACAGCTTCTGGAGGCCTACGGACTGATTTCGGTTTATGAGGGAGCGGATCAGACCGGCGCCGCCATGGTCGGTGAGGAAATCAAACAGCTTGAAAAAATGTCCGGCGTGATTCCCCTCCTATTTCTTTCGGTGGCGGCTGTCGTTTTATATATTACACTGAGCCGTATGACGGAGCAGCAGAGGACACAGATCGGTACGATGATGGCCCTGGGAATTTCGAAATGGCAGATTCGGTTCCACTACCTTTTATATGGAGCCGTTATCGGCGCGGCAGGAGGCATTCTCGGAACGGCGCTCGGATATATACTGGCGGATCCGATGGCAGATTATTACCGGGTGTATTTCAAGCTGCCGTCCGTATCAGCGCCTCTGTCAGCCGCATATATGCTGACGGGAACATTTGGCGCTGCCGTCTTTTGCGCGTCTGTCTCATGGATTAGCGCAGGCTCCATGTGGAAGACGGAGCCTGCCAGGGCGCTGCGTCCGGCTGCCCCCGGCGCTGTGAGAAATTCTTTTCTGGAAAAAATTCCCGGTGTTGTAAAGATACTTACAATACCGGGACTGATGGGACTCAGAAGTCTGGCCAGAAATCCCAGGAGAACCTGTTTTTCCCTGGCGGGTATGGCAGCCGCGTATATGATTACGGCGACTCTCGTATCGATGAATGCGTTGTTTGATGTTTTTATCATTGATTACTGGGAAAAGACACAAAAGCAGGACATTATGGTATATTTCAGCCATCCGGTCAGCCGTCTCGACGCGTTGGAAGCGGTCCGGGATCCCGGAATCCTGATTTCTGAGGGAATCATTGAGTTTCCGGTTACACTGGCAGGCCCGCAGGGAAAAGTTGACTGTACCCTCCAGGGAATTGATATGGATGCGGAGCTGATTCATCTGTACCGTCCGGACGGACAGCGTGTAAAAGTAAAAGAAGAAGGAATCGTCCTTTCGGAACATATGGCAGGAAAGCTGGGAGTCAAACGGGGAGGTTCCGTAGAGATACGCACTGCTTACACGGAAAAGAAAGAGACAGAAGCAGTTGTCACTGATATTATAGCGCAGTATATGGGCAGCTATGCCTACGCATCTTATCAGGGGGCGGCCGCTGTGAGCGCTTATAAAGACGGTTTTACCGGCGTTTACCTCAAAGCCTCCCGCGGTGTTCTTAAAGACCTTCGGCAGGAACTGCAGGGAAAAGGAGCTGTCTCCCTGATTCAGAGCAGGCAGGAGAGGGCCTCCCAGTACCGGGCCGTCATGAACAGTATGAGCGGGATTATGTTTTCCATGTCTCTGATGGGACTGGCAATTGGATTTGCGGTGATTTATGTCAGCTCTCTGATCCGGTATGAGGAGCTGAAACGGGAGCTTTCCGTTCTCATGCTCCTGGGGTTAAACAGCAAAGAATGCCTGGATGTATTGTCGGCAGGACAATGGGTACTGGCGGCGGGCTCTGTCGTTCTTGGAATCCCGCTGTCATATCTGGCCAGCCGCCTGATATCAGCCACAATGTCCTGCGACATGTACACAATTCCCAAAGTGCTGGATGCAAATGCGCTGCTCGCTGCGGCAGGCCTCACCGCATGCTCCGCGCTTCTGGGTTCCGCGGCACTGCACCGGAAGCTTAAAAAAATACTCCCGGCAGAATTTTTGAGGGAGCGCGAATAGAGGACGGCGAAGCTGCAGCGAAGAATAAATGGAGGGCGGCTATATGAAAAAGAAATACAAAAAAATACTGGCGGCATTGATTGTGGTTATCTGCCTCGCTGTATTTGGGATTTCGCTGTTTAAGCCGGTCACGGCTAAAATGGAAGTGGTCAGATATGGGAACCTGGAAAAGAGTTTTACCGTCCAGGCAGAGTTGACGCCTGTTCACAGTATGATATTAAGCGCCCCGGCAGCAGGGAGTGTGTCGGATGTCCCTTTTAAACCGGGAAGCCAGGTAAGGGCGGGAGAAGTCCTCCACAGGACTTGAAGAAAGCCGCTGCCAGGTGGAGCTGGAACCATGGGAAGAGGCAATGCAAGGAGTGGAACCGGGTATTTTTAATACCGGGTTCGGCGCCGGACAGCAGGCGGATGTCACCTTCCGGATAATCAAAGCGAAGGATGTGCTGACAGTTCCCGTCTCCGCAATTGTTCCGGATGGAAAAAGAGCAATCGTTTACAGAGATAAGAATGGGAAAGCAGAAGCGGTTGCCGTTAAAGCGGGACGGACGGAAAACGGGAGAACGGAAATTCTTGACGGGCTGTCGGAAGGGGATAAAATTGTTTCGGATCCATATGAGGCGGGAGTTGAGAATGGAGAACGCGTCCGGAACGGACCGGAGACGGTGTGATGAGAACGGTTGACTGTGTCTTCCGTTCCAGGGTTAACAATCAGCGGCCGCAGGCCGGTGGACGGGGCCGAGCCCCGGCGGCCCCATCTGTTTAATTGAAGGCGGTGACCTGTGCGCGGAGCGTACAGGATATCGTTAAATCTATTTTGCTTCCTTCTCCAGCACCCGTATCCCATTTAATATAATATTCTCCGTCATATAAGCAAGCTCCTCCGCACTTTCCTTCATTCCGGAACTTAACCAGTACTGAACCATTCCAATACATCCGGAAACAATAAAAGCATAGTAAGCTTCAAAAGCGTTCGAATTACGCAGCGGTTTCAGCGCCATCCAGTCTTTCAGACATTTTTCACGCACGATGTGCTTTAAACGGTTGACAAAATTCAAGTCGCCGTTTTCGCCTATCAGAATCGAGACAATGTCGGCATTATCCTGCACAAGGGGATATAGCTCGGCAAATATCAGGGAAGGCCGGGATAACAAATCCTGAGCCTGGTGGTGGTTCAGCATATCTTCCAGTTCTTTTAATAACTCATTCTCAATCTGTTCCATCAAGTCAAAGACATCTTTATAATGCAGGTAAAAGGTTCCACGATTGATGTCTGCCATATCGGCAATTTCCCTTACCGTAATATCCTGAACCTTTTTTTCCTTCAGAAGGGCGGTCAGGCATTCTCTTAAGAGCCGGCGTGTTTTCCTGATCCGCCGGTCAATAGTTTCTTCTTTTTTCTCTTCTTTCATGACGTTTCTCCTTTTTAAAAATGTTTCTTAACGGGAATTTAACAATTGTCCCTTTTTGTCTATTTTGCACAAAAATTATTGTTAATGAACATACAAGACAAAAGTGTTGTTTATTAGATTGGGAATGAAAAAATGATTATTGTATAAATCTCCATGAGTTAGTATAATGCATTATAGCTTATAAATAAACAAATGTCAATTAATATATTGAATGTTGTTTAGGAGGAATAAAGATGAATAAAATCATTATTTCCATAGGAAGGGAATTTGGCAGCGGAGGCAGGCGAATCGGTGAGCTTTTAGCAAAGGAGCTGGAGGTTCCGTGTTATGACAGGCATTTAATTGAAGAGGCGGCCTGCCGCAGCGGTTTTGAGACAAAAGAACTGGAAGAGGCTGACGAGATGAAGGCCAACCGTTTTCTTTTTAAAGTTCCTGCGAAGTCAAATCAATATACAGGATATGGAAAACCGATGAATGATACACTTTTTGCGATTCAGTCTGAACTGATTAGAAAATATGCAGATGCAGGCTCCTGCGTCATTGTAGGCAGATGTGCCGATAAGGTTTTGGAGAAGCAGGAGGGGCTGATATCCGTATTTATCTATGCGCCTCTGGAGGCCAGGGTTGAGGAAATCAGAAGGCGGTATGAGACAGACGGGGAGGAGGCTCTTTATCTTGTCCGTCAGGCCGATAAAATCAGAAGAAATTATTATAACTATTACGCTAAGAAAAAGTGGGGGGACAGAAGCAGCTACGACCTGATGATCGACAGCAGCCATTTTACGGACAGAGAAGTGGCGGCAATGATCCGGGCAGTGTCGGAAGAGAGAAAAGCCGAATGGGAAGAAAATAAATTTTCTACACCACAGGGCTGACGGCTTGCAGATACGCTTGGGCCGGGGTTACTATTCACGGCCCTGCCCCATATTCATGAAGAAAGAGTGGAAACCAGATGAATAATGAGAATAACTTATATAGAAATAAAAAGATGGATTCAGGAAAAATGAAGAAATTAAGATTGTTCCCGGGAGCGGCACTCTGCCTGGCACTAACACTTGGAATGACAGTGCCTGCAATGGCAGACAGCGGAAGCTGGCAGCAGGATAATGAAGGAAGATGGAAATACATAACTGAGAGCGGTACGGCGGCCGCGCCGGGCTGGCTGGAGGCAGACGGAAACTGGTACAGGATTGGAGAGGACGGGAACAGGCAGACGGGCTGGTTCCGTGAGGGCGATGCCTGGTATTATCTGGATGAATCGGGCATTATGGCCACCGGATGGAAAAAGGTGGACGGCAAACACTATTATTTCCGCGATAACGGCACAATGCAGAACAGTACTCTGAGGAAAGATGAAACCCAGTATACGTTCAATGCGGATGGCAGCTTTGCGAGTGCCAGGCGCGAGAAAAACACGGGCGGCGGAGCTTTTCCGGTCGGCTTTTATAATACGGAGCTTCAGGCACTTGCCGACAATCTGAATGAATTGAAAGAGGATTCGTTTGACGGTGACGAGGAAGACGATTATTACGAGGACGATAAAAAAAATTATGACAAGGATGCAAGCTATGTCATAAACGGCAGGCTGCAGGAGATTGCGGAGCATCGTCTTCAAATGGCCAGGACAAAGGGCTACGGCAGCGGAAAAATACCGGATGAGGGCACACTGAGCGAGTATTTGAAAGCAATCGGCTATAACAGCGGCAGACGCATTATGGAAGTCTATCTGATGAACTGCGACGGAGCGGATGCGGCTGAGGATAAGCTGTTGAGAAACCATAACAGTGATGAAAAGAAGCGTTCCGATCGTGCGGTTTATTATAAAGAGATGGGGCTTGCCCATGAAAAGGTCAATGGAAAAGATTATTATATGGTGATTTTTATGAGGTAACGGCTGCCATTTATACGGCGCTGAATTTTCAGCAGGGCCGTGAATGCAGCAGGAAACAGACAGGAGCAGGGAAACATGAGACTGAAATTTTTGCGTGATAAAAGAAAACAGCTTGAAGAAAAAAAGGGTTCCTTTTCTCTTCCTGTATTCATCATAGAGAGAAGCCGGGCCATTGAGATTGTATTTGTGATAGCCGTGCTTCTTTCAATGCTGGCGGCTCCCTTTGTCAATATCAATTATGATCTCACACGGTATCTTCCGGACACGGTACAGTCTAAAGCCGGACTGGATCTGATGGAAGAGAAATTCGGCTATCCGGGTACCGGACGGGTTATGATTGAAGATGTAACACTGTATGAAGCTAAGCAGTATAAGGATAAGCTGGAAAAGGTTGACGGTGTGGATCAGATCATGTGGCTGGATACCGGAACGGATGTCTTTTCTTCCGACGCATTTATCAACTTCAACAGTATTGATGATTACTATAAAGACGGTTCTGCCGTCATGGATATCGTCTTTGAAAAAGGCGACACCAGCCGGAAAACCTCCAGGGCGATTGATGCGATGCAGGAAATCACCGGGGAAAAGGGCCATTATGTGGGCATGGCGGTGCAGAATAAATCGCTGGCCGAGAATGTGACGAAAGAGATGAAGCTGATACTTACTCTTGGCGTACTGATGATCTTTATTATTCTCTGCCTGACGACAAACTCCTGGTTTGAACCGGTTTTGTATCTGATTGTCATGGGAGTGGCGATACTGATCAACAAAGGAACCAACATTTTCCTGGGGGAAATCTCATTCCTGACCAACAGCGTGTCGGCCGTCCTTCAGCTTGCGGTATCGATGGATTACTCCATTTTCCTGATTCATGCGTTTACCAGGGAAAAAAATAAAGGTCTGGATCAGATGACGGCTCTGACGAATGCCATCAATGAAGCGCTGAATTCCATTTTCGCCAGCAGCCTTACAACGATCGTGGGATTCATTGTTTTGGCCTTTATGAAATTTAATATCGGATTTGACATGGGAATCGTACTGGCAAAAGGTATAATCTTCAGCCTGCTGACGGTGGTATTCTTCATGCCGGCCATGATACTGAGGCTGACGCCGATGATTGAAAAAACGGGACACCGTTCATTTATGCCGGGATTTGATAAGCTCAGCCGCGGGATTTACCGTATCCGGTACGGCGTGCTGATTTTTGTCGCAATATTCGTGATACCGGCTTATACGGCGCAGAATATGAATCGTTTTCTGTTCGGTAATGATGCGGTGGGAGCCAGTGAGGGAACAAAGGTTTATGACGACGAGCAACTGATCAATGCCAAATTCGGCCGCAGCAATATGATGATGGCCCTGGTGCCGAACACTTCGCTGATAGATGAAAAAGCTTTTACCGACGAAGTGGAAGCACTTGCGTATACAAAATCCGTAACCTCGATGGCCGGCTCTCTTCCGGATGGTGTGCCGGAGGAATTTCTTCCAAAAAGCATTACGGAGCAGCTACATAAGAATGACTATTCCAGAATCCTGATTTACGTCAGAAGCAAGGGCGAGAGCAAGCTGGCCTATCAGTGTTCCGATGAGATTCAGGCATTGATGAAAAAATATTATCCGGAAAATTCCTACCTGGTGGGAACGACACCTTCCACCCAGGATATTGAGACGACAATCACAAAGGATTACAGCAGAGTGAATGTTCTGTCGCTGTTAGGCGTCTTCTTTGTAGTGATGTTCAGTTTCAAATCGGTGGCCATACCGGTGATCATCATGATCCCCATCGAGGTGGCGATTTTTATTAATATGGCAGTTCCCTATATTAAGGGAGATACGATGATTTTCATGGGGTATATCATCGTAAGCTGTATTCAGCTCGGAGCCACGGTAGATTACGCGATTCTGACCACGAACAATTATCTGGAATGCAGGAAGCAGGCGGAAAAGAGGGAGGCAGCTATCCAGGCTCTTAACATGAGCATTCCGGCTATCCTTACATCCGGCTCAATCCTGACTATAGTTGGTTATATTTTATACAATATTTCTTCGGTGGCCGCCATCGGAGATCTGGGACATCTGATAGGAAGAGGAGCGTGGATGAGCATGCTTCTGGTATGCACCCTGCTGCCGGCCTTTCTCGTGCTGTTCGACAATATCCTGATGGATAATGAGTTTGAACGGATCCGGAAATTCTTTGAGAAGCGGAGAATGAGAAGGCGGGAACGGTTCAGAAGAATGGCGGGAAAAGTGAAACCCGGAAAAAACGGCAGCGGCGAGGATAAGAAGGAGGCTTGAAGGTCATGAGACATAGAAGAAAAACAGCAGTATTAATGGCGGCAGTCACGCTGTCCATGAGTGTGGCATCGCCTGTCAGGGCGGCGGCTCCCCGTGTTCAGGTCGACGAAACGATGTATGTCAATATGGACTATTACGGAAACATGACAACGGTCAACGTAGTGAAAGGATGCAGTACCAACGGCGTGGAGCGTTATACAGATTACGGAGTCTATGACAAGGTAGTCAATATGACAGATAAGACAGAACCCGAATTGGGTGACGGAAGCGTTACCTGGCAGCTTCCGGAGGGCAGCAAACGGTTTTATTACCAGTGTACGATGCCGGACGGCACGACAGAGCTTCCGTGGACATTTGATATTTCATATAAGCTGAATGGGGTGGAGGCCGACGCGTCAAAGCTGTCCGGCGCATCCGGTCTTGTGGAAATTAATGTCAAGGCATTTGCCAACAAGGCGGCCAGGGCTTATTACAAGAATAATATGATACTGACCGTAGTAGTCCCGGTGGATATGGAAAAATGTTACAGTGTGGACGCCCCTGGCTCCCAGCTCCAGTCGGTGGGAAATAATACCGTGGTTATGTTTGCCGCCCTTCCGGGTGAAGACGGGGACTATACAGTGCGTATCGGCACCGATGATTATGAGAGTGTGGGGATTATCATGATGATGGTGCCCGGCACAATGGATGCGTTAAATAATATTAAGGATTTAAAAGAGGCGAAGGATACCTGGCGCGAGGACGGCGATAAAATGTACGACAGCATGAACCAGCTTCTGCGCTCAATGGAAGCCATGAAAATGGATGTAACCCAGGTGAAGGGAGGCTTGAATTCCCTTGATGACGCCAGAGGGCAGATAAATGGGAACAGGAAGCAGATAGAAGCTCTGTCAACCCAGGCCCTGAATGATCTGGCCTCAGTTACCGAACAGACCTCCAGGGTCATTCCATACCTGGAAACAGCCAGAAACGCGGTGACGGATATCAATGCCAATATGGATGCTATCTACAACACAATGGAGGATACCCAGGATGAGCTGGATCGGCTGTATGACAGGCTGGGAGGACTGAAGAATTCCCTGAACACGATGTCGGACAGAATCGGTAAGGGAATCACAGAGGAAGAGCAGAAGCAGCTGGCGGCTGCGATCAGTCAGCAGACAGCGGAGATACAGCAGATTCTGGAGGCTTTGGCAGGCCAGCTCGGAGGAAGTTCAGGCGCTTACGGACTGGCATCCGACGATCTGGAAAGGCTGGAGGAGAGCCTTAAGTCGGCTGATTCCTTCCGATATAACAGAAAGAAAAAACCAGCCGGTTCTGTGGGAGCAGAAAATACGGCTCCCGGCAGTGATAACACGGGTAAACCAGAAGAGACAAAACCAGAAGAAACAAAACCAGAAGAGACAAAAAAACCAACAGGCGCTGAAAATCCGTCAGGAACAGAAAGCACGTCAGGAACGGAAAGCACGTCAGGAACGGAAAGTACGTCAGGAACGGAAAGCACAGCAGGAACGGAAAATCCGGCAGGAACGGAAATCACGGCAGGAACGGAAACCGTAGAAGAAGCCGGAAAAACGACAGAAATGGAGAATGCATCCGTTCCGGAAACACCGGAAAATGCCGGAAAATCTTTGCCATCGAAAGATACGGATACGGAAAGCGCTCCACAGGCACAGAAGAGTGACGGGGAAGCGCAGATTCAGGCATTCGGCGCTGAGTCGGATTTGAGCGCCCTGCAGGGCGGCCCTTCCGGCCTTCCGGGAAGCGGTGGAGTGAACAATGTGAGTTTTGACGAATGGAGTGAGGAACTGGACCCATATGCCGACAATGTGGAGGAAGTACTCCAGTCACTGTCCGGAACCTCCTATCCGGCGGAAGTGGGCGCTATTCTCCAGAAAATTCAGGCCATGATCGGGGACGGCACCGCTGTGCAGCAGTCCGCGGCTCAGGTAATTGGAAAAATCAACGCCGTATGCAGTGATGTTGGGAATGTTGGACACAAAACAGCCTCCACAGTCTCAGCGCTCAGAAGCGTGACCGATGAATTGATCAATCTTCTTGACGATACGAGAGTACTAATTGACACGGCAGACAGTTATGTTCCCTCCATGCTGGATTCACTGGCGGACACACAGGAACTTATGAACCGCCTGACCAGGGCAATGGGCAGCACACATGACATGCTGAGCCTTGTAAACACGACCATGATAGCAGCAGGTGATTCCCTTGATGCAGGTACGAAGAACAGCCTGGAGGGCCTTCGTGGGCTGCTCGATAAGAGTCTGACCACGCTCGACAGTATCACGGCGGTGAGAACGGCCAGCGAGGGCATGAAGGATACGCTGGATGAGCAATTGGATAAATACGAGGATGAAAATAATTTCCTCAATATTGATCCGGAGGCAGACAAAATTTCCTTTACTTCATCGAAAAATCCTTCGCCCCACAGCCTGCAGATTATACTCCGGACGGATGAAATCAGTGACGATGACGAGGCCACCGATATCTCCGATATGGAGGATGCGGAGGATGAGGAGGTTGGTCCGTTCACAAGAATGTGGAGGGTATTAACAAAGATCTTCCATGCGGTAGTGGACATATTTACGAACCGGTAGGGGAAAACAGGCCGTCGGCCGCCCCGTATCATATAATAACGATAACCTGCACGCTCCGCGCACAGGTCATCGCCTTCAACAGAAAAAGAAGACCAGGCAGATGGGAAAAAAGTCTGCCCGGTCTTTTCTTTAACCGGCTCAGACAGGCCCGCAGCGCCTCCGTATAACTCGGGATTTTTGTGCAGAAAGCGCACGAAAACACCTCGTGGGAGAAAACCATATGAACCAATGTCATTTAGTTAACAGTGCAATAAATTGGAGATTTAGTTAAGCAGGTGAGGACGCCGCCGGAACGGCCAGCGGACGGGGTGGTGGGGTGTGTATATGAGTCTTTCGTCCCGGGGGAGATTGTGGTGGTTTGGGGCTGCGGGCGAAGATAAAGTCTGCGGAGCACACTCCCGCTCTGTGAAATGCATCGCGCTGCTAAGCTCGTAAGGGACCTCGCTAATCAGCGATGGATTTCAACGGCATCCGCA
>Ga0129317_1002058_pt1 | contig 12489 bp, 15 predicted proteins | sample Cm1ome_FD_94430 | JGI IMG/M metagenome (GOLD analysis project Ga0129317, IMG submission 94430) | Eastern black-and-white colobus group fecal microbial communities from Wisconsin, USA - Cm1105 metagenome | ecosystem: Host-associated > Mammals > Digestive system > Large intestine > Fecal | place...
CTATTCTCGCGGCTTTTTGCTTTTTTTCTGGGATTAAAGTGAAGGGGAAAAAGAATATTAAATCATTAAGACATAAAGGTTATTTTATTTATTCCAATCACGTTTCCATCAGCGATGCTTTTAAAATTCAAGCTCTTATTTATCCTTTTAAAAGAACTAACGCGATTGGATATACAGATTCATTAACTGTTCCTATCATTGGTAAAGCAATGAAAGGATTGGGATTGATTCCTCTTCCTTTAAAAGATGATGTTGAAAACATGAAAAAGTTTACTAATTCCTTTAGTTACTTTTTGAAAAAGAAGGAAAGAATTATCATTTTTCCAGAAGCTCATATTTGGCCTTACTACACCAAAATTAGGACTTTTAGGAAGGGGTCTTTTTTATTCCCTGCGATGAATAATGCTCCTATTGTTCCAATGTGTACTGTTTTTAGAAAGCCACTTATAGGAAAAAAACCAAAGCAAACAATTCTCATTGGTAAACCTATTTATCCACTTAGTGATTTAAGTGTTTTGGAGAATAAGGAGTACTTATACGAAGCTTGTTTATCGTCATTAAAAGCTCTCTCTAGCAGTGTTAAGCAATACGAATATATAACCTACATATATAAAGAAAAAGACAATAATTAATCTTTATATTTTGAATTGTTCAAATTTTCATATTTATTTTTTTATGTAAAAATAATATTGTAATATTTACAATTTATGAAAAAGAAATTATTGCTTTTAACTCTGGTTGGATTAATCACTTCCTGCAGCGCTCCTAGTGTCTCTTTGAGTGAAGCGGTCAATAAAGCTAAGGATATCTATGAAAATATCTCTTCAAATGATTTTGACTATTTTCATTATGATTCTAAAGTAGTGACCAAAGTGAATGAAGCGAATTTAAGCACTTCATTTCAAGAGAATATTTCCTTTACGTATTGCCTTGAAGATTTATACTGCGTTAGTGAAGTCACCTACTCCAAATTTAAAAGCCTTGATAAGAATGATGAAGAATTCACTCCTTATAACATTTGGATATATGTTTTAGAAGGTAGTTTATATAAGGTTGATGGCTTTAAAAAAATTTACACTAAAACGAGTTTTAAAAGTGAAGAAAAAGTCAGTGCCTTTCATAAAGCGGTCTTTTTCATTGATAATGATAATCCTATTAAGAAAAGCAGCAATGTGTTAGCGACAATGATTGATTCATATGCGAAGAATCAAAACGATAGTCTCCTCACGGATTCTTATCCAAACGCTACAATATCTTATTCGAGCAATGGAAAAGGATCTTTAAATATTGAGATCACTGAATCCGATAATAGTGACGCCACTAATTCGTACGCTAAAAAGACAAAGTATTCCTTTGATGATTTCTTGCTAAAATCTATTTCCTTTGATAATGCTTATAAATTAGACGACTCCTATATAGCGGAAAAAACTATCACTAAGTTTTCTTACGAGAAGGATTATTCAAAGAGTTATCCTGATTTAGAAGATTATACTGAAGTAGTTTATTAATCGTGCATATGCAAAGTGTAGTTTGCTAGTTCGACTGGTGTTTCTTTAAAATTGTTGTTCAACCAATATAAAAGAATTGAATAAGCCGCTCCTGAGATGATTGGTACACTCAGTGGATTCTTTTTTATGATGCTCAGTTCAGAATGATCTAGCTTTGACATTATATAACGGGTATAACTTTCAAATTGAGGCATTAAAAGATTTAATTTGTTAGCTTTTTCTAAGGTAAGTAACTGTCTTTTGTTCTTTTCCCAAAAGGAAAAGATGGCAAGAAGCAAATCATATCCAGAAGGATTTTTTAGTTTTGAGAAATCTTCGAAAAAGTTTTCAAAAGCTTCGTCGCAGTATCCAATTAAAATATCATCCTTACTCGAAAAAGAACGATAGAACGACATTCTACTAATCCCAGCTTTATCGCAAATTTCTTTGATTGTGATATCTTCATATCTCTTTTTATTTAGCAAATGATAAAGTGCCATGAAAAGGAGTGCTTTGCTTTTTTTATGTTCCATATCAGTTAATTTAAACACTATTTTGACTTAGTGACAAGTGTAACAATGATAAAAATATGAACAATTTGATTAAATTGTGTACTTGTTAAAAATATATTTTAAATATATATTTAATATATGATTTGCAAAGAAAAATACCCAAAAGAAGAAGAAAATAAAAGAATTGAGTTGTATAACTTATTCCATTATAAAGTTTTAGATAAAAAGTATCGTAAGGACAAAGTGGTATTCACTATTGAAAAAGATGATACGAATCCTCATTTTTATTCCAAGGATGATATTTATAGATTGTCCTTATCTAAGAGTATTCCTCCGATGTGGCCAACTTATCTACTCTGTGCAGTGATTTTTATTGTTATGACTGTCTATCTTATCTTAATGGTTACTAAAGCCTTAAATGTTGATAAGGTTACCTTATTTTTAATGTTTGGTTTACCTTCCTGCCTTCTAGTGGTCATTGTTTCTCTTTACAACATGTTTCGCTTTAAAGTGATTAAAGCTATTTCCACTGGTAAAAAATATTCTTTTGACGAACTTAAAAAGATGCTTGAGGAAAAGGAAAATGGAAATTAAAAACACGGTGATTAATAAAGAAGATTTAAATGCTTATTTAGGTGAAGTCGCTCATTTTGGTTGGGAATTCTTCCAAAAAAAAGATATCAGCAAGAAAAAGATAAAAGTAACAGTTAAAAGAAATAGAGCTAACATCAAATATACAAAACTCTTAAAAGTTGAAAAACAATATAACAAAATTAATCGTCCAGTCAGTATTTCGGCTTGTGTAAACTTTGTGATTGGACTTTCTTTTCTAATTCCATTTTTTATCTTATTAGATAATCCTTATGCCTATGCCTTTTTAGCGGTCTCTATTATGTTTTTATTATTTAGTCTTTATGCGCTTTTAATATTTGTTTTTGCTAAGAAAAATAGAACAGAGATTAACGGCGAACTATTAATGGAAGCAGATACTTATTCTGGAGTTTTCTACTCACTTCCTTATCCAAATGCGATCAAGGAGAAGAATGAGGAAACATTTAATATTAAAAACTACTATCGAGTTAAGAGATGAAAAAACAAAAAAATAATCAATTAAATAGAAAAAAAGTGAATAAAGCCACGATATGGCGTTTGGTCATTATTGGTTTAATTTTGCTTATTGAATTAACAGCTTTAATCTTAGTCATTACCTTATTAGATGAGATTACCGCTTTATATTTAAACGCTGCGATTAAGTTTGTTTTAATAATCACTGTTTGTTTAATCATGATTAACTCCAAGAGTTCGCCTTCTTATAAAATAACTTGGTTAGTTTTCATGTGTATCTTTACCATTCCTGTGGCGATATTTTATCTATTATTCGCTAATAAGAAATTCACCAAGAGAGAGAAAAAAAAGATGGAACCATCCATCATTTCTTTAAAAGCGGCGATGGATAGCCAAATATCTGGAGGTTATTTAGATAAAATTGATCGGAGCAAGGATCCAATTGCTTATAATATCGCTTCCTATATCAAGTCCTCTTCCCTTGGGAATATCTATAGCGATACGAGAACTACTTATTATGCCTGGGGTGAAGAAGTCTATCCAGTCATGCTAGAGAAACTTAGAAAGGCAAAGCACTACATTTATCTTGAATATTTCATTATTTCCTGGGGAAAAATGTGGGAATCAATCCTTGATATATTAATCCAAAAAGCTAAAGAAGGTCTTGATGTAAGAGTCCTTTATGATGATTTAGGATGTATCTCGACCTTACCAAGACATTACTACAAAGTTTTAAGAGAATATGGGATTAAATGCTATGTGATGTCTCCCTTAAAAGTGATTCCAGACATTAGAATGAACAATCGTGATCACCGTAAAATTTTAGTCATTGATGGTCATACCGGTTTTACAGGTGGGATTAATATCGCTGATGAATACATCAACGAAATTGAGCGCTTTGGAAAGTGGAAGGATAACGCAATTATGCTTGAGGGTGAAGGTGTGTTCGGTTTAACCGCTTTATTCCTTTCAACTTGGACTAGAGTGGCCAAAGATGAAAACCCTGTTAATTTTATTAACTACCTCCCACTAAAATACGAACACGAAGTTCCTCCAATTAAAAACGCTAGTGGATTAGTGCAACCTTATGGTTCTCTTCCTTACACCTTTGAAACGGTTGGGGAGAATGTATATATCAATCTATGCTTAAAAGCGGAAAAATACTTATATATAACTACTCCTTATCTAATATTAGATAATTTAATGGAAAACGCGATTGTTCAAGCAGTTAAAAATGGTGTGAAGGTCAAGTTATTAATTCCAGCAATTCCGGATAAGAAGATAGTTTATCAATTAACTAGAAGTTATTGTGCTTCCCTTATAAAAGCAGGAGTGGAAGTTTATGAATACACTCCGGGATTTGTCCACGCAAAAACCTTTCTAGTGGATGGGATTATGGGTTCTGTTGGAACCATTAATTTAGATTATCGCTCCCTATATCTACATATGGAAAATGGAACATTCTTATACAAATGTGATTGTTTAAAAGATATTCAAAAAGACCTAGAGAACACTTTTAGTGTTTCTAGACAAATAACCATTGATGAAATCAATAAAATTAAATTATCAAGGAGGATTCTGTGGGCAATTCTCAAAGTTTTTGCGCCACTGATGTGATATGAGTGAAATTCATCCAGAAAAAAATCTTATTTTAGAAGGGGCAAATGTTTTAACCATTAAAAAGAACAATAAAAAATATGGAATGACTTTTGCCTGGGGCATGCAAGCCGATGAAGATAAATTGCTCGCCATTATTGGGGGTCAATCGGTAACTGGTCATCAATTAGAAAAAGGTGATAAAGTAGGAATATCTTGCTTAAATATTGATCAATCTACAATCGCCCATTTATTTGGTGATTATCATAGTGATTTAATCGATAAGTTTGATAATGATTATTTAGAGGAAATAGATGGTGTACTCCTCATTAAAGAAGCAACAAGAGAACTTGTTTGTGAGGTTATTGATATTCTTTATTTACCCGATAATAATGAGGATTTTCTTATCTATTTTAAGGTGAAGAAAAAGATTAATAATCCAAAAGGATTCTTAGATTATTATTCCATTAAGTAGGAGGTCTTTTATGAATAAATATTTTAAATTAACATTATTAATCGTTCCATTTATCGTTGCCTGTTCAAATAATAAGACGAGTACTAGTGAATCGAGTTCTAGTAAGATTAATAGCAATTCATCATCGATAGTTAGTGATTCTTCTAGCAGTGCTTCTTCATTAGAAGAAACCTACACTTTAGAGTATAGTTTTGAAAATAATAACTCAGCAGTACAGATATCCACAGGTAACCATATCAATTTATTAAAAGAAATGCTAAAAATCGATAGCGGTGATGTCAGTGATGTCAGTGTTAACGAAAAGGTTTATTTTGACCAAGGTGGTCTTAAATTTGGTAGTAGCAAAGCTGAAGGTGAAATGATAGTTACCTTTAATAAAAAGATTTCTAAAGTCGAAGTTGAAGCGAGCTGCTTTTATAGTGATTATAATAAATTATATGATGATGCCAAGATTTTATTAAATGATACACCTTATGAAGTTAAAACAGGTGAAGGTCATTCATTTGCTACTTTAGATAATCTAACAAAAACTAGTACTTTAAAAATCGCTAATGAGATTATTGAAGGTAGTTCAACTGCTTCCAATCGATTGATTGTTCATCGTTTAAAGGTTTGGCTTATAAAGTAAAAGGAGTTTTATATGAATCCAATTGTGACATTTTCCTTTTTAATTCTAGCGTGCGTTTCCGTCATCGTTGCTTATATATTTAGGCTATGTCGACAAAGAACTGTTTCTTCAGTTTTTGAACTGATTGCCGCAGGTGCTTTTGTGGTCGGAACGGTCGAAAATGCCATGTTATTTACGAGCAAGAATCTTGATTTTATCGATGCTTCTAAACTCGTTTTATTCATCTTCGCTGTTCTTGTAGCGATTTATAAAGTGATCACCTTTACCAGGTTCCATAAGTAATGAAAAAGGTCGGTTTAGTCTCCTTAGGATGTAATAAAAATCTTGTCGATAGCGAGAATATTTTAGGTTTATTAGATAAGAATAACTATGAGATTACTTCCAATCCAAAGGATGCGGATATCATTATTATCAATTCCTGCGGTTTTATTGAATCGAGCAAGAAGGAATCACTGGCGAATGTTTTTGAAATGCTATCGTATGGAAAAAAAGTTGTTCTTACTGGTTGTCTAGCGGAACGCTACGAAAAGGAATTAAAAAAAGACATTCCTGAACTTGCTCAAATCATTCCCATTAGAGATTATTATCACTTTAATGAATTGCTCTCCTCAGTGGATGAAGACCTTCATAATAATGAAGGAGTATCTGATGAATATCGAATTGTTTCCACCGGACCATTCTCCGCTTATTTAAAAATTGGTGAAGGTTGTGATAATTGTTGTAGCTATTGTGCAATTCCTTTAATTAGAGGTCATTTTGTTAGTAGAGATTTTGATAGTATTATTCAAGAAGCCACCTCTCTTGCGGCTTCTGGAATTGAAGAGATTGTTATTTTAGAGCAGGATACGACAAGATACGGATCTGATTTAAAAGTGAAAAAGACTATTGTTGATTTATTGAAAGAATTATTGAAAATCAAATCGTTTAAGTTCATTCGTTTGTTTTATCTATATCCCGATGAAATAAGCGATGAATTGATTGATTTAATTGGTAAGGAAGAAAGATTAACTCCTTACTTTGATATTCCTATTCAACATAGTGAAGACCATATCCTAAAAGGAATGCATCGAAGAGGTAATAAAGAGTTCCTTCTTAAATTATTTAAGAAGATTAAATCTAAAGTTCCTAATGCTGTTTTAAGAACCACTGTTATGGTGGGTTTTCCCTCTGAAACAGATGAAGATATCGTTAATCTAAAGGAATTTATGAGCGAAGTGCAATTTGATCACTTAGGTGTTTTTACCTATTCTCGAGAGGAAGATACTCCTTCTTATAATTATGATGGACAGATTATCGAAGAGATTAAAAACAAAAGAAAAGATGAAATAATGAGACATCAGCAAACTATTTCCTATCGGAAGAATAAAAAGCATATTGGTGAGATAATGTCCGGATTTGTTTTGAAAAAGGAGAATGATTTATATCTATTAAGGAGTTATTGGAACGCTCCTGATGATATCGATGGTAACATCTATTTTTCTAGTTCTAAAGAATTAAATGTTGGAGATTTTGTGAAAGTGAAAATTAATGATGCCTATGTTTATGACTTGATGGGTTCACTAGTGGAGGATTTATGAAGAAAAATTTACTTTTATTAACAGCGTTACTATTTATTTTACCAAGTTGTAGTAAGGGTGGATCCACTGATTCTATAAGTGGAAATTCCTCCTTGAAAGTTGACAACAATTTTGTTGATGTTTTTTCTTCCCCTTCTTTAAAAAATAGTGAAGAGTATTTAACTTTTTGGAACAATGAATCAGTCATTAAGATTTCTTTGCGCTTTAAGAAAGAATCACTTCAAGGTATAGAAGAGTGTGGAGTCTCTAATTCCATCTATCAAGATTATTATTTTCCCTGTGATATGTCTTTAACGGTAAATGATAAAAACTATGAATTTAAAGAAGTAGGAGCAAGAAGAAAAGGTAACCTCTCTAGAAATGATGATTTTGCAAAAGGTAGAATCCATTATAAATTATCCTTTCAAGAAACCTTTGATGAAGTTTTCTATCGCGATCGTTATCCCTCTTTATACGTGGATTGGTCAGGGAATGATGATCTAAAAAAAGAGAGGGAAGAGCGAACTCTTTTTGATATGAAAAAGATTGACCTTAAATGGAATAGAAATCAAGATGAAACTTATCTTAGACAAAATTACACTAATCACATCTTTTCTAGGGCAGGAGTTATTGCTAGCAATACCGCTTTTGGAATAGTGAACATTTATTCTGATGATAATCTAAATGTCGCTTATGAACCATATGATATTATCGAGTGCATCGATAAAGTAAAGATTAAAAGATATTTTACAAAAGAAGCTTCGAAAGGTGATCTATATAAACTAAGTTATAACGGAACTGGAAAGGTGGATTTTAGAAAAGAGACCTCCTTAATTAAAAATAACGATGGATACACGATTAATAGTCAATATGTTGGAAAGGAAGATTGTGAAAAAGGATACCATCCTCCTTACGATTTAAAGACCAATAAGAAGACCTCCACTCATGAGGATTTAATTAAATTCATTGCTACTTTAAATGATGATACGAGAAGTAGTGATGAGTTTGAATCGACTTTAGAGTCCCTGGTGGATTTAAGATACACCGCGAAATACTTGACATATTCATGGGCTGTTGGAGATCCTGATGATTTAAGGTGCAATTATAATAATTCTTATATCTATTTTGACAGTGTTAATCATCGAGCGTATCTTATTCCTTACGATCACGATCGAAGTCTAGGAGTGACCAAAGATGGAGTGGGATTACTCCCAAGTAAGAGAACGACTACCACAAAGTGTACCGGTTATAGTGGTGATAGTTATCAAACTAATCCTTTATTTTATCGTACCTGTATTATTTCTCATCCAGGCGACACAAATATCAATAACTTATCAAAAAAATACAAAGTATCCACTGTTTCTTTAGAATATATCAAGGAAGAATTGTTAGGTATTAAAAACGGTGATCTTTTTAAAACTGAATCATTTGATAGCTATCTTGCAAATAATGGTCTATTAAAGTTTTTAAATACTATAATTGATAGCAATACAAAAAACAGTGATAGTGGTAATAACTCATATAGTGAATACTACAGTAATCTTTTAAAGATGATTGAAGAAGATAACTCTTATCTATTTTGAAAAATCATCTATAAAAAAAGATTCTTTCACAAGAATCATGTTTTTTAAGTGCCTCTGTACACGAGAGATATACACTTGAAAGAGCGTTTGTTGTTTTTTTAGTTCATATTAATCAATTGCAAGAATTTCAGTTTGATTGCTTATAATGATGTCTCTAAGTGAAACACCATCTATGTTACCATTATCAAGCAAGTTGTTTACGTCATCAAATATGTCTAAATACATGTCTAAATTATTCCCGTCAGCGTTTGGATATTCGTTAACGGGTATTTCAAATAGTTGAATATGTGCTTTGTCTGATTTATTGAATTTAATACGGATTTCTTTTTCGTGTCCAATAGCATCTCTTGTAACTCTAAAAATTCTATTCTTATACTGGAATTCCATTCCTCATAATACACCATCATAATTGTAATTTTCAGGAGTAGGACTATTTCTAGATAATCCTTCAATAAATTCTTCAATGTTTTTAAATTCTTTATTTGCCATCTTTCAGTATCTCCCAATAACCAGTTTTATTGGAGCCAACTCTTTTTATTCTACACTTATTCTACACTTTATTATTTAGTTTGTAATATTAAGCCGGTTATATTTTGATTCTGATAGAAGTTCAAAAAGATGAAAAGTATGTCTAATAACACTCCTACGGTGCAAGTTATATTTATTTGCTATTGTTACTTCAATCATTTCTTATAATTCTTCGCTCAAAGTTCCCTCTAAACAATTGCTTTTAAATATTGTCATAGAAAACACGTAACTTTGAATTCTTTTCTATAATCCAAATATCTTTCTATATCCATAATTGATTCCCTCCTTTATTACATCAATCACTCAAAAAGGGGTCAAGAATCAATGATTATAATTGCAAAGTTATCCATATTTAAATGCAATAATGACATTTTTTAACGTAAATAATCATTCGTATCAAAAATTACATCAAACAACTGTTAAGATATAATACAAAAGCAAAAAAGTTCGAGTAAATCAAAGAAAAAAGACTGACAACTAGTATCAGTCTTTAGCCTACAAAATGGTGCCCCCTGCCAGAATCGAACTAGCAATAAATCCTTACCATGGATTCGTTATACCACTTAACTAAGGGGGCGAACCTTTAAAATTATAACTACATTGTATATATTATTTCAAGATAATATTTTCCGATGCATTTTCCCTTTTTATAAGTTTCTATTTATAGCAACTTAATAAAATTTTAATATAATATTAATGAGGTGATAAAAATGGACAATTTATTTAATGGTATTCTTGGAAAAGATGAAGAGATTATTAAGATAATTAAACCTAGTAAGAAGAAAACTATTCTAGGAGGATTATTTAGATTACTAATTATGCTTTTATTCCTTGCTATCGTTTTGATTCCTTTGATAGTGACTATCACAGTCTTTTACAAAAATGGTGATTCAGAACTTCAAGATCATTTCTTGAAGAGTATGATCCCTGTAATCTCATTTGTTGGATTAATCTTTTTAATAATGGTCATAATATTAGTTATCTATCCTCTTATCAGTTATAGAAACCTTTACTATTGTTACACAAATAAAAGACTAATAATTAGAAGTGGAATTTTTGGTATTGATTTTAATGATTTAAATATGAATCATGTCGGTGGTGCAGCAGTCAAGGTTAGTTTTATTGATAGAATGCTTAAACCAGCGACGGGGAGCATCATCTTTGCTTCAATTTCAGGAAGCAATCAAAAGAGTGCTTCATTTTCATTTTTAAATGTTGAAAATCCTTATGAATTATATCAAACAATTAAAGAGTATATCGATAAGCACAAGAATGCTATTATTGATGGCAATGTCCTATAATAGGGACATAAATTATTAAAATATATTTATATAAATAGGATCAAAATAAAAAAATGAGCAATGATATTATTGAAATAATTAAGGGTAGGAGAAGTGTTCGCAGCTACTTAGATAAAGAAGTTAATGATGAACTTTTAAAAGAAATCTTAATAGCTGGAACTTATGCCCCTAGTGGAATGAATAAACAATCTCCTTATTTTGTCTTAATTAAAAATAAAAAGGTTAGGGATTACTACGCAATGTTGAACGCTAGAGTGTTGGGCAACACTAACGACCCATATTACGGAGCCCCCTATATTATCATTGTTTTAGCAGAACCGAGTATTAAAACGTATGTTGAAGATGCTAGCTGTGCAATTATGAATATGATGTTAACGGCTGAATCTATTGGAGTATCCTCCTGCTGGATTCATCGTGAGAAGGAAATCTTTAATTCTAAAGAAGGGAAAGAGTTACTAAAAGAATGGAATCTTCCTACCTCTTTAGTGGGTGTTGGTTCCCTCGCTATTGGTTATCTAAAAGGGGATAAACCACTTTTAAAACCAAGAAAAGGTGATTACTATAAAATCGTGTGAGTGAATTTTTAAAGATGCTAAATGGGGAGCTCTACGATAGTAGGGACCATGAACTAATCCTAAAAAGAAATAAAGCTCATAATCTATCGTATGAATTTAATAGCATTTTAGATGTTAAAGATCCTCGAAGAAAAAAGATTTTAGATGAACTCATCCCCGATAATAACAATGCCTCCATTCAAGGACCGATCTATTTTGACTATGGAATCAATACTCATTTTGGAAAGAATTGTTACGCTAATTTCAATTTGCTAGTTTTAGATTGCGCTAGTGTGATAATCGGGGATAATGTTTTGATTGGACCCAATGTTTCTATTTACACCGCAACTCATCCTCTATTAGCGGAGGAAAGAACTAATTATGAATATGCTAAAAAAGTGACCATTGGTAATAATGTTTGGATTGGTGGGAGTGTAACGATTTGTCCAGGAGTAAATATTGGTGATAATACCGTTATCGGTGCTGGATCAGTTGTTACTCATGACCTACCAAGTGATGTTGTTGCCGCTGGAAATCCTTGCAAGGTTATTAGAAAACTAACTGAAAAAGATTCTATTAAATACCATCGATAATTATTTTTCTTTTCCGAAGAAGAAAACAGAAATTAAGCCTGGTCCAGCATGTGCCCCAATCGTGGGTCCCATTTCGTGCTCTTCATAATCTTTAAAGGGAATTTCTAGCATTATGAGTCTTGTTAACTCGTTCATTCCAGTGACATTTTCTGCAGAGATAATTTGAAGGGTTTGTTCCTCTGGATTAATAACCAACTTTTTGATGTTTTTAACAATTTGTTCGAATGCCTTTTTTCTACCCCTAAATTTGCTTGAGACAGTTAAATGACCAACTTTATCAGTTGTTAAAATGACATTGATATTTAAAATTCTTGAAAAGAAGGCCGCTCCTTTTGAAAGCCTTCCACCTCTTGCAAAATAGGTTAGGTCGTTAGTGGTAAAAAAAGTGTTAACACATTTCGCTTTATCATTTAGATAATCAATTGCTTCTTCGTACTCAACACCTTCATCTCTAAGTCTTGCGGCTTCTTTAGCAATCATGTGGATTCCTAAACAACCCACTGTGGCATCAACGACGGTGACTCTTAAACCTTTTTTCTTTAGTTCAATCGCCGCTAGACGAGCGTTATTAACACTATTTGATAAGCCTTCACATAATGAAACGTGAATGA
>Ga0129317_1002059_pt1 | contig 12486 bp, 9 predicted proteins | sample Cm1ome_FD_94430 | JGI IMG/M metagenome (GOLD analysis project Ga0129317, IMG submission 94430) | Eastern black-and-white colobus group fecal microbial communities from Wisconsin, USA - Cm1105 metagenome | ecosystem: Host-associated > Mammals > Digestive system > Large intestine > Fecal | place...
ACAAGAGAAGAAATTTTAAAGATTATTGAAACTAATAATATCTCCTATATCAGACTTCAGTTCACCGATATGCTCGGTGATGTTAAAGCGGTTGAGATTCCTTCTAATAAAATTAATGATGCTTTGAACAATCAAATTATGTTTGATGGCTCATCAATTGAAGGATTTGTTCGTATCAAAGAAGCGGATATGTACTTATATCCAGATTTAGATACTTTTTTAATTTTACCTTTTGAAAATGGAACATATGGAGGAGTGGCTAGGTTTATCTGCGATGTTCATCTTCCAAATAAAGAACCCTTCAGTGGTGATCCTAGATACATTCTCAAAAAAGAAATTAAAAAGATGAAAGAAATGGGGATTGAAACACTAAATATTGGTTTTGAACCTGAGTTTTATCTATTTAAGGTCAACGAAGAAGGTTGTATTTTAAGGACCACTGATATGGCTTCTTATTTTGATCTTTCTCCCTTTGATGGTGGAGAGGATATTAGAAGAGAAATCTCATTAACTCTAGAAAAAATGGGATTCATTGTTCAAACTTGCCATCACGAAGTGGGACATGGACAAAATGAAATTACTTTTAAGTATGACGATGTTTTAAGTGCTTGTGATCGAGTGCAAACCTATAAGCAAGTAGTTAAAGTAATTGCAAGAAAACATGGTTATTTAGCGTCATTCATGCCTAAACCACTGAATGGGCAGGCAGGAAGCGGAATGCACACAAATTGCTCTTTATTTGATAAGAATGGTAATAACCTCTTTTATGATGAAAATGATCCGATGAAGTTATCACTCTTCTGTCGAAAATGGATCAGTGGAATCTTAAATCATTGTCGTGAATTATCACTTTTGACTAATCCAACAGTGAACTCATATAAGCGATTAGTGTCCGGTTTTGAAGCGCCTATTTACGCTTGCTGGAGTGATGCAAATAGAAGCTCACTTATTAGAATTCCAGCGATAAGAGGATTATCAACCAGGACTGAATTAAGAAATGTTGACGCGACCGCTAACCCGTATATCGCACTCGCTGGAATCCTTGCTGCAGGTTTAGAAGGCATTAAGAAATTAAATGAAAATGAATTAATTAAGCCGGTTTCTGATAACTTATTCGCATTATCTGAGGATGAAATCAGCGCTAGAGGAATTGTCCATCTTCCAGAAACTCTTCATGAAGCAGTGCAAGAATTTAAACGAAGTACTTTACTAAAAGAAACCTTAGGGGAACATTTATTCTATCGCTATATCGCCGCTAAGGAGGAGGAATGGAAAGCTTACCATACCACCGTTAGTGATTTTGAACTTAAGAAGTACTTGGGGAGATAGTTATGTGTGGAATTGTTGGTAGCTGTGGTCTTATAAAGACTAAAGAATATATCATTAAAGGTTTAAAAGCCTTGGATTATCGAGGATACGATTCCGCTGGGATTGGTCTTTTAGCAAAAAATAGTAAGAATATTGAGATTATTAAATATGCAGGGTCTGTTGAAAATCTAGAGAGTAAAATTCTTTCTTTTGATAATGGTTATTTAGGAATTGGTCATACGAGGTGGGCTACTCATGGCAAGCCAAGTGATAAAAATTCCCATCCTCATCTTTCGATGCATAAATTATTTGCTATTGTTCACAACGGAGTTATTGAAAATTATTTAGAAATTAAAAAAGAATTGATTGAAAAAGGCTATGTCTTTAATAACGATACTGATACTGAAGTAGTTGCTAATTTAATTGAAGATAACTATCTAAGAACAAAAGATGTTCTAAAAGCGATTCAATTAAGTATGACCACTCTGATTGGTAGTTATGCGATTGCTTGTATTTTTAATGAGGATAACGAGCATTTATATATTTTAAAGAATGCTTCCCCATTACTTGTAGGTATTGGTAAAGATTTTTCTCTAGTGGCAAGCGATGCCACTCCAATGATTAAACTAACTAATAGATTTGTTGAGTTAGATGATAAAGAGTACGGAGTTATTTCTAATCACGATATCAAATTATTTAATATCAATGGTGGAGAAGTAGAAATTAAGTACGTTAATAAAGACCCAAAAGCACTTGAAAAGGATTTAAATGGTTACCCACATTTCATGCTTAAAGAAATAGAAGAATGTGAGAACGCTGTTTATAAATTAATCAATGAATATCATCCAAATAATACTTTCCTATTTGATAAAGATTTGATTGAAACAATTAACAAAGCCGATCATATTGCTTTTATCGCTTGTGGAACTAGTTATCACGCCTCTTTAGTGGGTGTTCGTTACTTTGAACATATCAAAAAAAGTGCTTCGAGTTATATTGCTAGTGAATGGGCTTTTTATCCATCTATTCCAGGAAAAAATCCATTTATTATCTTTATTTCGCAATCTGGAGAAACCGCGGATGTCATTCACTGCCTAAAGATATGTAAGGAACGCCATTATAAAACCCTAATCATCACCAATACCAAAGGTTCAACTTTGGAAAGAAATTGCGATTATTCTATTCTTTTACACGCTGGATTAGAGGTCAGCGTTGCTTCCACGAAAGCGTATGTGTCTCAAGTTACCTCTCTAGCGCTTTTAACTAACGCTATTGAGAGAAGATGTAAGATTGATCAAGATCTCATCAATGCTTGTAAGATTATTTCTTATATTCGAAGTGAACTAAAAAATAAGATTAAAAGAATCGCTTATAAACTAAAAGATAAAAAGGATATCTTCTATCTAGGAAGGGGATATGATTATTTCCTTTCTTTAGAAGCTAGTTTGAAGTTAAAGGAAATTAGTTATATTCATAGTGAAGCCTTTGCAGCAGGTGAATTAAAACACGGTCCGATTGCTCTAATTGAAAAGGGAACGCCAGTTCTGGTTTTTATCACCGACCAAGTCACCGCGGCTAGTATGCGAGGAAATGTTGAAGAGGTAAAATCTCGAGGCGCAGATGTCTACATTTTTTCCACAAAATCGTTAGCGAAAGAAGGCGATACTCTAGTTGTAGATGATTATCCGATGTATCTATCGAGCGTTGCGGTTAGTACAATCGCTTTCTATTTCGCTTATTATGTCTCTTTACTAAAAGGTTTAAATGTCGATAAACCGAGAAATTTAGCCAAGAGTGTTACTGTTGAGTAACTTATTCTTTGATTACTTCTATTTCAACTTTTTTAAATTTAATGGCTCTTTTGACCATGTTTTTAGTGTCTTTTCTTTCAAAGATGAATTTATCGAACGCTTCCCAAATAAGAACCCAAGCGAAGATATTAATCACTTCAATCCAAATACTATTTCGATCGTTGAAGAATTGATAATCCAGCCAAATATTCATAAACAGGTTCCGATAATAAATTAAATTAATATGGAAAGGGAGAAAAAACCATTCTAGAAGTCATGTAAGGATATTGGAATAACAATTTTATTATCTTCATTGATATATAAATTTTTTTAGCGCCTCTTATATTTTGCTTAAATTGGATTGTTTTATAGCCTAACTCCACTGATTTGTGATAGTGTATTAATAACTTATTTAGTCGATATTAAATAAACTTGAATTTTATGAAAACATTGACAAACAGTAGTGTAATTGTTTCAGAAGTTACCACTAGGAAAGACATTAAAGATTTTATTTTCTTTCCCATTAAACTGCTCAATCACTATAAATATTATTCCCCTTGTTTTTATAGCGATGAAATCAAATTGCTAAGAGGGAAGAGTAGTTATACAAAAAATAATGATTCTGTTTTCTTCCTCGCTAGGAGGAATAGTAAGGTCGTTGGTAGAATCTCTATCATCATTCAAAAAGGTTTCAATCAAAAGAATAATGTTAAGCAAGCAAGATTCACTAGGTTTGATGTTATCGATGATCTTGAAGTGAGCAAAGCTCTTTTTGCAAGAGGCGAAAAGTGGGCAAAAGACAAAGGAATGGAAGAAATTGTCGGTCCACTTGACTATTCGGATTTTGAAAGAGAAGGTCTTTTAATAGAAGGTTTTGATGAATATTTAACCTTTGAGGAACAATTTCACCCGAGTTATTATCAAAAACACATTGAATCTTTAGGTTTTATTAAAGATGTCGATTGGCTAGAATTTCAAATCACCAACAATCCTTTGACTCGAGCGCATGTTAAAAAGTTAACTGATGCGGTGAAAAGATTTACCCATGTTCGCTTTGCTAATACGAACATTAGCAAGATAAAATACTTAAAACTATATAAGAAAAAATTCTTCAATCTCATCGATGAATGTTATGCAAAATTATATGGAACAGTCCCTTTTGATGAGAAAACGATGGATGACATGATTAAAAATTTCTATCCTTTGTTATCACCAAGATTCATTCCAATGGTTTTAAATGAAAATGATGAAGTCGTGGCAACTGCGATAGTTTTCCCCTCTATTGCTCCAATTATCAAAAAAAGCAAAGGAAAATTAAATCCAATTACCATCTTCCGTCTTTTTAAAGAAGTTAAACACCCAAAAGTCATCGATTTAGGTTTAATCGCTGTCAAACCAGAATATCAAAAATCAGGAATCAATGTCCTATTCTTAGAGAAGATGATGGAATACCTAGATGAAGGTGTTGAATTCTTTGAAACTAATTTAAATCTAGAAACAAATATTCCTGTTATCACTCAATGGAGACACTTTGATGCTAGGCAGCATAAAAGAAGAAGATGTTACAAAAAGCTTTTAATGTCCTAATTTAATTTATTAATTTTCTTATTTGTTCATTATTATAATTTTTGTTATCTACTAAAGTAGATATTTTTAATATAACGTAAGAAATAATTCAAAATTGGATTATTTATGTTGTTTATAAAAACGCATTAAATTTGGATTTTGAGGTCTTATGGTATAATGAGGCTGAGAAGAATAACAAGAAAAAAAGAAGGTTATAATGGAAGGAGAATATGACCGTGAGAAAGAGAAGTACTATTTTTATTTTATTATTATCCCTTTGTCTGATTGGACTTCCTATTTCCTGTAGACCTAGCAAAAAAGCAAGAAGTTTTACGCCGGTGATAGAAAGGATTTTTCAAGATTTCTCTGGCAATGTTAACGTTGAAATTGGAAATCTTCACGATTATCTAACTGATAAAGATGCTGGTCGGAGCATGGAGATTTCAATAGGCAAGGAATGGTATCTCGGATCTTTTTTAGAAGAATCAAAACAAAATCCAGGGAATGGAATCTATACGATATTATATCCAACAAGTAGCGAAAATAAGATTACTAGTTACTCAACTCTTCCATTTATTTCTGAAGAAACACAAAGTGTCCAACCAAAAGAAGTGATAACTATCACAGCTAGAACTCGAGAAAATTACTATTACAAGGCAAGCCCTAGTTCTTTGGCAAAAACTTATAAATTAAAATCCAAGTTACAAACTCAACTCGATCTTGCTTTTAGATATCACAGAGGAAATGTTTTGAGTTCTGATTATTCATATCAATCAAAAACCCAAGAGGAAGATGAACTTGTTTTTTATTTTGACATTTATAATCCGATGGATGTCAAACTAGGAATTTTGACCACTGAGGAAATTGAAGACGGATATTTATTTAATATAAAAGCATTAAGTACGGAAGAGCAAATACGAGTCTCTCTTCTTAACTTAGAATACAAGGTTAAGCCTTTTGATGATGAATACCTTATCGAATCTTCAAGTGAAAGGTATATTAACACTTATTTTCATTCCTTAGAGGATAAGTTAGGGCCTTCAACAGATGGTTGGAGTTCTTCACTTATTTTAAAACAAGAAGATTTATGGACTTTTATGGGAACAATTGAAGAAGAGGTTAAATACTTTGTTTTTATGGTCAGACAAAAAGCAAATGAAGATGTTGTCCAATCTCAAGCGATTCCATTTGTGTATTTATATGATAGAAGGACGATTGAGTAATGAGACAGAAGATTATTATTTTAAAAATATGGATTGTTGCAAATTTGTTGCAAATCTAACACTTCTTTTCGGGGATTTGTATAAATCAAATTCATTACGATGTAGATGCAAGTAGATGCTTGCAGAATTGAAAAGGAGCAACATTATGAACACCAAAAAGAATTTGAAAAAAATTACCATTGCTGCGACAACATTAGCGATAGGCGCCGTTGCAGCGGTCACTCTTGCAGTTGCTTTACCTAAAAAGCAACGCGCAGCAAGTGCTGAGACATATGAAGTTTCGGAAACTGTAACTACTGAAACATCATTATTAGAGAGAATTGAAGCTCTTGAAAAAGAGTATCAAGAAGCTTTTGACGCTCACGCTGAACTTTGGGAAAAATACTTTGCTGCAGTAAGTGAGTTAGAAGAAGGAATCGCTGAAGACTTTGATGAGAAAGCTTTTGTTCTCACTATGGAAACTTTAACTGAAGAAGAAAAAGCAACCCTAGTAGCGCAAATTGAAAAACTCGATGCACTCGATGAAGAACTAGAAAAACTTTACGGCGAATTATTCGAAGAAGAAGATTTTGAAGAATATGATTACGATTGCACATACGGCAAATACAAGGAAGAATTCGAATACGATTTCGAAGATGAAGAAATTGAAACAAGAATTCTAACCGAGGAGGAATTTGAAGAAGATTATCTCAAAGCGGAAACAAGACATGAAGAAATTCAAACTCTCCTCCGTGAATACGATGAAATCGTTAACTCAAGAGCGAAACTTTGGGATAAAGTATATGCCTCATATGATCTTCTCGATGAAACATTCGATTACGCTAATTTTGATGAAGTGACCTACATTATTGGACTAGAAACTTTAACTGAAGAAGAAAAAGCAATTCTCCTTGAAGATATTACAAAACTCAATGAGATTGCCGCTAAATTATACGAAGCTTGTGGCCCAAACTGCAGAGGTGGAAGAAGATAAGATAATAATTAATTATTATTAAAACTAGACTAAAGGTGTTATGCATTGCATAGCACCCTTTAGTGTATAAGGAGGACTTATGGCATATTCCGTTTACATCGCTGACGATGAGAAAAACATTAGAGAATTATTAAAAAGCTTTTTAGAAAGTGAGGGGTATCTTGTTGAAACTTTCGATACTGGAGATAGACTCCTCAAAGCTTTTGAAAAAACACCGTCAGATTTAGTTATTCTTGATATCATGATGCCTGGAAGCAATGGAATTGAATGTGTAAAGAAGTTACGTAAGTCAAATAAACCAGATGTCCCAATCATTTTATTGACCGCTAAGGATAGTGAAATGGATTATGTTCAGGGAATTACTCTTGGGAGCGATGATTATCTCACGAAACCATTTAGGCCAACGATGTTACTAATGAGAGTAAAAGCATTGCTTAGACGAGTGGAAATGCATCGGAACGAAAGCCAAGATGAATATTTATTATCATATTCAGATTTAAGTTATTCACCAAATGACAACATAGTTTATTGCAATGGTATTTCTGCAAGACTAACAAAAATGGAGATGAAAGTCTTGCTTTTTATGATGAGAAGACCTGAAAAAACTCATTCTCGAGATGACCTTTTGGATGAAGTTTGGGGATATAGTGAGGATATTGAAACAAGAGCAATAGATGAAACTATTCGAAGAATACGTAAGAAACTATTACTAGCTAATAGCAATGTAATGGTTTCAACAGTGTGGGGATATGGATATAAGCTCGTAAGTAAGGATGAGTAAGAATGAAAAAAGTTGGTCTAAAGATTGTTCTACCAATCGTTATTTCAATGACGCTCATTTTGACTACTTTGGTCTTGCTCGCCACTGTGGTGATGCCAAAAAGCCTTGATAATCAAGCTAGGGAGGCAATCACACTTGAATATAAATATGGTGATGCCGAAAGCGATGATGAAAGAGCAAAGAAAAACCTTTTAAGTGCGAATGTTGGCTTAGTTGAAGTTGATCAACTTGAAGAAGAATTAGCTTATCTAACCGATACTGAAAGAGCACTTTTATCATGGTACAAAGATAGGAGTGTTGAAGTTGGTAAATTTTATAATATTAAAACTTCAGGTAAGAACATCGTTTTTGCTGTTTACACTAGTAGTGAAGATATTAATAATGCTTATCGATATATTCTTTACGTTGATACCAGCGCTATTAACAAATATGTTTCATCTTTAATTTGGATATTCTCTTCTGTGATTGGTTTAGTGGGTTCTATCATTGGTCTAAGAATTGGTAAATCAATCGAAACTGCTCAGGAGATACGGCAATCATTTTTTCAAAATGCTTCTCATGAACTAAAAACTCCTTTGATGTCTATCCAAGGCTATGCAGAGGGGATTCAAACCAAAGTCTTAGATGTTAAAAAATCAGTAGGAATTATCCTTGAAGAAACCGATCGGATGACCACTTTAGTGGAGGAACTCCTCATCTTATCAAAGATTGATTCAGCACAAGTTCAGCCCAACTTCAATTTAGTTGATATAAGAGATATTTTACAAAGTGCTATAGAATTTTTTAGACCAATTTTTGAACGAAAAGAAATTGAATTAAAAGTTGAAGGAATAGATATACCTCTTATGGTAAGTTGCGATGAAAATCAGATAAGAAAAGTCTTTACTAATCTTCTTTCAAATGCACTCAGACATGCAAAAAACATAGTAAAACTTCAATATAAATTAGAAAATAACAAAATTTTAATCAGTATCTCTGATGATGGTGGTGGTATAAACGAAGATGATTTGCCACATATTTTTGAAAGGTTTTACACAGGGAAGAAAGGGAACACTGGAATAGGTCTTGCTCTCAGTAAAGAAATTATTAAACTTCATAATGGTGATATCCGAGCAACTAATGATAATTATGGTGCTATTTTTCAAGTTGTTTTACCTACAAAAAGACAAAATAAAAACAAAAGATAATAGTGATTTGTTAGCGCTAATTTGAGATAGAAATATAAAACATTTAAAAAACAATTTATTATTTAAAGCTTTTTTTGTTTAGAAGGCAACTAGACACTTTTTATGATTCCTAAAAATCAATATTATGGATTACTTTGTTGATGAAATCATAACTTTCCTTTGTTTCTTAGTTTTACTAGTGCAATAATATTAGCAATGTATCAATAATTAATTCAGTAATTATTTCATTATTAATTAAAGTAATTACGCATTTCTTTCATACTTAAGCATTAAGCAAAAGAATTTGATGTGTAATTAGATAGAGGCGATTTATGAAAAAGAGCAAAGTATTTATCAGTTTATTAGGTGTCAGTACTATTTTGGTGGCGACATTGATAAATTTTAGTAGAAATGATGATGTCGTTACAAAAGCACTTTACTCACCATCACAAACTTATACCTTTGGTGATGGCGCAACTTACTATAACAGCATTAGTGATTCCTTATCTGGTGATTCTTTAATAAATGCTTTAAACAAATTAAATAGTTCAAAAAGAAAAACCACTATTGGATATAAAAAGATGGGGACAAGTGTTTCTACCTCACCTTATATTTATACTGATTACGATCCCTCAACTGTTAAAGTAGATAAAAATGGTGCAAAATATGGAACAGCAATATCTAGTTTTTACACCTATACATCTACAACTAGTTTTAATAAAGAACATGTTTGGCCTAATTCTCATGGCGGAAATAAGGTTGAAAGTGATATTCATATGCCTAGGCCAACAATTCCTGCGGAAAACTCATCAAGAGGAAACTCTTTCTTTGTTGAAGGGATGAATCATAGTTCGAATGGTTGGGATCCCTTAGCAGCGGGATATAGTGAGAAAAGTCGTGGAGAAGCAGCAAGAATCATGATGTATTGTGCAATCGCAAATACAGATTTAAAACTCTACGATATTTCTAAGAAGACGGGTAGTAATCAAGGTGGTAAATTAAGTACCCTTTTAGAATGGAATTTAAAATATGCACCAACCCAAAGAGAATATAATCGAAACGAAGGTGCTGAATATCTCCAAGGAAATAGAAATCCCTTCATCGATCATCCAGAATACGGATGCCGTATTTGGGGTAACACCAATGAAAAGACAAAATCCATTTGCTCTCAATCTACGACACCTCCAACAAAATTAACGATGTCGGTTACTGAAGCAACAATTGATGTTAATGAAACTATAATATTAAAAGTAACTTCAGATACTGAAAATACTATGGTCAATTGGTCATCTTCTAATCCCACAATTGCGAGTGTTAATGAAGGAAAAGTGACTGGTTTAAAAGGAGGAACTGCCGTTATTACTGCAACCTCAGTTTTAAATAGTAATGTTAGCTGTTCTGCGACTATCATAGTCAATAAAGCAGTGGAACTTGTTTCAATTTCTTTAAGTGGTACCGCAAATAAAAAGGTCTATAAAGAAGGAGAGAGTTTTGATCCAACTGGAATTACTGTTACTGCACATTATGACGATGAAAGTAGCAGAGTAATTGATAATTCATTTTGTACATGGTCACCAGATCCACTCATAAGTGGAATCTTATATATTACTTGTACATATAGAGGAATGACCGCTAACTATAGAGATTTTGTTATTGATGATGGCTCTGGGATTATTGATTCATCTTCTTCAAATCCAGGTAATTCTTCTTCCACCGGTGGATCTAATATAAATGATAATAAAGGATGTGGTGGTAGTGTCATTGCTTCTAGTGGATTAATTTCTTTGTTATCACTAACTGGAATCGCCCTAATTATGTTTAAAAAGAAGAAAGAAAATAAATAAATGAATAAAAAAAGCTTGTCTATCCTACTTTTTCAAAAAGTAAATGACCCAAACAAGCTTTTTTGTTAGAATAAAGAAGAAAGATTTTCTTAATTATAGGAGGAACATTTTAATGTCCAAAAAATATAATCGAGAATATGAAGTAGGCTATACTCCAACTTTGGTGATGGAAGAAGCAACAAGGTGTTTGCTCTGTTTAGATGCTCCATGTTCTAAGGCTTGCCCAGCTGGAACTGATCCCGCTAAATTTATTCGTTCTGTGCGTTTTAGAAATATCAAAGGCGCTGCAGAGACGGTGAGGATCAATAACGTTTTAGGGGCAATTTGTGCTAGGGTTTGCCCAACTGAAAGGTACTGTCAGAATGGTTGTTCTAGAAGTGGAATTGATAAACCAATCGATATTGGAAGAATTCAACGCTATATCACTGACCATGAAGATGCTCTTGGAATGAATATTCTAGAAAAAGTTAGTAAGAACGGGAAAAACGTCGCCGTTATTGGTAGTGGTCCTGGTGGATTATCCACTGCTGGATATCTAGCTTTAAAAGGTTTTGATGTCACCATCTTTGAAAAAGAAGAAAAAGCAGGTGGATACTTAAGATATGGTATTCCTGAATATCGTTTACCAAACACTATCGTAGATAAAGAAATTGAACGTATTGAAGCTTTGGGCGTCAAAATAGTTTGTCAAACAAGAATTGGTACTGACATTACAGTGGAACAATTAAGAGAAGATTTTGACGCTGTAGTGGTTGCTATTGGCAGCAATATGGGTAAAGTTCTTGACATGTTCAAGGACAATGAAAACGTTGTTACTGCAGTGGATTTCTTGAAAGAAGTCAAAACTAAAAAAGGCGATGTCAAGTTGCCAAATAATGTTTTAGTCATCGGTGGTGGCGATGTAGCTATGGATGTTGTTACGACACTTAAATTATTAGGTGTTAAAAATGTCAGTGATGTTGTTTATGAAGAATTCGATGAATTTAAAGCGAGTAAGAAAGAACTCTTAGGGGCTCAGGAGAATAATGTTTCAATCATCGATGGTTACGTTCCTGTCTCAATCAATGATAAAACAGTTCAATTCAAACATAGAGTTATCGACGCTAATTTGACTATCACTGCTAATTTGATCATTTTAGCTATTGGTCAAGTAGTGGACGCTAAAGGAATCAATCTTGATTTTGTAAGAGGTGAAGTTGACATCAAAGATGTTCAGGTTCCTGGAACAAATGTTTTTGTTGCAGGTGATATTTCTCACGGCGAAAAAACTGTTGTATACGCAGTTAAAAGTGGCAAAGAAGTTGCAGATGCTGTCGCTTCTTATCTAGGAGGAAAATAATATGGTAAAGAAAGATTTATCGATTACTTTTTTAGGAGTTAAATTTGATAACCCATTCTGCTTATCATCTTCTCCGGTTGGAAATTGTTACGACATGTGCGCAAAGGCGTATGATTCAGGCTGGGGTGGTGTTGTCTTTAAAACCATCGGACCAAGTGATTACATTATCAATGAAGTTTCTCCTCGTTTTGATAAATTGGACAAGGAATGCACTCCATTTGTTGGTTTTAAAAACATGGAGCAAATTGCTGAACACTCCCTAGAAGAAAATCTTGCGGATTTAAGAAAATTAAAAGCCAATTATCCTCATAAAGTTCTTATCGCCTCTATCATGGGTAATAATGAACAAAACTGGGAAGAATTAGCCCATTTAGTGGAAGAAGCAGGCGCTGATATGATCGAGATGAATCTATCTTGTCCACAGATGACTTCTCATGCGATGGGTAGTGATGTTGGAACTAACGCTGAATTGTGCCGGGCATATTGTCAGGCAGTG
>Ga0129317_1002061_pt1 | contig 12475 bp, 14 predicted proteins | sample Cm1ome_FD_94430 | JGI IMG/M metagenome (GOLD analysis project Ga0129317, IMG submission 94430) | Eastern black-and-white colobus group fecal microbial communities from Wisconsin, USA - Cm1105 metagenome | ecosystem: Host-associated > Mammals > Digestive system > Large intestine > Fecal | place...
AAACTAGATTTCCTTTTTCTTTTTGCTTAAATAAACAGCATATCCTAATAATATAAAACTTAAAAAATGTAAAAAATCAAAGGATTCATTTAAAAAGATTAATGATTCTATATAAGTCACTATTGGATTTAAACTTAAAAAGAAGCTTGTTTCAAAAACACCAATTTGTTGAATAGATTGTATATAAATAGCTTGAATATAAGCAAATCCAATACCTGAAACAACAAGAAACAAAACCCATTTCCACCATTTCATATAAAATAAAACTTGTATATCAAACTGATTAGAAATAAGACAATGAATCAATAAGAATAAAAAACCAAACAACAATTGATAAAACGTTAAAGACAATGTATGATTCATACCCCATTTTTGTATCAATACATTACCTAACATATATAATACTAATCCAAAGAATAAATATAAAAAACCTAATTGAATAGAAAAGATTTGAAAACGTATTGATAATAAAAAAGCTATCATCGTAAAAACAACTGAAATATATTCTTTTTTTGTAGCTTGATATTTTAATAAAATCATTGAAAATATAAGTGTTAACATTGGTGCTAAAGCATTCATAAAAGCATTATCTATTCCTTTGACTTCATTCATTCCTAAAAAAGTAAAAAAGAAATTCAGATAAATAGATATAAATCCAATAATTAATAATCTTCCTTTACTTGTTCCATCAAAAGAGATATGTTTCCATAACATATAAAGACCTAAAAATAAAAAAGAAGCCAAAACTCTTAAAGTTGCTAACATTAAAAAAGGAATATCATTTAATAACAATTTCATAACAATAACATTACTTCCCCAAAAGAAGCTTGCTATTAATAATTTGATATAAATTGACATAACATCACCCATTTTAGTATAGACAGTTTTATAAAATAAAAACACAAGTTTACACTTGTGTCATAAAATATTCTCTAACATAATTTTGATCAATTGTTAATTGTTGAATTAATTCTTCTTTTGAAGAAAATGCTTTTTCTTTTCTCATTAAAGAATAAAATTCAACAATGATTGTTTCATCATATATATCTTGATTAAAATCTAAAATATTAATTTCTAAAGAAGGTTTATCTAAGGCTTTAAAAGTTGGATTAAAACCTATATTACACATTCCTAAATAAGATTGATCTTGTATATAAACTTTAACAGCATAAACACCATTTCTAGGTAAGAAATACGATTGATAATCAACATTAGCAGTTGGAAAACCAATTGTTCTTCCTATTTGTTTACCTTGAATCACTCTCCCAGAAATACAATAATGACGTCCTAATAAAGATGTCATTTCATCTATATAACCTTCATTTAATATATGTCTAATACGAGTAGAAGATATCTTTTCATTTTTATAAATAACTTCATCAATAACACTCACATCTAAATCTTTACAATTTTGAAAATCAGCAATACCACCAGAGTTTTTATCACCGAAATGAAAATCAAAACCACATACAATATGTTGAATAGATAATGATACTAAATACTTGTTAATGAAATCTTGAGGAGATAAAGAAGCAACCTCCTTTGTAAATTCAATCACAAATAAATAATCTATACCTTTTTCTTCTAAGATTTTCTTTCGATCTTCCATTGTTGTTAAATAACGTTCTTCTTTTAGATAACCTAACACATATAAAGGATGATGATCAAAAGTCATTAAAGCTTTCTTATAATTCTTTTCATTACCAACTTTAATCACTTCATCAACCAAAGCCATATGTCCAATATGCAAACCATCAAAAAAGCCAATAGCACTACAAATAGGTTCGTTAATATTAAATTGTTGATGATTTAATTGAATAACTTCCATACTAAAATAAACCTCTTATACTCTTTAAATACCCAGAACCATTAGGTCCATAAACCGCTAAAACACGATTTTCTTTATTCACAACAACAACTTGATGGTCAATATTACTTTTAATCATTTTACCATGAAAAACAATATTTTCATCTTCAATAACATATTTTTCAAAATCTAAAAAAGCTTCTTCTAAACTCAATAAAGAAAAATGATTATCTTCTATATCTTTTAAATCATAACAATCTTCTAAAGAAAAATGTCCGGAACGACTTCTGATTAATTTAGACATATGTCCAGGATAATCTAGCTTTCTTGCAATATCTACGCATAAAGAACGGATATATGTTCCTTTAGAACATGATACTTGAAAAGTTATTTCATGATTGACATGATTTAATAAGTGTATATCAAATATTTCAATATCTCTAGGTTGAATTTCAATATCTTCATTATTTCTAGCATATTCATATAACTTCTTACCATTTACTTTAATTGCTGAATAAATAGGTGGAATTTGTTTTTGTTTTCCTAAAAAAGATAATAAAGTCTGTTCTACATTTTCTACTCCTTTAAATTCCTTTTCTTCTAAAACAGTCCCACTACTATCATATGTATCTGTAGCTGTTCCTAAAGATAAAGTTGCGATATATTCCTTATCTTCACTCATTAAAAATTGTAAAGCTTTAGTTGCTTTACCAACACATAAAACCAATACACCTGTAGCATCAGGATCTAAAGTACCACAGTGCCCTACTTTTTTTGTATGTAATACTTTTCTAACCTTATTAACCACATCATGACTTGTCATACCAGCTGGTTTATTCACTAACAATATTCCATCCATTTTTATCACCTTGAAACATAATATCATAAATAGTATAAAAATACTATGTTTTCTTACATTGAAAAAGAGTGTAAGTCTCCTTATACTCTTATTCCATTTCTTTAAAAATTTTATTAACAGTAATTTTAAAAGTCACTTCTTTTCCAGCTAATTCTTCATAATAATTATCTGGAAAAGTTAATTTTACATCTTTGGTTTCACCTTTTTTCATACCAATGATTCCTTCTTCGAAACCTTCTATATATTGTCCTAAACCAATCTCAACACCTTGATTAGTTGCACTTCCACCATCAAAAGCTACACCATCCATTGTTCCTGTGAAATCAATTTTAACATAATCTCCATTTTTAACTGTTGTAGATGAATTAGAACTACATCCAAATAAAAACATTGCACAAACAAATAAAGCTAATAATTTCTTCATATCTTTCTCCTATTTATGATTTATGACATAATAATTCTTTTTACCACGTCTAATAACAGTTGCTTGTTGACCAAACGCATTGTCTTTTTTAATAACAAATTCTACATCTGTAATCTTCTCACCATTGATTAATACAGATCCACCAGTGACAAATTGTCTTGCTTCACGATTAGAAGAAGCAGCTCCAACTTTAACCAATGCATTTAATATTTGTGTATCTTCTTCCATTTCAATACTTGGTACTCCATTAAAACATGCTTGTACTTGTTCTAATGTTAAAGTTTGAATTTTACCAGAGAATAACATTTGACTAATTTCAACAGCTTCATTATAAGCTGCTTCACCATGGATAAATGTGATAACTTCTTTTGCTAAAGCTTTATGAGCTTCTCTTAAATGAGGTTGTGTTTTATTCTTTTCTTCTAAATCTTCGATTTCTTCTTTTGATAAGAAAGTTAAGAATTTTAAGTAATCAATGACTTTTTCATCTTCAGAATTGATAAAGAATTGATACATTTCATATGGAGATGTTTTTTTACGATCTAACCAGATAGCATGACCATTTGTTTTACCAAACTTAGTTCCATCACTTTTTGTAAGTAATGGCATAGTAAATCCATAAGCTTCTTTACCTGTTTTCTTTCTAATTAATTCAATACCAGCAGTAATATTTCCCCATTGATCTTGACCAGCCACTTGCATTTGACAATCTTTATTTTCATATAACCAATAAAAATCCATAGCTTGCATAATCATATAAGAGAATTCTGTATATGTAATCCCTAAATCTAATCTTCTTTTAACAATATCTTTATTTAACATATAGTTAATATTAAAATATTTTCCATAATCTCTTAAAAAATCAATAAAGTTTAAATCCTTTGACCAATCATAGTTATTAACAACTTCAAAACCAAATAAATCAATGGCTTGTTTTTTCAAACAATCAAAATTGTGTTGAACTTGTTCTTTTGTAATCATTGGTCTTTCTGTATCAGGTTTTGGATCACCAATTAATCCTGTAGCTCCTCCAACCAATAAAATTGGATTATGCCCTGCATCTTTTAATCTTTTGCTAATTAAAAATGAAGAAAAATGACCAATATGTAAACTATCTCCAGTTGGATCAGTTCCAATATAAAATGTCATACCCCCATTGTTTAATTTTTCTTCAATGTCTGGAGAACTTACATCTTTAATTAAACCTCTCCATACTAATTCATCATAAATTTTCATAATTTCCTCCTTAAAATATAAAAGAGAATTCATCAAAGGACGAATTCTCGTGGTACCACCTTTATTTATGTTTTTCAACATATCTCATTTAGATAACGGCTATTACCGTCTAAGCTTTGCACTTAGAAGCTCCAAAGTGTATTCATTATATCTAGTGATTTGTTTCCACCAACCACAAATTCTCTATAACACATCAATATAATTACTTGTCTTTTTCATTGCTGTAAACCTATCATATGAAATTTTTAATGTATTGTCAATAATGAAATGATGAATACAGATGTTTTGTGGATTTATTTTGGTTTTTTATTTATCTATACAAAGGAAAGTATGTTATGATAAAAATGGAGGTGGTCATTATAGAACTATATTTATTTATTATTGCTCTTGTTTGTATTCTATCTGTTATTTCTATTCAGTTTATGAATAAAATTGGAATTCCTTCATTATTAATTTTTATTGGTATAGGATTGTTGTTTGGTAGTGATGGAATTTTAAAAATATCTTTTGATGACTATCATATGACACAAGATATAGCAAATATTGCTTTGACTTTTATTATGTTTTATGGTGGTTTTTGTACCAATTGGAAAGCAGCGAAACCGGTTGCTGTTTCTTCAATCATGCTTTCTACAATTGGTGTTATTTTAACAGCTGGATTAACTGGCTTATTTTGTTTTTATGTTCTTAATACAAGTTTACTAGAAGGATTGCTGATTGGTTCAGTATTAGCATCAACTGATGCTGCTTCTGTTTTTTCAATATTACGTACTAAGAAATTGAACTTAAAAGATGGTTTGGCATCTTTATTAGAAATAGAAAGTGGTAGTAACGATCCAATCGCTTATTTATTAACAACTGTTATTTTAGGTATTATGTCACATGATTCACAATTTTCTATTCCTGTTATACTCTTTCAACAAGTTGTATTTGGAATTGTATGTGGTGCATTTGTTGGACTTGCTTCATCTTATATTTTAAAACGTTATCGTTTTCATAAAAATGGAATGCATTTTATTTTATTGTTTGCGATAGCTTTGAGTTCTTATGCAATTCCTACACTGATTGGAGGAAATGGATTTTTAAGTGTATATATTGCTGGAATTATTTTAGGAAACAATCCTATTCAAGATAAAATTGAACTGATTCATTTCTTTGATGGTGTAACAAGTATTATGCAAATTTTACTTTTCTTCTCACTTGGTTTACTTGCATTTCCTAGTCAACTTCCATCAATCTTGTTACCGGCAACATTGATTACATTGTTCTTAACTTTTATTGCTAGACCAATTGCAGTTTACCTTGTCTTATTGCCTTTTCATGTTCCATTAAAACATCAATTATTAGTTTCATGGGCTGGTTTAAGAGGAGCTGCTTCTATTGTTTTTGCGATATTAACAGTTGTAAGCAGTGCCTATACGAATTATGATATTTTTCATATTGCTTTCTTTGTTTGTATCGTTTCTGTATCTTTGCAAGGAAGTTTACTTCCTTATGTTTCTAAGAAATTGGATTTACTTGAAAATGAAGATAATTTATCTAAGACATTTAATGATTATCAAGATACAACAAAATTCCAATTGGTAGAATTTCATATTGATAAAAATCATAAATGGTGTCATCACTATATTCATGAAATAGAAGTCCCTCAAGATATGTTAATTGTGATGATAAAAAGAAATCATCAAATTATTATTCCACGTGGTGATACTTTTATTTTAGAAAATGATGACTTGATTTTATCTTGTCAAAGTTATGATGATTCTTCTCATATTGAACTTGATGAAATCATTCTTTATAAACATCATTCATGGATTCATAAGAAAATCAAAGATATTAAACTTCATCATCAGTTGATTGTCATGATTCAAAGACAAGATCAATGTATTATTCCTAATGGTCAAACTGTTTTAGAACAAGGAGATATATTAGTTGTATATGAAAACGGATAGAAATCTATCCGTTTTACTTTGCATTTTGATTAATAAATTGTGGTGATGTTTTTGAGTAAACAATTTTTTGTGCTTGATATAAACTAAAATATCCAGATAGCACATAACAAAATGAAACCACAATAGCAAACAATAATAAATGTTCACTACCAAACATTTCTATACCTAAAGCAAGACTTGTTAGTGGGCAATTGACAACACAACAAAACATACCGATAATACCTAAAGCCGCCCCAATATGAGGATCAATTCCAAGTAATAAACTGATTGTATATCCTAAAGTAGCACCAATAAAGAATGTAGGAACAATTTCTCCACCTTTAAAACCACATCCTATTGTAATAGCGGTAAATATAGCTTTCAAAAGAAAATCCCAAGGAACAACTGATTCATAAATTGCATTATGAATCGTTTCCATACCAGCACCTAAATAATGACGACCAAAGATAAAGACAAGCACTAATAAAATAAAGGAACCAATAAATACTCTTTGATATGGGTTTTGAAAATAATCTTTAAACAATTTATGTCCATAATGCATCATTAAGACAAAAACAATAGAAAATAAAGCTATAATTACAGAAAATAAAATCAATTGAAAAAATGATAATGGTGTAAGTTCTAAAGTGCCATTTAAGACATATGCAACACCTTGACAACCAAATAATTTTGCAACTTGTAAAGATAATAAACTACTGCATAAACAAGGAATAAAAGCAGCATAATAAAAAATACCGACACTAACTACTTCCATTGAAAAAAGAGTTGCTGTTAAAGGTGTACCAAACAATGCTGAAAAAACAGCACTCATTCCACACATAATTAAAATTGACATTTCTTTATCATCAACATGAAACATTTTCCCTAATGCCGTTGCAATTGATCCACCTATTTGTAAAGCTGCACCCTCTCTACCACTAGATCCACCTACCAAATGTGTAACAACTGTAGCTAAAAATATAGCTGGAGCCAGTAAAACAGGGACTGATTCTTGTTGACGTACTGATTGTATAATTGTATTTGTTCCTGGTTCATGATCTAAACTATCACTACTATGATATAAGAAAACAATAAACAACCCACCTATTGGTAATAAATAAATAATCCAAGGATAAGCAAATCTTAACTCTGTTGCGTAATCTACCGATATATGAAACAAAGCTCCTACAACCCCACATATACTCCCTAAAACAAATGCTATCTTTAAGCATTTAAAAATAAATCCAATATTCAATTTCAAATCCATAAAAAATTGACGAACTTCCATATTGTCATCTCCCCATGTCTATAACAAAACATAGTATATGCTTATTTTTTGCGATTTTCAAGAAAGAAAAAACTGAATACCATAAGGCATCCAGTTAACAAGTTGTTTCTCTAGGCATTAAAACATATTGAACAGCAACTTCTCTTGTATCAATATCCTCATTATTTAAAATCTTTGTTAAAAGTCTAACAGCCAAAGCCCCCATATCATAAACTGGAACATGAATCGATGTTAAAGATGGTCTACAAATTAATGCATAACTTGTATTCATCATACCAATAACTTCCATTTCTTCAGGAACTTTTATACCATTATCAACAGCAGCATTTACAACTGCAACTGCTTCTTTATCATAACCTGTAAAAACCAAGTCATGATGATGAGTCTTAAAATATTCTAAAAACTGTGGATAGCTTTTTTCATAGTGTGTTGAAGTATCAATAATTTGTCTATTCGCATCAAAATCTAAATGATGCTTCTTATAAGCATCTTGAAATCCTGCAACCATATCAGCAGAATGAATCAAGTTTTGCTTAGGACTCACAAAAACAATATCCTTTTTTCCTTTTGATAAATATTCATCAATAATATCAAAAGTAATTTGTTTACCATCAACAAAAATTGAACCCATGTAATCACTAGAAACTTTTGTTCCTATGACAACAGAAGGAATTTTATATTTATTAACTAATGCAATTTCTTCTTCAATTTGATCATTATTAAATAAGATAACACCATCAGCTCTTGATTTAACAACTTTTTCAATAACAGTTTCAATAGGATTACCATCTCCTATTTCATCAGTTGTATACATACTAACATTATAATCTAAACGTCTACTTGTATCACCAATACCACCTATCATATCCTTGACATGAGCAAATAATGATTGTGGAAAGACAATAGCAATTGTTGTTGTTTTACTTGTTGCTAAACCTCTAGCAACTTCATTTGGTTTGAAATCTAAACGTTGAATAGCATCTAATACTCGATCTCGTGTTTCAGGTTTAACGACACTTGACCCATTAATAACACGAGAAACAGTTGCAAGTGAAACACCAGCTTCAGTTGCAACGTCATAAATTGTTATATTTTTACTCATGTATTATTCTTTGATTTCTTCAATCATTTCTTCTAATTTATCTTCAACATCGTCGATTTCATTTTCTAAATCTTCAAAAATATCTTCAGTGAAATCAGAATCAATAACCTTTGTTTTCACTTCATCAATTTTTGTATTGACTTTTTCACTAATATCTAAAACATTTTCTCTAACTAGCATATATTGATCAGTTTCTTTAACTTTGCTTGCAAATTCCTCTAATTTTGCTTCTAAGTCAGCTAATTTTGTCTTTGTTGATGCTTTAAAAGTATCAACATCAAATTCATCAACTGTTTTTTTAACAGTTTCAATTGTTTGACCAAGCATTGCTTCTACATCTTCCTTAGTCATGTTTTTAACATTATCATAAGCTTTCAAAGATTCTCTTTTAATATCTTCTCTTAACTCACTACCTTTTTTTGGAGCAAACAACAACCCAGCAGCAGCTCCTATTCCTAATCCCAAAATAAATTTACCTAGTTTCATAATCATTATCCTTTCTTTTTCTTTCTTTTAAACATTGAACTTATAATACCAACACCAGAAAGCAAACCTGCTTTCATTCTACCTCTAGAAAAAATACCAGTAATCAAATCTACAGGAGCATTTAACATTTCTAATTTATTATTGACATCATCTAAAATATGATTCACTTTTGTTATTGTAGTTTCTAACATTTGCATTAATATAGTCGCTTCTTTAACAGCCAAAGAAGATCTAATCAACAAAAGACCTAAACTAATTAAAGCAAAAGCACCAGATAAAATCAAAACACAATAACATATATCAATTGCCCTCATATATTCTCCTTTCTACACTCTTTGCTATATTATACCATAATTTGTTAAAACAATAAAGAAACGATTAACGTTGTTTATATTCAATAACCATGTTTTCTAATTTATAAATATCTTTACTACTCATAAACAAATATACAACATGATCATAATCAGCTAACATTTTTACAGCTTCTTCATCTTCATGGATAATGCTTGCTCGAGGAATATATTGACCAATTTCATGAATATCAATATCAATACCAGGCTCTTTTTTTGCATTTTCAGGGAAGTGAACTAAATACGGATAATCAGCCAAATCCATAGCTTCTGCAAATTCTTTTGCAAATCTTAAACCTCTAGAAAAACGATCAGGTTGGAAAATCGCAACAATTTTTCTACCTGGATAACGAGAACGTGTTGCTTCAATGACATATTTGATTGCTGTTGGATGATGAGCATAATCATCAACATAAATATCATCACCTACAGTTTTGACAGTATAACGACGTTTTACACCATCAAAAGTAGATAAACGTTCTTGAATATAATCAGCACGCATATGTTCAAGATATCCTAAAGTTAAAACAGCTAATGAATTATACAACATATGCATTCCATAAAATGGCAAAGCAAAATGACCAAATAATTCTTTATGAATATACACATCAAAAGATAAACCATGATCATTATTAATAATATTTTTAGCCACAACATCATTATTTTCACCAACACCAAATTTTAAAACACGTTTTTGATAATTTAAATGTGGTAAATGAGGATCATCACCCCATACAATCACAGTATCCTTCACTTGATTAGCATATTTTTCAAATGATTCTATATATTGTTCCATTGAATGAAAATAATCAACATGATCTAATTCAATATTATTAATCACAGCATAAGTTGGATAATAATGCAAGAAATGATCTTGATACTCACAAGTTTCACTAATAAAATATTTGCTATCCTTCACAGCATGACCAGTTCCATCACCAATCAAAACAGATGTCTTATCATAATCTTTAAACAAATGATATGCCATACCTGTTGTTGTTGTTTTTCCATGTGTACCAGCAATTCCAATAGACACATATTTTTCCATTAAATGACCTAAAAAATCATAATAAGTATGTGTAATCACATTTGGATTATCAATTGCTGCTTTGACTTCTTCATTTGTTTCATCAAAAGCATTACCAATAATCACATGATAACCATCTTTAATATTATCTTTACAAAAAGAATAAATAGGAATTTCTCTTCTTCTTAATTCATCCTCAATAAAAATATATTTATCAATATCACTTCCTGCAACATCATAACCCAAATCATAAAGAATAGTTGCTAAAGAAGCCATTCCAGAACCTTTAATACCAATAAAATAATACATTCCTTATCACCTCTTACCTATTCTAGCATAATTTCAATAAAAAGTATTGACTCAAAAACTATTTTTTATAATTTTTTTAAAATTTCACATACTAATAATGTCAATAGAAAAAAAGGAGAAAACAAAATGAGTCACAAGAAATCAAAATCAAAACAAAACAAAAACAAAGGATATAACCAAAACCAACAAGCAAATGATAGTTTTGATCAAATGAATAACTTCAAATACGAAGATAATTCAAATGCACAGGCATAAAACACGGGTAACCGTGTTTTTCTTATTATACCCCATAAAACAAAAAGAATGTTTATTCACATTCTTTAAGTTTATTGTTTGTATCTAAATACCATTCATTTAAATATTCTAATGCTTTTTCTTCATCTTTTTGATAAAGACTTTTAAAGATAAGAAAATGATTTTTTTGATCATGTCTAATCTTAGAAAGTTGTTCTATTTCATTCATGTGTTTTTGATAATCTTCTTTGATTGTTTTTATTTGCATTTCTTCTATGTCTTTCATTTGCTTAAATTCAAAGTTTTGACTTATACGCCACATAAAATAATAAACAAAAACTATATTTATAATATCAGAAACAATAAGAATCACAATGTTTCCATCAATTATCATTCCCCAAAATAATGAAAGCAGGATAAATAAAACAATATCTCTTTTCCTAAAAAGTGCAACACCAACATTTTTATATAAAAGATTTGTAAAATATCCACAAAAATAAAAACCAATCATTTTCACAACAAAACTCAAAAGTAATTCTAATATAAATATCAAAATATATGTTTGAATAAAATATAAAAATATATCTTCTACCGCAAAACGAATCAGTGTAATAAAAAATGTCATTAATTGATAAACAACACCTTGTTTATGACTTGCTGAAGTCAACTTCACTAAACATATCTGTCTTACTGTAAACAGATATATCCAACCAGTTAATCCTACAACTGTAATAATAAAATCATTAAAATCAAAATATAAATGAGATAATGAAATACACGCTAAAACAAAATAAGGAATACTCAATAAAAACACAAACTGATAATATTTTTTTCTTGTTATTGTTAATTCAAAAATCTTTTCAACAAAATAAAAGAATAAACCAAAATAAGCAATATTACATATAATTCCATAAGTTAAAATCTCAATCATCATAATCACCTACTTTTTCATATAAACATATGATTATTTGATAATGATTGTCATCTTTTTGAATAGATATATCACCTTGATAAAGTTTAATAATATCTTCAATAATCTTTAATCCATAACCATGACCATCTCTTGATTCTTTAATAAAATGAGAATCATATGTATTCTTTACTTCAATAAAAATCATATTCATTTTTTCTTTCATAGAGAATTCAATTTTTCTATCTTGATTAACTTCTAAACATGCATTTATTGCATTATCTAATAAATTAAAAAAATTGTAGCAATATCAATATCTTTGATATGAAATGATTGAGGTAATTTAATATCGTAATAAAAATCAATATGATTTTCCTTCATGATCTGATATTTAGACGATAACACAGTATCAATAATTTCATTATGACAAAAAAGAATATTTTTTTCATAAATCATATTTTCTAATGTTTTCATTTCATCTTGGTCTAATAACTTCAAGATATTTTCTTGTT
>Ga0129317_1002065_pt1 | contig 12451 bp, 10 predicted proteins | sample Cm1ome_FD_94430 | JGI IMG/M metagenome (GOLD analysis project Ga0129317, IMG submission 94430) | Eastern black-and-white colobus group fecal microbial communities from Wisconsin, USA - Cm1105 metagenome | ecosystem: Host-associated > Mammals > Digestive system > Large intestine > Fecal | place...
ATTTTGCAGATAGGAATTTGTTTTACACTATTGTTATCTTTGGGTGTATACTCAATGAGTAATGTACATGCTGTTAATGAGGGAATAACTATTACTGATAACACAACCGGCCTTAGTGAGGCAAAGTATCAAGTAACCTTTGTTGTTGACAGTACAAAATTAGGGGAAAATGTTGAAAATATCCAATTACAAGGAGGCTTCCAATTTATTAAGAGTTCTGAAGCTCCCTGGTATCAAGAAAACGGGGCAAGCAATGATGGAATAAGGTGGTATTCGGCTTATGAATATGAGCAGGGAATGTATCCTACTGGAGGATGCGGAAATACTGAACGAACTGAGTTTAATTATAATGGAAACTATATTCTCTATGATATGGTAAAAGATGAAAATTTATATTCTGTCACCTTACCATTACCAGCAACAGAATATTTTTATGGATATTTTGTAACTTATAGTGATGGATCTGCAGTAGTTGTGCAGGATCCTGTTAATCCTTCAAAAAAGAATGAAATTAATAATCATGATGCTACTTGGTCCTATTTTTATGTTGGAAATAGTTCAGATGCATTAGCGGGTCAATCTTATATTTATCCAAGAAATGATAATATGGGTCCTTATCAATACGATACATACATCGCTTATGATGGAACTGAAAATTGTCTTGGGATTTATTTACCGAATGGTTATAGTTTAGGGAATAACTATAAAACGATTTATTTAGCACATGGTAATGGGGGCAACGAAACTGAATGGTGTCAATTAGGATCAGCAGGTAATATTGTTGATAATCTAATTGCTGAAGGAGAACTAGCTGATAGTATAATCGTGACATTAAATAATTCACATTTTAGCGGGACAGGATTTGATATTAAATCGAATGTCATATTGGCTCAAGATGTTGTTAATAATGTAATTCCTTTTATTGAAAAGAATTATAAGGTTTCAACTGATCCTAAGGATCGAGCTTATGCTGGATTGTCAGCTGGTGGTGTTGCGGCAAGTACAGTAATGGAAATTGCACCTGATAGTTTTGGATATTTTGGTATTATTTTAGCAGCTGTTCAAATTGATGATGAAGTATTTACAGACGAACTTATTTCAAAATTACAGACAAAGAAAATCTATCTTTCGGCAGGAACAGTTGATTTTGGGTTGATTAATTCTTTTTTTAAGGCCTCTATCTTAGATTTTATGTTACCTAAATTAGATGCTGAAAATATTGATTATACTTTTGAAATACAAAATGGGGGACATGACTGGAATACGTGGCGTGGAGCTTTTACAACATTTGCTAAAGATATCCTATGGAATCAAGAAAATATTGAATATTGTATAACAGATGGAGCTAATAAAAATATTAAACAGGGAGAAGAACTTAAAATAAAGACTGACATACCATCGTCATTATTCAAAATGCTCATAATTGATGATCAAGAAATTGATAGATCAAAGTATACTGTTTCTGGTGATTTAATAACCATTATTTTACCAAAAGAACTTATTTCAACATTAACAATTGGAGAACATATATTAGTAATAATCGCCAATGAGGGACAAGCAGCTACAATGTTTAATATTACTGCTGATACTAATGTTCTAGATATAGTAGAGAATGATCAGATAACTAAACAATCATCACATACTGCTGTGCTGGCACCTAAGACGGATGATCCTTCGCTGTTTGGAGTTTATTGTCTATTTATTTTGTTAAGTGGGGGAGCAATAGTTGTAATAAAGAAAAAGTATTTTAATTGATATGAGTCTAATATTTTGAAGACTCATATTCTTTTATATTATCAAGATGTTATAATATAGGGAAAGGAGCTGATAAAAATGGATGAGGAAATACTAGAAAGTTTCTTAACCTTTATTCAAAGATGTAACTGCGAAGCTGTTAATAGTAATGATTATAATATTATTCAAAATGTATTTAAGTATATTGGAAAAAAACATTCCCTTCTATTAATGAATTAGCTCGAGAGGCGAATGTATCTAAGGCAAGTATTTCAAGATTTATAAAAAAATATAGTTTTGAAAATTATCAGCAATTTAGAACCCTATTATCAACTCAAACAACACTCTTAGATTATAATTTGAAAGTATTTTTATCACAGAATATTCTTTTTAAAAGTAATGAAGAAATCAGTGAATATCTTTTTCAACAGTGTCTTGACAATCTTGTTACAACAAAAGAGAATCTTGATTTAGCAACGCTTTTAAAAATTGTTCAGTTATTTAAGGAAAGCGAGGATATTACTTTTCTAGGTGATGAGCATGATCTTGATGAATTCCTTTTGTTGCAAATCAAATTATTGACTTCGGGGAAGTGCGCATATCTGTTTAAAGTCAGTGAAACGAAGACGGTTAGGAGCTATTTTTTTAATGAAAATTCAGTTGTTGTTATCATTAATGTATGTGACGGTTTTTTTCACTACCATGATGCGTTAGAAAATGCAAAAGAAGTTGGGGCTAAGGTTATTTATATAAGCCAGGATTATAATAAAGAGGTTGCTGACAAGGTAGATATTTTTTATCGTTACGGAGTAGAGTGGTCAATAAATACTGGCTATGTATCACTGTATTATATTGGTGAGTTACTGGAAAAATTATGTATTCGTAATTTTTAGACAAATAATTTATAATGATGTAAGAAGCCTCAAAAAATATAACCCTAATACTAAGTTATAATGATAGGGTGTGCTTATCTAACCTTATTTAGTATTATTTTTAAGATTTGTGATTATTAGATATATAATCAATTATAATTACATTGAATAGATTTATTTTGGTTATCTAGGTATGGCTATAGAAGACCTAATCATTATTTAGGTTGAAAATAATTTAATATCAGTATTTAATTTTTAATAGAATTTTTGGTTGTTTTAAATCAAATCCTTTATTTTGAAAGCGTTGACAAATTTTGCGAGGAATGATAATATAAATATGTAATTTATGGATAGTTATTGCACATATGAGGCAACACTAAACCTGTTTACAGATATTTTTCTGTGGCAGGTTTTTTATATTTATACAGGGGTGAATGAATATGATTATAAAGAAAATTTTAAATAATAATGTTGTTATTACAACTAACTATCAAATGGAGGAAATTATTGTTATGGGGAAAGGCTTGGCTTATGGAAAACAAGCCGGTGATAATATTGATATGAATAAGATCAATAAAACTTTTGAAGTAAGTTTAAAACCAAGTCAAAGAAAAATGATTAATATGTTAAAGGATATTCCTCTCGAATATATGGAGATATCTGATTGTGTTATCAAAGAAGCAAAAGTAGACTTAGAAGTCGATGATTCTCTTTATATCAGTTTAACAGATCATATTCATACAAGCATAGAGCGGTATAAAGAAGGCGTTTATTTAAAAAATCATATGTTATTTGAAATTAAGAATTTCTATCCTAAAGAATTTGAGTTAGGTTTATTAACTTTAAAACTTATTAAAGAAAAATATGGAATAAACATGGAAGAGGATGAAGCGGCATTTTTAGCATTACATATAGTGAGTAGTGAGGTTGGTAGAAATATCAGTGATATTTATGAAATGACAAATTTCATATTAGAGATTATTGGTATTGTAAAAGATTATTTTAAATTAGAGTTGGATGAAGATTCTTTATCTTATCATAGATTTGTAACACATTTAAAATTTTTTGGATTACGTGTTTTTAATAAAATAAAGCAAGTGGAAGATATAACCTTAAATAATGACTTGCTTGAAATTATGAAGGAAAAATATGTTGAGTCATATCTTTGTACTTCAAAAATACAATCGCATATTGAAAAGACTTATCATTATGAATTAAATGATGAGGAAGTTTTATATCTTACGATTCATGTTGCAAAAATTATTTCTAAAAAATAATTTGCAAATAGATATTTGTTGGATGGTAACATTAAGTTGGCCAAACCTTCACATTTTGAAGTTTTCAAAAGAATGGAGGAAAAGAGAATGAAATATGAAAAACTTTCAAAAAACATTATTGAAGCTGTAGGAGGGAGTAATAATATTGTAACTTTGCAGCATTGTATGACGCGTTTGAGATTTACTTTAAAGGATGAATCAAAAGCAAACGATCAAAAAATTGAAGCAATTGATGGAGTTTTGTCATTAATCAAGAAAGGTGGTCAATATCAGGTTGTTATTGGTACACATGTTCATGATGTGTATCTTGATGTATGCCAGATTGCAAATATTAAAGAAGATGAAAATTTTGGAAACAAAAAAGAAAAAAAAGGAATTTTTAATTCTATTTTTTCTGCAATTATTGGCTGCGTCGGTCCAATTATTCCTATTTTAGTAGGAACAGGGCTGGGGAAATGTATTTTATTATTTGTATCAATGATGGGATGGGCAAATGCCGAAACATCAATGACTTATTATGTATTTAATTTTGTATTTGATGCTGGCTTTACTTTCTTGCCGGTATTTACCGCAGTGGCAGCTGCAAAGCATTTTAAATGTAATATGTATATGGCAGCTTTACTTGGCTGTGCGCTGGTTCATCCACAATGGAGTGGTATTGTTTCAGCGACTGATCCAAAATTTATTGGAGATATGTTTGGTTTCTTACCTTTATATGGAATGCCGTATACATCAACTTTAATTCCAGCTATTTTAATTGTTTTTGTTATGAGCAAAGTAGAATTTGGATTGAATAAAGTATTGCCAGAATTGGTTAGAGGGATGTTAACACCGTTATTTACATTGCTGATTATGACACCGTTAGCATTTGTTGTATTAGCGCCAGCTATGGGGATTATTTCAATTTATTTGGGTAATGCATTGTTATGGTGCTATGATACATTTGGAATGTTTGCTATTGCAATTATGTGTATTATTTATCCATGGATGGTTGCAACGGGTATGCATGCTACTCTAGCAATTGCAGGAATTCAGATTTTATCACAATCAGGATATGACCCATTTTCAAGAACTTTAACTTTAACAGCGAACATGGCGCAAGTTGCTGCTGCTTTTGCTTGTGCGGTTAAAACAAAAAATAGAGATTTTAGGAATACCTGCTTATCTGCCGGATTTACTGCTTTCTTTGCAGGAATTACAGAGCCATGTATCTATGGTGTGTCAATTCGTTTGAAAAAGCCTATGTATGCAGTTATGATTGGAAGTTTTACTGGAGGATTATATGCTGGTTTTTGTGGATTAAAAGCATTTGCTTTCATGACTCCTAGCATTATTAATTTACCAATGTGGGTAGGGGGGAACAACCCTAATAATCTTATGAATGCTATTATTACTATGATTATTTCAGCTGTTGTAACGTTTATTGCAACTTTAGTTATTGGTTTTGATGATCCGAAAGAAAGTGAAGTAAAACACGATGATAATAAATTAAATCAAGTGAATTGTCCTGTTAAAGGGAAGATTGTTCCATTAAACGAAGTTAACGATGAAATGTTTTCAAAAGAAGTTTTAGGGAAGGGGGTTGCTATTATTCCTGTAGAAGGAAAAATCTATGCTCCTGCTAATGGGATTATAAGTGCAACTTTTGAAACAAAACATGCAATTGGCTTAACAACTGAAAATGGCTCTGAAATTCTAATTCATGTTGGAATTGATACCGTTAAATTAGAAGGAAAACCATTTATTCAATATGTTGAAAAAGGTGAGTATGTAAAAGCGGGGTCATTGTTATTAGAATTTGACTTAAAAATGATTAAAGAAGCGGGCTTAGACTATACAACTATGGTTGTTGTAACAAACTCTAATGATTATTTAGAAGTTATTCCAACAAAATTGAAAAAAGTAACAAAAACTGATCCAGTTTTAACTATTATTTAAGGATGTGATAATATGGTGTATGCAGATTTACATGTTCACACTGCTTATAGTGATGGTATTCATTCTATTGAAGAAACGATCAAATTAGCTAAGGAAAAAGGAATTAAAGTGATTGCAATTACTGATCATGATACTGTTTTTCATTTCAAAGAAGTGCAAAAGGTATGCCGGCAAAATGGTTTAGAAACAATTCGTGGGGTTGAAATGAGCTGTTATGACTACGATGTACACAAAAAGGTGCATGTTGTTGGTTTGGGGTTAAATAACCATCCGTATCATGTTGAAAAACTATGTCAAAAGACTTTACAATGTAGGGATGAGTATCATCATGAACTTATTAAAATATTAAATCAAAAGGGCTTAAATATTACTTACGAAGACGCTAAAGAATACGCTCCGTATAATATTGTCTTCAAAATGCATTTATTCTTGGCGATTGTTCATAAGTATCCTGAGTATAATGATATTAATAAGTATCGAGAATTGTTTATGAGCGAGACTTCGCTAGATGTAGACTCTAAAATGGGATATATCGATATTAAAGAGGGGATAAAGGCAATTCGTGAGGATGGAGGAATTGCTATTATTGCCCATCCTTGTGAATATAAAAATTATGATGAAATTGAAAAATATGTCAGCTATGGCTTACAGGGAATTGAAATATCACATCCTAGTATGGAATCTGAAGATTATTCTTTAACACAGGAACTTGCAAATAGATTTCATCTTATAAGAAGTGGTGGCAGTGATTTCCATAATATCCATTTAACTGCAATTGGTGATTTTGGATTAACTAAAGAGCAATTTGATGAATTGAAAGAGGAAATGGGTAGATAAGATGCGAATAGTTAATATTAAAAATTTTAGAGATATTAAGGGATATAGCTCTCAAGATGGTTTTGTAATAAAACCCTACATGATTTTTAGGGGTGGTGCTTTAGATAAATTAACTATAAAAGAACAAAATCATTTTGTTGATCATTTAAAAATAAAATATATTCTTGATTTTAGAGATGAAGCTGAAGCAAGCTTAGCACCGGATAAGCAGCATGAAAATATTTTATATGAACGTATCAGTGCTCTTAAAATGCAATCGCATGATCAATATGGTTTTGATTTTGGTACTATGCTGCAAGGAGAGATGACTAAAGAAAAATACAACTATCTAATGTCTTATATCAAAGCAGGATATAAAGAGATGGCTTTTAATAATCCTGCGTATCATCGCTTGTTCGAATTGTTATTAAGAAATGATGGCTATGTTTATTTTCACTGTACTGCTGGAAAAGATAGGACTGGAGTTGCCGGCTTTTTGATTATGATTGCTCTAGGAATGAGTGAAGAAGATGCAATCCAAGAATACTTGTTATCCAATATTTATTTAAAAGAAAGTAATGATGAATTATGTCAGCAGCTACAAATTCCTGAGAAATTAAGGGAGGAATGTAGACCCTTATTATATGTTCAAAGAGAATTGATTGAAATAATGATTCAATCAATTCGGGTTAAATATAGAAGTTATGATGAATTTTTATTACAAGAATATAATTTTGATAACGAAAAAAGAAGAAGATTGAAAGAAATATATTGTGAATAGGTGGTGGGAATTTTGCCATTTGATATTAAATTCTATATAGTAAATCATGGAATATGGGTTATAAGAATTATGATTGCTGCATTTTGCGGCTGTTTGATTGGCTATGAACGAAGTAGTCGAAATAAGGGGGCGGGGGTGCGTACACATGCTATCCTTGCTTTGGGGTCTGCTTTAATAATGTTAGTATCAAAATATGGTTTTATAGACATAAATGAAATAGATGGTTCTCGTATAGCTGCCCAAATCGTAAGCGGTGTTGGTTTTTTGGGCGCAGGCGTTATTTTTGTAAAGAATGGTAATGTTTCAGGTTTAACAACTGCTGCTGGAATGTGGGCAACATCTGGAGTAGGAATGTGTATTGGTGCAGGATTATATGATATCGGAATTATAACAACAATTATTTTGATAGGATTACAGATATTGTTTCATAGGGGGTTCTTTTTAAAGGTCACACAAAATAATCAAAACATACAAATGGAAATCTATTATGAAGATTATGCATTGAAAGATATTCGTGAAGTTTTTGATAAATATGGTATTGATATACATTCTATGAAAGTTGAGAATCTAAAAAATAAATCTATGTTTTTAGAAATGGAGACTTATGTGAATAAAGGGTTTCAAAAAGAATCACTAGTAGAAGAAATGATGAATAAAACATATTTTAAAATGTTGAACTATTATTAGAAGAGAGAAAATCTCTTCTTTTTTATATATTTTAATTGAGATAAAAATAATTAATGAAAACTATTTTTTGATTTCTGAATATATGCATGAATCGGCTTAAACTGGTGAAAATTATATTTAATGATTTAAAGATTGAAATGTTCTTTATTTTGAATCATCAAGATTTTTTAATACCTATCTAGATAGTACTGGCAAAAAATAGTTTCCATTTAAGGAAACTATTTTGATTAAAAAAATTGTATTATCTATAATTTAAGTAAAGAGAGGGGAGGATATAAGGCGATTTATAATAGAACTGATCAGGTAATTTTAAATCAAATAGTGCACTCCATTTTATACAATATTTGTATGACTCTTTTTAAATGAATGACTTGGTGAAAAGGAGGAAGTAAGTATGCAAGCTTTAAATAGTTTTTTTGAAAGATATTTTATGCCCTTTGCAACAAAGCTTAATAGTATTAAAGGGCTTATTGCTATTCGGGATGCTTTTGTTCAAATATTCCCTCTTACATTTGTAGGATCAATTGTTGTTTGTATTAATGTTGTTTTATTAAGTTCATCAGGATTTATTGGTCAATTTCTTGTTAAAATAATTCCTGATTTAGATGATTTTCAAGCAGTTTTATCTCCTGTAAGTAACGGAACAATTAATCTCATGGCTGTTTTTATTGTTTTCTTAATTGCAAGAAATATGGCAAAACAGTATGAAGTAGATGGATTAAAAGCTGGATTAACTGCTTTAGCTTCATTCTTTGTATTATATCCACCTAAGGTTGATGGAATGTTAACGGAATCTTATCTAGGGGCAAATGGAATTTTTGTTGCTATAATTATAGGGTTACTAGTTGGATATGGTTTTAGTAAGTTAACAAAGATCGATAAACTTCAAATTAAGATGCCGGATCAGGTTCCACCTGAAGTATCAAAATCATTTATGATTGCTATTCCTACCGCAATCATCATTATTTTAACCTCTGTTATTGCTTATTGTATTTCGCTGATAGAGCCTCAAGGATTAAATGCTTTAGTTTATGCGATTTTACAAGCCCCTATTCAGTCTTTAGGAGCTACACCGTTTACACCTATGATTCTTATTTTTATGGCAATGATCTTATGGTCAGTAGGAATTCATGGAACCTTTACTGTTTCTCCGATTTATATTACTTTATATGCTTCTATGAATATTGCTAATATTTCTTATGCAGCACAGGCAGGAACAACTGCGGGCTCTCCGTATCCATATACATGGTTTGCCTTGTTTGAAAACTATGGATGTATTGGTGGGACGGGTAATACATTAGCGTTGATTGTTGCTATTTTGATTCTTTCGCGAAAGAAGGGATGGAAAAGAGCTGATTATACAAAAACTGCAAAGATTGGTCTTATTCCAGGATTATTTTGTATCAATGAACCTATTATCTTTGGTTTGCCAATCGTATTAAATCCAATCCTTGTAATTCCGTTTATCTTAAGTCCAATTGTTTCAATGGGTCTAGGCGCATTGATGATTTCTACAGGACTTGTTTTGCCTGGAACATTAGATGTTGGATGGACAACACCACAGCCTATTAAAGCGTTTTTATCAGCTTCAGGTTCGTGGGAGACTGCTATTTCAGTTTGTTTTGTATTTATAATTTGTGTTTTGATTTATTTACCATTTGTTGCCTTGGCGAATAAACAACAGACTAATCAATAGAAAGGAGTTATGTTATGAGACGATTTCCTAATGATTTTTTATGGGGTGGTGCAACAGCTGCTAATCAATTAGAGGGAGCGTATAATGAAGGTGGTAAGGGATTGAGTACAGCCGATATGGTAAAGTTTGTTCCTAGAGAAATAAGCTGTGGCAAAAATACAGAAACTGTTACTTATGAAGAAGCAATAGAAATAATGAATGGAAAGCACGATAATGAATATTATCCCAAAAGATGGGGGATTGATTTTTATCATCATTATAAAGAAGATATTGCTTTAATGGCAGAAATGGGATTTAGATGCTTCCGTATGTCAATCAATTGGACAAGAATATTTCCAAACGGGGAAGAACAAGAGCCAAATGAAGAGGGATTAAGGTTTTATGATAATGTGTTTGATGAATGTTTAAAATATGGGATTGAGCCGCTAGTTACATTGTCGCATTATGAAACCCCTCTCCAGCTTGCTTTAAAGTATAATGGATGGGAAAATAGGAAAATGATTGAATTCTTTGTTCATTATGCGGTAACAGTTTTCAAACGCTATCGAAATAAAGTAAAATATTGGATACCTTTTAATGAAATCAATATGTCTTTGCATTTACCTTATACAGGCGGTGCTATTTTCATTGAAAAATCACAAAATGAATTAGAAACTATTTTTCAAGCTTTGCATCATCAATTTATTGCTAGTGCGTTAGTAACAAAAAAAGCACGGGAAATTAATCCTAATTTTCAAATAGGATCAATGTTAGGTATGTCTTTATATTATCCAAAGACAAATAATCCAGAGGATATTTTGGCTGCTCAATGGGCAAATCGTGTAAATTATTTTTTCTTAGATTTATTATCAAAAGGTGAATATCCTGAATATGCACTTTCTTATATGAAGAAAAAAAATATTGAATTGAAGATGATGGAAGAAGACTTATCGCTGCTTAGAGAGAACACAGTCGATTTTAATTCTTTTAGCTATTATTATTCTTTATGTACGTCTGCACATCCTGAAAATGAAGAAGGGCTGATTGCTTTTGTTCCTGAAAATGAAGTTATTGATGAATTTCATCCAAGAAAAGTTCGTAATGAAAATTTAGAAGTTACAGATTGGGGCTTCCAAATTGATCCAATTGGACTAAGGGTGGCTATTAATGAGGTATGGGATCGCTATCATAAAGCTATTATTGTTTCAGAAAATGGCTTAGGCACATATGATACTCTGACAATAGATAAGAAAATCCATGATGATTATCGTATTAAATATCTAAAAGAACATATTCAGCAAATGAAGATTTGTATAGATGAAGGAGTTAAAGTTATTGGGTATACGTCATGGGGATGTATTGATATTGTCAGTGCAGGGACTTCTGAGCGCAGTAAACGATATGGATATATTTATGTTGATAGTGACGATTACGGTCATGGGAGCATGAAAAGATATAAAAAAGATTCTTTCTATTGGTATCAAAAAGTTATCAAAACTAATGGAGAAGATCTTGGTTAGTAGTTTAAACTGAAAACTCTTACTATGTATGAGTAAGAGTTTTTCGTGTATAATAAAAAAAAGGGGATGGCTATTATGATGGTTGATAAATTAAATGATGTTCTTAATCATGTTGAAACATATACTACGATGTATGTGTTTTGTTCTTATACCAAATCCCATATTCATGATATCGCGGATATGACTATCGAAGAGGTCGCAAAAGCTTGCCATACCTCTAAAGGACAGATTTCAAAATGTGCTAAAAATCTTGGCTTTACTTCTTATTTAGAGTTTAAAGACGCTTGTATTGATTATATACATTCTTTTCAAGATAAACCGTCATTCTTTTCAAAAGAATGTGATCTTCCTCAAAATACAAAAATGTTTGCTCAGTCTATGTCAAAAACAATTACATATGTAGGGGAGAAGATTAATTATTCACATCTTAATCGTCTGATTAACGATATTTTAAGAAGTAAAAAGGTTTATCTATATGCTCAAGGAGATAATCGTTCTCTCTGTAATGTTATTCAAGTAGAATTAAGTACTCTATATATTCCGGTTGTAATTTGTGATGCAGATTTCATAAAATCATATCAGTTTAAAGAAGAGCATCTTTTGATTATTTTAAGTACTAATGGGACTATTTTTCAGCTGAACAAAAGAATCATTTCACGTTTAGTTCATGCAGAAGTTAATACTTGGCTAATTACTTGCAACTGTGATATTGAGTTTTCTAAAAATAAGCTTATAGTTCCTTCGTGTAAAGCAAAATATAATAAATATGCAATTAGGCATGTGATAGATATTGTGATTGCAGCAATGCGCTTTGTTCAGCAGTTATAAATTGATAAAAGCTGAGTTTTATCTTAACTATAAAACTTATGTAACTATTAAAGACAGCTGATCATGTCACAGTGAAATAAAAAACAGTGAAAGTTTTATTGTGGTAAAATATTGCGTTTTTAAATTAAGCAAGCTGCGATTATTAATTAAAACGCAAAGACTTTTTTGTAAACTCTCACTATTAATATCTTTTATTTATTTTTCCATTTTTTTGAAAAATCCGAATTTTCAGATTCATTATGTCCTCTATGTCCAAAGACTTGATGTTGAGCTAATGCTTTTTCTAGTTTTTTAAATTCTTCGTTGCTCAAAGTTATAGAAGA
>Ga0129317_1002066_pt1 | contig 12450 bp, 9 predicted proteins | sample Cm1ome_FD_94430 | JGI IMG/M metagenome (GOLD analysis project Ga0129317, IMG submission 94430) | Eastern black-and-white colobus group fecal microbial communities from Wisconsin, USA - Cm1105 metagenome | ecosystem: Host-associated > Mammals > Digestive system > Large intestine > Fecal | place...
CATCTACTGCTGTCAGAAGGAGAGACTACATTATCATAATGGTATGAAAGAGTAAATATCAACTGTGCGGGAGTGAATTCCACCGCATAAGCGGGCGGTGGAATTTAAATAAAAAATTTTCATTAATAAAAAGGTAAACTTTCGTAAGTTGACTTACCCCGAAATGTTCTATACAATTAGACAATGGCTGACACCGTCAAAAATTTCAGAAATGGTAAAGAAGCAGAGAGGGAGAAAAGGTCAGATGGCAGATATTAAGAAGACCGCGGATGGCGTGGACAATGACAGCCCATACAGGGCTTTGGAGGCTGACGCGGCACAAATGAAAATAGAAGAAGCCCAGGGAGAGCTGGAGCCGGGGGAGGCTATGACGGAGTGTGAGATGGAAGTCGAAGCCGATATGCTGCTCCAGGCAGCTCTGGAAGAGAAACTGAAGGCTGAGGCAAGGCTGGAGGCAGCCCTGGAAGAGAAACGGGCGGCTGAGGCAAAGCTCCAGGCGGCTCTGGATGAGAAGCGGGAGGCTGAAGCAAGATTGGAAGGCGCCGCTGTTATCAGGCCGGAGGCTGCTGCTTCGGAGCCGGAGCATGGCGCGCCGGAGCTTGCCGCTTCGGAACCGGAGTTTGCCGGCACATACAGGGAATCCGCTGAATTGGAACAGGAAGCCGCAGGTTCGGATGAAGCTGACGAGCCGGAGCGCAAGATGGCCGGTCAGGAACGGGAGCTTCACGAACCTGAGCCGGAGATTGATAAGCTGGAGCCGGTTTGGGAAAACAGTGCTGCAAACGGCAGTGACAGCGGCGAGACATACCGGGAGGAGCGCGCCGGAAGAGGCCGGAGCCGCGCCAGAAGAAGCAGAAAGAAAAATGCGGGGCAGGGAATAGAGATGCCGGAGGGAGTCCATGATTCCCAAAACAATCATGAAAAGACGGCGTTCCCCGCAGGACAGACGGAAGCTGCGGCAGCTCTGCAGGAAGGCAGGGACAATAAGAACCGAAAAGGCAAAAAGGCGGCTATTATTGCAGCCTGCGTTCTGGCAGCCGTTATTGTGGCCGGTGGAGGAGCTTACGCAGCCATGGCACAGAAATACAAGAAGGTATTTTTCCCGAATACAATCATCAACGGTATGAACGCTTCGGGGCGTACGGTGGCTGAAGTCAAAGAGATGATTGCAGGCGGTATCGAGAATTACGTCCTGACAATCGAAGAGCGGGAGGGAGGACAGGAGCAGCTCACAGGTGAGGATATTAAGCTTAAGGCCAAATTCGACGGCACGCTGGAGCAGATTGTTACAACCCAGAATCCGTATGCATGGCTGAGCTACCAGCTTAATCCGGCCGAATATACAATCGGCACAATGATTGAATACGATGAGGAAGCTTTTACAGATGCAGTGAAGGGGCTTAAATGCATGGATACGGCTCTGATGAAGGAGCCGGTAAATGCCGGTATTTCCGATTATGTTCCGGGCCAGGGCTACCATATTGTACCTGAAACTGCGGGAACATATGTAAGTGAAGACGTCTTAAGAAGCAGCATTACAGATGCCGTCATGAATTTGAAAGATACACTGTCGCTGGAAGAAGCAGGAGCGTATAAGCAGCCGGAGATTACACAGGATGATGCAGCCCTGAAGGAGCGTCTCGACACCATGAACCGGTATGTCTCCACAACGGTTACATATAAATTCGGAGATAAGTCGGAGGTTTTAAATGGCGACAGGACACATGAGTGGCTGGTAACGGATGAATCCGGCGGCGTATCAATCGATACGGCGCGGGCGGCCGGATATGTGGAGGAGCTTGCCGCTGCCTACAATACTTCCAACAAGGCAAAGAATTTTAAAACCTCCTATGGGCAGACAATCCAGGTAAAGGGAGGCACTTACGGCTGGAAGATAAATCAGAAGGAGGAGACGGCTGAGCTGATCGCCATACTCAAGTCCGGCCAGAGCCAGGAGAGGGAACCGGTATATTCCCAGAAGGCGGCAAGCCATGGGGAGAACGATTACGGAGATACCTACGTGGAGATCAATTTGACGGCCCAGCATCTGTTCTTCTATAAAAACGGAAGCCTGGTGGTGGAATCAGATTTTGTGTCAGGCAACCTCTCAAAGGGCTGGGGAACTCCTGCCGGAACATATCCGCTTACCTATAAGCAGAGAAATGCCGTATTGAAAGGAGAAGGTTACAGAACTCCGGTTGACTACTGGATGCCGTTTAACGGCGGAATTGGTATGCACGATGCAACGTGGAGAAGTTCCTTTGGCGGAACGATTTATAAAACGGGCGGTTCTCACGGCTGCATCAATCTGCCCCACAGTGTGGCAAAGAAAATTTATGAAAATATTCAGGCCGGAATGCCTGTAATCTGTTACAACCTGGCTGGAACGGAGAAGGGAACCTCTGCAACACCACCGCCGGCTCAGGTCCCGGCCGAGGTGCCGACACAGGCTCCGGCCGAGGTGCCGACGCAGGCCCCGGCCGAGGTGCCGACGCAGGCTCCGGCCGAGATTCCGACGCAGGCCCCGGCCGTGCCTGAGACACAGGCTCCGGCTCCGCCTGAGACGACAGCCCCGGCAGGCCCCGGTTCTGATACGGGGCATGGTGGAGGCGCCTTTGGCCCAGGCTCCGAAATCAGATAGAATACGGATTTAACGGCTGCGGTTTCCGCTGAAAGAGAGGGCTGTGAACCGCAGTCACTTCACACAATATAATTACTATAAGATAAAGAAGGTCAGAAGATATGGAAAATAAAAAATACAGAGTGGCTGCGGCGCTGATAACTGCCGCAGTGCTGACAGCCGTTTCAGGCTGCAGCAGTCTGGGAACTTCAGGAGGGGCGCAGACGGAGGCCGAAAGCACTGCAGCAGGAAACAGCCTTCCTGAAGCAGAAAAGCATCAGGAAGCGGACGAAGTGCCGGAAGAGAAGAGGAAACTTCTGGAAACCATGACGGCAGCGATTGAAAGCCAGTTTCCTCAGGAGACTTTTACCGATATACCGATAGATGAGACAGAGGAGGCCGTTTCCAAATTCAAGGAAAGCTACGCATTATCCGGCAGAAGATCATCATCGGGCAAAGAATATATAGCCGGCGTGAGCCTCAGGGATGAAAACCCGCTGGAGGGAATGAGCTGCCGGAGTGACGGGAAACCTTCGGAGTATGTCACCAGCCAGTTTGCAGACGGCCGTTTTATTCTGATGGAGAAAGCAGGCGGGGAAGGCGGCGGTTTTTCTGAGCTGTATGACATACTACAGACGGGAGAGAGCGGACTTTCATATATGCTGGATGTGGCACAGCGCCAAAATACCCTCGTTATGCCGGAAGAAACACCGTTTGTACGTGTATATATGGTAAAAGGGACGGTTCCCGCCGCGGAATATATTCCATTGACACAGGAGGAATATACCGTCATAAAGGAAGGAAAACCTGCAGAAATGCAGGACGGTACTGCGGGAACGCTGCTGCTGTGCGAACGGAAAGAGGATGTGCAGAAGCTGTGGACTGATTCGGCCCCGGCCGTTACGGAAGAGACACTCCGTCTGGCGCAGGAACGCTGCGGATACAGCGCAGACGCGCTGAGTCAGGAGCCTGTAGTCAAGGCATCTATGACGCTTCGTGCGCATGGGGAGACGCGGGAAGAAACGCTGGGCAACCGGGAGGATATTGACCGTCTGCAGGAAATTCTCCAGAAAATCACACCGCAAAATGATTTCCTCTCCAGCCCGGCGGGGAGCTATGACGGGACTATTACGCTTACCGGACAGGATAATACTGTGCAGACACTGCATATCGGACTGCAGGGAGGAGCCTGTGTTCTGGGGACATCATGGTTCGGCATGCTGCCGGAAGATGATGCCGCAGAAGTCTTAAAGCTGTTCAGCACGATAGACGGCTGGAACCGGTACGGCGGTGAAATTTCGATCCGGATTGATGATGCTGCCCATACTGAGGAAGATCAGTCGATTGCCTTTACTTTGGAAAATGGGACGGGAGGTCCTATCGATTATATTCTTTCCCCGATTTTCTATAAAAAAGAGGGCGATTCCTGGGTTATGCTGGAGAGTATTGCCGGATTCTGCGGTGTCAGCGACCGAATGGAGGAAGAAGAAAAGGAATTGTCGGTTCCGTGGAAGGGAGCATTTGAGACAAGGGGAGAAGGACTTTATAAGCTGGAAATTCAGGTAGCCCCGGAGGAAGGACTCCGCTTTGCAGTCTCTGATACATTTGTCGTAAAAAAATAGTTTACATTAAAAAAAGATTGTGCTATACTGAGTCGGTATGAAATACGCCGATGCCCGGTTTTTTGAGGACTCCTGACATAAGCCTGGCACCTGGTGAGAATATTAATTTAAAGGAGGAAATCGCAATGATTTCAAAGGAAAAGAAAGCTGCCATTATCGCAGAATACGGAAGAAAACCTGGAGACACAGGTTCACCGGAAGTTCAGATCGCTATTTTAACAGCAAGAATTACTGAGCTGACAGAGCATTTAAAAGAAAACAAGAAGGATCACCACTCCAGACGCGGACTTTTAAAGATGGTTGGTCAGAGACGTGGACTTCTTGACTACTTAAAGAAGACAGATCTGGAAGGATACCGTACTTTAATTGAAAAGTTAGGCATCAGAAAGTAATAACAAGATTTAGGGTGGAGCAATCCACCCTAGTTGTTTATGGTGGCGGAACGTATGAGGACATACGTTTCTCTGCTTATGTAGAAGATCTAATCCGAGACCGCTGATGTGCATATAAGGGGAATGCCTTGTGTTCAGATCAGTAGTTTCGGTATCTTCTGCAGCACAATGGAAATGATTTATTTTTGAAAGGAGATACGAAATGTATAAGAGTTTTTCAATGGAATTAGGAGGCAGGACACTGACTGTCGATATCGGCAGAGTGGCTGCACAGGCAAATGGTGCGGCGTTTATGCATTATGGAGACACCACGGTTTTATCTACTGCGACAGCATCCGACAAGCCGAGAGACGGAATTGATTTCTTCCCGCTGAGCGTTGAGTTTGAGGAGAAATTATATGCCGTAGGCAAAATCCCGGGAGGTTTTAACAAACGTGAAGGCAAGGCATCCGAGAATGCAGTTCTGACATGCCGTGTAATTGACCGCCCGATGCGCCCTCTTTTCCCTAAGGATTATAGAAATGACGTGACGCTGAACAACCTGGTTCTCTCCGTAGATCCGGACTGCAGCCCTGAATATACGGCCATGCTCGGCGCAGCGATTGCGACCTGCATCTCAGACATCCCCTTTGACGGTCCCTGTGCGACAACACAGATCGGACTGATTGACGGAGAGTTTATTGTAAACCCTACCAACCTGCAGAAGAAGCTTTCTGATTTGGCTCTCACCGTGGCTTCCACAAGAGAGAAGGTAATCATGATAGAAGCAGGAGCCAATGAGGTTCCGGAAGATATCGTGCTTCAGGCGATCTTTAAGGCCCATGACATTAACCAGGAAATTATTAAATTTATCGATACAATTGTAGCTGAGTGCGGCAAGCCAAAGCACACATACGAGAGCTGTGCCGTTCCGGAAGAGCTTTTTGCAGCAATCAAAGAGATTGTTCCTCCGGCAGAGATGGAAGAGGCCGTATTCACGGACGAGAAGCAGAAACGTGAAGAGAATATCAAGGCTATCACAGCCCGTCTTGAAGAGGCGTTTGCAGACAATGAGGAATGGCTTGCAGTACTGGGTGAAGCAGTATACCAGTATCAGAAGAAGACAGTCCGCAAGATGATTCTGAAGGATCATAAGCGTCCCGACGGCCGCGGCGTTACAGAGATCCGCCGTCTGGCAGCAGAGATCGATATGCTTCCGAGAGTTCACGGTTCCGGTATGTTCACACGAGGACAGACCCAGATTTTAAATATCTGTACACTGGCTCCTCTCTCCGAAGCACAGAAGCTCGACGGACTTGATGAAAATGAAAAATCCAAGAGATATATGCACCACTATAACTTCCCGTCCTACTCCGTAGGTGAGACAAGACCGTCCAGAGGACCGGGACGCCGTGAAATCGGCCATGGCGCCCTGGCAGAGAGAGCATTAATTCCGGTACTTCCAAGTGAAGAGGAATTCCCATATGCAATCCGTACCGTGTCTGAGACCATGGAATCCAACGGTTCCACATCACAGGCCAGTATCTGTGCCTCCACTCTGTCCCTGATGGCGGCAGGTGTTCCGATTAAGGCACCGGTAGCAGGTATTTCCTGCGGCCTTGTAACTGGTGATACGGATGACGACTATATTGTTTTAACCGATATCCAGGGCCTTGAAGACTTCTTCGGCGACATGGATTTCAAGGTGGGCGGAACCCATAAGGGTATCACCGCAATTCAGATGGACATCAAGATCCACGGCCTTACAAGACCGATTATCGAGGAGGCAATTGCCAAGACGAGAGAAGCAAGAATTCACATCCTTGACGATGTAATGAAACCAGTTATTGCAGAGCCGAGAAAAGAACTTAGCAAATATGCGCCGAAGATCGAGCAGATTACGATTGATCCGCAGAAGATTGGCGATGTTGTCGGCAAGCAGGGCAAGGTGATCAATAAGATTATTGAGCAGACCGGTGTGAAGATTGACATTGATGATACGGGAACAGTTGCCGTATGCGGTACCGATAAAGAGATGATTGACAAAGCGCTTCATATTATTAAGAGCATTGTCACAGACATCGAGCCGGGCCAGGTTATGACAGGAACCGTCGTACGAATTATGAATTTCGGTGCTTTCGTAGAGCTGGCTCCGAATAAAGACGGTATGGTTCACATTTCCAAGCTGTCCGATAAGAGAGTCGGAAAAGTGGAAGACGTTGTAAACATTGGAGACGAGGTCACTGTAAAGGTGATTGAGGTTGACAAGATGGGAAGAATCAACCTGAGCATGAAGCCAGGTGATCTGAACCCAAAGGCTGAGAAAAAAGAAGATAGAGCGGAATAATCCGCTGAAATAGGGGCTGCTGCAGAACGGATATACGGAAGGTTTTGCAGCAGCCCCTGCTTTCGCAGCACGCTTGTCATCGTTCCTTGCAAAAACAGAACAGACTGCTGCTGTTAGCAGACCGCGTTGTTCAGCGGGCTGTCGATAGTAACAACAGACTTGATATGGGAGAATAATTTATGCTGGAAGTAAAGGGAATTTCGAAACATTATAAAAATAAGCAGATACTGAATGGCATTACTTTTGCCGCGGGGCCGGGACAGTGTGTCGGGATCGCGGGCGGCAACGGCTGCGGTAAAACGACGCTTCTTTCTATTCTGGCCGGTGTAAACAGGCCGGACAGGGGAAGCATCTGCTTTGATGGAGTGGAGGCAGTGGGAAACAGAAAGGTATTTGAGAGAAATGCCGCCTATGTGCCTCAGGAAAATCCTCTGATACCGGAGCTGACGGCCCGTGATAATTACAAGCTGTGGTTTAAGGGAGATAAAGCGGAGCTGGAACGGGATCTGGAAGAAGGTGTTGGAAAATTCCTGGGGCTTACGGAATTTCTCGGGACACCGGCAGGAAAATTGTCGGGCGGGCAGAAAAAAAGACTCAGCATCGCATCGGCCCTTTCGAACCAGGCTTCCCTTCTGATTATGGATGAACCGGGAGCCGCTCTTGATCTGGAAGCCAAAGAAGAGATTCTTACGTATATCAGAAATTATCTGAAGAATGGGGGAACGGTGATTCTTACTTCCCACGAGACGCAGGAACTGTCCATCTGCACGCAGCTTTTTGTTATGAAAAAGGGTCTGCTCATGCCGGTGACGGAGAAACTGTCGGCTGCGGAGCTGGTTTTACTTTTTTAAATCTTAAGATTATAGACAAAATCTTACAATATCTGTATTAATGATGGTTCTTTCACAAAGATATGTTATACTAAATGCGTTAATTATTTGCATAAATTTGATAATGGAGGAAAAAGGATATGAAATGCCCGCATTGCAATCAAGAAATCAATGATGAAAGCCAAATTTGTACATATTGTGGAAAATCATTGAACGAAGTACCGGACGGCCAGTCCCAGACGGAGAATCAGGAGCATTCTTCCGATACAGAGGCAGACAGCCAGGCAACAGCAGAGCCGGCGGCTGAAGAGAATATAGTGGCGCCGGAAGCAGGAGCTGAGGTTACGGAAGCAGTAGCTGCAAAAGAAACTACGGAGCCGGCAGGCGAACCGGCAGAACCGGCAGGCGAAGCGCCGAAAGGAAAGAAGAAATGGGTAATACCCGCAGCGATTGCAGCAGTCGTTGCCATCGCGGCCGGAGCATTTGCCATGACAAGCGCAAAGGATCCGAAGGATGCCGTAATTGGAGCATTTAAGAGCATTGTAGCTGAGGGACAGACAAACCCGGCGGAAGAAATTTTCGGAGTCAGCGCCATGACGGATAAGCTGAATAAAGAGTCCAGCGAGATGAATATGGAACTGACGGTGGAAGGTTCCTCCGACGAAACACTCAGCCAGCTTGTATCAGGCAAGATAGGCATGTCCGCCTTAAATGACATTGACAACAAAAAGATGAGCTTTGTGATGGGTGTCGGCTATGCAGATATGAACCTTGCCAACTTTGAATTCTATCTGGATGAAAAAGAACTGGTCATGGCGATTCCGGAACTGTCATCAAAGGCGTTCTCAATGAATTATGCCGATGATCTGGAAGGTCAGGTTAAGAATTCACCGTATCTGGGACAGATTCTCCAGGACAGCGGAATGGATCTCACAGGCCTGAACAGCTACCTTGAAAAGTGCAACGAACTGGCGGCAGGCGGAGAGCAGTTTTTCGACCTGGAAGAACTGTGGAAACGTTATAAAGAAGGCAGCAAGGCTATTGACGATCTGAAAGCGGCCATGACCGTGGAGAAAGCGGAAAAGAAGAGCTTTACTATTGACGGCAAAGAAGTAAGCTGCGACGGATACCATACGACTATCACAAAAGATGCCCTGATTCAGTTTGCGACAACAACCAAAGAATTCTTCCTGAGTGACGAGACGCTGAAAAAAGATTTTATCGAATATATGGATTTGATGAACGAACTTCAGGGAACCATGGTAATGATGGCAAATCCATATGCCCAGACCGGAGAAGAGATGCAGCAGGAGCTGTGGAAAGAAGCTGAAACGCAGCTTGATGCGGTAATTGAAGAATTAAAAGATTCCATGGGTGATCTGACGATGGACGTATACGTAAGGAAGGACGGCAAAATGGCCGGCTTCGATTACGAGACAACTGCTGTGATCGCAGAAGAAAATATCAAGCTCTACGGTAATGTCGCATTTGCCGGAGGCTACAGCATGATGTCCAACGTGAAAGCAGTTTTAAATGTTGAGTCTGCTGACGGCGAAGTAGTGACGGCTTCTGTCGATAAGACTGGTACCTACGAGAAAGACAAAACATGGGCCGGGACTTTGAGAGGAACAATCGGAAACGGAACGGATTCTTACAGCTTCGTTTATACCGGTGATTATAACGCAGAGAGCAAGGATTACAATCTTTCCCTCGATCTCTTAAGCGGGGAAGAGAGCCAGTTTACCATCAGCTCAAGCGGTATGTTTACCGATCTTGTAAAAGGAGAATCCTTTAACCTTGAGATGACCTCCCTTAAGATGGAAACACCTCTGATTACCGGAGAGAACGAGTACCTTGAACTGTCCGGCAAATATCTTGCCGGTCCGCTGAATCAGACAGTGGAAGCGCCGGAAGGTGACAGATTGGATCTTCTTGCCGCTACGGAAGAAGATTATAATAATGTATATACTGAAATTATGGGTAATGCATTCAGTCTGATGATGAAATTCTATTAATGAGATAAAGGGATCTGTATGCGTACATTCTTGACATATTTTAAACTTGAACTAAAAAGGACGTTAAAAAGTATCCCATATTTTCTTGCAGGAGCAATTGTGCTGGTGTTACTGGCTGGCACAATTGCTTTTTCTGCAAGTAAGATGCTTTATGGAGACAAAGCGCTTGGGAAAATTATTGTAGGTGTGGTAGTGCCTGAGAATGACAGGCTGTCGGAGATGGCTATGAATATGGTGGCTTCTCTGGACAGCGTGGGGAGTCTGTGCGAATTTACCTATACGGATAAGGAGGAGGGGACGAAACTGCTGGAGCGCGGAGAGATATTTGCTCTGATGGAGCTTCCGCCGGGTCTTCTGGAGGGAATCATCGACGGCAGCAATATCCCCGTCACAATCACATTTCCTGAAAATTCAGGACTGGAAGCCGCAGTGTTTAAGGAACTGACACAAGCCGGAACCTCGATTCTCGGGACAGCCCAGGCAGCCATCTACAGCACCGACGATTATCTGATAGGACATCAGATGCAAAGCTCAATCAGGCAGGCAGAGAAAGATTTGAATACGGTATTCATGCGTTATGCCCTGTCACGAGAAGCTTATTTCAGAACAGAGAAGGTCAGTGCGTCAGGCGACGTGACGACAGCCGTATTCTATGGGATATCGGCTGTCGTCATGATTCTGCTGCTTCTTGGAATCCCTGCGGCCCCTATCGTGCGCCCCTATAAAATTGTGGTGGAGCAAAAGCTTGCCCTCTGCGGAATCGGAAGAGTAAAAAGAACAGCCGTGAGGACGGCTGCGCTCACCACGCTGCTGCTTCTGGCTTCCGCTGTTCCGCTTGCCTGTTTTATCAGTAAAGGTTATTTTGACAGTGCGTTTACTGCGGTGGCAGGCTGGCTGCTTGTATGCATGGCGGCGGCAGGCTGGATTTTGTTTATCTACGAGCTTTGCGGCAATACGACGGCGGCAATCCTGCTTTTATTTGTTTCCACGATAGTGATGCTTTTTATATCGGGCGGAATCATACCGGCTGTATTTCTGCCGGAGGCAGTTACCGGGCTTGGAAAATGGATGCCGGCAGCTTTTCTGATGGATGCGGTAAAATGGATGATAAAAGGCGGAACTGCACTGCCTGTGTTGAAACTTGTCTTAATGGAAGGAATTGTGTTTGCTTTATCGGCAGTTTTGAGAAGGAAGGAATATGATTATGGATAAAATTGTTTTATGGTTCTTCCTCTCCTGCAAAAGGCAGCTTAAAAAACCGTTTTTTTTGATTCTTCTTCTGATTCTCCCGGCGGGTGTCTGGATGTTCCACAAGGCGGAAGAAGAAAGTTCAGGAAAAATTTCCATTGCACTTTATATGGACGGCGATGAATGGAATGAGAAGGTAGCGGAGACACTGTCAGAAGGAGAACATTCATTTGAATTCTATCAGTGTGAAACGCTTCAGGAGCTTCAGGATGACGTTGCAGGAGAAAAGGCGGAATGCGGGTATTATTTTCCTGCCGGTTTCAGGGAACTGCTTAAGGAGGGCGGATACCGGCGCTCGGTAAAGCTGTATGTCTCTCCTTCAACTGTAGCGGACAAGCTTTCCTCCGAAGTTGTGTTTGCCGGTTTCTTTCAGGTATTCGGCAGAGAACTTCTTGAGGAATACACCCGGACCGGGCAGCCTTTTGAGGAGGCCAGGGCAGGTGGACGGACCGGCATGGAGCCGGAACAAATCTGGGAAGAGCTGGAGCCTCTTTATGATCAGTATCTGGAAAACGGAAGTACTTTTGCCTTTGAATACAGGACTATGGGGGCGGGAGTACTGAAAAAGGATTCGGTGACGGCCGTATTCCCGGTCAGAGGCATCTGCGCCGTATTCATCTTTGTCATGGGACTTGCCGCCGCCGTAACGGCCGGTGAGGATGAATCGAGAGGACTTTATTGTGCAGTAACGGCGGGCAGAAAGAGAAGCTATCTGCTTGCACAGCTTGCGGCGCCTGTTCTTTTGTCCTGCGTTTCCGCTTTTATCTGCCTTACCATTTCCGGTAACCTCCGGGGGATTGGGAGGGAGTGGGCGGCGCTGCTTGTATACGGCCTGATGACACTGCTTTTTTCTTATATTCTGCTTATGACGGTAAGAAGTCCTCTGGTGATTTCGGGGCTGATTCCCTTCTTTATACTGGGAAGCCTGATCATCTGCCCCGTGTTTGCCGATTTATCGGTTTTTGTACCGGTTCTCGGGGTATTGCGGCGGTTTTTCCTGCCTTATTATTACCTGATTATGTAGAGATGGAATTGAGAATGGAGGACGCGTCCGGAACGGACCGGGTCCGGTGTGGTGAGATTGGTTTTTCTGAGTCTTCCGTCCCCGGTTCAGGTTTTCGCCGGGGACGGAAGACTCAAGGCGAAGATTTTCGCACCGGCCCCGGCCTGTTCCGGACGCTGATGTCTCCAGTTTCAATGGCGGAGGGGACCTTGTCGCTGCCCCAGCTCACAACAATCCTCCCCCGGAACAAAAGACTCATAAAACCACCCCGCCACCCCGTCCGCTCAATGTCATTAAGATAAGAAAATATCACTATATTAGAACAGATATGTCCATTAAACATATCTGTTTTTTAGGCAAAAAAACACTTGACAAACCAGCCCCAAAATGCGGC
>Ga0129317_1002067_pt1 | contig 12447 bp, 10 predicted proteins | sample Cm1ome_FD_94430 | JGI IMG/M metagenome (GOLD analysis project Ga0129317, IMG submission 94430) | Eastern black-and-white colobus group fecal microbial communities from Wisconsin, USA - Cm1105 metagenome | ecosystem: Host-associated > Mammals > Digestive system > Large intestine > Fecal | place...
CAGGGGAGAGTTCCTGTCGCTGATGAAGGACAACGGCATAAACGCAGAGGGCGTGGATATATACGAGCCATACACCGAGTACTGCAACATGAAGGGGCTGAAGGCTGCCTGCGGCGACGGTGCGGACTTCCTCAGAAAGACCGAGGGCGTTGACGGTATCTTCGTGGGACAGGTTGTCGAGCACCTCACTCCCCATCAGATAATCGATCTGTGCAATACTGCCTATGACCGTCTGGAGGAGGGCGGCTGTATCATCATCGAGACACCCAACCCAACCTCACTGTCAATATATACCAATGCATTCTATATCGACCCCTCCCATATAAAGCCCGTACACCCTCTCACCATGCAGTATTACCTTGAGAAGGCAGGCTTTACGGATGTGGAGATAATATATACCGAGAACAGCCGTCCGCCTTACAGTATCCCTGCACTGAAATGCGAGGGAGCAGAGAATACAGAGGAGTTCAACGAGGCGATGAAGCGCGTGTCCGAGATGATATTCGGAAGTCAGGATTACGCTGTTGTGGCGGTCAAGAAAGGATAAGCTATGGAAAACGAGAAGATAAATATAGAGGAGATAATGGCTGAGATAAAGCAGAGCATCAAGGAGCAGGGACTTACTGTGGATATGCTCAGCTTTGAGGACGTTCCCTACAAGAAGAACGCACAGAGCGGCTCTGCAAGCGAAGCCCTCGATTATGTCAGCACCCATTACTATATACAGCCCTACAAGGAGCTTCGGGGCAATCCCGTAAAGGTATTCATCAAGAAGGTCATCAGAAAGCTGACCAAGTTCTACGTTGAGCCTGTTGTGTTCGAGCAGAACGACTTCAACGCCAATGCGGTAACTGTCATGAAGTCCCTTGCGGAGAGCGGAAGCGCAGACCTTGGCGGCAGAGTCGAGACTCTTGAGCTTGCCAACAAGGAGCTCCTCATCAGACTGGACAAGCTGGAGCGCGAGAATGCGGAGCTCCGCAGACTCATCTCAAAGGAGAACTCCTGATGAAGGTGGTGCAGCTCCTTCCTACACTGTCCTTCGGTGACGGAGTGGGAAATGACGCTCTCGCCCTCAAGGAGATAATCGCGGGTCTGGGCTATGAGACCGCTATCTATGCCGAGAATATCGACAAGCGCCTGCCCGAGGGCTCTGCCATAAAGGCGGACAGGCTCACTGACCTGAAAAGCAGCGATGTGCTCATATACCACAAGTCCACAGGCACGGACCTGTCCTTCAAGATAGACAGCTACAAGTGCCGCAGGGTTATGATATACCACAATATCACGCCCCCCGACTTTTTCCGTCCCTACAGCCCCTCAGCTACACAGCTGACGGAATACGGCTACAAGGGCGTGGAGTACCTCCGCGACAAGATGGACTACGTCATGGCGGTGTCGGAGTACAACAAGTCGGAGCTGAGAAGAATGGGCTATACCTGCCCCATTGACATCAGCCCCTCGCTGACGAAGTTCGAGGACTATGAGCAGGCTCCCGACGAGGCTACCATGAAGAAGTACCGCGACGGAAAGAAGAATATCATATTTGTGGGCAGGATAGCTCCAAACAAGAGACAGGAGAATATCATCAGAGCCTACTATTGCTATAAGAAGCTGGAGCCCGATTCAAGGCTCATACTTGTGGGCTCGGCAAACGGCATGGAGAACTACAACGAGCGCCTTGTGAAGTACGTTAACGCGCTGGGACTCAGCGATGATGTTGTGTTCACAGGCCATATAAAGTTCAGCGAGATACTGGCGTATTACCATGTGGCTGACGCCTTTGTCTGTATGAGCGAGCACGAGGGACTCTGTGTGCCCCTTGTGGAGTCCATGTTCTTCGGAGTCCCCATAATAGCCTATGATACCAGCGCTATTTCCGAGACTCTCGGCGGAAGCGGCGTTCTTCTGGACAGCAATGACCCCGTATTCGCGGCGACTGTCATCGACAGAGTGATAAGGGACGAAAAGCTGCGCAAAAGTCTCATCGAGGGACAGAAGAAAAGACTTGAATACTTCTCATACGACCGCCTGAAGGACATCTTCACAGACTGTCTCACAGGCTTCATTGAGGGAAGAAAAGGTAAATAACAAAGGATAGAACGATGAAGAAGATTGGTTTTGTTATCCCGTGGTACGGCGAGAATATTCCCGGCGGAGCGGAAATGGAGCTCCGGCAGGTGACTGACCGCCTGCACAGGGCAGGGGTGGAGCTGGAGATACTGACCACCTGTATAAAGGACGCAGGCTCGGACTGGAGCCGCAATTTCCACAAGGAGGGCACTGAGACTGCATCAAACGGCATAACCGTAAGAAGGTTCAGAGTGGGCGAGAGAAATGCCGCGGCTTTTGATGCGGTGAATGCAAAGCTCATGAAGGGCATGAGGATAACTCCTGCCGAGGAGGACATCTTCCTGACGGAAATGGCGGAGTGCTCTGCCCTCTACGGCTATATGAAGGAGCACAGCGATGAGTACAGCCTCTTTGTGTTCATACCCTACCTGCTCTGCACCACCTATAACGGAACGAAGATGTTCCCTGAGAAATCGGTGCTGATACCCTGCTTCCACGACGAGGCTTATGCCTATATATCGCGGTATAAGGAGGTATTTCCCAAGGCTGCGGGAATGATATTCAATGCCCGTCCCGAGTCGGAGCTGGCGGAGAGGCTCTACGGCTTCTCAAAGAGCGGCACCAAGACCATCGTCATGGGAATAGGCATGGATACGGACATAAAGCCCGACGCAGATGCCTTCCGCAAAAAGTTCGGCATAGACAGTCCCTTTATCGTCTACGCGGGACGCAAGGACAAGGGCAAGAACGTCCACACGCTGGTTCAGTACTTCTCGGAGTATCTCAAGCGCCGCGATACCGACCTGAAGCTGGTGCTCATGGGCGGCGGCAGCATTGAGCTCCCCGACGAGCTGGTAAGGCAGAAGCGCATAATCGACCTTGGGTTCGTGGATATACAGGACAAGTACAACGGTCAGGCAGCGGCAGAGTTCCTCTGTCAGCCCTCAAAGAACGAGAGCTTCTCCCTTGTCATCATGGAGAGCTGGCTCTGCGGACGCCCCGTGCTGGTACACAGCGGCTGTCCCGTCACGAGGAACTTCGTATCGGAGTCCGACGGCGGTCTCTATTTCGGTGATTACTTCGAGTTCGAGGGCTGCACCGACTGGATCCTCCGCAACAGGGAAAAGGCTGCACTTATGGGAAGAAACGGCGGAGATTACGTCCGCAGCAACTTTGCATGGGACGTCATCGTTGAGAAATACAAGAAGTTTTTCGCAGAAGTCATCGGAGAAAGGGAACAATGAAAAGAATAGCGCTTGTAAATCAGAGATACGGACTTGAGGTAAACGGCGGCTCGGAGTACTATACAAGGCTCATTGCCGAAAGACTCACGGGAGAGTTTGAGGTGGACGTCATCACCACAAAGGCTGTTGAGTATACCACATGGGAAAACTATTACACTGCCGACGAGGAGGAGATAAACGGAGTAAGAGTGCTCCGCTTCCCTGTTGAGAAGCCCCGCGCAAAGGACTTCAACGACTTCAACGGGAAATACCTCTCCTCGGGGCACTACGATACAGAGACAGAGAAGATATGGTTCGAGAAGCAGGGACCCTATTCACCTGCGGCTATCGAATATATCCGCTCCTCAAAGGATAAGTACGATGTGTTCATCTTCGTGACCTATCTTTACTACCTGACAGTGCAGGGACTCCCCGAGGTGGCTGAAAAGTCCATAATGATACCCACCGCTCACGACGAGCCCTTCATACACTTCGAGACCTACAAGACCTTTTTCAAGCTGCCGAGGGCTTATGTGTTCCTCACCGACGAGGAGCAGGCTCTGGTGCAGGGACTGTTCCACTGTGAGGATATCCCGTGCAGGGTAATGGGCACGGGAGTCGAGGTGCCCTGTCAGCCCGATGAGGCTGCATTCCGCAGCAAATTCGGCATCGAGGGCGACTACATCATATACGTGGGACGCATTGACGAGGGCAAATGCTGCCCCGAGATGTTCAGGTACTTCCTCGAATACAAGAAGCGCCGCCCCGACAGTACGCTGAAGCTGGTGCTCATGGGCAAGCCCGTCTGCGAGATACCCAAGCACAAGGACATCATCAGTCTCGGCTTCGTCAGCGAGGAGGACAAGTTCAGCGGCATATCAGGGGCAAAATGCCTTGTGCTGCCGTCCAGATTTGAGAGCCTGTCCATTTCCGTTCTTGAAGCCATGACACTCTCCGTCCCCGTTATCGTAAACGGCGGCTGTGAGGTGCTTAAAGGGCACTGCGTCAAGAGCAACGGCGGTCTTTATTATACCGATTACTTCGAGTTCGAGGGCATACTTGACTATGTTTTCTCCCACGACAGGGAGTATGCAATAATGCGCAGGAACGCCGAAGCCTATGTTGAGAACAACTACCGCTGGGAAGTGATAATGCGAAATTTCAGCGAGATGATAAACAATATCTGTGAGGAGTGAACGTATTAGATGTTATTTGCTGCGATATGCTTAGTCGGAGTTATATTCAGTATTCTCGGCGGCGTTGTATGGTTCAGGAACAAGAACATAATAGAAGGCACCGTAATGGGAATAGTCATGTGGTTCTTCATCCATATCCTTGTGAGCATGGGGCTTTTCGTCATAGACAAGTACACCGTGTTCCGTGCAGGCTGCGGAGCCGCAGCGGCAAGCTTTGCCGTACTGGTTCTGGCAATATTCATGCGGAGGAGCAAGCCCTTCCGCTGGAAGCACATCTTCAGGAACGATATGTCTGTGAAGGATATGCTCATACCGCTGATAGTCAGTCTCCTTGCACTTCCCCTTGTCACCACCAAGAACGAGTTCTTCGGCATGGGACAGGATCAGGGCGTGTACCAGACACAGGCGATACTCTTCATGAACGGCGATACCAAGCGCCAGAAGGACATAACAGAGTATCATGATGTCACTGATGAGACCGAGAAGGCGGCATTAGCTTACAATATCCGCAGCAGGCTGGCAGGCTATGATATCCCCCATGCGGACTACCCCGATACCGTCTACGACAGGAGCGTGGGACCGTCCTCGGGCATAATCCACGGCATACCTACATATTCGGCACTCCTTGCCATGTGGGGAAGCATATTCGGCATGGAGCATATGCAGGACTTTGAGACCATACTCTTTGTGTGTCTCATATTCGTCATATACTTCATAACCCGTTCACTCAAGCTCAAAAAGACCACCTCTGCCTGTGTATGTGCGCTGACGGCAGTGGCTCCCGTAATAATATGGACAGCAAAATCCTCTCTTACCGAGATAATGCTCACCCTTATACCTGCGGTATTCCTCTACTTCATGACCGATGAGGACAGCAAGCAGCGGTGGATGTCCATAATCCCCGTGGCAGTTTTCGGCTGCTATCATGTATCACTGTACACCATGCTTCCCATGTTCATCATGATATACGGCGGTATGTATGTGTTTACAAGAGAGCGCCAGTACGCGGTGCTCATGCCTGTCACCGTGGCAGGATATCTGGCAAGCTTCTTCATGATGAAGCAGGTTCAGCCCTTCTACACCATGAACAATTACAGCCCCCTCTTTGTGGGCGGCATAGGCGTACACAATATCACCACAGTGGTAATTGCGGGTTCAGCTGCGGCATTTGCGGCAGTCATCATCTTTGACCTCATAGTGAAGAAGCTGACAAAGAAGGACTTCTCGCAGAAAAAGTTCCTGAAGAAGGCTTCCTCCTCAAAGCTGTTCGCTCTGCTGCTGAGACTGATGATAATACTGCCTTGTGCATACATCATCATAAAGGCGTTCATGACATACAGCGACTGGAAGTCGGCAAGCTATGTGACGCTCTGGGGCTTCTGTGCGAACGTGGGCTTCATCGTGATGCCGCTGGCAATGGTCTCTGCACTTATATTCGCAAAGTTCTTTGCCGAATCGCAGCAGCGCCTTGTGGTATTCATCATGTTCTTCTACTGTATACTGATATACTCGGCGTTCCTGCGCTTTGAGGTAAGGTATTACTTCTATTTCTCGCGCTATCTGGCTCCATTTATCCCTGTGGGAATAGTCTTCAGCGGAATTGCCCTTGACCGCTTCGGCGGAAAGCTGCTCATTCCTGCGGCTGCGGCGTCATTCCTGTTCATTGCAAGATACGACGCATACCTTGTATGGCACAAGGACGATACCCGTATCGAGTGGAGCGTTCTCAGCGACCTTGCGGATTTCGTTGATGCAGACGACTGCGTGGTAATTTCCAACGATTACGCATCAAGGCTGTGGCTCCCCATAAGGAGCATGACGGGCGCTCATGTTATCCCCGAGGATACCGAGGACCCCGACCAGCTTGACAGACTTGCCGCAAGATACGGCAGAGTAATGGTCATCACCGAGTCTGACCTCGGCGAGGAGGACTATACAGCCATTTACTCCAACAAGATACACCACATCGAGGACGATATGGTAAATACGGGAACAATTATCCCCATGCCAAAGTCCTTCTACAGCTATCTTGAGGAGATACATCTTTTCTCCTATGACAAGTACAGATTTATCTATACCGCCGCAGGGGACTATACAAAGCTCAGCGGTGTCTCTGGACTCGAGGCGACATTCTGCTGGACTGACAGCGAGGAGGCACAGGTGGAGTGCGGACTCTATCCGGGCGACTACGATGTGACCCTTGAAATGGGCTGCGGCATCCCCTTTGAGCAGATCGGCAAGGATAAGGTGGAGGTAACTCTGCTTCTCAACGGCGAGGAGATCGGCACACAGGAGATAACTCAGAGCAATAACGGTCAGCCTCTCCACTTCAGCGCCGAGGAGGATCAGGTGCTTGAGGGCGAGAATATACTGGAGATACGCGCACCTCTCTGGAGCGCTTCCCTCGCAAATCCCAATGATGACCGCGAGCTGGGAATAGCTTTCAGCTCAGTACGTTTTTCGCCTGCCTCATAAAAGAAAGGAACTGATATATCATGAAGCTTATCATACAGATACCGTGCTATAACGAGGAGGAGACCCTTGAACTGGCGTACAACGACCTGCCAAAGCATATAGACGGCATCGATACCATAGAGTATCTCATCATCAACGACGGAAGTAAGGACAATACCGTTGCCCGTGCAAGGGAGCTGGGCTTTCATCATATCGTTTCGTTCAAGCGCAACAAGGGACTTGCAAAGGGCTTTATGGCAGGCATCGACGCCTGTCTCCACCTTGGTGCGGATATAATCGTAAATACCGACGCCGACAACCAGTACTGCGGCGAGGACATCGAGAAGATAGTCCGTCCCATTATTGAGCAGAAGGCTGATATCGTCATCGGTGAGAGACCCATTGACCAGACCGAGCACTTCTCATGGAAAAAGAAGAAGTTCCAGCATCTGGGAAGCTGGGTGGTTCGCGTGGCTTCGGGTACTGATATCCCCGACGCTCCCAGCGGCTTCAGAGCCTATTCCCGTGAGGCTGCACTGAGACTCAATGTTGTCAACGAGTACACCTATACCCTTGAGACCATCATACAGGCAGGCAATAACAAGACTGCCATGACATCGGTGCCCATCAGAACAAATCCCGAGACCAGACCCTCACGTCTTTTCTCCAGTATGTGGCGCTACATGAAGCGTTCATCAACTGTCATCACGCGCTCTTTCGTAATGTACAAGCCCCTTACATTCTTCATGACCATAGGACTTGTGCTTCTCCTCATAGGAGCGGTGCTGGGCGTGCGCTTCCTGATACTTATGGCTATGGGAGAGGGCGACGGACACATTCAGTCCCTTATCCTGACGGCTATACTCATGATGATGGGCTTCCAGACGGTGACTCTCGGACTTCTCGGCGATACCATCGCCTCAAACCGCAAGCTCCTTGAGGACGTTCAGTACAGAGTGAGAAAGATGGAGTGCGGAAAGAGCGACGAGGAGCAGAGACGCTCCGCGGAAAAGGTGGATGAGAAATGAGCGAGAAGAAAAAGAGAAAAAAAGTCGTGATGATAGGTCCCGTTTACCCCTATAAGGGCGGCATAGCCTATAACACCGCGACTATGATAAACAGCCTGAAAAAGCGCTTCAATGTTAAGACTGTCTCCTATAAGATGCAGTATCCCAAGCTGCTTTTCAGAAAGCCCCAGAAGGATTACAGCAACAGTCTTTTCAAGATAGACGACGCGCAGTTCCTGATAAATACCGCAAATCCATTCAACTGGATAAATACGGCGAGAAAAATAAAGAAGATGCACCCCGACTTTATAGTCATACACTGGTGGCATCCCTATTTCGCACCCTGCTACGGCTGCCTTTCATTCATGCTGAGAAAGATACCCCGCATATTCATCTGCCACAACGTCTTTCCTCATGAGAACTTCCCCATGCAGAAGACTCTGGCAAGGTTCGCACTGAAGCGCGGCTCGGCGTATATCACCCATTCCGAATCCGATGCAGAGGACTTAAAGCTCATAAAGTCTGACCCCATTTTCAAGGCGGCTGACCTGCCCGTACACAATCAGTACAACCTCCACCACCTGACCGTGGAGGAGGGAAGAAAGGCGGCAGGAATCGCTCCCGAGAAGAAGATACTGCTGTTTTTCGGCTTTGTCCGCGAGTATAAGGGACTCCGCCATATCATAAAGGCAATGCCCGAGATAGTGAAGTATGACTCGAATATAGAGCTCTGGGTAGTTGGCGAGTTCCGCGACGACAAGGACTCCTATATGGAGCTGATAAAAAAAGGCGGAGCAGGCGACAACATAAAGATAGTTGACGGCTATATCCCCGATGAGGAGATAGAGAAGTACTTCGCCTCCTGCGATATAGTTGTTCTTCCCTATGAATCGGCAACTCAGAGCGGTATCGTCCAGATGGCATACGGCTTTGACAAGCCCGTTATCGTCACCGATGTGGGAGGTATCCCCGAGGTAGTGGACGAGGGCAAGACGGGATATATCGTCCCGCCCAAGGACCCCCACGCCCTTGCCGAGGCGGTAAAGAGGTTCTTCAGCGAGGGAAATGCCGATGAAATGACCAAGTGCGTCCGCGCGGAGGCTGACAGGCGTTCGTGGGACAAGATGGTGGACAACATAGAAGAGCTCTACGAGAAGGCAAAGCGCCATGAAGGATAAGATAAACGTCAAAAAGCTCCTGAAGCTGGCAGGTCATCTCGTTGTTATAGCCGCACTGGCATTTGTGGTGAAGAAGATAATCGACATGGACATAAAGCTGTCGGATCTGAGCTCGCCCCGTGTCATAGCTGCATTTGCGGTGGGACTGGTCATACAGACCGCCCAGATCATCATAGCCTGCTGGTCATGGCTCATGTTCACGCGCTCTCTTTCGGGGCAGAAGATACCCTATTCCGCGGCGATGCCCGTGTTCACAAGGTCAAATATATACAAGTACCTCCCCGGCAATGTGTTCCAGTATGTGGGACGAAATCAGCTTGCGGCGGATATGAAGATAAGCCATGTGGACGTAGCCTGCGCCACCATTCTTGATGTGCTGTTCTGCGTGTTCTGGACGGGCATCATCTCGGTGGTGCTGCTGGGCGGACGTATAGCGGAGCTCATGTCGAAATACGGCAGAAATCTACTCATCGTGGCAGCAGTGGGCATAGCGGTACTTGCAGCTGCGGCGATAGTGGTAAGGCTGAAGTTCAGGGACAGGGTAAGCTCCTATCTTTCGCGGTATGCAAAGGCATTCAGCAAAGAGAGACGTCCCCAGCTCCTCTTTGGCATATTCTACTATTTCGTACACAATCTGGTGTCGGCAGCCATGTACTTTGCGTGTCTGTGGTTCATAGTTCCGCAGGCAGGTGCAGGGGAGCTTGCAGCGCTGACGGGAGCCTTTATGTTCGCGTGGATAATAGGCTTCGTTACCCCCGGAGCTCCCGGCGGTATCGGCATAAGGGAGGGCGTTATGCTCTTTGTCTGCGGAGACAGCTATGCGGACAGGATAGTGCTGTTCGTGCTGGTAATGCGTATAGCCTCGGTATTTGCGGACGTAGCGGCATTCGTCATCGGCAAGGTCTACGAGAAAGCCCATAAGACAAAACAGTAGGGAACGCCGCTCCGGCGTTCCTTTTTATGTATGTCTTTGTGTATACGAAAAAAGCAGCCCATGTAGGCTGCTTTTTTGCATATTCTAAGATAATCTCATTTTATTATACCATAAAGTTTTTTATTCCAGTTATGCAGTTCAAAATCAAGCTCATAAGGCTCGTTTGATATTACAGTACAAACAATATTGTTGTGAGGGTCATTAATGTCTCTTTTTAAGTATTTTGGTCGGTTATTGTAATTATCATTTCCCTGAAATTCATATGAACCAAGAAGTTCAAGAGAAGAGGTCTTTACGGTAATGCAGAAATATGAGTCTTTGGCATGTGTGAATCTCATTTTTTCTACAGTGAATTTATCAGCGGAAATATCAAGTTCCTCTGCAATTATGTTCTTATCCGCCTCTGAGAACGTTGCTTTATTTAATATCGCAGGTTTGAAGAGCATATTTTTGAACAGTAAAATTGTCCCGAAAATAAGAACTAAGACAAATAGTAACCCCGAGCAAATTATAAAAAGTTTTTTACTCATCAAGTGGTTTTGCTCATTTTTTTCATTCATGGTATACCTCATTTAGAGATCAGCAGGAGAGCCGTTCCCTACATTATCTTCATTATTGCAGGCAGATAGTATCCGCCCTGCAAGCTGACGGCTAATGGCTAATGGCTAAAGGCTCACGCTCCGTAGACCTTTGATGCTATATCAACGGTCTGCTTTGCGTCCTTGGCGTAGAAATCCGCGTGTATCTGCTCAGCGTAGGAGGCTGTGAGAACAGCTCCGCCCACAACGGTCTTGCACTCGGGGTATTTTTCGTTGAGCTGGCGGATAGTCTCAGCCATAGCGCCGAGAGTAGTGGTCATCAGCGCCGACAGTCCCACAAGGCTTACCTTGTGCTGTATGGCGGCTTCCACGATAGTCTCGGGTGGAACGTCCTTGCCAAGGTCTATGACCGTGAAGCCGTAGCTGTCAAGGAGCACCTTGACGATGTTCTTGCCGATATCGTGTATATCTCCGTGGACTGTGGCGAGAACCACCTTGCCCTTGGATACGCTCTCGCTGTTTGCCGCCGAGAGCTTTGTCTTTATTACCTCGAAGCACGCCTGCGCAGCCTCAGCGGTGAGTATGAGCTGGGGCAGGAATATCTTGCCTTTCTCGAATTTAGCGCCTGCACTGTCAAGGGCAGGGATAAGATAGCCGTTGATTATCTCCATGGGGTCAACAGTGTACATGAGAGCTTCCGCTGCCTTTACGGCGTTGTTTTTCAGTCCGTTCTCCACCGAGTACACAAGGTCGGGGGAGTCCTTGTCCTTTGCAGGTGCTGGAGCCTTGGGAGCGCTGTCGTCCTGTGCGTAGATGCTTATGAAATCCGCGGAATTGCGGTCTATTCCCGCAAGGAGCCTGTATGCTCTTACTGCGCCGATTATGCCCTCAATATTCGGATTGATGATGGGCAGGTCCAGACCGCTGTGGAGCGCCATTGTGAGGAAGGTACGGGTGATGAGCTCACGGTTTGGCAGTCCGAAGGATATATTTGAAACGCCGAGAACTGTTCTCAGTCCCAGCTCAGTCTTTACTCTGTGAAGTGCGTTGAGAGTCTCCATAACGCCGTCCTGCTCGGCAGAAGCCGTCAGGGTAAGGCAGTCGATGAAAACGTCCTCCTTTGGTATGCCGTATTCCATGGCGCGGCGCAGTATCTTCTCCGCAATGGCGAAACGTCCGTCAGCAGTCTTGGGGATACCGCCCTTGTCGAGGGTAAGTCCCACCACCGAGGCGCCGTACTTCTTTACGATGGGGAGTATGGTGTCGAGGGAGTCGTCCTCGCCGTTCACCGAGTTAACAATGGGCTTGCCGTTGTATACACGGAGACCTGCCTCAAGCACCTCGGGGATAGTGGAGTCCAGCTGGAGGGGAGTGTCGCAGATGCTCTGTATAGCCTTTACAGCCGTCACCATCATTTCCTTTTCGTCAATGCCGGGAAGTCCCACGTTTACGTCCAGTATCTCGGCGCCTGCGTGTATCTGCTCAACTGCCTGACCGAGGATATAGTCCACATCATGGGCGAGGAGAGCCTCCTTGAAGCGCTTCTTGCCTGTGGGATTGATACGCTCGCCGATAACACGGGGCTGGTTTATATTCACGCAGTTCACCGCAGAGCAGGCTATGCTTGCGCGGACTATTTTTCGGGACTGCCTTTCCATGCCCGACAGCGCTTCTGTCATGGCTGAGATGTGCTGAGGAGTGGTGCCGCAGCAGCCGCCGAATATGGTGACGCCTGCCTTTGCCAGCTTTACCGCGCTTTCAGCAAAGTCCTCGGGACCTACGTTGTACTCATTGGTCACAGGGTCGGGGAGACCTGCATTGGGCTTGGCTATAACGGGGAGCGAGG
>Ga0129317_1002071_pt1 | contig 12435 bp, 11 predicted proteins | sample Cm1ome_FD_94430 | JGI IMG/M metagenome (GOLD analysis project Ga0129317, IMG submission 94430) | Eastern black-and-white colobus group fecal microbial communities from Wisconsin, USA - Cm1105 metagenome | ecosystem: Host-associated > Mammals > Digestive system > Large intestine > Fecal | place...
CCTCAAGCGTGTTTGTTTTGACTTGAGGGGCTTGAAATGGGATTTGACAACGTCTTGGACAGCTAAAGGCCGAAATTGTTGATACGGGGTTATTTAATAAAAATTATTTTGGACAGTAGTGACTGAGCCATGTTATCTTTCAAAGTACGAAATACGGCAATTTAGAAATGTAAGGTAGTGGGTAAAGTGCCTACTGTCTCAAGCGTCAAAAGAATTGATCCTAGAAATTTAGTAGCGCCTAAGGCCTCGAGAAATCAATTTTGTTTGACTCTTCACCGTTACCAAATTGAAACTTTGCTTGCGCAAAGTCGATCTGTAACTGTTCTCGGACTGCAGTGGAACGCTTGTAAGTCGGTTTAGATGGTGTTTTTAGGTGCGAGTAGCGCTCTGCTAAAAATAACGACACTACGATCCGTGATTTCAAACCCTTCAGGCAAACCGTACATATTGGGGTCGTCTTGAAGCAAACGGCTTGGAACAAACGCAATTGCCTTGTACGGCATTAATGCTCATAGAGGTGTATAGTTTCAAAATGACTGTCCAAAAATTCTAAATATTCGTCCGCACAAAATCTCATATAATCGTTCGAAAAATCGAGTTGAAGCAACGGTACATAATGTTGAGCGAAGGGTTATCCTCAAATATCACTAGATCAGCTCGTATTAGTCAGAGACATTGATAATCTGCATCAAACAATCCAACTCCGAATTGATAAAATCAATAACGCCCCTTTCAAAGGTAGTGGTTCAAGAGGTAATCACCGAGAGCGCTACCAACAAGAAGAGAAAACTCACATGGCAGCTCTGCCTGCAATGCTCTATGAACATGGAGATTGGAGAATGTTAGTTGTTGATAAGGCTCATTGTGTACGAATTGCCTCCGATGGAGGGCATCAATATAGCACTCCAGCAGACTATATTGGCAAAAAAGTATCCGTTCGAATCTGTCGCCGACAAATCGAAATCTATGATCAAGATACAAAGGTTTGTTTAGGTACCCATCAACGAGTGATACGACTTGCGGTGTGAAAACTCACATTCTTGCACCTTACATCAGCGGAAAAGTATTACAGACGAACGACTCCGGAATGGATTGAATTGTTTATTCAATAGGAAATCCCTGCTGGTTTGGCAGAAGAACTGGTGAGTTATCTCAAGTGCATAGTCTCAAAATAAGTTTCCCAAAAATCTTATTTAAATTTCCACAGTTAACTCTATGATGATTTTCTCCCATTGACTTTTACAGGAGAAAATTTATGAATAGGAAACCTATTTCACCATTGGTGTTAAAGGATATCTTGCGCTTGCGCTCTAACGGTTTGTCCTTTCGGGAAATTGGTGAGTGTTAGATGTCAGAGTACTATCCCCCTAAATTTTTCGAGAGTCAATCGTTCTGACACGTGACATTTCTTATTTATTTGAACAAGTCATTCTTAAGCATCCAGATACTTTGTTAATGTTTTCATCCATCATCAAATTTTCTCGTTACTTCAAAAAAAGAAGTTTTGCTGCAATAATTTCACGCCCAACGGCATAAGAATTGACAATGTCGGGGGGGGGCGAAATAGAATTTGAGATAGGTGACAAAGAGTAACCGTGTCGCAGAGTTAGTCTAGGTAGTAAGTATGTCTTATACATTATGTAAAACACTATCCATCGTGGTACCTTGTTATAACGAGAGTACTTGCATTAGGGATTTTTTTATTGCGCTCAGAGAGACCTGTGAGCAATATTTGCAATACAAATATGAATTTATTTTTGTAAATGATGGTAGTAATGATTCGACACAAAAAGAATTGGAAGTAATTGCGAGTGGTGATGGTAGGGTAAAACTAATTGAATTTTCTAGAAATTTTGGGAAGGAAGCTGCGTTGACTGCGGGTTTAAGAGCTTCAACTGGAGACATGGTTGTTCCTATAGATTCAGATTTACAACATCCGCCTTCTGTGATTTTTGAATTAGTTGAAAGGTTTAAAAAGGGAGATGTCGATGTCGTAATTGCTAAAAGACGATCACGTAATACAGAATCATTAGTTTATAAAACTTGTACTAAGCTATTTTACGATGTTCAGAGTTTAATCAGTGAATGTGATATGCCTAGGGATGCTGGTGATTTTAGACTGATGAGTCGTGAAGTAACAGATGTTCTTAGTTCCCTACCAGAGAATCGCCGCTTTATGAAAGGTCTATATGCTTGGGTAGGATTCAGGTCGGCTTTTGTTGAATATGATGTTGCAGAAAGGATTGGTGGAAACAGTAAATTTGGGGGAATGAAGCTTTTGTCCTTAGCTGCAAATGGTATTCTTGATTTTTCATCATTTCCTTTGCGTATGTGGATGTGGCTAGGTTTTATAGTTTCCTTTGTCGCATTTATCTATGGGATTTGGATCATAGCTCGCACTCTAATTATTGGAATAGATACTCCAGGGTGGGCAACTTTAATGGTCGTTGTACTGTTTTTAGGTGGAATTCAGCTTATTTCTATTGGCGTTTTGGGGGAATATATTGGCCGTGTTTATAGTCAAATAAAAGGACGTCCTACTTATATTATTAGATCCTCATCGAGCGTCAAGGACAGTGATGAATAAAAAGATAATATGGTTCCGAAAATTTAAAAGCATCAAAGAAATAATCATCTATGGTGTAATAGGCGTTTTAAATACAGGTATTCACTTTACTATTTTTTATTTAGTCGTTCAATTCGCTCATTCTCAAGCTATTGCAAACAGCTTGGGTTTTGTGGTTGCTGTGGTTTTTAGCTTTTATATGAATGCTAAGTTTACATTTCGTGTGCAACCTACGTTGATTAAATTCTTGAAGATGTTTGTTTCCATGCTCATCGTTAGCTTTGTTTTCGGTGTAGTAGGAGACTATTGGATGATTACGCCTTGGTTGACCTTTATTATCTATTGTGTTCTAAATCCTATTATTGGCTTTCTTGTTGCAAAGTTTTTTGTGTATTCAAAATAGATTTATTCGTGAGGAATTTATGAATCATTTGATTAATATTGTCAAATCGAACAGATGGATTACAGAGTATTTTTCAGCATTTGTAATAGGGGGCATAGTTTTTTTTATTGTTTGCGGGCCACGTTGTTTAGATGTTACAAATATTGGTTGGTTGATAGAAGGAGATAGTGCGCAGCACTATTTGGGTTGGGAATTTTATCGAAAAGCTAATTGGACTTTCCCAATCGGTCTGAGTCCAAATTGGGGCTTAGAAAATGCAACTAGCATAATCTATGCTGATGCTTTACCTCTTTTTTCTATCCCTTTTAAACTGCTAGATACATGGTTGCCAAACGCCTTTCAATTTTATGGGATTTGGTTTTTCCTTTGTTTTATTCTCCAAGCCCTTTTTTCGTGGCGACTCTTACGACAAGCAACTGTTGCCTACAATCTATCTTTGATTGGCTGTTTTTTGATGACATTTTCACCAATTGTTACGCTTCGATTGGGTGGACATCAATCTTTGGCAGCTCATTGGTTGATTTTGTGGGCCTTATTTCTGGTAATCAGTAATAAGTTGAATAAATATGAATGGGCGTTATGTATCTCTTTGAGCATACTAGTTCATCCGTATTTTACAGTCATGGTAGGAATATTATGGTGTGCATCACTTATGGGGTGCATTCAAAGGGATGGTATTAAATCTATCACAATTGTAGTTATCAACTCTCTTTTTGTAGGAACGACATCAATTCTTACAGCCTGGCAGGTTGGGCTCATTGGGACTTCAGCATCTCCAGGAATGGATACGGGTTGGGGACACTACAGTATGAATCTACAAAGTTTCTTTAATGCTATGGGGACTGGCCAGATTTTTAGGTCTCTTCCTCAGGGGCCAGGTCAATATGAGGGTTATGCATATTTAGGTGCAGGGATTATTTTTTTAATTTTTACTATTTTTGTTCTTAATCAGATTTCTTTCTCAAATAGACCGAGTGTAAAACGAGTATTATCTTGGCCTTTAGGTATTGCTCTCATATTGCTGTTGATGTTAGCAATTACAACAACTGTTTCATGGGGTCTACATAACTTCGAATTGGTAGATCTTAAAAACTGTCGGTTAGTTCAAACTTTCCGTGCTAGTGGCCGATTTGCTTGGCCAGTTTGGTATTTTATTATTTTTATATCTATAGTTGCTCTTGATCGGTTTAGAGAGTTTCGAATCGTATCAAATCAGTCAGTGATTTTACTTGCAGGACTATGTTGCTTTATTCAAGTGATTGATATTGGGCATTGGATGACAAACGCTGCAAGAGACGTTTTGATGAAAACTCCCTCAGAAAAATGGCTCGAAATTGATGAGGGGGCTTGGACTAGAGTCAGTGAGCAGTATCACACGATTCGTTTACTTAGAAATCCAGGTCTTTCTTACGCCGATTGGGGTCTTGTTTCATATATAGCTCAAAAGTATCGTTTAAAAACAAACGTTTTCTATTTGGCGCGTCATAATGCAGAGGCACTTCAACAACAAAATGTTATAGATTCTAAAAATATTAAATCAGGGACTTACGTGGAGGATATTGCCTATGTTGTCCAAGACAAGGATCTAAAGGGTGTAATATTGAACAAACCTCAACATTCTTTGTTAACTAAACTTGACGGATTAAATATTTTGTTACCCCATTGGAATAGAGCTCCAATTGGGGATGTTATTACAGAGAATCCTTATTTATTTTCTCCAAAGGTTGGGGTTAAATATCCCTTAAGCTCAGCACCAATTGCTAATCAATTGTTAACTTTTGGCTGGTCTACTCCAGAACCATGGGGTGTATGGAGTGAGGGTAATACAGTTGAATTAGCTTTTTTACCACCCAAAGAATCTCATCGCATTATTAGTCTTAGACTTCATCCGTTTGTTGCACCAAATCATCCGACTCAAAAAATTGTAATTAGAGATTACAAGGGGACTGTTTTGTTTTCCTCAACAATCTCAGAGGCTAATGAAATAGAATTTTCATATAAAAATTCCTTAGTCAAACACAAAAGTAAGACTCCTTATGTTTCCTTGACATTTGAATTGCCTAATGCAATTAGTCCAGCGAATTTAGGTTTGTCGCAGGACGGACGTATACTGGGCATTGGTCTTACTGAAATTATGTTTAAGTAAGATCTAATGCAATTGAAATCTCTTTGTGTTACTCCTTCCTCCAAAATGAGAGAGAACAAGATTAGGCTACAACTTTAAAGAGGATCTATGTCATATAGTAGAAGGCATACCGCAAAAGAATTCAATAAGTCGAATAAATGGCAGGCTTGTTTATTGTTAGGTGAAAAGAATTGATTTGAAATGTTACAATCGTTGTAACTCAAATATGTTGATTTTTTGTGTGAACACGAGACTGTTCGTTCACCTATGTGTATTTTTGTAAATATAAATAATTACTAAAAGGTTTAACATGAAATCTATATGCTTTTTAACGGATGTTTTGTTTCATTCTCCTAAACAAGGAGCTACCAATCATTCATGGTTATTTAAATTGCTCGAACCAATAATCACATCTGTTGCGGAAGTCAGAGTTTCGTACTTCTCAGATAACGTGGTAGATACAAGCGAAGACGTTCGCTCTGTATTTAATCGAAATCATTTTTTTGAGTTAAGTGGGATTGACTTAAAAAAATACGAAAATATGAGCTATGTCGCCTTTGATGGGGGGGGCTATCTTCTGCGTCAAAAAATTACTTAATTCAGTATTTTGATAAAGATGTTCTGTATGTAGGGATTGAGCTTGGTAAAGATTTGAGAGATATACTTGATGAAAATGGGATTTTTTATATCAATTTTTGGTTTCATCCATTCCATTTATTTGATGATCTTATATTTTTAATTAACACTAATTCACCTTCTATTTTCAATTCACTTAAGCAGTTTGAAGTATCAAGTGATGAATTTAAGTTTGCAACATTGTATTGGCAAACTCAGTTGGGTAAGCGTCTGAATTTGAATTTTCCAGAGATTCCGGAGGGGGCTGTATTATTCATCGGGCAATCCCTGAAAGATAGTTCAGTCAAGCTCAGAGAGAAGTATCTAACGATTTTGGATTATAAGGATAAGATTGATGATTTGATCCGAGAATATGGGACTGTAATATATTCAGAGCATCCCTCAAAGCAACATTGTCCTGAAATAGAAAGCTACCTAAAGCAGAACCGAAATATTATTAAAACGACTAGACCAACGTATTCTTTACTAGCATCGCCTAAAATTCATAAAGTTGTATCCCTATCGTCTTCGGTCTTATTTGAGGCTCAATATTTTGGAAAAGAGATTGAATACCTTTTCCGTCCTCAGTTCAATATAGGAGGAACTTTGGAAAATGGGAATGCATTTATTTCTGTGAAGGACTCGTATTTTACTACGACTTTCTGGTATGAAATCTTGAAAGACTTTTTTAATGTTAAACCGTCAAAAGTAGTAGGACTCGACTATTACTGTAAACCTAACAGATTGAGGAATATTATTAATAATTGGCACGGGTTTGCTAATTTAGATTTATATAAGCGTTTAGAAGTAGATTTGAAAGCTGCTCTTCGAGAGTCTTTGAGTATTGGGGAAGATAAAGCGAGTAAAGCGAAATCGGTAAAGAAAATTAATTATCCTGTGGTTTCAAATAAAATTTACAATTGTGGAGATATACGCACTTATCAAACTTTTGATGTTAAAGGATTTTCTCATACAGAAAATTGGGGAAGATGGACTGTAGGAACGGTTGCTGAAATTCGATTTGAACTCGTTCCAACTGACTTTTCGGGATCTCTAGATCTGACCTTTAAGGCGCACACACCACGTAATCACAGTATTGAGGTAGATGTCTATGTTAATGGGAATTTCTCTTCGCATTTGAAATTATCTGGAAAGCGTACGCATAAATTATCTTTGTCGCTGAATGCAAATAAACCACTGAATTCGGTTAAATTTGAAATCAAAAATGCTCGCAGTCCTAAATCTTTGGGTGTTGGAGAAGATGAAAGGCAATTGGGAATTGGTATTACTACCTTGAATTTAAGAACCAAAAGAGGGGTTGTTGATATTTTCAGGCTTCTGAGTTCTCATTCGAAATTTAGCTCCAAGGGCAACGAGAAAGAAACGTCTCAAGTTTCAGGGAGATCAAAAGAGGTAGATAGAGGATTATTTTGGGATGATAAATCAAAGCGTTATATAACATCTGAAGTATCCTCAAATTTAGCATGTGGGATTAACAGCATAGGTTTTTTTAAAGAAAATATCGGACTTTCTCACCATGTAAGATATATTACGAGATCACTTGGTGTTGCCGAGATTCCTTTTTGCTGTAAACACTTTGAATTAAACAAAGGTGAATATGTAAATCATGAATTTGATAACTCAATGGTGTCAATGTTGAAATACAACGTGAATTTATTTTCCCTAAATGCGCCATATTGTTTGAAATATCATGAGATGTTTCCGTGTGATTTTATAGGACGCTATAACATTGGTTATGGTGCTTGGGAATTTGATAAATTTCCTTTACTGTGGTTAAAACAAAACAATATATTAGATGAGTTGTGGGCAATATCTGACTTTTTATTGGGAGTGTTTTCGAGATACCATACAATCCCCGTTGTGAAGATCCCGTTGCCGATAGACTTTTATATAGAACCATTGAGGAAGTATAAACGTAGTTATTTTTCGTTACCCGAGAAAAAATTTATTTTTTTATTTTCTTATGATTTAGGTTCGGATCTAGAAGGACGAAAGAATCCTTTGGCTGTAATAGATGCTTTTAAAAAAGCTTTTGCCCGTCGTGATGACGTATTACTTTTAATAAAATTAGCGGATCGTGGCGCGAAGATAGATACTTCAACTACTCAACAGTTAGAAAGCCTCATCGCAACAATTGGAGAAAATACAAATATTCGAACACTAAATCAAATTTTGACAGATGAGGAAATGAAGGCACTAATGTATGTCTGTGACGCATATGTATCCTTGCATCGTTGTGAAGGGTTTGGATTGGGTATGGCAGAAGCTATGAAAATGGGGAAGCCGGTTGTTGCTACGAACTACTCCGGGAATTTAGAATTTATGAAGAGTTATAACTCATGCTTAGTTGATTTTTCACTAATACCCGCTTCGAGCTTTAGCGGAGTTGTTAATGGCCATATGTGGGCTGATCCAGATATTGATCACGCCGCACACTTAATGAGAAAGCTAGTAGAAGATCCCGCTTATTATGAAAGAATTTCATATCAAGCCAAAATGTATATCGATAAGTACCACTCCAATGGTGCCATTTCTAACCTAGTTATGGAACGATTGAAATTGTTGGGGCTATGGAAATGAAACCGCTGTATTATGATATTCGACATTTGATAAGAGTATTTGATTCTTGTGGAGCTGCTAGGACTGGAATTTTTAGGGTTGAGTTGGATATTTTGGAGGAACTACTGCGTAGTGATTTGAACTTGAAACTTTTTTGTGACATTAAAGATATGTCTAAGGTTCCATTTCTTGAATCCTATCTTGGTATTGAACGTGAGGGGTATTATCAATACGTTTCTAACGCTAACGATATTGAGTGTGGGGTGTTTTTTTCTCCGATATTTTCTCCACCCACCGAGATAATTCAAAATAGATCTATAACCAAGGCATTAATGGTTCATGATGTTATTCCCTTGAAAATGAATGCATACAGTCACGTTGCTAAGGAAGGTACTTGGTTTCATTCTGTAATTCAAAGTATCTACAACAAAGATGTACACGTGTTTGTTCCCTCAGAAGTGACTAGAGCAGATTTAATTGGGCTAGGAGTAGATCAATATCGTATAACTGTATGTCCTCATGGGTTAAACATATCCACAGATAAGAGTTTTGATAGTCTTTGTACAACTTTACGAAAAAGATATTTATCTTTTAAGTACAACTATGCAGAAAAGGATTATTTTTTCTCGTTGGGTTCGATCCATCCTCATAAGAATTTGCTGCGCCAGTTATTAGCCTTTGAAAAGATTCTTGAGCAAGGGAAAGATGTTATTTTTGTCTTTGCAGGAGCCGCAACTAAAACAAGTTCAAATTATTTAAATAAAGTTTTTGAGATTGTTGATAGAAACCCCGACAACATTTTCTATTTAGGTTATGTAGACGATGCCGACGTGATGTCTTTTTATGCGAACGCCTTAGCATTAGTCTTCACTTCGGAGTATGAGGGATTCGGTTTTCCAGCTTTAGATGCTATGAGAGTTGGATGTCCAGTTATAACGTCGGAACGTTCATCAATGGAAGAGATTGTTGGTCAGGCGGGGATCTTAATTGATTATCAAAATTTGCAGGAACATGTTGATGCGTATAACTTTTGTCTAGAACCTACGTTAGGTATGCATGATATGGTTGAACAAGCTTATATGCGATCGCTTCAGTTTTCATATTCTACAAACTTAATTCGTTCACTTGAGGCACTGCTTGAGTAGTCCAATTAATACTTTTATGTTAGACGTCAGAGTACTGTCCCCAAATGAGGGTCTGTAGTTTTGACCTGTCTTAACCTGAAAAAGTTGACACCTTTCGAGCACTCAAAGGAGTTGACTGTCAAACGTCAAAACAATTGACTCTCGAAATTGTATAGTGTTAGACGTCAGAGTATTCCGTAAAAAATTAATACTTTTCTAAACCTGCATATTGGAATTAATTTTTATTTATACTAACAAAAGGAATTTAGTAAATTTGAAATCGAACAAAACTCCTGAAATAAATGAACCCATTAGTTACAATAGTTATCCCAATCTATAACGTTGGTGTTTACATTGAAGATTGTTTATCTTCTATCGTAAGTCAAACCTATGACAATATCGAAGTGCTCTGTATTGACGATAGGGGAACAGATGATTCGATGGGCATTGTTCAAAATTATGCTCAAGATGACCATCGAATTAAGATCATTCAGAATGAAAGAAATATCGGTCTTGGAGCTACGAGAAATGTCGGAATTTTTCATGCTTCAGGGGATTACCTCTTTTTCCTAGATTCTGATGATTACATTAGTGCTGACGCTATTGAAAAATTAGTTATGACTGCAGAGACTTCAGAAGCCGATATTATTTATGGCGGGAGTCAAGCCTTTGCTTCTGAAGAAAATTGTGTTGACAAACACTATCTCCAAGATTTAAACAAGTTTTTGGCAGCGCCAATAATTTTGACTGACATCTCACTTGGACAATATTACAGTGCGTTAAAGATAATTCCGGGTGTTGCTTGGGGCAAACTTTTCAAGACATCTTTCATTCGATCAAATTCGCTTTTCTTTGTTGAAGAAAAGGTTCTGCATGAAGATGACGGTTTTCATGCAAAGTGCATGTCATGTCAACCAAAGGTACAGTGTTTGTCAGAAAGATTTTATCAATATCGAATTCGATCTAAGAGCATTATGTCGGAAGCGCGAGAAAAGGCTTCTATGAGAAAGCGACATTTAAAATTGTCGATTGATGATGCAATGACATTTCTATCGAACTCAGGAAAAGAAAAGCAATATTGGAATTGTGTTCGTGATGTGTACTGTGATTTGTATGCGTACAAAAATGTATTAATTACTTTTTACTTTGGTAAATATGAAAAACGTTTGAAGTTGTGTGGACTTAACATTATCAAGGAAACATCAAAAGACGGTCAGACTTCGACTTTTTCTCTTTTTGGAATTAAGTTATTTAGGCGTGCGATTGGTGAAAACTTTGGGGAATTCGTTAAATAACCCTTAGCGTGAGAGTTCTCCCTCCACTCCACCAATGCACATTATTAATCGAAGTAGCTCGGATTAGTTAAAGTCTTCTGTTTTTTTGGCCAAGAACGCAAATAGCATCCTAAAAACCACAGTGGCCAATTCAACCTGTTTAAACGTTTCTGTGAGCGTGAGGTGATATTTTTTTGTTTAAACAGCTCTTGAATTATTTTCTTCCCATCAGAGATAAGGTTTTGAATATCAGCCGCATTGTCGCCATTTTCGATCGAGGAGACAACCTGGTTATAAAACGTTTCAATGAAGCGATTTTGAATACATGCCTGAGCAAATGGAGTGTATTGAGAATAAGTTGAGAGCATAACCCTATGAAATGTGTCGTAGTCTTGCAGGCATTTTGAACTATGCGCTAAAGATGAGTTGCGTTGACGATAAAGATAGTTTGTTTCGGGAGTGCATACCGCCTTTTTGATTTGGAGTAAATTTTCAATCATCCAATCTTGGTCTTCTGCGCCCTTTAAGTGCTCTTTGAAGTACTTTCCCTTGACACAGGAGAGACGAAAGATTTTATTTCCAAGCATACGGTAATAGTCAAATTTTATTTGGCCCTTGCCGGAAAGGAAATACATATCAGCTATCAAGTCTCCATCAAGAACTTGGTAGATAGAGTGTGTGTGTTTGTTATTGATTGTTCCGTTCTTATCAAACTTAACCACGGGACAAACTACCATATCTGACTTTTCTTGACTGAGAGCGCTGATCATATTTTGTAAATAATTTGAGGGAATAATGTCGTCAGAATCTACAAAGGCAATAAATTCAAAGTCACTTTTATAAATCGTCTGGAGTGCTAAATTTCGTGCGGAACTAACTCCGCCATTATCTTTGTTTAACAGTATGAAACGAGAATCTTGCTTTGTGAAGGTTTCTGCAATTGTGAAAGAGCTATCTGAAGAGCCGTCGTTGACGACAAAACATTTCCAGTCTTTAAATATTTGCTTTTCTATTGACTGTAAACATTCGGCAAGATAGGTCTCCACGTTGTACACCGGAACTACAATTGCTGTTGATGCTTGGGAATGATATTGATTCATAGCGTCCTCTGACAATTCAAAAAGAGACTGATTTTCTAAAGACGATCTAATTAAGACTTCACTATAAGTTGCCAATAATTGTCGCTTCAGTGTAATTATTCTTCCTATCATTGTAACCCTAGTGTGAAATTGAAAAAAGAACGATCTAAAAATTGAATAATCGAAATCAACAAGTAAATGAGTCAAATATCATCAGAAGTTTCTTTAAATAGGAAATAATCCGTTTGTATAATAAATGATATTGCTGACGTTAGAGTTCTTAAACGTCAAAAACCGATGCTTATAACACACTACCCAGATAGGATTGGAAATGAGGGTTGTTCTTGTTAATTTGTGGCGAGTTCTGAACGCTTACGGCGGAACAGAAAAAGTGTTTTTTAACATGGCTAATGCACTGGTCGAAAGAGGGTATTCTGTCACTGCTATTGCCAGTGATGATGGTAGCGGAGAACCTGTTTTTCCAATCGATCCAAGAGTTGACTTCAAGAATATTCCAGTCAGCTCGAATGAATTTTGGTTTAAATTGCACTACTGTCCAAAATAATTTTTGAAGACGAGATTTTTAAAGATATAAAAAAGCATATCGGAATCCTTTAAAGTTTTAGTTACCACACTCAAACAAAAAAGGAAATCCGATATGCGAAAAGC
>Ga0129317_1002072_pt1 | contig 12432 bp, 9 predicted proteins | sample Cm1ome_FD_94430 | JGI IMG/M metagenome (GOLD analysis project Ga0129317, IMG submission 94430) | Eastern black-and-white colobus group fecal microbial communities from Wisconsin, USA - Cm1105 metagenome | ecosystem: Host-associated > Mammals > Digestive system > Large intestine > Fecal | place...
CCCGACTTTATCATAAGAGCCATGGCAGGCTGTAGCATCAGCGCGCGCATACCTCTTACAATAGGAGCCTCTACGTCACTTGTGAAGTCGCCGCCGATGTGGAGGATATTTGAAGCTTCCAATCCCGATTTTTTCACTACCACATCGAGGTAAGCAGTTTCGGCGGAATCGGGGATATTCTGTTCGGCAGGGATTATCAGAGCGTCATATGCTCCGTAGCCGCAGTCGCAGAGTATCTTTACAATAACATCTCTCGGATATATGGACTCCGAGGTGATGATTATCTTGTTCTTGCAGTCCTTAGCCTTATCGAACAGGAGCTTTCCCGTATTTCTGGCAAAGGCAAAATGGTGGATGAGGTCACACTCGCGGTTGAACAGCTTTTCCCTTCCCGTGGGAGTGATGCCGCTCATCTTGGTGAAGATGTCGTATATCTTTTCGAGGGTCACATTTCCCTTGAGACCGTATTTCTTTTCGGCAGCCTTCTGTGCCTCTGTCCTGAGCTGGGTGAAGGTCTTGTTTCCCGTATTCAGCAGGGCGAAGTCGTCCTCCATGAACAGGAAAAGGTCCTCGGGCTGAGAGAAAGGGGTGAGCACAAGGGTCTCCCACATTTTGAAGCTTGTTGCCTTGTGGTCGTTCCTTGCCACCTCGTGGAGCATCTTTACCATCAGCTCCGCCTGAGTGTCGGAATCGGGCTTGATTGGCGAAATATCGTCGTTCATAGGAAGCCTCCTTGCTTATTCGTCGGTATCTGCCTCAGCAGGCTGAGGTTCGAGACCTCTCATTTTCTGATACTCGTCCAGAGTCATGGCGCCGTCGGAGTTATAAGCCCTGACGATGGCGTCCTTGCTGGTGTATTTCTCGGAATACTCGCCCTTTTCGTCCTGAATGTACTTTCCGTACCACAGTCCGAAGAAGGACCATACTGCGTTGTCGCGGAAGGCGGTGTCCATATCGGGAACGCTTCCGCACTCGCTGAGGGCAATGAGCTTATCGCTGCCCACGAACTTCTGTACAGCAGCAAATTCCTCGTAAAATCTGTTTCCGTAGTCCTTTTCGCCGTCGAGGTAGAGGTCTACCGCAGCAATATCAAAGGTACGCTTGTCCACAAGAGAGCTCTCACTCTGACCGTTCCATATCCAGATAAGGTTGTCCAGCTCGAAATACTTGGTAAAGCGGTCGTAGATGAGCTGCCAGAGCCACTTATAGGGAGCATTTCCCTTGGCGCCCCACCAGTACCAGTCGCCGCAGCCCTCGGGGAGAGGTCTCCACAGCACGGGGACTCCCCTGTTTTTCAGCGATGTGAGCTGTCCTGCCATACTGTCGATGTCAAGGATGAGACCGTAGCACTCTTTGGAAATAGTGCCCTTGCTGTACATCTCTCTCAGCTCCTCCTCTGTGAGAAGTGAGATATCCTCCTCTGTGACAGCCTTTGAAAGGTCGAAGTCGGTATCCTCGGTGCGGATGCCGCTTTTCTTGTCCGATGGAGACTCCCAGAACCAGCTTACACAGGTTATGCCGCCGCCGAGATACCAGTCTGCGGCAGCGTCTATTTCTTTGAAGCTTTCATCGAAGCTCTCGTCGGGCACCTCAAAGTTTGAAAAGCGTATAACGGGGTATTTGCCTGTGGTGCGGTAGATAAGGTCCATTTCGGAGTTATCTCCGCCGTAGGCGTACTGTCCCGTGATTATGTACTGTCCGTAATTCTCCGTGAGGAAGCTCATGAGCTCCTTTGCGGACTCCCCTGCATTCTTGTTTACCAGCTCGCCCTTGGCATTATAGCTGATGTCGCTGAGGGAGGTATTGTTTTCTATCTTGAGATAGTCTATGCACATATCGCCGTTCTGCGGAGTCAAGGTTATCTTCTGCTTGCCCTTTGTGAGGAATACTCCGTAGATGGTGATATAGGTGAACTGGTCGTTGTCGGTGGTCCTGAACACTGTCAGCTGCTCGTCGCCCAGCGTCAGTCGGCAGTCCACAGCCTTTTTTGCTGAGATGTTGAAGGACAGGTCATAGTGCTGATTGCTGGGGACGTCAACCTCGAATGTTACCGAAGCCTCGCCCTTGTCGCCAAAGCCCGTAACATAGCCGTCTCCGCTGAATTCAGGCAGGTCTGTTGCAGCCTTTGCGCCGCCTTTCAGCTCGCCCTTTTCCGCCTCATAGAGGTTGCCGGACTGGGTCTTTTCTATCTCGGGGAAGGTAACGGGGTAATCGGGAAATGTCTCCACAGGTACCGTGGTAGTCGGCTCGGTGGTCTTTTTAGCAGTAGTTTCCTCGATTATAGGCACGGAAGCCGTTACCGAAACCTTTTTGCTTTTGCTGCAGGCTGAGAATGCCGATGCGGCAGCTCCCACAGCAGCTGCAAGAGCGATGATCTTGCGAATATCCATTTGTTCCTCCTATATCAGGCTTTGACAGTATATTTTCTGCCCTGTTCCGTGGTAAATACCACAGCGCCGTCCTCTATGCGAGAGTTGACCGATTCTCCGCCGCAGGTTATGCTGACCACGGAGTTGGTCCTCAGACGCAGTTCGCCGCCCAGAGATGAATATATCTCCGCGGAGCTCAGCTTGTTCTCTATCCAGTTCATATCCACGATGAAGCCGCCCTTTGCTCTGAGTCCCCTGACGCGACCCTTGCTCCACTCGTCGGGGAGGGCGGGCAGCAGGTATACACAGCCGCCGCAGCTCTGAATGAGCGATTCCGCAATAGCGGCAGTGCCGCCCAGATTGCCGTCAATGCTCATGGAGGGCTTCCACGACATCATGTTGGGAGCGGTATAGTGGGACAGCAGTCTTTTCAGATTTTCCGAGACCATGCGGCTGTCATAGAGCCTTGCCCACATATTTGTGACCCATGAGCAGCTCCAGGCTGTACGTCCGCCGCCGTTGATAAGTCGGCGCACAAGAGTAGCTCTTGCGGCGTCAGACAGCTTTGGTGTGCTGTGTGGAGTTATGAGGTCGGCGGGATGTAGAGCGAATAGCTGAGAGATATGGAGATGACCGATATCGGTCTCGTCGAAGTCCTCCGACCACTCCATTATCTGTCCGTACTTGCCCACCTGAGGCTGAGGCAGCTTCTTTACAGCCTCCACCAGCTTCTTTGCCAGCGCATCGTCTCTGCCCAGTATTGCGGCAGCCTTTATGACATCGGAGAACAGCACCGTAAGTATCTGTGAGTCGATGGCAGGTCCCATGCAGAGGCTTGCCTTTGTGCCGTTTCCGTCGATATATGTGTTTTCGGGAGATACAGAGGGCCCTGTTACCAGTTTGCCGTCCTTGTTCTCCGCGAGATATTCAAGGAAGAACTCAGCGGCTTCCTTCATTATGTGGTACTTCTCGCTGAGGAAATCCCTGTCAAGGGTGTACTCATAGTGCTCGAAGATGTGCAGAGCCAGCCATGCGCCGCCCATAGGCCATATGGTAGCCGTCCTGTTCTCGTCCTGAGGAGCGGTATCGCCCCAGATATCCGTATTATGGTGACATACGAAGCCCTTTGAGATGCCATACATCTCCTTTGCGGTAACTCTGCCGTTGCCGCAGACCCTCTCCAGAAGGTCGAAAAGGGGCAGGTGACATTCTGGGAGACCGCAGTTCTCTGCCGGCCAGTAGCACATCTCGGTATTTATGTTGAGTATGTACCTGCTGCCGATATGTACAGCTGTCAGGTCGTTCCAGAGTCCCTGAAGTCCCACAGGCTGAGTGCCTGCGCGGCTGCATGATATCATGAGGTATCTTCCGAAGTTGAAGTAAAGCTCGAAAAGCTTGTTATCGTTTATAAGACGGCGGCAGTCCTTGTTGTCCAGCTCGTCGCCCTTGAGGCGGTCTATCCTTTCGGCAGTTGTGAGGAACTCGATGTTCTCCTCCTCGCTGTTGTCGCTGAGAGAAAGCTCCACGCGGTCGAAAAGCTCGCGGTAGTCGTTGACATGGCGGTAGTAGAGCTCGTCATATTCGCACTGCAAAGCCATTTCCGTGTCCACCTCTGCGGACTCGGCGTAGCTCTGGCTGTAGAAGTCTGTGCGGACAGAGAGTATGATAGTAGCCTCGTCGGCATTCTCCACCACAAGTCTGCTTCCCACCGCTTTTACGGTGCCGTTTTTGGCAGAAGCTCCGAGACAGGCAGCAAAGAGTATACCGTTTGCACCGCCTGTGCCGCCGCTGAAAAGTATCATATTTCCGCCGCAGGGACGGTTGTCGTCGTAAAGGTCCTCGGGGCTGTCTATGCAGCAGGAGAAGGACACCATCTGCGGCTCCGATGCGCTTATGCGCACAGCCATGACCTCATCGGGTGCAGAGACAAAATACTCCTTGGTGTATGTTACCCCGTTGACGGTAAAGGAAGCGTCCGCAACGGCGCTGCCGATGTCGAGACTGCGTGAATACTCCCTTGCCCTGCCGTCCAGCCGGAGGTCTATCTTCAGCTCGCCGAGGGGCATATATCTTCGCATATTGGGCGTGACGCCCTGCATTTTCGTGAAGGCAGCGTCCTCAGCTTCCGAGGGCTTACCCTCCATGAGCAGGCTGCGGGCTTCTTTGAAGCCCTCCTTTGCGTCGGGGTTGATACGGTGGCGCAGACCGCCCGACCAGAAAGAATCCTCGTTGAGAGTGATCGACTCCTTATCGGGTGTGCCCCATATCATAGCTCCGATACGTCCGTTTCCGATAGGCAGAGCTTCAATGTAGCTCTCAGCGGGAGAATCGTATTTCATTATAGTTTCAGTACTCATTTGTATCTCCTATGGGAATATAGTATCGTTGGTTCATAGCGTGTGGAAAAATGTCAATAGTTTGTGTATCTTACTATTATAACATAAATGCTTTAAAATAGCAAGTGGCGCGGCGATAAAGCCGATATTTTACAGTATTCTGCCGCGAAACAGGCGGCGGAGGCACTCCACTTATAACATAAATGCTTTAAGCAAGTGGGCGATCAGTGATTAGTTGTTAGTGTTTAGTTTGGTATTGACAGTATGAGGTCGGTGCGATATAATGGATATATATTTTTTTGTTTTAACATGAAAATCTTCGTCTTTTCTGCCCCCTGAAATCACTTATATATGAAGACTATCCGAAAGGAGCATCATCATGAAAAGGGTATTATGTTTATTTGCGGCTTCAATGCTTGCTTTCAGCACTTTCTCATGCAGTGAGAATAAGAATAAAAAGTCCTCGGCTCCCGTGTCGGAGACAGGTGAGGACATTTCGGGAGAGCCCGTGGAAAGAGAGTTTATGACCTATTCCGCCGAGGATTTCGCCACAGTGGATGTGAATACTACCATTACGGACAGGGAGTTTCCCTATAAGCGCTGCGAATTCTCCTCTAAGGAGCAGGACTTCGGCAGCAGGATATCCCCGTGCAGGGACGAGAAATACCGCGACAGGTTCATGGAATATTTAGACAACGGCTACCGTGAGGAACGATTCATAGCAGACAGGGTGACGGAATGGGAGATGAGCTTTACCGACCCTGATGATCTTATGATCACCTCAGCACTGGGCTGCGGCACAACTGCCTATATAGCCGTAAATTTCGATACGCTCTGTTACGGCTGCCATGAGAGCTCGGTTTTCCGCTATGATACGGAAAAGGGAGAGCTGAAGGAGATACTCCACCACTCCGACCCCGAAAACAGCCTTGAGATAAGGCAGATATGCTCCGTTCGCGGAGAGCTTTTCGTGGATACGGATACCATGGGAATATGCCGCTTTGACGGGGAAACAGGCGAGATGGAGCAGATACTGGAAAGCGAAGATGACGGTTATGGCCACATGGTCTCCAATGACGCCGACAGGCTCATAGTTACATTCTCCGTCCCTCAGAGGGAAAAGGTGGACAAGGACTATAAGCCCAAGGAGGGAGAGATAGTATACTCCGACGACAATGAGAACTTCTTCATTGAGCATGGCTCGGACATGACCATGAAGGAGTACGATTTCGATACGGGGGAGTGGAAGGAGCTTTATTCCGTTTTCAGCCCTGCTGAAGAAAGCAAATGGGGCACAGAGGAGTTCCCCAACATATACGGGGAGCTCTTTGCGTGGAAGGAAAAGCCCGAGGGTACACGAAAATACGACGTTGTTACCGAGGAATACAGAGTTTCCACTGGTCTCAACAACTGCAATATAGTATATGCAGGCAGGGATAAGCTCATTCTCAGCCTTTCCAACGGCGGAGGAAATGGCGGCGTTTCTAAATATGTCCTGCACGAGTTTGACTTTGAGACCATGCAGCACTATGTCATTGATTATACCAACTACGGCGGAAACTGCATTGCCTTCGGTGACGGAGTTATCACATATATGGGCGGTATGCGTACAGGCGGCGCTTACTACATCATGCCTTCTCTGGGACTTGTTTTCCCTGTTGAGTCAGCTCCTCATGATGACGGAAACCTGATGAACATGAGCTCGGGACTTTTCGGCAATGACAGAAAAAATGCGATGTTCATGACCTACCGTCCTACAAAATCAAAGCCAGTGACGGTAAGTACCCCTGACGGTGACTTCACACATACGGAGTATTATGACTATGAGTACATATACTTCTGGTTCACTGCGGAGGGAAACGATGAATAAGAGAATAGCCCTGATACTGGCGGCAGTTTCGGTGCTGGGCTGGGGCTGCGCCGAGAAGAAAAAGGTCAGCTCGGTGACCGATGACATCACGGGCGACTACGCCGAGGAAAGCGAAATAAGTACAAAGGCAGAGTACAGCGACAGCGATTTCAAGGTGCTGAACGTCACCCTGAGCTATCCCGAGGGAGAGGCTCCCGTAAAGGTGGAGAGCACAGACCTCAGCGGCATTGAGGTGGGCGAGAGGGTACCTGTCTGCAACAGGGCGGAGTTCGCCGAGCAATGCTACGGGCAGGAATACTGGAACGACCAGACTGTATATAACTGGCAGGATTTCGTAGACAAGCCCATAGAGGGAGTCATAGAAAGCTGCTATACCGAGAATGACCTCTGCTTCCTCTACATTTCCTACCCCAATTTCAAGTTTGACATATATGACTGGGAAGTGTTATGCTATGACCCGAAAAGCGGCAGCACTGAGGAGGTGTACAGCTGGTCAGCCGAGAGACTGGAGGACCACTGTCAGAACCCCTGCTTCGGCAATGGAGCCCTATTCAGTGAGGTCTACGACTCCTCGGGTGAAAACGGCAGCAGGATATACAAGACCGACCTCTATACCCATGAGACGGAGCAGGTCTTTGAGGGCAGCACCGAGGAGTATTTATGGCTCCATACCGATGATACGGGAGCTGTCTGCATACTCGCATATCCAAAGGACAGCGATGATGACGGGGTGCTTTACAAGTTTGACAGCGACAAGGACGGATTTGTGCTGAGCGAGGATATAGAAGCTCCCGAAAATTCGGTGTCAAACGACCGCTTCAACGGTGTACAGAGCCATCTGGTAAAGCGCGAGGGCAGCCGCAAGCTGGATATGGACAACGAGTTTTACCACGCGGAGACCTCTGTCTCCACGGGAATAATCGTATATGCCGACGCGGAGCGCTTCATCATAAGGTCGGGGAATAAGCTCCACACCTATGATATCACGAAGATGGAGCACTATATCTCCGACATCACGGACATGGGCGACGAGATAAAATACAGCTGCGGAATGGTGTTCATCGGAAACAGGAGCAATACCTTCCGGATGCCTGTATACTGCATAATGCCCGAGCTGGGACTCACCTACCCTGTCTGCGAAAAGGGTATATATGGGGACATCAGAAGGCAGGAGGATGGAATATCCTTCAACAGTATACATAATGTGGAGAACACCATGGTCGGTGCTGGCGGTGAGGTCTTTTTGACATACAGCTTACATGCCGTGGATAAGGTATACAGACTGACAGTTGAGAGCTGAAAGCGCAGGGGCGCACAATGTGCGCCCCTACGATGATATTGTAAAATGCGGAACGCCGAGGGCGGCGTTCCCTACAAAAAACTGCATGGCATTTGCCATGCTTTTTTATTTAAGATATTCCTCAATAACGTCAAGGTCGCCGTAGGTTCGTAGCAGGGTATAGCCTGTGTTCTCCAGCACGGCGTTGACGAAATCGTCCCTTTCCACGCGGTCAGCACGGGCGTGGGAGGTGTCGTCCAGCTCTATGAGCGCCACGATGCAGGTCTCATCGTCGGCAAGGGCAAAGTCGATATGCTTTGCCTTTATCTTGTTGAAGCACTCCATCCAGTAAGGATTCTCCTCCTTGGGCTTGGGCTCGATAAGGTCCGCAAGCCTGACCTTGGTGTAGATATTCAGCCCGTACTGATCCGCAAGGGGCTTCAGACGGGTGTAGAACTCATACTCCCTGTCGGTGAGGATGGTCTTGGCGTTGTAGAGCTTGGTAATATCGGGCTTGTGAAGCCTTTTGTACAGCCATACCGCAAGGGCGATAACGGCTATTATAAATATCAGCGAGAGAAGTTCGTTTATATCCATATATCAGTTTCGTTTTTCGCCCGAGTATATCTCCTCGATGATCCTGCCCTTTTCGTCTGTTTCCGCAAGGCAGGAGTAGAAAGCTCCCGAGCCTCCGCGTACAAAGAGCCTGCCGTCGGCTGTGCCTATTTCCTTTATGAAGTCACACTCTGTCAGGTCGCTGCAGTCCATGATCTCCTTTTCGCCGCTGCTGTCAAGGGAAAAGACTGACTTTGTGTCCGTGAAGATGAGCTTGTCCCCGAGGAAGCAGTATTTCATGCAGGGAGTCTCGCTTACCTGCTTAGGCTCTCCGCCATCCACAGGGATGCTGTACAGCTTGTTGAAGTCGATATAGTACAGCTTTCCGCCTGTGATAACGGGGTGCTCGCCCACAGCAAGCTCCTTGTAGGAGGCTGAGGAGGCTCCGTCAAATGCGATGATATGCTCCTTGACTCCCACATCATAGGAACAGATAAGGCAGGTCTTTCCGCCGATATCCGCATAGCCCACGATACGGGCGTTTTTATGGTCTATGTGAAAGCTTTCCTGTGAGAGCTTTCCCGAGTAGTCCATGATCTTTATTTCGGTCTCCTCGCCGTCGGGACAGCAGAAAAGTATGCCGTCATCGAAGAAGTAAAAGCTCTCTCTCCTCGGTACAAAGTCCGCGGACTTTGTATCCTTGCTGAGCAGGGAGGACTTCCCCTCATCGTAAACGCACAGTCCCTCATCGGGAGAGTAGTAATAGAGCTTTTTCCCGTCACAGTGGTATACCACGCTGTATTCGGGCAGGTCGAGCTCCTCGGTACTGCCTTTTCTGTTGTCGCGGACATAGACCTCGTGAGGACCGTCCTGATCGTTTTTCTCGGTAACATAGACATAGTCGCCGTTGTCCATGATATAAAGGATATCATTGCCGTTGGAGACAACGTCCGCCGTGTTTGCGGATATTTCTTCCGATTCGGCTTCAGACGCCTTTTCCGTGGTCTCCTCCTCGTCAGGAGCAGTAGTCTCTGCTGTCGTGGCGGAAGTCAGCTCAGAGCTGCTTTCGTATGAGGTATTGTTATCCGAGCAGCCCGAAATGAGGGGCGCTGCAAGGAGCGCCCCCATAACAGCTGCAATAAAGCTGTGTCTCATCAGTCAAATCTCTCGTCGATCACTCTTGCGGTCTTTTTCATGCTTCTGGGCAGAACTCCCACCTCTACTACCTTGACGATAGGAGTGAAGCCTATCCTGCTCTTTACCTTTTCGGCTATCCTCTTGCTCAGTGCATCGAAGTCCACATCGCCTGTTGACTCAACGTAGATACGCATGGTGTCCTTGCCGTCAAGGTGAGATATGCGGATCTGGTATTCGCTGTTGATCTCGCTGAAGTTTGCAAGAACTTCCTCTATCTGGCTGGGGAACACGTTGACGCCCTTTATCTTCATCATGTCGTCTGTACGTCCCATGATGGTGTCAAGACGGGGATAGCAGCGTCCGCACTTGCACTTGCCGGGGATTATCCTTGAAAGGTCGTGCGTTCTGTAACGGATAAGGGGAGCGCCCTCCTTGACGAGGGTCGTGATGACGATCTCGCCCATTTCTCCGTCTGGCACGGGCTCGCCTGTCTTGGGGTCGATGACCTCTATGTAGAGGTAGTCGTCCCAGTAGTGCATACCCTCATTATATTCGCAGTTTATGCCGATACCGGGACCGTATATCTCGGTAAGTCCGTAGATATCGTAGAGCTCGATGCCCAGCGACTCGGAGATGTGCTTGCGCATCTTGTCGCTCCATCTCTCAGAGCCGATAACGCCCTTTTTGAGGTGGATATTATCCTTTATGCCGCGCTTCTCTATCTCCTCAGCAAGAAGAAGTGCATATGAAGATGTTGAGCAGAGCACGGTGCTCTTCATATCCTGCATCATCTGGAGCTGCTTGTCGGTATTTCCTGGACCCATTGGTATTACCATTGCGCCCAGCTTCTCGGCACCGTTCTGGAAGCCGATACCTGCTGTCCAGAGGCCGTAGCCGGGGGTTATCTGAATGCGGTCCATATTGGTTATGCCTGCTGTTTCGTAGCAGCGCTTGAACATGATAGCCCAGTCGTCAACGTCCTTGGCTGTATAGGGGATAATTACGGGAGTACCGGTAGTTCCCGATGATGAATGTATGCGGACTATCTCCTCCTCGGGAGCAGTCATGAGTCCGAGGGGATATGCGTCACGGAGGTCCTTCTTCTCGGAGAAGGGCAGTTTTGTGAAGTCCTCGGGAGTTTCAACGTGAGTAATGCCTGCTTCTGCAAGCTTTTTTCCATAGAAGCTGCCTGCCTCAACGAGAGCGCGTATGCGGTCGTTGACCAGGTCAAGCTGCTGCTGAGAGATCTGCATGATCGTTCTTTCCTTTCACATTAACATTTATCAGAAGATAAGCAACAGTAGTCTGAATTTCGTCATGAGCTGAAAGCCGTCCCTTGTCTTGTGCTTCTGAGAGAAGCGTGAGAATGACATCTCCTCGACTCTTTTCCAGACGTCCTCGCCGAAAAGAGCGGTACGGTTTCTTATACTGTCCTCGCCGTCGCACATAAAGAGCTGTACAGTGGGTGTAAAGTCGCAGTAATTGCCCATATAGTAAGGACCTGCATAGACGTCCTTGACGGGCTTGTTTCCGGGAATATAGATGTTTGATGTAACAAGTCTCGTACCCACGCTCAGACCGTACATATCAGCCAGAGCATCGGGGAACTTCAGGAACAGTACACCGTCCATCTCGTCTGAGTAGGCGGATATTATCAGCGGTGATAGGGATACTACCACAGCGGGCTGCGTATCGCCGTTCATGAGATAGCCTCCGAGACGCTTGAACTGCTTGTTGAAGTAGACTCTCTTGAAGCCCTTTACATGAAGCAGCTCATCCCTTATGTAGTCGAATTTTTCTCTTGATGGTAAGACGTTACCTGCATTTTCTGCGGCAGTATTTGGGTCAACATAGTTAATTTCCATTAATTGTATAGCTCCTTGTCTGTGTCGGTTTATTTTATGTCATATCGCAGAGCCTTGCTGTTGAGCTCCACGAACTGGGGTCTTACTGTCTTTTTCATGGTGTCCTCGATATCATCCACCGAGAACGGGAGCACGCCGTTGCGGACGGCTGCACCCAGCATTACCATGTTCAGCACCTTGGGTGAGCCTATCTCCTCGATAGCGCGGTTTCCGTCAACGAGAACCACGTTCTCCACATTGCGCTGAAGGTAATCCAGCATCTCGTTCCCTGTGTAGTCAGAGCCGCTGAGAGTAGCTGTAACGGGCATGATGGGGTGGGTATTGACTACCACCTGACCGCCGTCCCTGAGGTAGGGCAGCATACGGACAGCCTCGGCAGGCTCGAAGCCGATGATTATATCAGCGGTCTTCTCGGGGAACATAGGGCAGTAGATATCGTCGCCAAGTCTCAGGAAGCTGAAAACGCTTCCGCCCTTCTGAGCCATACCGATGGTCTCGGCGCTCATAACGGGGATATCATGCTCCATAGCTGTTGCGGCGATGAGCTTTGAGGTGAGGACTATTCCCTGACCTCCTACGCCGCAGATAAGGATATTACTCTGCATCTTCGCCACCTCCTATAGCACCGAAAGGACATACCTGCGAACAGAGTCCGCAGCCTGTACAAAGGGAATTCTCGATAGTTACCCTGCCGTCCCTCAGCACGATACCGGGACAGCCGAGGGTCTTTATGCACTTCTTGCAGGAGGTACACTTTCCGCTGTCGATAACAGCAGGCTTGTTACCCTTGATGAGCACAGCACAGGGTGACTTGAACACGATGGCTTTTACGCCCTTTTCGGCGGAAACACGCTTTACCGTGTCGATAGCCTTGCTGAGCTCAAGGGGATTTACGGTCTCTACGGTCTTGACGCCCACGCCCTTCAGGACCTCCTGAATGCTGACCTTTTCAACGACCTCGCCCATCATGGTGCGGCCCGTGCCGGGGTGGGGCTGATGACCTGTCATGGCGGTGGTGGAG
>Ga0129317_1002073_pt1 | contig 12427 bp, 11 predicted proteins | sample Cm1ome_FD_94430 | JGI IMG/M metagenome (GOLD analysis project Ga0129317, IMG submission 94430) | Eastern black-and-white colobus group fecal microbial communities from Wisconsin, USA - Cm1105 metagenome | ecosystem: Host-associated > Mammals > Digestive system > Large intestine > Fecal | place...
AGGTGGAGCCCATTGTTGAGGCCATCACCCCGGTTCCCGGCGGCGTAGGCTCCGTAACCACCTCCGTGCTGATGAAGCATGTGGTGGAAGCTGCTGAGAAGATTTAAGGGAAACGGAACATAACGAACAAGGGCTGAGAGGATGAGTATCCTCTCGGCCCTTGCTTGTTTATTCGAGGGAGTTCAGATAGACAGCCAGCAATTGAAGGGCTGTCTCTTTTCTTTTGGGATTACAGCGATTCAGACGCTCCATCAGCTCCTGCTCCTGTACGGAAAAGGATATATTTTCCTCTGTGAGAATCATGTCCGGCGTAATATGCAGGACACTGCAAATACGCAGAATGGTTTCAATTCGCATATTGACGGTACCCCGTTCGATATCCGCATATGTACGATCAGACATTCCGGCTTCCTCCGCAACCTCTGCCTGGGTTAAACCCGCCTTTTTTCGGAACATCAGCAGCTTGTTGCCAATCTTTCGGAAATCAAATACCAGCATTTTTCTTCCTCCTATACGCGCCTTACAGGTAAGTATACTTCCTGTTTTTGTTGACAAACAGGAAGTATGGCTGTATATTTATAGGAAGTTTAGTTCCTAATACGGAGGCTTATGGAGGAAGAATATGACCAGAGGATTTATCACCATTGCAACCGGCGACGATCTGTATTTTCGGCTGGCAAAGAACCTGCTGCTTTCCTACAGACTCTTCTGCGAGGATCCCATGCCCTTTGCGATTGCATGCGATCGGGAGAATGAATACACGGCCTTGTTTGATAAGGCAATCCTTTTTGAGAAGACCGAGCATCCTTATTTTGATAAGTTTGGCCTGCTGAAGATTTGTCCCTACGAGGAAACCATCTTCATTGACGCCGACTGTCTGGCCTATGGGGACTTGAACGAATTTTGGGAGTATTTTCAAGACGCGGCGGATTTTTCCGCTGCGGGTACCAATTATCCCATTGATTCTGACCAGGGCCTCTTCCGGAAAGAGACCTGCGGGGAGTATGGGGACAGAGTGCATTGGAAGCCGGATATTCACGGCGGGCTGTACTTCATTCGCAAGGGTGCGCTGTGTGATGCCATTTACAGGGATTGTATGAACATCATTTCCCATTACGAGGACTTTAAGTGGCCGGACTTCTGCGCGCCCTATGCGGATGAGCCGGTTCTGTGTCTTGCCATGGCGGCCAATGGTGTACACGCTTTGGATGCGGATCCCCGGAATTACGGGATACCCTGGGAGGTTACCCGGATGGAGGTGGATATTTTCTCCGGAAAATGCACCTATGCCACCGAGTGGCACCCGCAGGTGGATCATGGCCGGATGATCCACTGGTCAGTCCGCTATTGCAAAAAGCCTCTTTACATCTTTGAAGCGGAAAAAGTGAATCTGATGGCAGCACATGGCATTCGTCCCGGGAAAGGGAAAATGTGTCTGAACCTGAGAGATACCCTCCTTTATCAGTGGAAGCTGCGGTATGCGTTCCTGCTGGCACGCAGCTTCGGCCGCCGGGTGATCAACAAGGTGTGCCGTATGTTGAAGCTTTCCCGCTTTATCAAGGAATAACGAACAATTGAAAGGCTGCCGCGGAATGCGGCAGCCTTTCTCGCTGTTTTGCACAAAATCCAAAAGAGGATATTGTAAATTCTAAACAAGAAATGAGGTTTCCGAGCGGGAAGTTTGTGAGCTATTTCCCTTGAAGACTTGCCCTTTGAATGCTATGATATGGAGCGAAAAACAAGCAAAGGAAATGAAAACACTATGGAAACCTATTTGATTTGTCTTGCGGTTGCCCTGGTAGGCGGCCTGCTGATGTCCCGTCTGACGAAGCTTGTAAACCTTCCGGCAGTTACCGCGTATCTGGTGGTCGGGCTGCTCCTTGGCCCCTTCTGCGTGGGCAGCCTGAAGGTTCCCGGCCTGGGCTTTAACACTCTGGAGCAGGTGGGAACCCTGAAGATCGTGACCCAGACGGCCCTGGGCTTTATTGCCTTTACCATCGGCAATGAGTTCCGGGTGAGCCAGCTGAAAACCATGGGAAGCCATGCCATTACCATCGGTATTTTGCAGGCAGTGATCACCACCCTGGTGGTGGATGTGGTACTGGTGATCCTGCATTTCCTGTTCCCTGCCATGATCTCCATTCCCTGCGCCATTACCCTGGGCGCCATTGCCGCCGCTACCGCTCCCGCGGCTACTCTGATGGTGGTGCGTCAGTATAAGGCCGACGGCCCCATGACGAAGCTGCTGCTGCTGGTGGTTGCCATTGATGACGCAGTGGGCCTTGTGCTGTTCTCCGTGTCCTATGGCATTGCCACGGCCTTGGCCAACGGCCATATCAGCATCCTGGCTGTGGTTGTGGAGCCGATTCTGGAGATCATCCTCTCCCTGGGCCTGGGCAGCCTGATGGGCTGGCTGCTCCATCGGACGGAGCAGTTCTTCCACTCCAGAAGTAAGCGTATGACCATTTCCGTGGCCTTTGTTATGCTGACGGTAGGTCTGTCCATGCTGGAATTTACCGTGGGCGGCGTTCACCTGAGCTTCTCCCTGCTGCTGGTGTGCATGATGACCGGCACCATTTTCTGCAACGTCTGCCGTACCTCCGAAGAGCTGATGGCCCGTGTGGACGGCTGGGTTATGCCGCTGAACATTCTGTTCTTCGTGATCTCCGGCGCGGAGCTGGACTTAAACGTACTGGCGCAGCCCACCACTCTGATCGTTGGTATCATCTATATCCTGGCCCGTTCCGCCGGTAAGTATTACGGCGCGGACATTAGCTGCCGCCTGACCCGACAGCCGAAACCCATCTGCGACCATCTGGGGATCACCCTGCTTCCTCAGGCCGGTGTGGCGCTGGGTATGGCCATCACGGCCGCCAATCTGCCCGACGGCGCCCTGGCACGGAATGTGGTGCTGTTCGCGGTGCTGGTTTACGAGCTGATCGGGCCGAACCTGACCAAGCGCTCTCTATTGGCTGTGGGCGAGATCAGCCCCGAGGGCCGTACCAGCGCCCGGCGGGCCAACGAAACCAAGGCATAATACCGTTCTAAAAGCAAACAGAGGGCATTCCGACTGGGGAATGCTCTCTGCTTTTTATTTGTCTTCCAGGTAGGAAACGGTCATGGGTGCCATGTCGTAAAGCTCGGCGGTGCCGCTGCCTTCCAGAGTCAGCGTCCGGACGCTCTCGGGATAGAAACGGCTGGTCATGACCTGCTCACCGTCATTGAGGAACAGCTCCAGGGAGGAGGTGTCCACCAGAATCCGCAGATTCCGGAGGGCTTCCACCTCCACGGTTCTCCGCGTCCGGCCCTGACCGGCGGTGCCGGAGAAGGTCAGAGTCAGAAGGCCCTGGGCGTAGGTGATTTCTGCGTCGGTGCCCAGGCGTACCGTTAGAGAATTCCCCTGATTCCCGATCAGAAGATCACTGCAATCGGAAAGGGAGACTTGGGAGATGCCGTCAAAGGAGAGGAAGCGTGAGTTCCTGCGAAGGGCTTCCAGCTCCTTCACAGGCTGGGCGGTTACGGCCTTGCCGTTCCAGTGCAGCTCCCGGGGGACGCTCATGGCATGCTGCCAGCCGTTTTCCGCTGCGGTGGGGTTACCGTAGTCCGCGTCCGGCATACCCATCCAACCCAGGACGATGCGCCGACCGTCGGGAGCCAGGAAGGTCTGAGGGGCGTAGTAGTCAAAGCCCTGATCGGCTTCCTGGTATGCACCCAGGGTGCATTCGCCCCGGAAATCGCCGTTTAATGGGAAGTAGCCGCAGGAATAGACGTTCTGGAAGCGATATTTTTCCCGGGCCACGCCCTGGGGAGACAGGGAGAGAATGTACTGGCCGTCCACCTGGAACAGGTCGGGACACTCCCACATATAGCCGAAGGGCTCGGGAGTCTGAATGGTATTGATGTGCTGCCAGGAAACCTTGTCCTGAGATTCATAGACCAGTACCTGGCCCTTGCTGCTTTTGGTGCGGGCCCCTAAGACCATGTAGTATTTCCCGTCCTGCTTCCAGACCTTGGGATCCCGGACGTGGCAGCTTAAATCGTGAGGGTAGTCCTTGTTTTCCAGGAGCAGCCGATTTTCATCCGGGCGAATGCCGTCCCGGGAAACGGCCAGAGCGGTATTGGAGCCTCTGCCGGTGTTGATAAAGTCGTAATCCCCGGAGAATTTCACGCTGCCGGTGTAATAGAGGTACAGCTTATCCTCCTCCGCCAGGGCGGAACCGGAATAGACACCGTGGAGATTCCAGGGCTGGTCGGGGCAGAGAAATACAGGCTGCTGCTGCCAGTGGAGCAGATCGGGGCTGCTATAGTGCCCCCAGAAGATCACGCCCCGATCCGGATTGAAGGGGCTGTACTGGTAGAAGACGTGGTAGTTTCCCTGATACCAGCACAGGCCGTTGGGGTCGTTCATCCAGCCCACGGGAGGCATGAGGTGGTAGTGGAGCCGACGGGGATCGGCCTTCACCCGGGGCAGGTTTTCTCTTTCGAAGTGCCGCACCAGGGCGGTGAGGTCGCGATACAGTGCGTTCATAGAGCGTGTCCTTATTTCTGAAGGGTCATCAGGGGCTGCCCGGCCTGAATGACACCCAGCTGTCCGTTGATGGCGGAATAGTCGTCAGAGTTGGTAACAATCACAGGGGTGATGGTGGGGAAGCCCTCCGCCTGGATGGCGGGAATGTCGAATTCCATCAAAAGATCACCCTTGCGAACGTGCTGGCCTTCGGTGACGTGGGGCGTGTAGTGCTTGCCGTCCAGCTTCACCGTGTCGATGCCGATGTGGATCAGCAGCTCGGGGCCCTGGTCGCACTCCAGGCAGACGGCGTGGCCCATGAGGGCGGAAACGGTGGCGTCCATGGGCGCGTAGACCTTGCCCTCGCTGGGACGGACAGCGTATCCCTTGCCCAGAATCTCTCCGGCGAAGGTCTCGTCGCCGGTTTCGCTGAGGGAAACCACTTCGCCGGACAGGGGAGAGGACAGGGTCACTTCCTTGTCTTCCGTCTGGACGGGAGCGGTCTCGGTGGGGACAGGGGAGGCTTTTTCCGCCTTGGGCGTATCCTTGTAGCCGAACAGCCAGGTGAGGACGAAGGCAACGCCGGCGGAAATGACAAACATGAGAATGTACTTAATGGGGTCGTTCAGGCACAGCAGGACACCGAAGATACCGGTAACACCGGTGCCGCTGGCACCCAGGCCGGTGATGGAGGCGAACATGGCGCCTACGCCGCCGCCGATGCAGGCGCAGAGGAAGGGCCTAAAGAAGCGGATGTTCACGCCGAAGATGGCGGGCTCGGTGATGCCCATGAAGGCGGACAGGGAGGAGGGCAGGGCCATGGACTTGAGCTTCTTGTCTCTGGTCTTCAGGGCCACAGCCAGGGCCGCGGCACCCTGGGCAATGTTGGCGGCGGAGGCCAGGGGCAGCCAGTAGGTAACGCCGTACTGCTGAATCTGGCCCAGATCGATGATGGTGTACATATGGTGGATGCCGGTGACCACGGTGGGGGCGTACAGGGCACCCATAATCAGGGAGCCGATGCCGAAGGGAATGGAGATCAGCGCCTGGATGCCGCCGATGATGCCGCTTTCCACCGCGTTGAACACGGGGCCGACCACGGTCAGAGTCAGAAAGCCAGTGACAAACACGGAAACCAGAGGCGTGACGAAGAGGTCAAACATGGCAGGGACGTGCTTGTGGAGGTACTTCTCAATCTGGCACATAATGAACACGGCGATGATCACGGAGATCACATGGCCCTGGTAGCCCACCATGGGCACCTGCCAAAGGCCGAAGACGTTCAGGTACTGCTCAATGCCGCCGGTCATGGTCCAGGCATTCTGCAGGGAGGGGTGCACCATGATCATGCCCACGACGCCGCCCAGGAAGGGGTTGCCGCCGAAGACCTTGGCACCGGAGAAGCCGATGAGAACGGGAAGGAATACATAAGCGGTGTTGGCGAAGAGATTTGCCAGGACGAAGAGCACATTGTCCGTGGACAGGGTGATGTAGCCCTTGCCGATGAGGAAGTTCAGGGACTCCATGATGCCCATGAGGAAGCCGGAGGCCACAATGGCGGGGATGATGGGCACGAAGACGTCACCCAGGGTTTTCACAAAGCGCTGTAAGGGATTGCCCTTCTTGGCGGCTGCGGCCTTCACGTCCTCCTTGGAAGCGGCGGTGATTCCGGCCAGAGCGATGAACTCGTCGTAGACCTTGTTGACCACGCCGGTGCCGAAGATGATCTGCAGCTGGCCGGAGGCCTCGAAGACGCCCTTGACACCTTCCGCCTCTTCCAGAGCCTGCTTGTTGCATTTGCTGTTGTCCGCAATGACCAGACGTAAGCGAGTGGCGCAGTGGGCAGCGGAGACGATGTTGTCCTTGCCGCCGATGAGCTGTAATACTTCCGATGCCGATTTTCTGTAATCCATAGGATATTCCTCCATGTTATGTGATTTGATTTATGAAATCGGTTTCTTATCTAATTCACATTTTAACAGAGACGAACAAAATGTAAAGATAGGATATTTCACAAAATTTCAAGGCAAAACACAGCATAATGACGAATGCTCCGGCGTAATTGCGTCGGAGCATTCCGGGAACATATATGAAACTGATTTTACAATACTTTCACAGACTCCTGGGGAATGATTTCATACCCCAGTTCCACTCGCTTTTTCAGATCCAGTCCGCTTTCCAGGATTTGCAGCAGCATCTGGGCGGCCTCGATTCCGGCGGTTTCCAGGAACAGATGGGCGGTGGTGAGCCGTGGGGTAACGATCTCCGTCATCCGGGAGTGGCCCATGCCTACGATGCTCACATCCTGAGGGATCCGGCGGCCGGTGCTCTTGATGTACTGCATAGCCCCGATGGCCAGGGTATCCGTGGCGCAGAAGACGGCATCCACCTCCGGCGCGGCTTCAAAAAGCTGCTGGGCGGCGGCGTCTCCGTCCTCCAGGTTGAAGCCGGTGACCATCATCCGCGCCTCCGGAATGTCCAGCCCGGCCTCGTGAACGGCATCCAGGAAGCCGTTTCGCCGCTGGGTGCCCACGGCTACGTCCTTGGGAGTGACACCGATGTAGCCCAGATTTTTCTGTCCGCCGCTGAGCAGCACCCGGGTCACATCCCGGGCGGCCTCCCGCTCGCTGTGGTAGACGCAGGACAGGTAGTCCACCTTCTGACTCAGGGCCACGACGGGAATGGGATAGCTGCCGAGCAGGGCCTTATGGGCCGGGGTGGGAATGGTGGCAAAGTAGATGACCCCTTCTACCTGGCCCTGCTGGAACAGCTCCAGATAGCTCAGCTCCTTGTCCACGTTGTTTTCTGTGGTGGCCAGGATCATGGAAAAGCCGTTCTGGTTCAGCACCTGGGAGACCCCCGCCACCATAGCGCTGATGCTTTCGGAGTTGATTTTCGGCAGGATCACCCCGATCTGGCGGCTTTTTCCCGTACGGAGAATCTGGGCCTGCCGGGAGGGAACGTAGCCGGTTTCCTGAATGATTTTCTGGATGCGCTGCTTTTTCTCTTCGCTGACATAGCCATGGTTTAAATATCGGGACACGCAGGCCTTGGAGACGTCCGCGAGATTGGCGATTTCGGAAATGGTCATGAGATTCCTCCGTGTATGATTTGTGAAACTGGTTTCACTTTTTGACCAGTATACCATAGTGCCCCAGGAAAGGCAAGACCCAAAAAGAAATGGAAAAAAGGATTTTATTGTTGACTTTTCCTTCTGCTTTGACTACAATAAAAAAGTAAGTGAAAACCTCTTATATGACTGACGGGTAATGCGGGAAAACCGCGGGGGAGTGTAAGAGTGTATGCCGACCGTCTGGGCAATTCAGTCACGCACTGGATTACCCTTTTTTTATTAGGGAAACTATGAACAAACCATCTGCGGCTGAGACTGGATCTTTTAACCCAGTCGTGCAGATTCCCCAGTGGGAAATACACAAAGTATTCCTCCACTGGTGAATCTTTCGCCTGAGTCAAAATCTCACAGTCTCAGCGCTTGCTGGTTTGCCCATAGCTTCCCTGGAGGATTCCGGTGCGGAAAAGAAAGAAGAGGTGCGTTATGAAAAAACTGAAAACTCTCTCCGAAGGCGATTTTCTCAAGGTGTTCTTTGGCTTTTTAAGCCTGTGCTTCCTGGTGGCCGCTGTGTGTATGCCGGACAGAAGCACCATGTTTACCGGCCTGTGGCAGATCATGAGCCAGCCCGGTAAGATCTCCACCAACTATTTCGCCCTGGGCGGCTACGCGGCCACCTTCCTGAACATGGGCCTGGTCTGCGCCATTTCTCTGGGCCTGTTCCTGGTGTTCAAAGGAACGCCCAACAATGTCTCCACCCTGGCGGTGATTCTCACCACCGGCTTTGGCTCCTGGGGCATCAACATCCTGAACATTTGGCCCACCATCTTCGGCGTGATGCTCTGCGCCCTGGTGAAGAAGGAAAGGTTCGGCACCCAGGTGAACGCCATGCTGTTCTCCACGGGCATCGCGCCCCTGATTTCCGACCTGCTGGTGCGCTATCCCCATGCGGAAGTGGTAGGCTTCAACCTCACCGGCGTTTTGCTTGCTCTGTTTGTGGGCTTCCTCATCGGCTTCTTCCTGCCCGCGGGCCTAAATCACTCTCCCAAGGTACATAAGGGCTTCGACCTGTACAGCGCCGCGCTGCCCATTGGCATGACCGCCTTCTTCCTCCAGGCAACCCTGTTTAAGACCATGGGCGTTGATCTGCCTGCCGCCCCGGACGCCTCCACCTTGCAGGTGGCTTCCCGGATGACTGCCAACGTGTTCTGCATGGTGGTGTTCGGCATCTGCATTGTGGCTGCCTTCCTGCTGGGCTGCAAGCCCAAGGATTACTGGCGGCTGCTGACGGATCCCGCTTTGGTGACAAATTTCTCTTCCACCTACGGCAATGCCGTGTTCCTGATGAATGTGGGCGTTTTCGGCCTGTTCATTCTGGGCTACTACAACCTGATCGGGGCTACTTTCAACGGTGTGACCTTCGGCATTATCTTCTGTATGCTGGCCACCTGCAACTCCGGCTCCCATCCCGGCAACGTCTGGCCCATTATGCTGGGCTACTTCCTGACCTCTCTGATTTTCGGCTGGCTGTCCGCACGGCTGGGCGGCAGCTTCGCCATGACCATCAACGCTCAGGCCATCTGCGTGGGCCTGTGCTACGCCAACGGCCTGAGCCCCATTGCGGACAAGTACGGCTGGCAGTTCGGCACTCTGGCAGCGGGAATGCACTACCTGCTGGTGACCTCCGTGCCGGCCCTGCATGGCGGCTACTGCCTGTATAACGGCGGCTTTACCGCGGCCCTGATCTGCATTATTCTGGTGCCCCAGCTGGAAAAGTTTATGAAGACAAAGGAAGAGCGCAAGGCCCTGAGTGGAAAGTAAGAACTTCTGTAAAAAGGCGATACCCGGTCGAAAAATGACCGGGTATCGCTTTTTACGGATTACGGCTCTTCAAATTCAGTCAAGGGCCGGGTCTTTAGTTCTATCGGCTGATAGGCGTTCAGGATTCCTATGGCATCATCTTCGGAGATGACGGTGTCAAATTCGGTATAATGGTCTGTGGAGGAAGTGCGCCACCAGGTGCCGTCTGCGCATTTTTTCAGCCGGACAATGCTCCTTTCCTTTGGATTGGAGAAAACCGGGTCGTCATTGCAGGCAAACCGAAAGATATGATACCAGGATTCTCCGTTACCATAGGGCTCTCCGGGCCAGTCGATGAGAACATTGTCCTCGTAAAGCTTCAAGTGGTAGCTTTTTCCTTCGTCGGTGATTCCGTCTTTCATGCCTACAATGCTGCCGATGTAGCCGTTGTAGAAAATCAGCAGTTCCTCTGCTCCGTTTCCGTCTATGTCATAGAAGGCGTATGTTTTGACTGGCGGCGTGTACGCAGGGTCAAGGGAACGCCACATCTCATCGCCTTGAATCAAGTCTGCGACGTATTCTCCATAGGTGGGGCGGCGGAGCAAGTTGGGATCCTCTTGTCTGCTGTTCAGCTCTTCCAGGGAAAACTGCTCCCGGGCCTCGGCGGCGGCAGCATCCGGGGAACTGGGGTGGATCGTAAAGTCGAAGCATTCCGCTATTTTGTCCAGTGGAGCGCTTCCTGTGAGGCCAATGCTCAGGGTAAGGAAGCAATCGTCCTGGTCAGCCAGAATCATGCCGTTTTGCTGGGATTCCAGCAAGAGCAGGTTTACACCGTCGGTGGTTGTGTAGTTCCTCTGGGAAACGGAAGCCTCATCCACATATCCAAAAACATCATAGAATACGTCTTTTTTGACGCAATGATAGGTGAACATGGCATCCCCATCTCCAAGATTCATGGTTCCGTAAATGGTAAAGGAGCCACCGGGGAAGAAACGTCCGGCAGGAATGGAAAGGGTGGCTTCTGCATCTGGCTTCAGCAGGCTGTCAATCCCAAGCAGGGGTAGAAACTGGTTGCAATCGATATGTTCATGCCAGGGCTTTCCGATGATTTTGAGACGATACTTCTCACAGATTTCGTTCAGATGATCCACCATTTCCTGGTTCAGAACGTTGTATGCCCAGTAATCCGGATCGCTTTCCCAGTATTCCCCTCCAGGAAAAACATAGCTTTGGGTATAGGCAAGCCATTCCTGATTTGCCAGATAATTGGGTGAGCCCTTGATCCCCTGCATAGAAATGACGTCTACCTGGACAGCTGTCTCGCTCACTTGGCTGCCGGAATCATTATAGTGCATTTGAGGAATGGTCTGCTCTCCGATTTTGAGATTCTGTAGATTCAGAACATAGGCAACACCACAGCCTACCAGCATCATCAGCAAAGCAATCAGGGCCGCCAGCAGCAGGGGACGATGAATTCCCGGATGGGGCTTCGTGTTGTTTTGCCCTGAGATATGCTGTTCTGCGGTTACCAGCAGCTCGGAATCAACTCCGGAAAAGCCTTTCAAAAGCTGAATAGAAGTCATTGTAAGCCCTCCTTTTGCAGTGCGGCGGCCAGATGCTTTCTGGTTCTTTGCAGGGTGTACTTCACCTGATTGCGGGACAGCCCTGTTTTCTGGGCAACCTCTCCCAGGGAATTGGCGTAGTAGTAGCGGAGCAGAAACACGGTTAAATCCGGTTCCGGAAGGCTTCGCAGAAAGCGGTTTAGCGCAGTGTGCAGTTCTTTTTGCAGAAGCTCTGTCTCCGGACTTTCGGCACCTGCTACGCACTCCGACAACTCGTCCAGCAGAAGCTGGGTTTCTCCTCCGCCCCGTTTCCCGGCGGTATTCCTGCGCCAGCGATCGATGGAGAGATTTCGGGTGAGCTTGCCAAGGAAAGCAGCCAGACGCTGAGGCCTGTGAGGAGGAATCAGTTTCCAGGCGGCGTAATAGGTGTCATTGACACTTTCTTCCGCATCTCCGGGATCGGGCAAAATGTGACTGGCAATGCTGTAGCAATAGGGCCCATATTTCTGATGGGTTTGGGCAATGGCCTGTTCCGACCGGGCGAAATAGAGATCCAGAATTGCACTGTCATCCATGGGTCGTACCTCCTTTTTAATATCTTCACCTATATACACGCAAAAAGGATTGGAACGGAAAAAGATTTGTGAGAATATTTTATCACCGGAGGTCACATCCTGCAATCAGGACGAAGAGTGAAGAGCGAACGGGATTGTCACTATATCTAAAAACAGAGATTAAAATTTGTCTGTTCTGCCCAATGGACAAAAGAGACCTTGGCTGATACCATAGGAAACGAAGATCCTGACATTAAGCGGACAGCTGCGTGAAAGGTGGGAAATCGGACGTTTCTCCAGGGACATTTCTCTGGGGCTTTCCTGCCGCGCCCTTACGGGACTGCGGCAGTATTTTATTTTGGGAGGTTATTTCCATGGAAACCAGAGTGGCGGTCATGAGCATCATCGTGGAAAACGGCGATTCTGTAGAGAAGCTGAATGGAATTCTCCACAACTATGGGGAATATATCATCGGCAGAATGGGCATCCCGTACCGGAAACGGAACGTGAACGTCATTGCCATTGCCCTGGATGCTCCTCAAAATACCATTTCCGCCCTGTCCGGCAAGGTGGGGAGCCTGCCGGGGGTCAGTGTGAAAACCGCTTATTCGGGAATTATCACGAAAACGGAAGGAAATGAAGAAACCCATGAGTAAAAAAGTTCGTTGGATTACGGAAACCGCCGTGCTGCTGGCGCTGCTGGTGGTTTTTCAGGCGGTTACCCGCTCCTTTGGCCAGCTGGTCACCGGCTCCTGCGTCAACGCGGTGCTGGCGGTCAGCGTGCTGCTGGCAGGGATGAGCAGCGGCGTTACCATTGCGCTCATCTCTCCCGTGCTGGCCTACCTGCTGGGCATCGCGCCTCAGATGGTTACGGTGCTCGCCATTATGGCAGGCAACACTGTATTTGTGGTGCTGATGGGACTGTTGGCCGGGA
>Ga0129317_1002077_pt1 | contig 12398 bp, 7 predicted proteins | sample Cm1ome_FD_94430 | JGI IMG/M metagenome (GOLD analysis project Ga0129317, IMG submission 94430) | Eastern black-and-white colobus group fecal microbial communities from Wisconsin, USA - Cm1105 metagenome | ecosystem: Host-associated > Mammals > Digestive system > Large intestine > Fecal | place...
AAAAGATAAAATGCTGACAGATATTAATTATCTGAAAGGTATTTCGGGAACAAGCATGCAGACAGAAAAAGATAACCGGGAAAGTAGCCTTGAAGTCAATATAATGAATGTTCCTAATAACTTTTTCGAGTTTATGAATATCCCCATTCTCTCCGGGCATGTCCTGAAGACAAATAGTGACATGGTAGCAGACCGTAAATTGGTAGAACGTATAAAGAAGGATTTACTGGGAACCACCTTGTATAATTATCAAGATAGCTACACGGTATGCGGCATTTGTTCCGATTTTGTAGCCGACACTTACAATCAGAGCCAGGGCTTCGTCTTTCTGCCTTGTGATTTCAAATATTATGTAGGTCATTGCTATTTGAAGTGTGTACCCGGAAAAGCAGAAGAAGTAGAGGCTTTCGTTAAGAAAATGCTGGAAGAGAATCTTCCACCGAGTATACAATTACACATTTCGACCTTGCAGGAAGACATTCACCAAGCGCAAGCCATCGAGAACAACATGAAAGGGATAATCTTATTCTTCTCATTTGTCAGCCTTATAATCACTTTATTAGGCGTCTATTCGGCAATCACACTGGATACGGAACGCAGACAAAAGGAAGTGGCAATCCGTAAAGTAAATGGTGCAGGATTGAAACAGATTATCATATTGTTTGCCCGTACGTATATTTATCAGCTTGTACTCTCGGCAACAATGGCATTTCCTTTATGTTATGCCATACTGCAGTTATGGAAAAACATGTATATCGTATTCTTTAATGACGGCCCGCTATTTTGGATTTCAATCTTCATAATCGTAGCTGTCATTACTACTCTGACTATTATTTTCCGTATTCTGAAAATAGCAAGGACAAATCCGGCAGAAGTCATTAAAAACGAATAAGAAAATATATTTACCTAAAGATTATGACCATACTTACAATCCTAAAAATAATTACCCGCAGTTGGTGGAGAAACAAAGTTTTCTTCTTCATTTCTATAGTCAGTCTGGCTATAGGGCTAGCATGTACAAACTTGCTGTTCACCTATTATGTACATGATTACAATATAGAGAGTGGCAATCGGGAAGAACCGTATTTTCTGTCTGCGTCAGGATAATCCGATGCAGGACGGAAGCAAGGTGCCCTATGCTGATGCCAATATTCCCCCTATGCTGAAAGAAAAATATGCAGAAGTGGAAGACTACCTGCGTATCAATTCTCTGGTTCCACAATATTGTAAATATGGAGGGGAGATTTACCACGATATAACCTTTATATCTGCCGATACTACTTTGCAACATTTCTTCCACTATCATCCCATTGCCGGTAGTTTAAAGCAAGTATTGGAACAACCGGGCAAAGTAGCACTCAGTGAAGCTTTTGCACATAAACTGTTTGGAGATAAAAATCCATTAGGAGAATTGCTGGAAATAAAAACCATGACTGATACCCAAAGTTATGAAGTGGCAGCCATATTAAAGTCACGGTCACAATCATTGCTCCAATTCGACATGATTACCGGGAATAACAAAGACTTTTGGGGTGGAATGACGTTTCTGAAACTAATTCCAAATACCGATGCCCAACAGTTTACCGAAAAAATCAACCACGACAAAATTCCCACTTTGATTCCGGAAAAGACACAATATTACGTCGACCCTCTGTCCGACATCTACTTTACTACACCGGACTACGATACACAACAACCTCTGCCGTATATCAATCAAAGTAATGTGCAATTATTGTATATCAGCCTTGCTGCCGCCTTGTTGGTACTTATCATAGCCTGCTGCAACTATACCAACATGAGCCTGAGCCGTGTATTGCAACAGCTCAAAATGATACATGTGGAGAAACTGATGGGAAGCAGCCTGAAGGATATCCGCATCCAACTGTTTGGTGATGCATTCCTCACTGTGCTGCTGGCATTCGGATTATCTTTACTCATCATCAACGACTGTCTGTCTTTTTTCAATGGATTATTTGCATCCCATTTAAACGTACATTTCTTTTTCAGCCTACAGATGCTACCCTTGTTAGTGCTCTTTGTACTAGTTATGTCCATTGTCCCTGCCTGGTATATCAGCCATAGACTTTCACAACTCTCATTCAGCGAATACAAGACACTTTACGGAGGTAAAAAGAAACAACGTTTCATGGCTTTGCTGGTCATTCTTCAGTTTTCCATTTCTATAGGGCTGATATTCGCTACTCTCGTTGCCAATGAACAAATCAATCTCATCGAGGAACGGGCCTACTGTTACGAAAATCGGATTGAAATAGGAGATTTCAATGCCGCACCGGCTACAATACTTAAAGAAGAACTGGAGAAACATGTACAAGGAATAGAGTCCATCGCCCTGTCACAAGGCTCCATATTGAATTCATGGATACGTGAGCTATCCATCAAACAAGCCGACGGTACGGAAAAAAGTTCCTACCTATTAATGCTGTATAGTGATGCCAATCTGGTAAAAACGATGGGGTTCAAACTCTTGTCCGGCAACGCTCCCGAACAACTGCAAAAACAATATGCCTATCCTGCACTGGTCAACGAAAGCTATGTCAGAATGCTGATTCCAGCAGGAATAAATGCCATTGGAAAACCTTTGAAAGAATTTGACCAGTCTGCCGATTCTTTATACATCATCGGCGGTGTATTAGAGGACTTCCCGTTCAGTTCATTGGAAAATGAAATTACCCCGGTCATACTTTACCTTCCACCTACAGAGAGAATGTCGGGTGCCAACTATCTGCAGATTAAGCTGATTGAAAGCAATAAACAAGAAACACTACATCAAATAGCCCAAATATGGGAAAAGATGAATGAAGGGGAGATATTTCAATACACAGACATGCACCAAGACTTTATGAAACGCAATGGTAAAGTCTTGTCTCTCTCCAAACTCCTTATCGCCTATTCTCTGATTGGCTTGATATTGACCTGCTTCGGCTTATTCGGCATTTCATGGTATGCCACTCGCCAGCGTATCCGCGAAATCAGCATTCGCAAGATTCATGGAGCAACATCCCGACAAATCGTGCTGTTGCTGAATAAACCATTCTGCCTGCAAATTCTGCTTGCATATATTCTAGCTGTCCCCATTGTCTATTGGCTCATGCACCATTGGCATGAACAGTTTGCCTATAAAGCCCCCTTCACCGTTATGGACTTTCTATTGCCACTATGTATTGTCTGGATAATATCTGCCGTCACAGTGTGTCTGCAAAGTTATTTGCTGAACAAAACAAATCCGATTGACTGCATCAAATCCGAGTAAGAAATGATATATTTATAACCCATAAAAACAAATCATTATGATTAAGACAGTAAACTTACAGAAGATTTTCAAGACCGAGGAAGTACAGACTCTGGCTTTGAACGACGTAAACATTGAAGTGAAAGAAGGGGAGTTTGTTGCTATCATGGGACCTTCAGGCTGCGGAAAATCCACTTTACTGAATATCCTCGGTCTGTTGGACAATCCTACATCCGGAGAATATTACTTGAATGGGACGGAAGTATCCAAATATACAGAAGCCCAACGTACCAACTTGCGTAAAGGAGTCATCGGCTTTGTATTCCAAAGTTTCAACCTGATTGATGAGCTGAATGTATACGAGAACATCGAACTGCCGCTACTCTACATGGGCATTCCTGCCACCGAACGCAAGCGCCGGGTGGAAACCGCTATGGAGCGTATGGCAATCATGCACCGCAGCAAGCACTTCCCGCAACAATTGTCCGGCGGACAACAGCAACGCGTGGCAATCGCCCGTGCAGTCGTATCAAACCCTAAACTGATACTTGCCGATGAGCCTACCGGTAACCTCGATTCAAAGAACGGAAAAGAGGTAATGGAACTACTGAATGAACTGAATAAGGAAGGCACTACGATTGTCATGGTGACACACTCACAACATGATGCCGGATTTGCCGGACGTATCATCAATCTGTTTGACGGGCAGGTAGTGACGGAAGCTAACTTATAATTCCCGCTTCTCCCGATTTATATGCAGGTTGCAATGTTTTTTCCATTGTAATCTGCATGTTTTTTTGGAAATAGCTTTCCTTTTTTTTGTTTCTGTCGTCCGAAATGCCTAATATTGCTACCAATAAACTTTTTACTTCCACATTTTAAATAACAGAAAATGAAAACATACACACCGTCCCCTTTGAACACAGAAAATATCACTTTACCGGATAATTTGACAGAACTCACAGAAGCCATGGCACGCAATGTGCATGAAGTATGGGCTTTGGGAAGAGTGAAAGAAGGATGGAAATACGGAGAGACACGCAATGATGAATTAAAGACACATCCCGGACTTGTACCATACGAAGAGTTACCGGACTCAGAACGAGAATACGACCGGCAAACAGCCATACAGACACTGAAACTGATTATGAAACTGGGATTCGACATACAGAAGAAATAATAATCCAATATCTATTATAGTACTATGAGGACGAGTGAGAACAAGTATTATCCTATCCGGCACTGGTGGAAATTCGTGATTCCTGCCTTTATCATTCTCTTTCTGGTTGCAGCATTGATTGTGACATGCACTACATTCCAAAACCTTATTCAATTCTTTCCATCGCGTGGAATGACCTACCTGATGACACTCCATGCCATCATTTCCCTTAGCGTATGCATCTGTTTTTTTCTATGTATCAAGAGATTAATAGATGTATTCTCACTGAATCTGGAACAAGAAAGAAACATTCTTGCATCCTTGTATCAGGAAAAAGAAAAACGGGAGATTATCAATAACGATGAGAAAGAAATCAATAAACTGAAAGAGAATATCAGAAAAGAATTGAAACAAGAAACTGAAAAAAAGGAAACTGCCTAATGACAAAACAAATATGAATCTGCTAACAAGACTTTTTGCCCTTCATTTTGACCGCTCTTTTTCCGGAAAAGGATGGAGGCAGCTTGCTTGGCTTTTCGGAGTCATAGTAACTGTTTTCTTATTGATATATCTGGTAAGTTTTGCATTTATCTTTCCTGAGCCGTCTCTTGAAGAATGGACCGGTATTGATAAAGACGTACCTATGGGGCGTTTGCTTCAGTTGATTTGTCTGTTCATCGATCCAGGGAATATTGTGGAAGTACCACCTTATCTGCGTTGGTTCTCTCTATTGGTCGTAGTGCTGGGATTAATTTTGTTCTGCGGATTATTGATATCCGTAATCTCCAATATGCTGGAACGCAGAGTTGAGCGATATCGTGAAGGCGATATCGTTTACCCTTTGCAAAACCACATCGTCATTATCGGTTTTGACAACATGGTCCCCACTCTTATCCAGCAGATTTGCGATGACACACATTATGGAAATTGCCATATTCTGATTCAGAGTACCCAACCGGCACAAGAAATCCGTAGCAAAATCCATACGGAACTGGATGCCAAAAACGAAAAAAGAATTGTGGTGCTGCGTGCCCGGCGTGACTCTATCGAGGAGTTGGAAAAACTCTATACTACCAAAGCGCGCGAAGTATTCCTTATCGGAGAGAGAGACGAACATGACCATGACTCACTGAACATAGACTGCCTGAAAAAGATAGTTGACATTCATAAACGATGCAATAAATGTTCCCTCATACCATTCACCGTCCTTTTCGAATATCAGACTACTTTTGCCGCTTTCCAACTGACCGATTTGTCTGCCGAATGGAGAAAATATATAGAATTCCATCCCTTTAACTTCTACGAGGGCTGGGCCAAAAAGATATTGGTAAGCCGGCAATATGGAAAAGGGGAGAACTGCATTGAATATCCTCCTCTCGACCGTGAGGCAATAACCTATGAAAGCGAAAAACATGTTCATCTTGTTATCATCGGTATGAGCCGTATGGGAGTGGCAATAGGAGTGGAAGCTGCCCATCTGTTGCATTTTCCAAACTTCTGCCGGGACAAGAACATAAAAAGTGTCATTACCTTCATTGATGAAAATGCCGACCGGGAAATGAATTTCTTTTGTGGACGATACCGCCATTATTTCGAGATATCGTCTACCCATTATTACGACATGAGCAAGGACGAAAGGCACGAGAGATTTGTCCTTCCCACCCGTTTTAAAGGAAAAGATGCAGACTTTCTGGATGTGGAATTCGAATTTATCAAAGGCCGTGCGGAAACTCCTGCCATCCAGAACCTAATTAAAGAATGGGTACATGACTCAGACCAGGTATTGACGATTGCCGTCTGTCTCAATTATCCTCCTCAAAGCATGGCAATGGGATTATATCTGCCGGACGATGTATATGATGAAAATATCCCAGTTTTTGTCCGTCAGGAAACCTCCAGTGCACTGCTCAATATGCTTAACAGTAGAAAGAAAGATGAAGCGATTCATAAATATTCCCATGTTTTTCCTTTTGGAATGCTGGACAACTGTTACGACTTGGACAAAAAAAGCCGGAGGGAGGGACAAATCATCAATTATATATACGATTTCAAGAATAAATATGGAAATGTGCCTCAATCATGCCCACCTGACAATGAGCTGAAAGACTCATGGAACAAACTGTCCGTATCCCTTCAGTGGTCCAATTTGTACAGTGCATATTCCATTAGTCCCAAGCTACGCTCCATAGGCATTACGGATGGTTACGTGAAACTGGACAACGACCAGATAACATTGCTTGCCGAAGTCGAACATAACCGTTGGAACATGGAGAAGCTGCTGCTTGGCTTCCGTAAACCCACCGCCGAAGAAGAAGAGTTAATCTATGGCAGCAAGGAAATGGGAGACATCTTCAAAAAGAAACGCTTTGTGCATCCCGATATACGTCCGTATGATGAATTGAAGGAAAGCTCAAAAGCGTATGACAGATGTATCACAGCCGGCATTCCGCTAGTCATAAACAACAACACATAGAAAGTAACCAACACTATATTATGAAAACATACCATGTATTTATAGCCTCTTCGCTGAGTTTTCAGAAAGAAAGGGATTTAATGGAAAAAGTCCTGACGGAAAGAAACAACAGCGAACTCAATATTGTAGTGCACCGGCACGAAAAAAATGGAGACAACGATATAGCTAAAGGCGATACGCAGGAAATCATAAATTCAGAGATAAGGCAATGTGACGTCATCATCTTCTTCGCCGGAAACTGGATACGCTCCAAGACCATCGGAGAGTTTAATGTTGCCATCGAAAATGCATCCAACAAACATATCTATTTCTATCAGAATCCGACATTGGAATACACCCAAGAAGACTGGACAAACACTACTTTATGGAAAGACTTCTATGCGGAATACATGCAAAAGCACCTGGACGACGATACCGTTATCGAGCGGTATGAGAAGCAGTGCAATACGCTGGAGCAGCTAAGGGACGCGTTGGTCAAGGATCGTGAAAGTTTTCTCAATAATCCCTTTTGCGCAATCTCTTGCCATAAGATGGAGTATGATAAAATTATTCCCAACAGCCAAGCCAACCGTCGCAGAGGCAACTTGGACTACTATTTTATCCGTCCGGAAGTAGACAACAAACTTAAAGAGGAGTTTGACAGTACAAACAAGACAATCATCGTCACCGGTCAATCCACTTCGGGAAAGACTATTGCCGTTTGCCGAATGCTGAAAAAGCTCCCTCAGGAATATTCTGTGGTCATTTTGAATGCCGATACGACCAAAGAACAGTTAGAACGGCTTTCTGTATCCCAATTCCAGCATGGCAAAAAGATTCTTCTACTGGACGATTTGCAGCTGTTGTTTTGGAAAGAAGAGAATGAAAAGCCGATACCCATTGACAGAGAATTACTTCGCAAGTTGTCGGAAATCCTTCACATCGGCAATCCGGACTTCAAGGTTATTGCCACTACAAGCTATAGCTTCAAGGAAGTGAAATCCATGCTTACTTTCAATGAAATGGTTCCTCCGGCCATAGTCGAAGTGGGCATCAAACCTTTATCCTTCAAGAAAATAAATGAATATGCCCGCGAGCTCAGGACATACGGCTATCTTAAACTCCGACCCGAAGCCGGCATGACTATCGGTTCCTTGTTTTTCGACATAGACAGAATCAAGACCAGATATAACAACCAGTTCCAGAACAGTAATTTAAGCAACCTGCAGAAATCCATGCTTCGACAACTCTGCCACGCCATAAAATGTTTGTGGATGTGGAAAAAGAGAAGCCGCAATAAAATAGACCTATTGCTCGATTTCCTCAAATTCACCTATGAGAACAGTTACGAAAAGGCCGACAGAAGCACCATCTGTGAATTGGCAGGCAAAGTAGATGATTTGATTTATTATCAGGACATTGAAAAGGACACATTTGAAGTTGAAGACATCATAGTAACCCAGGTTTTCCAGTACTATAGCAGTGAACCGTCCGATGACCTACTGGCAACTGAAAAGAAAGCCATAAAGGGCATATTCCGCTATATCTACTACAAAGACAGACCGAACTTTTTCAAAAATACAACCAAGATCCTGCATCGGGTGAAAAACTGTTCGGTAAATGCCCCCGAACTCCAACAGTATATCATCAATGATGTTGTAAGCCGCATTTATAAAAACGAACAAACGCTATATACAAGTAAGGAACTGGGAACAAACCCGGAAGGCGTTTCCATTGATTGGGTGGACGCCTATATTGGCAATATAGCCAATTTTGCTCCTACCAATGCAGAGGCCATCCATATTTGGAAATTAACAAAAAAATATAATAGGAGAGAGCTGAATGTGCTGCGGTGGCTTTTGCCCAGACTGCAGACACAACAAGATAAGGACATTGTACACAAGGATTTGCTCAATGAACAAGGGCAAATGCAAGACAAGTATATAGAAAACTCGTATATTGAATTTCAGACAGAATTGGTACGGTTCCTCGACATGGACGAAGCCAAAGAAATATACCTCAACGCTTCCTTTATATACGAAGCTTCCCCAAGTGCCGATGATGACGACATAGATGATTTCTTCTCCGATTCTGCAGAGAGCACCCATGGGCAGGAAAGCAACAATGAGACTTATCTGACAGAACTGAAAGAGAAAAGAATACGTAATTTCGCCAGGCAGCTTATGCATAAAGCACAGACTCTGGCTGACATACACGACATCAAGAACTTCTTGCAGAAGAATGATAAAGGGGTAGTTCCCCACGACGATGCAGTCTTTTTCTTCAACTTTATTGCTCCCTACACCTGGCTGGAAGTTTTCAAAAGATTCAGCCAGCCGGAAAAGCTGGTTGCATTCTTCAACGAACTGACAGAACTGTCTGTCGACAAAAAAGAGGATACCAGTATGTTCCTGAACAAGACCGAAGTGTTGAATGGAGCACTCGAAAACATACCGTCCTCTTATGCCTATGATTTATGGAACCGTATGGGGAATAACTGTGATGGCTACTCATTGAACTTTATGCTCCAAAAGGCTAAAAATTTTGAGCAGGCCAAAGGAATCTTCAACACTTTTATGGAAAGGTTGGAGCAGCAAGAAGAAGAAAACAAGACCAAACTGAAAGTGGGTGAAATCTACCTGAACGACTTATTGGATACGACCTCCACTTATAGCGGGATTAAGGAATGCGAGGAACTGTTCCATAAATACCATTTACTGGAAGCAGACCAGTCTTTACTGGATTACCCGAGCCAGCACACACAAGGTATCCTATACCAACGCATGACCCTAAAGGAAATCAAGGCACATATGAAGAGACATCGTCCCCAAAACGGCGATGAATCTCGAAATATAAGAACAATCGTACAATTCATTCTGAAAATATCAAATTATGAAGAGGCGTATCAGGCACTGTTCGGAGAAACTCCCGATTGTATTACTCCGGAAGAACAACAGATTTTGAATCATTCGCCCTACGTTGTCTCCGAAATGTTCAATAAGGTAAAGACTCCGGAAGAAGGAGGAGTTGCAAGGGATTTCTTCGAGAACCGGCTGGACAAGTCACTGCTCAATCATCCTGATGCCAATATCTTGAATATCATTATCAATAACCGGTTCATATATCCCTATTATGAACAAAAAGTGGACATGATAAAGCGGATGTCCGAAAAATACACCGTACAACAGAACAGTTATACACATAAACATTTACTCTATCACCTGACCAACCACACCCAAGGTTCACTTCCTCCGGAAGAAATACAACTGATTATAAATGAGGAAATAATGAAAAGCCTGGATGCGCCAAAGGATATATTGAAGCAAATGCTTATCCAGCGATACTATGCCGGAAGAGCACAAGACAACGTTCCGCAGCCTTTTCCCATTTATACATCGGAAGGGTGGAAAATTAAAGAAAGCACTATTCTGGAATATGTGTATTGTCTGCTGGACGTGGGCGTATATGATGGAGGAATTATCTTCTGTTGCATGAAGGCATTGCTCCGTCAGAATGATAAGGAAAACGCCCAACGGCTGCAAGAGCAAGCAATCAGTAAAAAGGTTTTTATCAATTACGATTCATATTGTATGTTGAAAAAGGTAGGAGCCGTCATTCCTAAACCCTACCTATTTGTCGAACATTATCCAATTATGAAGGACATATGCTATCAAATGCGGGAACGCGGCATGACCTTCGAAGAAGCCGAAAGCCGTATAAAAGAGATGGAAGATGATTTACATATTTCCATTGCACGCACACAAATCTACTGGAACAATGTCATCAGCCGCATGGCCAACAACAGAACAAACAAAAAACTGGTGCTTCAGAATACTCTGAAATTCATTGATGAACACCATGTGCCGATGAGTCCGGAAATATATTACTCCCTTTTACACACAATCACTTCCATTGAAGACTATACAAAAGTCAAAGGTTTATATAAAGGCGAATTGAATATAGGACATATCTTCGTACTTCTAAAGAAGATTCCAGAATTTGCCAAATATAGAATTGCCGAATGGGCATTTGTCGCCTGCTTGCGTCAGGAGTTTGATGAATGGTATGACATTCTATGTTCCATCAGTGAGAAAGAACAGGAGAAAAGAATTAAAATCATGTTACAGTCCGAGCGCTACAAGCAACTGCAAGTCATCACCCCCAAAGGGTATCTTAACCAGACTTTCTTGTTCTGGTGGACTATCCGCTACGCCGTCTCAGAGACTGAAGAGCAACGGAAGGCAGAATTGGATACCCTTGTCACAATGATACCCAAACCCTTTGTACCTCAGTATCCGAAAATGATAGAGAAGTTCTTTATACCTTATCCGCAAGACTTGCTTGAAATCATTCGAGAATATATAGGCCGGATTATTTCATCCGAGCCGCAATAGCCAGCAATACCCCGAGCACCACACCCAATATCGCTGCAAACAGCACCCGCATTTCTCCCGGCAGGAGGAATGTGATGGTGTGTGCCGGATACCAGAAGAAAGGAATTGTTTTCTTGAAGACAAAATTCCATTGTGCATCCCAATTCAGATGCGTAATGATGCGGGTCATCGGGATAGGAGTGAGGAGGCTGCGAGGCGAACCGCCACAATCCAGGATATGCGTATCCGTAATCTTATGGAATGTCATGAATACCGGAGCGAAAATGGTATTCATAGCAACTGAAATGGTGAGGGCTATCCATAATTTGTCCAGGCAGAATTCTCCGTTTATAATGGCGACGGCATTTGCCATTCCCATATATTCCATAAATTGCGGCACACCTTTGGAGAAGATTATCATGGCCGCATTGATACCCATTCCCAGCAGTCCCCACACTACGGCACGCGGCAGTACGCCAAATCCTTTTCGGTTATAGACTCCGGCACTGATACGAAGTCCCAGCATCTCACCCAGTGTAGCAAGAATTCCAAATTTAATGAAACTCATCACCATGCCATGTGCAGCGTTGAAAGACTTATACCAATCGTAGATGGATTCACTCACAAAGAATGGCAGGAATATTATCACCAGAACAAAAACAAAGAGGAAGTCTTGTTTTTTCATACAAAAGTCATGTTTTTCATAAATAATGTGGCAAACATACTAAAATTATTCTAATTTAAAAGCAAATAAGTAAATAAAAGAAGTTTTACCAAACAGAATAAAGTGTTTCCCTTAACCGAACAGTGTGTTTCATTAAAGAGAACACTTCGTTTCCCTTAAAAGAACAGTTTGTTTCAAATAGAAAAACACTTTGTTTTCTATAGCTAAAACAAAGTGTTCAGCACTGTGAACTAACGAATTATCCCATTAGCTCCCTCAGAAGCCCATATCATAGTCTCGGCACAAAAAAAGTGGGATTCAGAGAAACCTCTGATCCCACTTCATCATAGTAAGCAACGGATAGTTATTTCTTATCCTGGCAGTATCCATAATTTTGTGTAAATAGAAACGGGATTCAGTTATAAGTTCTCTTATATCTGGATTCTGTTTTCAAAAATAAGCATAAATTGGTTCATAATCAATCCCCAGTTAGTAATCGG
>Ga0129317_1002079_pt1 | contig 12387 bp, 10 predicted proteins | sample Cm1ome_FD_94430 | JGI IMG/M metagenome (GOLD analysis project Ga0129317, IMG submission 94430) | Eastern black-and-white colobus group fecal microbial communities from Wisconsin, USA - Cm1105 metagenome | ecosystem: Host-associated > Mammals > Digestive system > Large intestine > Fecal | place...
GAGTTGAAAGCTCCCACTGACAGGTCGCGAAGCGACTGCGTTCATGAAATATCATAAGGGGGACCCGCTTGCGGGAGGATTCCTTATGATCCTGCAAGTAGCGAAGCGGATTGCGAATGTCCGTTTGAACGCATCCTTAAAAATACAGGATTTTTATCCCGGCAATACAAAATTCCATTAGACTCTGAATGGTAATACATCGTTAATATTATTTGTAAAATCGTTGCAGAATAATATTTATTGACGTATAATTTTAACGAAAAAAGAAAGCTATAGCGTGTTTTACAAATGCTTTCTGCAATTCAAACACGATATAAAGAGGGTGGAAATGAAAGGAAAGAAAAATGGGGGAAACAGAAAACAAAGCGGAGCGGATTTTATCGCTCTACACAAGACTGCAGGCAGGAGAAACCATTGATAAACAAAAAGAAAGCGATGCGTTTCAGGTCAGCACCCGCACGATTCAGAGAGATTTAAACGATATCCAGTGCTTTCTGGAAAATCAGCAGACGTAAGGGGCAGCAGTACGGCAGGTGATCTACGACCGCGCATCCGGCGGCTACCGGATGATCGCCGGAGAGCAGGACTGCCTTGAGGCAAAAGAGATTCTGGCGATCTGCAAAGTACTGCTTGAAAGCCGCTGCCTGATGCACGAAGAACTTTTTCCGATGCTCGGCAAACTGATCCGCTGCGGAAATCCAGATGCCCAGCGTCAGCTGCACAATTTTATCGAAAATGAGCGCTACCATTACACCGACTTGCACCATGGCAAACGTCTCCTCGATACGCTCTGGAAGCTGGAGCAGGCCGTGTGGAACCAGAATTATCTTGAGATCCGTTACCACAAAGCGAGCTGCCAGGAACTGGTGGCGCGCAGGGTACGGCCGGTCGGGATTCTGTTTTCGGAGTTTTATTTTTATCTGTTGGCGTATATAGAGCCGGAAAAGAAAACCGAAAACAAAGAAGTGCCGGAAAAAGAACGGGCAGACAGTGATTCGGTAAATGGCTCCGCACAGATCAGGGAGCACATTTTGAATGAGAAAAAACAGCCGCCTGATAAGTCCTCTGTATCTGGTGAAGAAAAGTTGACGCAGAGTTTGAATGCTGATTTTAAAGAAAGGAATCAGGCATTTTGCAGAGAATCCTGTGGAGCGGCTCAGCCGGATGAAGAGAATTCACACGAACCCTATCAGGTATTCTACGGCAGCCCGCGCGAACAGTCACCGACTATCTACCGCGTCGACCGCCTGGAGCGCCTGAAAGTCCTGGACGACCACTTTCCGGTCGAGTACGCCTCCCGCTTTGAGGAAGGCGAGCTGCGCAAGCGCATCCAGTTCATGTACGGCGGCAAGCTGAAAAAAGTCCGTTTCCGCTACCACGGCACCTGCCCGGACTACATCCTGGACCGCCTGCCGACCGCGAAGATCATCAGAAGAGATGAGGATGGAATGCTGATCGAGGCGGAGGTGTTTGGAGATGGGATACATTTCTGGATGAAGGGGCAGGGAGAGGTGGAAGAGGTGTGAGAGGAAAAGAATTATTCAGCCCGTATATATGTGACAGAAATAAAAGAAATCTGGAGGTGATGAAAAGTGAATCCCATTGTATTGGAAGCATCTCAAATGCTTGGTCGACATCCAATCCTGGATGAAGAAGATGCATATAAGATTAAATATCTAAATGTATTGGAATATTTTGTGCGGACGTATTCTGCAAGTGACATCTGGGCGAATGAGACACTGGCATTTTATGTAAAAAAAATGTTGAAAGATGCAGGGCAATATCGTTACAAGAATTTTAATTTACAGACAGATATAAGACCTGTATTGATACCACGAGTTCATCCATTTAAGATTTTTACATATAGTTACTGTTTGATTATCGACTGCATTTTTATTTGTGCATTTGGCGATAAAGAAAAGGGAAAGGAGATTTATACAGAGTTATCATCGGTTTATCCGATTTTTTATCAGGAAAAATTACGCCGTGTATTTGAAGCAATGTATGATTCTTCTGTTTCTACGGATGGAGTAGGTCAGATTGAATATCTGAAAAAATGTTGGGATCGAAATTGTGAGTTCTTTAAAGAAGAGCCTGTGAAAGTTATTGTTACTGCCAACATGAGCGCCGGGAAATCGACGCTCTTAAATGCCTTTGTAGGAAAAAGGGTGAATAAAACGCAGAACGATGCCTGTACAGCTAAGATACATAAAATTGTGAATAAGCCGTATGAAGACGGATTCTGTTATGAGTGGGATTATCTGCTGGATTTGGATGCTGATTATGAGACGTTAATGGATGATAATTCAGATAATCCAAGTCCGAAAATTACAGTAGGTGCCTTTTTCAGAACTATTGGACAGAGACCGAAGCGAGTCTGGCTTATTGATACGCCGGGAGTAAATTCTTCCCAGAATACAGACCACAAATTACTGACTGAGGAGACAATTCGTAATACGGAAGCGGATCTGCTCATTTATTTAATGAATGGTGAGAATATTGGAACAGATGATGATAGAAAACACCTGTTGTTTATACAGGAAAACTATGAGGGGAAAATTCTTTTTGTGGTGAATAAGGTAGATCGCTTTAGAAGAGGAGAGGATTCTATCGAAGAAACACTAAAAAAAGTTGTGTTTGATCTAACGAATCTTGGATTTGAAAATCCGGAAGTTGTTCCAGTATCATCTTATGCGGCGTATCTCGCAAAAATGAGCATATTTTCGGAATCACTGGATGAGGATGATCAGGATGAATATGAGCGCTTATCCAGAAAAATGAAGAAAGCGGAATATCAGCTTGGAAGATATTATCCGGAGGAAGTGAGAGAGAATATTGATATTGGGCGGAAAGATCAGAACCGTTTGCTTTTGTTACACTCTGGTTTATTGCATCTGGAAAAAATGATTTATAATTATAATATGAGGTGAAAAGAACTATGAGAGAAATATTTATTGAGTACAATCCATATCGCTTGGAAACATCAATTACAATTGACGGGGTTGCGCCAAAACAGAACAGTCGTTTAAATTTTGGGGAGCGTCGTCTTCAGGAATGGATCGAGGAATTACCGGAAATTCTTTTTGAAGAATGCTGTAGCCGTGATTTTAGAATCACATTTCATGGTACAATTCTTGACTATGAAGATGTGGAGGCCATGGCGAAAGAAGCAAAGAAAAGTGGCTTGAATATAGAACTGAAACACATACCTGCGAAAGAAGTGGGGGATAAAGAAAGTGCGATTGATGAAATCTTTGATGAGATTCAGGCGGGTCCATTTGAAGAACTGAAGCAACCAAATCTGATACGGGCATTTAATCTGGCGAAAGGCAAGGAATTTGAAGTCAATGTCGTTGCGACAATGAGTGCGGGTAAATCGACGCTGATTAATGCACTTCTTGGTCAAAAACTGATGCCGGCAAAACAGGAAGCCTGCACTGCGACAATTACAAAGATAAAAGATAATGATTCGGATCATTTTATGGCAAAAGTGTACGATGCGAATGATAATCTTATCAAGGTACAGCCGGAGCTTTCGCTTGAAACTATGAATGATTTGAACAGCAATCCGCAGGTTTCACGGATTGAAGTGGAAGGGAATATTCCATTTGTTACAGCGGATGATGTAGCACTTGTACTCGTAGATACTCCAGGTCCGAACAATTCAAGAGATCCGGAACATAGAGCAGCGACTGTCCGGATGCTGAAAGAATCTTCAAAAGCAGTCGTACTTTATATCTTAAATGCGACTCAGCTTGCAGTAAATGATGATTATAGTTTGCTGAATTATGTGGCTGAGAGTATGAGGGTCGGTGGTAAGCAGTCACGGGATCGTTTCATATTTGTTGTAAATAAATTGGATGAGTTTAAGAAGAAGGAGGATAATATTGAGGCGGCATTGAAAAAAGTCCGAGATTATCTGCATGATAATGGAATTGAGAATCCGAATATTTATCCGGCTTCTGCGCTTACGGCACTTAATATCAGGACAATTCTTGCAGAAAGTGATGATGATGACGATGACGATGTATACGAGGCAAAAGGCAAAGTAAAGAAGTTTAACAAGAATGAAGAAATGTATTTTGAAAAAATGGCACCGCTTACCCCATCCATACGGGGAGAAATTGAAAGCCAGCTCATTAAGATGAGAAACAGCGGCGATATTAAAGGAGAAGCTTTGATTCACTGTGGCATTGTTCCAATTGAAAAGGCGATAAGGACGTATGTTCAAAAATACGCAAAGACAGCGAAAATCAAAAATATTGTGGATACTTTTTCAAAGTGTCTTGAAAGTGCAAGATCGTTTGAGACAATGAAACAGGAAATTGCAGAAAATCAGGAGAAACAGAAAGAGATACTTGCTAATATTGATGTGATAAAGAAAAAACTTGCCAGTGGAGAGAATGCGAAAAGTTTTAAAATGGAAATTGAAAAAATTAATTATGATAAAAAAATTGGAGAATTGGCAAGGAAAATTGTAAAAGCAGGTCAGGCTAAGATTACAGAGCACTTTGCTTTCAGTGATGTGAAAATAAGTATACAAGAAGCAGAGGAACTTTGCCAGCAGTTTGCTAATTTTGCAAAAAATCTTCAAGCAGAGATTCAGGTGCAGCTGGAAGATTTGATTGAAAATAATGTTCAGAAAAGTGCAAGTGATTTATTGGAAAAATATAAAAAGAAAATTTCAGCACTTGTAGAGGATGTAAATATAGGCAGTATGGCAATTGACCCGTTTGAGTTGATGGCTGGCGAAATTTCTGTGGATACCTCTTCTCTTATTAGTCATCTGACAGAAACGGAACGCGTTAAAGTTGACGAGGTTTGGGTTGAGAATACAAACAAAAAGTGGTATAAGCCGTGGACTTGGTTTCAGGAAAAAGGCCATTGGAAGGACATCTATGGAGATCAGGAATACGTAGATGCAACTAAGCTTATGCACCGCTTTTTTACACCTGTCGAGGAACGAATGTATGAAAATAGAGATGAGGCTGTTGCGTATGCTAAGGCGCAGACGGAAAAAGTTAAAAGGAGTTTTTCCAGAAAATTTGATGAACTTGATGAAGTATTAAAAGGAAAATTGCAGGAACTGGAAAACTGTGCGAGAGACAATACAAATATGGAACGGCAAATTCAGGAATCACAGAGAAAATTGAGCTGGCTTGAAAACATTCAAAGTCAAATAAAAGAGATTCTGGATATATAATGAGGGAGATTTATGATAACACAGGAATTTGAGGCGGCGGTGAATGAGAAAAAATTGCTCCGAACAAGAATTATGCTTAAGGATTCTTTGATTATTGACCCGACGTTTGAACAATTTAATGAAATGCGTGCATATGCGGAAAGAAAATTAAAAGATTCGTTGTATGAAGCGTTTGATGACGGAGAGCTTGAGGCGGATGAATTAAAATGGAATGAGGATATCATGAATGAGGAATTGGTGTGTTTAGTCACCAATTTCTCAAAAACAAGAATTTCTCATCTACAAGAGGTTGTCAGAAAGGTATTGAAAAGCAGAGTCGAAGAGATCAGAGATAAAAAGAAAAAACAAGATGAAAGAAAAGTATTACAAGTTCATCGAGAAAAAACGTCAGATATGAATGGGCATAATAGTAGAAAATCACCTGCGAATAGTAGGTCTACATCTGGAGGTGGAAATAAAGTCAGACCAGAAGAGAGTTTGATGACAATTAAGAAAAAAATAGAAGGGCTGTATGGAGTTATTAAAAAAATTGATAAAGCACAAGGAGAGTGGAAAGAGGAGTTTATTGATAAAATAGAAGAGTACACGAAAGAAATCACAAAGGAGCTTGAAAAATACAGGGATAATAAGGCTAAATAAGGAGGTTTTATAATGGCAATCACAAATGAATTTATGGAAGCAGTACAGTCTGGAAAAGTACTTCGTATCCGAATTATGCTGAAAGACAGTCTTTTGATAGATCCGACCTCGAAACTGTTTGATGAGATGTTGCAGTATGCTTCAGAAAAGTTGGGAGATATCTATGCAGAACATGATGGAGAGAAACTTAATTATGATAAAGCATCATGGAATGAGGATTATCTTAATCTGCAGATGGTTACGCTTGTCGATAATTTTTCAAAAGAACGAGTCGATCTTTTAAAAGCAATGGTCCGTTATCTGTATAAAGACAAAGCAGAGAAGATTGAGGCAGAAAGAGCGAACAAAGCAGAGCGCGGATCAAAAGAACAAAGCAATGGACCTACGCGCAAACAGATTGGCGCAGGAGTGACGGCGGCGGGTGGAGTTGCAGCGGTAGCTGGCATTTGTACGTCACAGGTTGCTTTGACTGTCGGCGGTCTGGCAGTCGCAGCGGTGGGTGTTGCACTGATTGTCAGTGACAAGGGGGATATTTGATGGAGGAAGTGATACGAAGAGATAGGGCAGATTCTGCGGTTTCGGTTCCTGATTATACAAATATTGCGGATGGATATCAGTCTGCATTAAAGGTTGTAGATGATGTAATTTTGAAAAATTACATTTCAGAATTGTCAAAAATGGAAATCGTACCGCTAAGCAGGAATATGATACGTTCAAATATTCGGGACAATGTGCGTTTTTTCAAGATCACAGAAATGGTATATGAAAAAAACGAATTGGCAACTTATAAATTCGCCAGCGTTTTTAATGCGTTGTCTATTACAGACAGCGCGGTCTTTATTATTATAGACAGTGATGGGGTAAAGACTGATTTTTATATGGGAGTACGTTCGCAGGATGAATACAGAACGATCAGCTCACTGAAAAACACTGTGGAAAATGCCATGAAAGGACAATTTCCTGGTATTAAAACCTCTGATGATTATACGATTGAAGATATGGAGCAAATTCTCGACCGGATAAAGGCGAAAAGCATTTCGGCAGTTTCGTGTGTCGCGAATGATAAAGCGCATGAAGATTCTTCCAACCAGTCTTTCGTACAGGGGTTGGAAAAACTGGTCCTTTCCATGCAGGGAGAAAAATACACTGGGATTATCATTGCAAACGGGACATCACAGGCACAGCTGCGGGAGCTTAGAAAAGGCTATGAAAATGTATATACACAGTTATCTGCTTTTGCAAGTACTCAGGTGAATTACGCAAGTAATCATTCATTTAATTATTCTGTTGCGGAAACGAATGGCAATAGTAAGGCAAGAACTCATACGGATAATCATTCGGAGACAAAAAGTGAAACTAGGACAACTGGTTTGTCGACTTCGCATTCGGAGTCAAGAGAAAGTGTTGCGGGAAAGACCATTAAAGGAGTAGCAAGTGCTGCGTCTTTACTTGGGGCGGCACTTGCTCCATTGACCGGAAATATCAGCTTGTCTGTAGGTGGAGTTATTTCCGGAAGCCTCGGTCTGCTCGGATCGGGGATCACAAAAAATGTATCAGATTCGACATCAAGGAATGAATCAGTTTCCAGCGGTTTTTCCACGGTTGAAGGTTCAAGTGATGGAACGACAGATACGGTTAATTATGGAATATCCAGAACTGAAGGCTATACGAAGGGCATTTCAGAGGGAATGACGCTGACGCTTCATGATAAATCGATTGAAGATACCCTAGAGCGGATCAACAAGCAATTAAAGAGGATCGATGAATTTGAAAGCCTTGGAATGTATGAATGTGCAGCCTATTTCCTTTCCGATGATCAGTATGCGGCGGAGGTTGCTGCATCGACCTATAAAGCGCTGATGCGTGGGGAAAATTCTGGCGTGGAAATTGCAGCAATCAATTCCTGGGGACAGTTTCAGCGGGAAAAAACAGAGATGATCAGTCAGTATGTTAAAAATTTTATTCATCCTGTTTTTCGATATAATGGACCGGCAGGAAATATTGAAGTGACGCCGTGTTCGCTGGTCAGTGGAAATGAACTGGCGATACATATGGGATTGCCGAGAAGATCCGTGTGTGGTCTTCCCGTTATTGAACATGCGGATTTCGGAAAAGAAATCGTTACTTATGACGGAGCAAAACAGGGAACAGGAATTAATCTCGGGAAAATTTTTAATATGGGAAGTGCTGGAAACAGTAAGGCTTTTCTGAATGTAAACAGCCTGGCGATGCATACGTTTATAACTGGTTCTACTGGCTCTGGAAAGAGCAATACCATTTATGAAATGATACGTCAGCTAGATAACTTTGGTGTAAAATATCTGATTATTGAACCGGCAAAAGGCGAGTACAAAAATATATTTGGTGCACAGTCGGATGTGCATGTGTACGGAACAAATCCGCAATATACCAGTCTCCTGAGAATTAATCCGTTCCGTTTCCCAAAGGGAGTTCATATTCTGGAGCATATTGACCGCTTGGTCGAGGTGTTTAATGTATGCTGGCCAATGTACGCCGCAATGCCTGCAGTTCTCAAAGAAGCTGTTTTGCAGGCATATGAATCATGCGGCTGGGATCTTGCAGAATCTAAGAACCGATATAGTGATCAGCTGTTTCCTGCTTTTTCGGACTTGCTGAATGAGCTAGTTGCAGTTATTCAAAATTCTGCTTATTCGGAGGAAGTAAAGAGTAATTATACGGGCTCCCTGGTCACAAGAATCCGATCTCTTACAAATGGCTTAAACGGGCAGATTTTTTCGGTAAATGAAATTAAGGATCAGGAACTTTTCGATGAGAAAGTAATTGTTGATATTAGTCGTATCGGGTCTTCAGAGACAAAATCACTGATCATGGGCATTTTGATCATGCGGTTGAGTGAGTATAGAATGTCGACCGCCGGAGAAATGAATGTTTCGTTGCATCATGTGACGGTTTTGGAAGAGGCACATAATATTTTGAAAAGAACCTCAACGGAGCAGAATTTGGATGATTCGAATGTTGTCGGAAAGTCAGTAGAAATGATTTCAAATGCGATTGCGGAAATGCGGACTTATGGAGAAGGCTTTATTATTGCGGATCAGTCACCGAGTGCGGTGGATATGTCGGCAATTAGGAATACGAATACAAAGATTATTATGCGTCTTCCAGATGAACAGGACAGGCATCTGGCAGGAAAATCAGCCGGGTTGAAAAACGATCAGCTGGATGAAATCGCAAAACTTCCCAAGGGGGTTGGCGTAGTATATCAGAATGATTGGCTGGAACCGGTGCTCTGCAAAATAGAAAAGTTCAAGGGAGAAGAGCGAGCGTATAGAAAACCAGAAACAAACAGTATTACCTTACTGGGAGAGAAGCGGAGTCTGATTCAAAATCTTTTGGATAAAAGTTCCGGGGAAAGAATGGATATGACAATCGGTGAATTGACTGAAATGATGGCAGGGATGGATATCTCGACGAAGGTGAAGATTAAAGCACTGAGGGCACTGCGAAAGAATGGTGAGTGTGTGCAAAATGACATTAGTTCGGTGATCTATGATCTGGTTTGTGATTCTTTTACGGAACAAGAGGCGGAAAAGGCTGATTCCATCGAGGAATGGAAAAATGTATTCATTTATGCGCAGGATTCACTCCTTGAAGGGCTTGCTGTTGAAAAACAAAATAAAGCGATTGAGTGCATTTTGTGTGAACAGATCGAGCGGTATCGTAAGCCTATGGAATACCTCGATACCTGGAAGGAATTTGTCAAGGGTGAGGTGATAGGATGAATCCATTTGGGATAAAAGAAGTTCAGGAATTTTCTGATAAAACAGATGAAATGGAAAAAACAACAAAAGCCTTTGAAAATGCAGAAAATGAAGTCAAAACGCCGAGGCATATTCCAACAATTAATGAAAGCCTGGAAGGACAAACCTATCCGGGAACGAGTGTGGAATATAAAAAGCATATTTTTATGCTTGATGGTGAAAAGGTGGAGGGCGTTTTCCCCAAATTTGACAGTAAATTTGAGACGGTGCTCCCAAAAGAATTGAGAACTGCTTCTGACACGGAGCAGTTTAAATACTGTACGGAAAAACTGGCAAAGCAGATAGAAAAGGATCCTGAACTGGCAAAACAGTTTACGCCGCGTCAGCTGGAACAGATTAAAAATGGCGAACCACGCATTTCAGGTTTGACCTGGCATCATAATGAGATCCCCGGTAAAATGCAGCTTGTAGATGCCAGAGAGCATAATGCTTGCCGACACACAGGAGGACGCAGTGTCTGGGGTGGCGGTGCTGACTGCAGATAGGAGGAGAAAATGGAACTCACATGGAAATATAAGATCGATATATCCGATCCCGCAGTGTTTGATGAGATTGAAAAAGAGAGACAGATATTATTTCCGGATGAATTAAAAGAATTTATATTGAAAACAAATGCTTCAACCCCCTCAAGATATAATTTCATGCTTGGAAATAACGAGAGAGTCTTCGGTGCAGTGCTTTGTTTTAATGAGAATGAGCCAGAAGTAGATTCGGTATTTGACGCTTTAGAAGTAATTGAGGACAAAGATTTAATCCCATTCGGAATTGATCCATTTGGAAATTATATATGTTATTCTCTGAAAGAAAAAAAGATTGTATTTTGGAATCATGAAACGGGAAGGACTGAATCAACAGAAAAATCACTTGAAGATTTTGTGGAATCGTTGTATTAGTGAAGAAAATCACTGGTGATATTTTGCTTTGAAATATTGCCAGTGATTTTTATGAATTCATTCTTACGCTTCGAATTACGTATCTTTACGAAGAATATCAAGATATTCTGTATACGAGTAAATCCTTGCTTTTCCCGATTTGTCGGTCTGCTGCAGAATATTTTTTTCAGTCAGTAAAGCAACGATTTTAGCAACTGTATGGTAGGATAGATCCAACGCAGCCGCAGTTTTTTGAATATCAATAATAGGATTGCGTACCTTCGATTTGTGAAGAAAGTAAGGCCTCTTTTCGAACATACATAGATACAAATAAATTCATATTGGGAATACGTACAGATAAACCGTTAAGGGTTGCCAGCTTCTTGTTTGCATCGACCAATTTAGTGACCAGTTCAGGTGTAAATGCAATTGGTGGAACAGGAGGCAGGGGCGAGGGATGAAATGATTGGTATGTCATGTCTCAAGAGAGATTATTAATGATAGTGCCAGTTCTATTATTCCAGTTTCTTTCTTTGGGTCAGAGCGGATATTCGCAATCCGTTTTGTTGCTTGATTAAATAGAAAAAATGAGATTTCTAATGCGATTATACCGCAGAAAACTCAATAGAATGGGTTTTAATGAAAAAAGGCTATTATAGAAAACTCAATAAAACGAGTTTTGATGAAAATTTGACGCCAAAACAGGAAAAGAAATTTCAAGTTTCAGGACTCCACTCTTTGGATTTGTCCATATCATGGAAAGTACCAATATTTGGGTAACCATAAAGCTCACCTGTGCCCACTCCGAAACTCCCTCGGTGTCATCCCCACCTGCTCACGAAAATATCCGGAAAATGCCGAGCCATCACGGAAGCCGCAGGAGAGGGCGATTTCCGTAATGGAGTAGTCGGTGGTACAGAGCATTTCTGTGGCTGTGCGGAGACGGTGCCGCATCAGATACTCCTTGGGCGAAAGGTGTTCGTGCTCCATGAAGATCCGATAGAGGTAGGTGCGGTCGATGCCGGTGTAGCGGGCGGTGTCAGAAATGCGGACCGGATAGGCATAATTATTTTTCAGGTATTCTTTTGCTTTTGTAAGATATTGCAGCGAGGCCTCGGAATAAGATTCCGGGGCTGCTTTTTGCATGAAAGAAAAAAGAAGCAGAAGATGTCCGGTGGAAGTAAGCAGATCGGATGGATTCTCAGAAAAGGCTTCCAGCAGGCGCAGCATCTGTCCGGTAAAGGCGGAAATACGTTCCGGATCGGTGTTCCGGAAGATTACCGAATCGGAAAAGACAGTGCGGGAGAGCAGCTGTGGGACTTCAGTTCCGTCAAATCCGACCCAGGCATAGCTCCAGGGATCGGTTTCGTCTGCCTGATAGTAGGTGATCTCTATTGGCGGAATGAGAAAAGCATCGCCTTGGGAGAGTGTGTAGGTTATGCCCCTGTGCTGATAAATTCCGCGGCCGCGCAGGATGACATGGAGAAGATAATGCGGTCGCACTGCCGGACCGTAAAAGTGGCGGGGCTGGCAGTTTTCGCTGTCGCAGAAATAGATGGTGAGTGGGGACTGAGAATGCGGTGCATGTCCGGACATTTTGGTGACTCCTTGTTTATAGAACGAAATAATGAAGCATATATGGGCGGCGAGAAGCGCTAAGCAGTTGGTAAGAACCTGCCAGTATCAGGCGCAGTTTGAACGCAGATAAGCATTCCCCTGCTTCAAGTGCGCGGAGCACTAAGCGGTGGGTAAGGGGGATGCTTATGTCAGTGGGAGTTGAAAGCTCCCACTGACAGGTCGCGAAGCGACTGCGTTCATGAAATATCATAAGGGGGACCCGCTTGCGGGAGGATTCCTTATGATCCTGCAA
>Ga0129317_1002080_pt1 | contig 12373 bp, 15 predicted proteins | sample Cm1ome_FD_94430 | JGI IMG/M metagenome (GOLD analysis project Ga0129317, IMG submission 94430) | Eastern black-and-white colobus group fecal microbial communities from Wisconsin, USA - Cm1105 metagenome | ecosystem: Host-associated > Mammals > Digestive system > Large intestine > Fecal | place...
ATCCGCAGGCAATATTTACACGAAAGAGGTCTGACTGATGAAGATAAACGGTCTTATATTTGACATGGACGGGCTGATGGTAGATACCGAAAAACTGCTGACCCGTTTCTGGCGGGAAGCGGCAGCTTTCTACGGGTGGAACATGACGCAGGAACATGTGCTGGGCATACGTTCGCTGGCAGGCAAGTATGCGGGTCCGAAATTGCAGAAAGAGGTCGCGCCGGACTTTGACTATGCAAAGGTCAGGCTGAAAAGGATAGAACTTATGAATGCTTACATTGCCGAAAACGGCATAGAGAAGAAGGCGGGGCTTGATGAACTCATCGCATACGGCAAAGACAGCGGTCTTAAGCTGGCTGTAGCCACTGCGACCGACAATGTGCGTACAAAGCTGTATCTTGAGTCGATAGGCGTTTACCATCATTTTGATAAGATAGTCTGCGGCAACATGGTGAAAAGTTCAAAGCCCGACCCTGACATTTATCTTACTGCATCGGCTGAACTGGGTCTTCCGCCTGCGGAATGTGTTGCGCTGGAGGACTCGCCCAACGGCATAAAGTCGGCAAAGAGTGCGGGCTGTGTGCCTGTTTTCGTGCCTGACCTGTCACAGCCCGACCCTGAAACTGCGGGGCTGATGTTTGCATGCTGTGAAACGCTGGCACATGTGATACCTGTCATCGAAGAACTGAACAGATAATAAAAGCCCCCATATCAGCGTGATATGGGGGTCAAGCATTATTCGTCTTTTTTAGAATTTTCGTCGGTTTCAATACTTTCGGTGCTGTCTTCGCTGTCTGTGGTCAATGAAGAACTTCCCTCTTCATCATTGCCGATGAAGATTTCTTTCAGCGCATCGCGGCGTTCATCGCCGTCCAGCTTTTTGCCGTCTATGGTGACATCTGCCGCTTTCAGCGATTTATACGCGAAGCCGTCATGGACTACCTCTATTGTCACCGATGCTGATTTTTCGGCGTGTTTGCCCGAATATTTGATGGTAAACTTACTGCCGTCTTTTGAACATTCGGTATCATAGCCGTCATCGAACCATGCTGTCAGCTGTTCGCCTATCACATTGTCAGATGTTCCCCTGAAATTGCTGAGTGCCGTTACTGAGGAATTTTTCAGCTTATCGGGCAGAGTATTTTTGTTTATCATCAGCCCTTGCGTGAAACCGTTGCCGAATATCGCCGCCGCCATAAGTATACCAAGTACCACGCCGCGATAACCCTCGCCTTTGCGCATCTCATCGCGGGTGAATATATAGGCAGGCGGGATAGGCAGGAGTTTTCTGAGTTTTTCAGCCTTTTCCTCAGAAAGCGAAGGACTTATCTGCCGAAAATCAGCATAACAGCCGAACCATATCAGAATTATGACTGTCAGCCACAGTGCCGCGCCTGAATATCTGTCATTTGCGTAGAGTTCCATGAACAGACCCGCCACTGGCATGACTGTAACGCCCCAAATTCCGCCCTCAGAAGAGCGTTCGCCCTTTGCGAGGGGCTTTTTTATAGGTTTTACAAAATTTTTTGAAGTCAGTAGATCTATATTGAGGTCCATATATTATCTCCATTCAATATTTGGCTTGCGTGTGCAGACATAACGCTCTTTGCCCACAGTTTTTCTGCCATACTCGATGGCGGCGGTGGGACAGCCGTTTATACAGGACATGCAGTGGGTGCATTTTTCGCCCCAGACAGGTCTGCCGTCCACCAGTCTGATACTCTTGTAGGGACAGACTTCGGCGCATTTGCCGCAGCCCACACAGCTGTCGGTCACACGGAACTTCTTTGAGGAAACGAAAGCACCGTAGAACCAAGGATTTATCAAGGCGGTAAATGGTTTGAGCATCTTCATATCAAGGGTATCTGTCAGCTTTTCGTCCCTGTTGATGATATTTGCGATGCGGACTATCTCGCCGTTGGCGCGGCGGAATATCTTTTTCTGCTCTTCCTTTGAGGGGGCTTTGTACATGACAGTGTAGTTTTCGGGCATTGGTATGCCTGCAAATCCCATGAATCTCATGCCTTTTTTCTCGCAGATGGCTTTGAGATACTTTGCCGCGTTGCCCGTCTGACTTTCGCAGGTAGCTACAAAGTAGACCTCATTTGAACCCCAGAGATCGGAGTTCTCGATAAAACTCTCCACCAGCGGCGGAAAGCGCCATGCGTATATCGGAGCGCAGAAAACATAAGGCTTATTGGAGTAAAATTTCACCCTTTTGCCTGTACGTATAAGTTTTTTCATATCTCTTGTTTCATCAAAGGTCAGTTCGCTGATGCACTCAGCGGCATAGCGGGTGTTGCCTGTACCCGAAAAATAAACTACCATGATGTCACCTCTTTCTCGGAATTTTCTGTACCGACTATCAGTTTTTAAAAGTTTCCATATCCTCTGCCTTAGCGAAAAGCGCGTAGACAGGGGCTATCATCTTAAAATCTGCGGCTACCCGCTCTTTCAGGTCATCGCTGAAAAAGATGTCGGGGTCGTCACTTTCATGCACCACTGCAAGATTTTTGCGGTTGAGCCAGTTCTTGTAATTATCGGGCTGTGCGGGAAATCTGTCTCGCTTGTACATTTCGCCGTCAAGGTTGAAAACTTTCTGCTTATCATATGTCTTTATGGCTTTGATGGCTGTTTCATCGCCCGATGTTATCATAGTGCGGACATTTTCCATAACAGGTGTGGGGATATGATAGTACCCACAGCCCCAGCCGAAATTATCAGGGTTTATCCAGAAGAAGAATTCGGGCTTGCTGACGAATGGCTCTTTAGGGCGCATAAGCGAGAACCAGATGGACTTTTTGAAAAACATGCCGTCTTTCATCAGCCTGACATCTTTATAGATACGGCTTATCTTTTTCGGTGAGCAGACTATCTGCGGGTCGATATCATTCATCAGCGGCGTGAGGTATTCTATCATCTCACGCATGGTTATCAGGACTTCCTTTTCGTATATATCCTTATTCTCTTTGAACCATTCCTTATCGTTGCGGGTATAGTTCTCAAACAAAAACTGCGGTGCGTTCGGGGTGAACGGCATTATACACACCTCTTTTATAATCCATAATTATTTACAGACATCACAGTATTGTGTGTCTGATAATAAATTTTCCTTACATATATGATAGTATACCACATTTTCCCGCAAATGTAAAGCCGCAAAAGATGTACACCAAAATGTACCCGAAATAATGTAATCAATATGTAATTGACAAACCGAAGCTAATGTTTTATAATTAAATTAGGCAATATGACAAGGAGGTGCTTTGTGACACCATCAGAAAGAAAAACCATCAGCGAGAACAAGCTAAAAGAACAGGGCATTGCGATCAATCAACGGCTGCCGCTGCTGCCTGCTGAGGAAGAAGCAAGCATTCGCAGCTTTGATGAGATCTGCGGCAGGGCGGTGGCTTCACTGCTGATGATACAGCTTGCAATAGACACATCGAACGGTCAGTATGACGAAGGATTTGAAGTCATCGAAGAGATGCTTGACAAATTCGGCGTGAAAAGTGCGCTGAATACTGCTGAGAAAGAGGTCTTTGACGGCATAGCAGAACCGCAGACCGTTATGAACGTCGCTTGGGAGTATGAGTGCTACTGGTCGCTGGTATGGGCGCTGGGGCTTATAGATGATGCTGAATTGCAGGGCGCGGAAGACATCTGTGACTGTGAAAGGGCGATAAAGCTGGTCAGCAAATGTGATGGCATGCAGGCTTTCAAGGCGCAGTGCAAAATGCGTCCCGCTGAGGAGATACTGGCTATGGCAGACTATTTCTACCGTCTGCACTGGGCGTGTGTCGAACACCGCTTAGATCCCGAAACGCCCGTTGGGAATATCAGTGAAGAGGTCGTTTTGGAAAGGCGCAGAGGGCTTGAATGGCTTATCGGCGGCGGGAACGACTGGTTCGATATATCGCTTGATACGTGATATACGGCTGAAAAGCCGTTAAATAATGAAGTACAGGTATTGAAAGGAGAAAGGAATATGGCTAAGATAAAAGTTGTAACAATTGGTAGACTTTACTGTTCAGGCGGCAGTGACATCGGCAAAATGGTGGCTGAAAAGCTGGGTGTTCCCTGTTATGACAGGGAGATAATCGAGATGGCGGCTGAGAAGAGCGGTATCTCAATGGCTGACATCAAAAAATATGAGGAGAGCGTGCTCAATCCTCTGAAAAAGTCGATCAGCTTCTTCAGCCCGCCCGATGATATCACTGAGAGGATATTCGCGGCTGAAACTTCGGTGGTATATGAACTGGTGGAGAAAGGTCCATGCGTGATAGTGGGCAGGTGCGCGGATTTCATACTGAAAAACAAGGTGAAAACGCTGAATGTGTTCATATATTCATCGCTTGACAAGCGCCGTCAGACTGCCACAAGTGAAAAGCACAATATCCCTGTGGACGAAGTGGAGAGTCGTCTGAAAAAGTATGACAAGAAGCGCGGCGATTACTACAACGCCAACACCAACAAGAAGTGGGGCGCAAAAGCAAGCTACGACCTCTGCCTTGACAGCGGTGCGCTGGGGTATGAGATGTGCGCTGAAATTATAGCACATGCGGTGGAGGTATCAAAATAATGGCGAAGGAGAAAGATGTAAAGACCAACGCCATGCGCATTCTCGACCGAAACAAAGTCAGCTACAAGGTCAATACCTACGAATGCGAAGAATTCATTGACGGCGTACAGATAGCCGATATGCTGGGTCAGCCTTATGAGATGACCTATAAGACACTTGTAGCACAGGGCAGGAGCGGCGGATATTTTGTGTTCGTCATACCCATCGCGGAAGAACTGGACATGAAAAAGGCGGCTAGATCGGTGGGTGAAAAGTCGGTGGAACTGATACATGTCAAGGACATCAACAAGATAACAGGTTACATTCGCGGCGGGTGTACCCCGCTGGGCATGAAAAAACAGTTCCCTACTGTGGTGGACGACACTGCAAAAGCACTTGACGAAATAATAATCAGCGGCGGCAGACTGGGGTCGCAGATATTTCTTTCGCCAAAAGACCTTGTAAAGGTCACAGGCGGAAAGTTCGAGCAGATAATATTTGAGGGTCAGCAGGACTGAACATAATGCAGAAAAGATGATGCGCGGCGGGGATATCCTGCCGCGCTTTTTGGTATACTATAGCAATCCGCCTTAAAATTCAGACAAAATTCGGTCACAAAACCCATAAATCCGAGCTTTAGCGACCGGATTTTGTGAATTTAAATAGTTGGATTGCTATATATGGTGGTCTGTGTATCGTGTGGCGGCAGTTGCATCAGGCTGGGACGCCAATCTTGCCGAACAGGAGATATGGCTGAAAGAAAGACGAAAAAATTTCCCCTCCCGCATGTTCAGATGCGAAAGGGGAACAACCATTATTCTGTCAAGCCGCGCGTTTGTCGGCTTTTTCTGCACTCTTACTTACAATGAAACCCTTACGTAGAAGCGGTATAAGCACGCCGCCTGCCGAGTTGCCTGCTGTCATGATAAGCAGTCTGCCAAATGATGCGGGTGACCACATCTTTGCGGCGGTGAAATAGAACATATTCGCAACACAATGCTCAAAACCGCAGAGAATGAACACTATGACAGGCAGGAAGATAGCGAGGTGTCTGCCAAGACTGCTGTCTATGGTCTTGTAGCCCTCTGCCGCTATGAACATAAGTACACCGCAGAAGAATGCCAGTATGAAAAGGCTGAGCAGAGAATCGCCCATTTTGACTTTGCAAAGTTCAGCCGCCTTTTCACCGATGCCTGCCGCGCGCGTGCAGAGGATAAGTCCGCCTGTGACCGCTGTGCCGACCAGATTGCCCAGCCATATAACAGCGAGATCTTTGAGATAACTCGGCTCACGCTCGACCGCGTAGCCGACTTTGCCCGTGTAAAGATTAAATCCAAAACTGAGTATCACGAACAGTCCCATACCGAAAAGCGCCGCACCTATGTACCTGTTATCGCAGGAAAGGTAGACTACACCGCCCACACCTATCATAAGCCCTGTGGCGACTGCCCGCAGAAATGTGTCTATTAATTTACTCATGATACCGACCTTTCTATATGTCATTCAGCCGCAGGTGTAAGATAGACAAAACAGATAACTGTCACACCGCCGTACTGCCGGACTATATAGAATTATACCATGTCATTTCCCTGCTGTAAAGGACAAAACGGTTCTTTTCCCAAATAAACATGACATATGCACAATAGTGCATAGTCTCACCTGCGCCCGTGCTTGGTCGGAACGGCTGTTTTTTCAGCTTTCAGCGGTTCAACACATTTTATCAGCCAGAGCGTATAGCCGACTGTTATCGCAAGCCTGACAGCAACTTCTATAATGACCGCATTACGCTCACTGCCCATGAGCTTTATCAGCAGACTGCGCGAAGTGAAGCCGGTCAGCGCATTGTTCAGACCGTGAAAGAGCATGCAGTGTATCAGGCTGCCTGTGCGCCTGACGATGAACACCAGCATGAAGCCCACGCCGACTGCGAATAATATCTGTATGACCGTTTCAAAGACCGAACTGCCGTTCAGAAGATTGACAGCGTGACCAACGCCGAATGTCAGCGCAGATATTACAACTGCGCGTTTATCGTTCTGCTTCTGAATGGCTTTGTAGAGAAAGCCGCGAAATATGATCTCTTCAAGGAAACCGACAAACAGCATCTTGCAGACGAACAATGTCATTTCTGTGGCGCCGCCCTGAGCCTTTACCCCGCAGAACAGCGGCAATACCGCCACAAAATACATCGGCAGATAATAAGCCGCATTTTTCGCGGGAACTTTAGGCACACACAGACCTGTCTTATCACGCAGTTCTTCCTTGCCGATGAACGACACCAGCAGTCTTGTAAAGGAAACTGCGAACATAAGCTCAAAGAAATTCGGCAGACCTGCCGCCTTTGAAATATTCATCATAATGCTCATGCCCAGCACGTATATCACGATCATCACCACCGAAAAGGTGATCTCATTCTTTTTATAAAGCTCTTTCATCTTATGTTACCTCTTTTCAAATATCCGACGATACCCATAAAAGTGTTTTCAAGCATCTCAGCCGTATCAGCTTCATCATATTCGAGCGAATTGTTTGCCAGCAGACTTGCCATGCCGTGTACGCATATAAAAAGCGAGCGGAAAGCCTGTCTGCCCTGTTCGGGAGTCAGTGCGGCTTCTTTGCAGAGCGGCTGTATCAGCACATCCAGTTCGCGGGCATTTATCAGCCTGTCAAAGCCTGTATTAACTAACTGCCCCGACTGGAACAGAAAGCGGAACAGATTTTTCTCCTTGTCAGCAAATCGGATATAGTTCAGCCCGATATTCAGCATCGGTGAACTTTCATTGCCCGCTGCCATGATGAACTGCGTGTGCAGATCATCGGCGGCTTTGTAGAGATCGTCATGAAGAGCACCTACATTTTTATAATGGTACATGACAGGCTGTGTCGAACAGCCCAGCCGTGCCGCTATACTGCGCACATTCAGGCATTCCTGCCCCTGCTCCCTTATTATATCAAGCCCTGCGCCGATTATCATATCACGGCTTATCTTAGCTTTCGGCGGCATCATATCACCTCTTTTATAACTTTTGTTATATAACAACTGTAGTATAACATATTCCGTCAAAGTTGTCAAGGGGGTAGCTGAACGAATTTCCGACATTTTTAAAATATCGTGGTTATCCCGCTGACACACCACCAAAACGGCGTTTTTACAGAACTTAAGGTGGTTGGCGGATATCTTTCCCCCGCCGCAGGCGGGGGAAAGATATCCTGCGATCAATTATCCTTTTGTTTACCGCATTTTCAGCCGGTGTGCTAAAGGGATAGTCATATTAAAATATCGTGAAAGATATACATACAGCGTGCAGGATATTTGCATATCTGCCAAAAAACTCCGATATATGCGCTATTTTATGGCACTCTGCGAATTGACTTTTTTATCGTGATAGTGTATAATATATCGGTGGCATTTTTATGCTTATCTTACAAACGGCAGGTGTTGGTAGAATGATCGTATTCAGAAAGATGTCTGCTGAGGACACAGAAATGCTGACAGATGTGCGCGTTACGGTACTGCGGGCGGCAAATCTGCTGGGTGATGACGCTGATATGTCTGAGATCGCAGAACAGTCGCGGCTTTACTACAAACGGGCGCTGAATGACGGCAGTCACACTGCATACCTCGCCTTTGACAGTGAAAGAGTCGTGGGCGCAGGCGGTGTCAGCTATTACACTGTCATGCCTACCTGCGATAATGTCACAGGCAGAAAAGCATACATAATGAACATGTACACCTCACCCGAATACCGCAGACAGGGCATAGCGCTGAAAATGCTGGATCTGCTGGTGAAAGATGCCAAAGAGCGCGGCATTACGCACATCGCCCTGGAAGCTACGGCGGCGGGCAGACCTCTTTATTTGAAGTACGGCTTTGTCCCGATGGAACATGAGATGATACTTCCGAATGACAGGTGAATACAAGTGTACAAATATTCAGATAGCAACTTTGAAAAAGTCGGCATCTGTGACTGCTTTGCCACTAAGCTGAAACACGATGAAAATTCGCTGACCCTTGAGTTTGAAGAGGGCTTTTTCATTTTGACGGAGAACAGTTCAAAATGGCAGTCAACGGGCATGTCGGAAGTGACGTTTTACATGAACGATACCGAGCGGGATATAAGCATAGAACTTCTGACTTTCCCGCGAGGCGGCGGTGATGTCATACTGACCGAGATGGCTCTGCAAAAGCTGGAACATCTCATGCAAAACGGCGCAAAGCTGGAGATCTTCGGTGAAAACAAGGAGAATGACAGCTATCTCTTTGAAGGTGCTGTATATTACAAAGGCATGACAGGCACACAGAATTGTCAGATAAAGATAACAGCGAAGAAGATCACTTACCGCTGGAATGAAATAATGGTAATTTAGAATGGTAATTTAGATAGAGTAAGGAGTTTTAGTAGAATGATAACAGTTTCAAACGTCAGCCTGTCCTTTGGCGGACAGCTGCTGTTCAAGGACGTTGACCTCAAATTCACGAACGGCAACTGCTACGGCATAATCGGCGCTAACGGCGCGGGCAAATCGACTTTCCTGCGCATACTCAATGGCGAACTTGAACCTACCACAGGCGAAGTTGCCATCACTAAGGGCGAAAGACTTTCAGTGCTGAAGCAGGATCACTTCGCATTTGACGAATACACAGTCCTCGACACGGTCATAATGGGCAACAAACGCCTTTATGACATTATGAAAGAAAAAGATGCACTGTACGCTAAAGAGGATTTCTCGGAAGAGGACGGCGACCGCGCAGGTCAGCTGGAGAGCGAGTTCGCAGAACTCAACGGCTGGGAGGCTGAGAGCGATGCTTCAAAGCTGATACAAGGTCTGGGTCTGCCTGAGGAACTGCTTTATCAGCAGATGGCAGGACTTTCGGGCAACGAGAAAGTCAAGGTACTGCTGGCGCAGGCATTGTTCGGCAACCCCGATATAATCATGCTGGACGAGCCTACCAACCATCTTGATATTGATGCCATACGCTGGCTGGAGGATTTTCTGGCAGACTACTTCGGCACTGTGCTGGTAGTCAGCCACGACAGACACTTCCTCAACAATGTCTGCACACATATAGTTGATATCGACTACACCAAGATAAAGATGTATGTGGGCAACTACGAATTCTGGTATGAGTCCTCACAGCTGATGCAGAGGCTCATCAAGAACCAGAACAAGAAGGCTGAGGAAAAGATAAAGGAACTTCAGGAATTTATCAACCGTTTCTCGGCAAACAAGTCAAAATCAAGACAGGCTACCGCAAGACGCAAACTGCTGGACAAGCTGAGTGTCGAGGAAATGCCTGCATCTTCGAGAAAGTACCCGTTCATCGGCTTTAACATAGACCGTGAACTGGGCAAGGATATACTCAAAGTCAACGGCATATCAAAGACTGTTGACGGCGTGAAGATGCTCAACAATGTCAGCTTCACACTTTCACGCACCGACAAGGTGGCGTTCATCGGTGAGAGCGAGCAGGCTATAACACTGCTTTTCAAGATACTCGCAGAAGAAGTCGAGCCTGACGAAGGCACTATAAAGTGGGGCGTTTCCACATCGCGTTCATACTTCCCTGTGGACAACTCGGAGTATTTCAACGGGCATGACGAGAGCATCGTTGACTGGCTGAGACCCTATTCGACCTCAGAAGTCACCGACACTTTCCTGCGCGGTTTTCTGGGCAGGATGCTGTTCTCGGGTGACGAGATATACAAGCCTGTACAGGTATTGTCGGGCGGCGAGAAGGTAAGGTGCATGTTCAGCAGAATGATGCTTTTCGGCTCGAATGTAATTCTGCTTGACAGACCCACCAACCACCTTGACCTTGAAAGCATCACCGCCGTGAACAATGCACTGCGCGATTTCAAGGGCGTTGTCATATTCGCCAGCCACGACCATGAGATAGTTCAGACAGTTGCAAACCGCATCATCGAGATAACTCCCGATGGCTGTATCGACCGCATGGGCACTTACGAAGAATTCCTTGAGTGGAGAAGAGAACAGGGCATGAAGTCTTTTATAGAATAAAAGATAACTCCCCCGACTCACAAAGTCGAGGGAGTTTTTTTGCACTTTTATCATTTGGCAGATGGTTCGGACAGACCGCACCTGCCGCATTTTTTACCGATATTGAGCGCCTTGCACATCGGGCATTCCCAAGGTTTGCGCGTGCCGCATTCGGTGCAGAAATTGCCTGTGTTATGTGCAGAACATTTAAGACATATCCAACTTTTATAGCAATCCAACTATTTAAATTCACAAAATCCAGTCGCAAAAGCTCGGATCTATGGATTTTGTGACTGGATTTTGTCTGAATTTTAAGGCGGATTGCTATAGGTGCGCCGCACTGTTCGCAGAAATTGCAGCTTGCCATGAAATTGCAGCTGCACTGCCATAGCCCTAACACAGAACCAATGCCTTGTGACATGAAAGTGGGGCGCGGGGAATCGGTGTGGGTGTTTGCCAGTATCTTTTCAAGAAGTTCGCGCGGTATCTCTTTACGGTCGTTCATTTTGTTACCTCCCTGATACTGATGCCGCACTGCGGGCATAAAGACGCAAGACGTATCTCGCCGCATTTATAGCCACTGTTTTTGTGGTGTGTAAGCGGGATAACCACATAACAAAAAATACCACAACACAAAAGTCAAATGCGAGTAAACAAAAACAGTCAATTAATTTATAATTAAGCCATTGAATGGACGACAGCATTGTGTTATAATTTTCACATACCAATTCAGAGGTGACTGTTTTGTACGAAAAGAAAAAACTGATACCCATACTTATCTCGGTCTGCCTGACCTTTTTCATGGTCGGTGTGGCTGAACTTACTGGTGAGCGGGAACTTATCTTCCCTGAGATAACAGCCATCGCCATCGGTGCGCTGGCTGCACCTGCACAGGTCTGGAACACTGACAGAAAAAGGCTTTTTATCCTTATTATGTCAGCCGCCGTCACAGGCATGGCGATAGTACGTTTCGTGCCGCTGCCGACTGTTTTGCAGATACCGATAGGGCTTGCCGCAGTTATGGGTCTGATAATAATTTCACATACTAATTTTCTGCCTGCTATATCGGCTTGCGTACTGCCGATAATGTTAGGCACGCGCAGCCCTTACTACCTGCTGTCTGTCGGAGTCATGACTGCACTTATACTACTGGCGCAAAAGCTGCTGGAAAAAGCGGGACTTCGCGAGAAACGAGAGTTTATCCCCGAAAAGCCCGATGCTGCGCTGATAAAACTGAGGGCTGTGCAGGCGGCGACAGCTTCGGTGCTTTGTGCAATACCTGTGCTGATAGGTCAGCCGTTTTTTGCAGCACCGCCGCTGATAGTGGCATTCTGTGAACTGACGACACCCGAATGCAAGCTGACGAAACGTCTGCCCGAAACAGCAATAACCATTGCTCTCGCTGCATTTATGGGCTGTTCATCAAGGCTGCTTCTATGCGAGATATTCGGTCTGCCGATGGCTGTAGCTGCTGCCCTGACCTGCTGTGCGATGCTTTTCGGTGCGAAGTCTTCGGGTCTTTACTTCCCGCCATGCGGCGCAGTTGCAACGCTGCCGTTCCTTATCGCGCCTGAAATGCTGCTGAAATTCCCATTTGAGGTAACTGCGGGATTCCTGTGCTTTTTACTGGTGATCCTTCTCTCGCTGAGATATCCCGCAAAACACGGAACCGTTGTACACAACAGCTAAAACATATGAAATGCCCCTGATGCTGCATCAGGGGCATTTTTTGTACTTTTTTTACAGCTTGTCCCTAATCTCGTGGGCAAGTCTGCCGAGTTCTGCCAGCATAGCTTCGATATCGGGGCATTC
>Ga0129317_1002081_pt1 | contig 12372 bp, 9 predicted proteins | sample Cm1ome_FD_94430 | JGI IMG/M metagenome (GOLD analysis project Ga0129317, IMG submission 94430) | Eastern black-and-white colobus group fecal microbial communities from Wisconsin, USA - Cm1105 metagenome | ecosystem: Host-associated > Mammals > Digestive system > Large intestine > Fecal | place...
AAAAGCAATCCGAATATCTGCTGCAAGGTTATCAATAAACTTGTTTCCCCATGATTTATGTTCATTGATTACGCAACCAATATCATAATAAAGAAGCAGCATATCTGCATTCACATGAACTGCTGCACGGTACTGTGCATCCCTGATTTCGCTCTTGATATTTTCGATAATGGAGAGATACTCAGTTGTATTCATTAACACATTCATCGCCTCGCTTTCACATAATTCCTATCATTATTTTCTCTATAATAAGATGCTCATATACAATTTTTAAATAATTCAGATAACCACATGAGCACACTGCTTTTACAAGATCCATATCCTCCGGTAACAGCCACATTTCTAATATCATCATCCATTAACGCAAAATCAAGTGCATCTTTATAGATATTAATATCTGCATTTTTTATAGGTGTTAACTTTTGAAATTTAAATCGGTTTGAATTGCTCATAATTTCCCTTTTCTTTTACTTAACTGAATTCACCTATATTATATCAGATATATTATCGCTTTATTATTTTTTGAGTATTCAACATTTTGTTGCTGTGCTTTTCAGCATCTAACTGTAGGAAATCCAGTAAAGCTATACACTCCTTTTCAATTTCATACACAGTTATTCAAACAAAAACAGCCGCATCAAGTTCACACTCAACGCAGCTGTCTTTTACGCCCTCATATACTTAAGCCTTCGCTCTTTTCTTTATCATCATAAGCACCGCAAATATCATCACTATACCTATCGGCAGGCAGATGACCGCGCTCCTTACGAAGCCTGTTATGATGTAGCATATAAATGTAACTATTGCCACAGTCAGCGCATACGGAAGCTGTGTGGAAACATGCAGCAGATGGTCGCACTGTGCTCCCGCAGATGCCATTATCGTAGTGTCTGATATCGGTGAGCAGTGATCTCCGCATACGGCACCTGCCATGCAGGCAGAAATGGCAATGATCATAAGCTCATTGGAAAGATCCCCACCGAAAACATTAACAACTATAGGAATCAGCACGCCGAAGGTTCCCCATGAGGTTCCGGTTGCAAATGCCAGGAAGCAGCCGATGAGGAATACCATTGAAGGCAGGAAGCTCATGACAGCTTCATTTTCAGCTACGACTGCCACGAGTCCGGCAACATACTCCTTTGCTCCGAGCGAGTCTGTCATAGTCTTTAATGACCATGCAAATGTCAGTATAAGTATCGCCGGCACCATGCTCTTAAAGCCTTCAGGCAGAGCGTTCATGCACTCCTTGAAGTCAAGCACTCCGGAAGCAATAAAGAATACCACTGTTATGATAAGTGCTGCTACAGAACCGATTGAAAGGCCGACTGAAGCATCTGCTCCTGAGAATGCCTCCACAAACGAAGTTCCGTCAAAAAAGCCGCCTGAATATATAAGTCCGGTAACACAGCAAACGATAAGCACGCATATAGGAAGAACCAGATGTATAACTCTGCCCTTTGTGCTTACCGGAGGCTCCGGCTGATCGTCAGCGCCTGTAATATTAGGAGAAGGCTCCGGGTTCGGTGCCGAGTAATTGAGGTTATTGGTTCGCTCAGCAGACTTCATCGGACCGTAGTCAAAGTCTGTAAGTGTGAGTATCACCATCATTGCCACTGTAAGCAGCGCATAGAAGTTATACGGAATGGCACGGATAAAAAGCTCCAGACCGTTTGCATCCTCAACGAAACCTGATACAGCCGCTGCCCATGATGACACCGGTGCTATGATGCATATCGGTGCCGCTGTAGCGTCTATAAGATATGCAAGCTTTGCTCTGCTGATTCCGTGCTTATCTGTAAGCGGTCTCATTACAGAGCCTACTGTAAGGCAGTTGAAATAGTCATCTATAAAGATAAGGCAGCCCAGAACTATTGTTGAAAGCTGAGCTCCTATCTTTGTTTTGATATGCTCCTGTGACCAGCGTCCGAATGCTGCCGATCCGCCTGCGCGGTTCATAAGCATTACCATAGCTCCAAGCACTACCAGGAACACCAATATGCCGACATTATACGGATCAGATATTGAACCAATGATTCCGTCTGTCAGCACATGCTCTATCGTGCCTGTGAAGCTGAAACCTGAATAAAGCAGTCCGCCGCACACAATACCGATGAACAGTGAGGAATATACTTCCTTGGTGATCAGCGCTAAAACGATCGCTACGACCGGAGGCAGCAGCGACCAGATAGTATTTATAAACATAACACCCTCCAAAATATTATTACGGTTCGCAGTATATAATATATGATACCTTACGTCAAATACACTTTTTGCATTTTGATAAATATTTGTCGTTATTTACTGTAAACCGCCTAAATACTGAGTGAATGCGCTGTTTTTTCGTTGTTTTTGCGCTGTTTCTGCCTAGATCACACCTCCGGGATCGGCCTTTTTGGTAATACCCTCTCGCAGGCTGCAGCAATTTTCAATAGCTCATGATCACCCATAATTCTGCCGACCAGATTAAGCCCTACCGGTGCACCGCTTTCTGATATGCCGCACGGAATAGAAATAATAGGATTTCCGGCTGTTGCAGGTATTCCCTGCGCTGTAACTCCAGGCAAAATAAGAGCATCAAGCTCATATCTATCAAAAGCGCCCCATATACCGCGCTCACCGCAAATATCAAGATCGTTTACTCTGGCTTCGACAAATGACATATTCATGATCGGATCTTCTCTGTTTTCTACATATTCCAGATAATCCTGCCCTATCGGGATTGCCTCAGGGTGTTCTTTGTTCCAGGCAATAAGCTCAGCGAGACTCCTAAACGGCAGATCCTTTTGTTTTGCCAGATAATGGTTTAATCTCACCTTAAATCCGTCACACATAACCACATCATTTAGACGTTCTGTATGCCTTTCAGGCTCTTCCAATGCTTCGGCATGCAGAAATCCCTCTACATCTATGATATCTGCTCCGGCTGCTTCGAGCATATTTATAGCTGCTTCGAGCACTTCTATTTCATCACTTACCATACCGCCTGCCGCTGACATATATCCGGTTCTCACTATTCCTATGCGTTTTCCTGATAATTCAGCATCATCAAGTCCGGCTTCAAGATTTACACCCATTTGAACATTTGACGATATCTCTGTCAATGCATCTGCCACCGCTCCTAAGCCCGGCGTTTTTTTAGTAGTGTCAACTGTCGCTGTCTTTGTACTCTGCCTGATTTCTTTGGCACGGAAGGTATCAGGATCCTCTTCGTCCCTTGCTATGATGACATCCGCTATGATTGCTGCATCCTTTACACTTCTTGTAATAGGCCCCGGAACGTCCTGACACATAAGCACAGGCAACACTCCTGTTCTGCTCACAAGTCCTGCTGTAGGCTTATACCCTACAACTCCGTTAAAGCATGCAGGTTCGAAGATTGATCCGGCTGTATCTGTGCCGATTGATGCTGCTGTAAAATCTGCTGCAACAGAAACCGCACTTCCGCCGCTGGAACCACCCGGTTTCAGTTTTTTATCTTCTTTGCTGAATGGATTTATCGATGAACCGTTTATAATTCCGCTGTAGCAGTTAGGAGAACTCATTGAAACAAAGCCGTAGTATTCAGATAGATTATTCTTTCCGAGTATAATCGCACCCGCCTCTTTAAGCCTTTTAACTAAAAATGCATCTGCTTCGGCATAATGATCCTTGAGTGCCACAGACCCGCAGGTCGTATGCATTTTATCGCCTGTATCTATAGAATCCTTAAGCATTATCGGTATTCCATGCAGTATGCCTCTGATTTTTCCGTGAGCTCTTTCCCAGTCACATTCTCTTGCTATTGCAAATGCATCAGGATTAAACTCTCGCACAGATTTGAGCCTTCTTCCTGCCGTATCCTCAGCCGCGATATGCTCAAGATATGCCCATACCAGCTTCTCACTGGTTATTTCTCCTGCTTCAAGCATACTAAGAAGCTCCGAAATGGTTTTCTGTCTTATATTTTCTTTGTAAAATCTATATTTCATAGCTTTTTATAATAGCCTTCCGGCTTTTCTCTCTCATAATCTCTAAAAAGAGGATCTTGCTTGCGAGTATATGTCTCAGTTCCGTAAGCGAGATCCTCTTTATATCATTTATTCGTTATTCCATTTGTTCCTTATTCGTCGATTTCCCTATCAGGCTCTGTTGCATAGAACAGCTTAGCATCTGCCTTCACTGTACCCTTATGCAGATAGCGTGCCTCATAGTCCTTTGTCAGTTCAACAAACTTTGGTGAAAGTATCAGCAGTGCGATAACGTTCCAAAGTACAGGGAACCAAATGATTATGTTTACAAATTCCCAATAAAGGTTAAAGTCTGAACCTGTGTAATTGATAGTTGCTACGATGAAAATATTCGGAAGACCGAAAACGATCTTGAATATCATAGATGCACGCTTGCTTAATGAAGGCCATTTGCGTAAAAGATACTGCAGTGCCGCATCATAATATCCAAGCGCTGATGTTGCTGTAGTAAATCCAAACAGCAGCATCATAAAGCATATCATCACAACTCCTATGCCGCCGAACTCATGACGGAATACGCTTATTGCCAGTGTCATGGCTGTATCACCGCTGCTCCAGAGTCCTGTTACCAGGCATGAAAGACCGGTTACTGAGCAAACCACCATAGTATCTACAAATACTTCAAATACGCCCCAAAGGCCGGCACGTACAGGATGTGCAGTCTTTGTTCTTGCGTAGATCATAGGTGAAGTTCCCATGCCGGCTTCATTTGAATCTACTGCACGAGCAACACCGGTTCTGATTGTCGTTGCAACTGTTGCGCCTACAAATCCGCCAGTAGCAGCGGTTCCTGTAAATGCTCCTTCAAATATTGATACGATTGCAGCAGGAACATTGCCGATATTTTTGAAAATGATAATTATTCCCATGCAGAGATAAAGTATGCACATCCAAGGAACTATCTTACTTGCAACCTTCGCAAGGTGTGGGATTCCCTTCCAAAGAGTATATGCTACGAATATGCAGAAAAGAATAGTGAACGGCATCATAGGGATACCGAAGGAAGCATGAAGAGTCTCTGCTATAGGTCCTGCCTGTGATCCTGAAAGGAACATCGCTACAAAGCCAAATGAGAAAAGACCTGCAAGTGCAAAGCCGATCTTCCAGCCCTTGTCATTGCCGATACCTTCTGCCATGTAGTAATACGGACCGCCTACATACTCACCGTCTCCGGTCTTTTTTCTGTAGTATGAACCAAGCGTAGCCTCTGCAAGCTTAACAGTCATTCCGAAAAATGCCCAAACCCACATCCAGAATAATGCTCCCGGGCCGCCTACAGCGATAGCAGCAGCGACACCGGAAATATTACCGGTACCTACGCAGCAGCCGAGTGCTACGCAAACCGCCTCAAACGGAGATACGCTTTTTCCTTCATTTTTATCGCGAGCTTCCTTGGAAGTGAGCGAGCCGAGCGTATTCTTCATGATATGCCCGAAATGTCTGAAGACAAAGCCCTTTGACATAATAACAATGATCGCACCGATACCCATAAGTGAAAATAGATACGGATTTCCCCACAGGAAACCATCTATGGTTGACAGGATCTCATATAAAGACATAAAGTCCCCCTCTCTGTGTTGCCTCAGCGGGGGACTCATCTATTTTACTAAACAGTGCCCTTTCTGTTTCCTGATGTTTTCGATGCCTGCACATGTAATGTGACTCCCGCTTTAGGCGAAGAGCAAAGCAGACCCCGATGAAACCAGACCTGTCGTGTTATCTATAAAGTCTATAGCTTTGCATAAATAAAATAAATTTAGACCTATAATATCACTGCGCAGGGGTAAAATGCACTCTGTATACTAAATGAATATTTAATTAATTTATTGTGCAATATCGACATAATATCACATGTGTTCGTTTTATTATATGTTAATTAGTGCCAACGCCTTTTGTAAGAAGTTCAAATCGCAGGAATTGTTTGGGCAAAAGTGACCATTCTTTTCTTTTACCATTCAAGCAGCCGTGCTGCTCTTTTATGTATCATAGTCTCTATTGCTTTAAGCCTTTTATCAGGTAAGTTGTATCTGGAATGTTTTTTAAATCTAAACTCAAGAAGCTTTCGCAGCACTTCTCTTTGCCTGTTTTCCATCACGTTTGCCGCAGCTCCCATAAAATCATCATATACACACGGCATGAGTGTTGATACATATCCTTCCATTGCTTTGTCACTGTTTAAATCTGTATCAATTGCGTAATTTAAGAGTGAATTACCATGGTCAAATAACGGTGCCGGAGCAGTTATAGAATTTGTTGCATTATCCACCATGAATCCAAAATTACCAAAATGCCTGTCAGTGTTGCATATAATGGCATCGAAAACAAGCATATCATTAAGTGCACTTACAAATTCAGCCCCGAGCTTTGAATAGTATTCCTGCACAGCCTGCAAGCCGCCAGATTTTACGATACGGCCAACCGACATGAATGAGTATCGTTTGTCTGTGAATAACTCACATGTTGAGCATAGTTCGCCTTTCCATTTAGAAAGGTTATAATTTATAGCATTTACATCCATTACTTCCGCGATCTGCGCAGCATAGAATTCCGAATACGGTTCGTTTCCTGTATTTGCTGCTCCCTTCGTGCCGCCTTTGTATAGTTTTATCTTTCCGTCAACTCTTCGCCAGCATTTCGGCAGCATTCCGTTTGTAGTGAATTCCGGGCATGATTCCAATGAGGTTCGTATACTACTGCCATATCCTGTAAATGCAATCAGTGCAAGCACACGACTGAAGCGATTATCATAAAGATTATAGCTGCCAAAACTTCCGTCAAATGTCTCTTCTGTGACCCAATAGCAGTCATTAAGCGACAGACCTTTAGAAACTCTTATAATGTTCATAGGTCTATTCAGACTTAATCCGCATTTACTTAAAAAGCTCTGCACATATGCCCTGTTTTTAGGAATTGACCTGTGCTTTAACCAGCTTCTAAGGCCTCCCTCAGTCAATGTAAGATCAAGTGGTAGCAAATTTCTTTTTTCTTCATTGACCCATTCAATTCTAATCTCAGGTATGCTGCTGTCTTCAGAAGCAAAAAAGCTGCAAAGCGGAATATCAAATTGTTTTAATGTGTAGATCATTTTTATCCATTCCTATTACAGTATTGATTATGGAACTATTCTTTTAACGAAAGGAACTTTCTGCATTATTGCAACGATCACTGAACAAATAACAAATATAAAAATCACGCCGGCACTTCTCCATAACATGCCTGCCGAGTCCATGTGCAGCAGTTTTGGCATTCCCCATATAAAATAAATATGAATTAAGTAAACCCCAAATGTTCTGTTTGAAAACCATGTCAATATCTTCATCGCTGGTTTAAAGCTGAATGCATTATATTTAATAAATACAAATACCGCACAGGCCTGCATTACTGCCGGTAGGTTCAGATATCCTTTAAAGGAAGAATTTATTTCTCCTGGTGCTGAACAAACAACCGTTCCGACAAAATGCAGCAGCCATCCAATAATTCCACAAATATATATTATCCATCTTTTTTTCGTATCAATATTCGTATTTCCTAATGTATATCCTATGATTGAGTACAGAACGTATCCATTTATTACACTTGGAATAAGCTCCCAATTTAATTCAAATGAAGTCAAAGATGCAATGAATGGCAATATTGATTTGAACACTACTCCTATTATCGAGGCATATATAAAGATTTCTTTTTTATTCTCCACCATGGACAAAAGCGGTATACATAAATATATAGATATCATTGCCGGAAAGAACCAATATATAGATATATCCTTTGCATTAAGTATATGATTCAATATTGTCACTAAGTTCAGGCTTACATTTCCATTTATTATTTCAAATCTATTAAGAAAAACAAAACCTATTAAACTCCAAACCAAAAATGGAATGATTAGCTTTTTGCTTCTTTTTATAAAATATTCTTTAGTCGAATATTTTTCACGATAATTAAACAGTGTTACACCCGGAAGCATAAAGAAAATCGGAACAGCAAAATAAAAGAATGTTTCTATGAAATTTGCGCTTATCCAAAGCATTCCGTCAGGCCTTTGCCAAAACACCCCATTACAATGAAGAGCGATAACGCTAATACATGCAAGCACATTAAGAATAGTAATATACTCTATCTGATTGTTAGTTTTATTCATCTCATCCATTTTCTATAACTTTGTCAACCTTTTATTCAAGCCTTTATAAACATATTTCTGATATACATATACATCATAAGGAAAGAATTAAATCCGATCCAAAAGAATTGTGGATCACATATGGCATGAATAGCAATTATAGTCCATATAAATGCCATATATGTATCCTTTTGCCTAACGATTTGAATACTGCAGGCCTCTGCCCATACCATTACGATCGTAAATATGACAATTCCATAATTAATCAATAACATTGCATATGATGAATCAACATAATTATAAACTTCTCCGGGTCCCGGAATGCCGCCTATCCATATTATATGTTGACCGAATAAGCTAATTCCGTAATTCATAAGCCCATCATATGCCAAGTTAAGTCTGCCATTTATAATTCTATTTAAATTCGTGAGAAATGCATTATCCCAACTGAATTTATATGCAAGTATAAGAAACGATATGCATGCAACCGGCACACACATTATCGCAATTAGTGAATATAGCTTATGGTAACTTCTAAGTATATCAACATATTTTAAAACAGCTCCACCGGCTATAACTATAATTGAGAGCATAAACGGACTTCTTGTATCTGTTTTCAAATATAAAAATCCCGCTGCCAATAATGCCGCCAATATTTCAAACCAGTTTATCTTATTCCTTCTAACATAAAGCCACATAAGAGTCACATATAATCCATAATGAGCTCCTGTTGTTGGATATAGAAATCCCAGACTTTCTCTATTTCTATGTCCTTGAATAATAACATTGTTTTGTATAATACCGATATATGTAGTACCGATTATAAATAACATGGCAACTATATGAGTTATAAGCGACCATTTTATAATTTTTCTTAGGCTAATGTTATTTGCACCCACTATAAAAGTTAAAAAAATGAGCAAATTCTTATTCTTCACAATAACTGTGCTTATTAAAAATAAGAAACTGATTGATGCAATACAGAACAACTCTTTGATAGAAAAAGATTTAGCAAAAAAATCAAGAAGCAATTTTAACAGAAGCAATAAATAACACACATTTCTTATAATTGCAAGTCCTGTATAAATAGCCGGAATCTCTCTATAAAATGTATCAAATAACATTGTCTCAAATATATAGAGGATAAATGCTGCTGCATATATATTTATTCGAACTTTTTCAGAGAGTAATGTTTTGGCAGCATTTCTGAATTTATCATTCATTATTTACGTCCTTTTTAATACTTTTCTTAAACTACAGCATATGCTAACAATAATTTCTTCTTTGAGTAATAGCAATACTAATCCGTATATTCCCCAAAATCCACCAAATAAAATGATCAAATTAATAATATTTGAATTTAATAGTCTGTTTTTTAATATCAGAATATAAAGCACTGCCGGGATCGCCCCGCCAATTATTTTAAAATATTGAATTTGTTGAAAAGCCTTCGTTCTATAACTTCCGAGGGCCGCCATTTGAACCAATAATACAACTACTTCTGCTGCAACTGTACCTATAGAAGCACCGGCTACACCATGCTTTGGTATTAAGGCTGCATTTAGTATAATATCTGTTATAGCGCCGGCAATTTCAGAATATAATACAACTTTTTCTTTTCCCAGTGGAACAAGCATTTGTATTCCGGTTATGTTTGACATTCCAATAAAAAATAATGTCAGCATTATTATGCGCATCGGCATGATTGAAGGAATATAATTGATGCCTGAAAGTAACAATATACATTTATCTGCTAATATTATAAACGATAATATTAACGGAATTGAAATTACTGCAACATACTCCACTGCTCGTCTTGATATTGCGGTAAATTCCTGTGTTAAGTTGTTCTCAATATAGTATGATGCTCTGGGTAATAGAACCGTGCCAAGAGCAGTTACTACATTTACAAGAATCACTTTGATTTTTATTGCTACATCATAATATCCAACTTCAACATCTCCACGCATGAATCCGAGCATTGTAGTATCAATATTTGTATAGATTGATATAGCAACTGTCATTGCAAAGAAAACCATTATTGATTTTAAATGCTTTTTGAAATTCAGTTTTGCGTACCCAAATATTTCTATATGCTTCTTTATACTTAAAGCATTACATACACCATAGCCTGCGTTTGCAAATACTGTTATTGCGGCATATTTAAGATAATCATTCTCATTTTTCACAAATGAAAACATAAGTATTACCGCAACTATTTTTATAATAATAGATCTGATTGCAATATAACTGTAACATTCAAGTGCCTTATAAAGCCACTCCATTCCGATTGCATTAAGTAATATTGTTCCGCTGCATATGATTAATAACATACTGATATCTTTAAGCTTATTAACCGCTCCTATTGATATAGCTAAAAGACCATAAGATACCAAAGTCATTATTATGTTAATAAATAATATTTCCTTTGCTGTCTTTGATAACTCATTCCTATTATCTCTGACTTTTGCGCAAGCTCTTATTCCATAAGTCGGAATTCCAAGCGCTGCTATCATAACAAAATAATTAACAACTGAATTTGCAAACGCAATTTTTCCGGTTCCGGATGGCAATAATACTCTTGTAATATACGGGAACGTTATCAGCGGAAAAACAAATGTTGACACCGTCAACACTGTATTCATAAAAGCATTAAGTTTTAATGATTTTTGTTTTTCTGTCATCTCTTAATAATTAGTTAATAGGTGGTGTCCAACCCGGTTTATATAATTCATGTAAACCAAATTTTCCATTCATAGCATTTTTATACGCTTCTTCAAGCATACAGAATTTTGTACTTTTACAGCCTGTAATATGATTATAAAAAACCTTAAGCTTTATTTTTAAACAATAAAAGCTAAAGCATATTCCGGGAAAGTGCTTTCGATATGCATCTGTCATGTTTCTGTATGAATAATAAAGGCGCCATGTAAGGCCTCTTCTGTCTTCACCAACTTCATGATAAACAGCAATTGACGGAATACAAATGATCCTTCCGTATTTGCTCATTCTAAGACCATGCTCTAAATCATCCCAATATATAAAATAATCTTTATTTGTTATTCCGACTTCTTCCAGTGCTTTTTTATTCATTATTGCACCTACATATGTAAGTGTATTTATATCGAATTCTTTCTTGTCAAAGTTCTTTTTATCAGCAATTATTTCCTTGATTACAATTCCTCTTTTTTCGTATCTTTTAAAATGAGATTCATCAAGAACTCCATTTCTTAAGACCTTTGCACATACAGCTGCAATTTTCTCATCTTTATGCTCATTCAAATAATTCTCTGCTAATTCAAATGCATCCTTTGCCGGATAAGCATCATCATCCGATACCCATACCCAATCAGCATCTAAATCAAGGCTTCTTTTCAAGCCTTCATGGAAGCCGCCGCTTCCTCCGGTATTACTATCCATATGTACAACTATTTTTTTAAACCCTGAGTCTATTTGCTGCCATTGATCTAAGTATTCCTTTGTACCATCGCTGCTCGCATTATTTATTACCAACAGATACTTTGGAAGCTTTGACATTTCTGCAAATTTCTCCAGTGATTTTTTAAGTTTCTCTATTCTATTAAATGTAACTACTACTGCACCTATATCCATTATCATCATTCCTATTTAAATGTACATGTTTCCAATATTAATATCATCCTCGATATTTCTTTTTATATGCTTTAGCCTGAATTATTCATGAGCATATAAAAATGCTCATAGTTACCAAACATAACAACAACTTCATCGAAAATAAGTGAGTTATCCATAGAAATGGGCAGACTTCACCTGTGTGTCCACATATTTCCGATTTGAGTTGTTATGGTGCGTTGATAGTTGCTATTCCAGCTGCGGCAGTGAACTCATGTTCCTTAATGTATCATAGAACTCGGTCTTATACGGACAACTGCTGCACAGCTTGAATGTTATATATCTTGCTGAACGGACTGCCTTTGCGGCTATCTTTATCAGCTTTAAACGTATGGTATCTATCCTTTGCTTTCTTAATGTTGCTGGCAGTACCAAACGTCTGAACCAATTAAATAAGTTGTAGGCGAGCATGTGAAGCCTCATGCGGTTTGCATTTACAGTTTTGGAATGACTGCTTACGGCAGCAAAATCAAAACCTGATTTGCTCTCCTTGATGAAGTTCTCCATTCTGCCTCTGCCACAGTAAAACTGTATGAGCTTATAAGGCTCGGCATCCATGTTTGTAACTATGAATGTATACATATGTGTGAGCTG
>Ga0129317_1002082_pt1 | contig 12360 bp, 14 predicted proteins | sample Cm1ome_FD_94430 | JGI IMG/M metagenome (GOLD analysis project Ga0129317, IMG submission 94430) | Eastern black-and-white colobus group fecal microbial communities from Wisconsin, USA - Cm1105 metagenome | ecosystem: Host-associated > Mammals > Digestive system > Large intestine > Fecal | place...
CGGAGAAGATTGAACTCCACCATAATCAATAAATAGTGATACATCGTCAATATCCTTTAAGGCATTAGGAAGTCCAGCGATATGATCTGCATCACCATGAGTGGCAATAACTAGATCCAATCTATTATCTTTCATGTTTTCTTGGAGAAATTTGTTGACATTAACACCATCTTGCTTTGTTCCACCATCGATAAGAATATCAACATTCCCTTTTCTAATATAGATTGAATCAGCGTACATTTGAGTCATCTCGATAAAGAATATCTCAAGCGGTTCTTCCTTTCCTTCATTACCAATAAAGAGTGGATCATCTTTACTAAAACCAGTTCCAACTCCTTCTTGGATTACTTTAGAAGAGACATTAACAAAGATGTAACTTGATAAACTTGGAAATTCTTTAATCGATAAATTGATTGTTGTTGTTCCTGCATTTAGAGCTTTGTAATTATTAGATTCAGTAAGGGAAATAATACTAGTATCTCCAACACTCCAAATAGGGGTGACTTTACTGGTCACATCAATATCAAAAGCATACGATAAACTAATAGTGTCATCTTCGATAACATTGACTTCTTTAGTGATTTCGTTATTGTACAAAATATGTAATTGTTTTGGTTGCTCTTTAGTTTTACTCGTTCCACATGAGGCAAGACAAATAACACTAGCAATCAATAATAAAAGTTTTTTATTCATCACGCTTTATCCTTTAATAAAATGATGTCATCAATATTATTTGTTCCACCTGAGTTAGCAACACCAGTAATTCTCACTCTCATCGTGGAACTGGTTTCTGGCATACGAACTCTAATGCTCTCTAATTCTCTACTATAAACTTGAATGGTTCTATCAATATCAACCCAAGTCATGCCAGAATCCAAGGAATAGGAGACTTTAAAGATGGACCCTAATTGGTGAGTGCCATATGGAGCGACTTTGAATTCCAAAACATTAAATTCATAATCGGTTTTAAGAGTGTATTTATTGCCGTTTTTATCACATTTATTTCTTGAAGTCCAATTATCATTTCCACGATCAGAACTACCGACCTTAGCGATTAAAGCATTATCTAATTCCCAAGTTGCATTAGGAGTACCAAGTGTAACATCTCCAACTGGATAAGAAGGTTTAGAACCACTTAGGTCATAGCTTCCTTCCGGTAGTGCATCTTCGAAATTTAAAGTATGGACTGTATCGTACACTTCATTATCAAAAACTGTAACAATAAACGTTTTAGACTTAGAAGCATCATTTAAGGTAACTGTTAATTTTAATTGAACATCGGTTAAGGTAGTTGGCCTAGCAACTAGAGTTCCATTATCAGCAATAACATCTTTATTTAAACTTTCCCACTTAAACGTAGCAGAAGTGTCTAACTCACTAGATGTTGGCAATGTAATGCTATCTTGACTCAAATCAAGTGAGTTTTGAAGAAAAACGTTTTCAAGAATTAAATTCACTACTGTTTCATCATCACCCTTACTAATTTCAACTTCACCAACTTTCATGAGTAAAACTTGTGCAGGTGGATTCTGACCATTATAAGAGAAGTGAGATAAGACACCTTTAAATGAAACGGTTTGCTTGGCCACAACTGTTTGTAATTTATTTTTGAATAAATCTAATTCATCAGCACCAATAAAGGAGGATTCCGCTCTAAAGGAAATTTCTTTTTCATCTAATTTCGCAGAAAATGAAACATAATTCTTTGAAATTTTTGGACTAGCTGTGATGACCATATCACTCGCCTCAACAACGCCACCATGATAATCTTTAGATCCATCATAAGTGGTAAAATCAAACGAATTTAAATTAGAAATCACGTAATCAACATTTTTTTCAAGCATAGTGACATTGGTAATTTCAGTTAAGGAATGTTTTCCTTGAGAATAACCTTTAGTGCCAGTGACTGAATAACTATTTCCTACTACTACTTGGCTAAGAGCTGTTGATTGTCCTGAGATAAAATATCCGCCTTTCCCATCCGCTAAATAGTAGGAGATTTTTCCACTATTTTCATATCCTACATATGTACATGTACCTGAGACTTTTAAAATCTCACCTTTTTGGGCGGCTAGATACTTTGCGTAATCACTATCACCACCTATTGGTCCAGGATCCGGTTTTGTAACAGTTATTTCAATGCCGTCTTTAATAGTTGCATCTAATTTACTTGTAGCGGTGATATTGGTTTTTCCTTCGCCTAAAGTGGACACTAAACCAGTCTCACTAACAGTAGCAACTGTTTCATTTTCACTTGACCAAGTGACATCATTAGAAGCTTCACTTGGAGTAGGTCTAACCGCTAGTTGGATAGTTTTTCCTATATCAACAGTTGTTTCATCACTAGTGATAATACGAATTGAATTTGGTGCAATTCCAGCACCTTTTGTAATAGATAATGGAAAATAGCCTTTGACTGTTGGGTCAACTTTTGAAGCAGCAACCACACTGACATTTCCCATTTTTAAAGCGCTTAATAAGCCAGCTTCATTAATTGTTGCTTCACCACTGATGTTGTCCACGCTCCAGGTAACACTTTGATCTACGCTAGTGGGATTAACTGTGGCGAGGAATTGTAATGTTTCTCCTTCAGATACTGTTTGAGCATTACCTTCTGTTGAAACAATAACACTTTTGACACCGGGTTTTTTCCCACAACCCACTAGCAATAAACTAGCGAGGAAGAGTGGAATAATTGTCTTCAGTTTAAACTTCATTATTTTAACCTCCTAATTATAATTAAGTTTATTTACTGTTTTATTGTTACTTTGATCAGTTACAGAAAGGATTGCTCCTTTGACTTTAGTGGAGTTCCAATTGCACAAAGCGATTTCAAAAGTTAACTCTTTTTCTTCCAAAAATGGATTTAAGAAGCTATATTGACTGGCATTGCTGCAGTAAAGAAGTAAATCATTAGTGCCATCAGTGACATAAATATTAGTGTAATATTGAGCAGCAACTTTCTTTAATTTGCCTTTGACTCTATACACTTGGCAACAATTTAAAGTATCGTTTGTAACATTTAATAAATCGGTGAGCTCCGCATCGATAAATGAAGCAGTGGAATAATCATTTGATCCATAAAGATTAGCCACTAGTTCACAATTATCTAAACAAACTTGATATGGAGTACCATCGGTTTTTCCGACCTTTGTTTTTGTTCCTCTTAAGACAACTTCATTGCCATAACCAATAGTTTTTAAGGTATCCGCTGGAATGCGAATTGGGATCGCTCCAGTTTCATCGATTAAATAGAAACCTGTTTGATTTACTAAAGAAGGACCTGCAATACCTTTAACAGTAACCACTTTTTCTAAATCTTCGTTAATCGCGGTTATAACATTGACATATTCTCCAGTTTCCGCTTTCTTTAACGTAATTGATATGCTTTGAATATAGTCTTCGTTACCTTCGTATTTAATAGTAACTTGTAGATTAGCACTTCCATCATTAACTAGATGGAGGATTACTTTTTCTCCACTTTCATCAAGTGTTAGAACGTTAGTATCAGTGGATTTATAAGAGATTGTAGCGTTACTAAACCCTAATAGTTCGCTGGAAATAGTTTTTGGAAGTTCAAGAACTGGATCTCCAGTGTAATAAGACTTCACTAATTCTTTAACGTGATATTCAAAAACATATGAGCAAACATTCTTTAAGTCGAATTGATAGTTATCATAAGAAACATGAACTGGAATTAATCTCCAATTGCATCCAGCATTAGTGCTTTTAGCGTTGATTGCCGTCACATATATAGTACAAATTTTTCCATCGAATTCATCAAGCCAGGTGAAATCAGCACCATTACATTGGGTGTAGACATAACTGCCTGTTACCCCATCGATATCGTTTAAATAATAGTTGATGTAGCCTGGTTTAACATCCTTTTTTATGTATGAATTAGTTTTAAAAAATAGATTTGTAATATCTTCACTAAATGGGGTATTAATTAAAGATTTAATAGTGATATCTTGTACCCAAGAAGCACCGAAAGATTTTGTTCCTTTATCATTTTCAATGAGATGAACTTTAACTAACTGATTAGCGCCGTTATAGGAGAATTTACTAGCATAACCGACTTCACTTTCTAAAATCCAATAATCTTTGGTCGCGGCAATTTTGATCTTATTTCCCTCTTTAACACTTGCTGCAAGAGAAGCATCATAAACATAAATTGATGACTCATCATCATATAGATAAAAACCATTAGGCAATTTTCCATTTGCATAAGTAACTCTTGCTACCCATCCTTCGACGATGACCTTGGTATCTTTTGATTTAGTTCTTGCTTCTTTGATAGTCATGGAAGTGTATTCATCAATATTGAAATCATCTTCAACAGTGGCAAATTCAATAATCCATCCAGAATCAATTTCAGGAGTTCCATTGTAGGTCTTTAGAGTTGAATAGAGCACTACTTCATCACCCACAACAGGTTTTTCATCTAGTGCATCGTATCTTTTAGTACCATCACTAGACCAGGTGTTATAAGCAGAAATGGAAGAATCCCCATCCTTAATAGTCATAGAACCATACGTATAATTTGTAATAGCATTGATAACACCATAGATGAAATATCTTTCCGTCGTCGCAGTTCCACCTGCAGTTTTAGCAATTTCAAAGGCTTCATTAATCGATATGCAATTGTACTTATCTTTTAACGAAGTCACTATTAAACTACTAGAACTCGCTTCGCTTGATGATGAAGAAAACTCCTTTGAAGAGTCTTTGCTGCTAGCATTAGGACCGCAAGCACTAAGAAATGTTAAGCCCACTAATCCTAATAACAAGAAGGTTTTTTTCATAATATCTCACTCCTTTTTAAACATCAAAAGACACCCTGGGTTAATTAAAATCATCTCTTTACATTTTTACATTCGTAAAGAAAATGGGGGGTGTCTAAGTGTTTATTTTTCGGAAGCTATTACTTCCAAAAATATATTAACATAGCAAAAAAATATTGGGTAGGCGATTTAATAAATTTCCCCTTATAATGTCAAAAATTTAAATTTATTTAAATATAGTTAAAAAAATAATTTTTATACTAGGACTAGTGAAAGAGGAAAAAACTGGTTCAGCGTTTTGAAAATAGAAGACTTTAGTATTATCATCATTTTCATCATAGATGCTTCTAAGTTCAGGATAATCATCGAGCATTAATTCTTGGACGCACGAAGCCATGTTTCATCTTTATAAGCACTTATTTCAACATTTGGGTTAGCCATAATTTGTTTAAAGGATTCTTTTTTCTTTCCGGTTTGAATGGATAGTTCTAAATAATCTAACTCGAGGCTAATTTCCTTCACAAATGGCTAAATAATAAGTTCCAACTTCTTTTAAAAATTTATAAACGTTCCGTAATACTTCCTATTTAACATCGATTTGAACCATCTTCATCGCTTCTAAAGCAGCATCATTACTACTTTGAGTCACACCCGCAACACAAGATGAATCGATGATAATATCAACTTCTGGAAAATAAGCTTTTAGAATCATGGCATTAGAGATAACACAGATATCAGTGCATAGACCACATAGTTCAATCGATTCAATATCGGTATTATCATTTTTTATGAGCAAAGGCAATTCAACACTACCAAAGGTTTCCTTATCAATAACGTTAACTGCATACTCTTTTAGTTCATCGCAGATTTGATGACCCCAAGTTCCTCTAACGCAGTGGATGACAGGAAGTTTTCTTCCTTCTCTAGTGTCAAGATAATTTTCTTTATGAGTGTCTCTAGTAAAGATAATTTTTCCATCAAAACCTTTAATTTTATTTAAAACATTATTAACGATATGCTTAGCTTGTTCACTTCCTAGGCTACCGCTTATAAAATCATTTTGCATGTCAACAACAATTAAATATTTCATATACACCTCTAATAATTTACTCTAACAAAATAACGTCATAGTGTCCATTTTTAATCAAGCAAAACATTCCAATTAAAAATCCACTTTTTCTAAAAGATTAAAAGAAGATTTATAAGTTAAGAATTTCAACAAACCACACATTAACAAGGAAATAGCTAGAAATAGAAATTGATAACCCAAGTTATTAGTGAAAAAAACCTTATATTGATTTGAGATCTCAGGTAGTAAAAGAGTGAAAACAATAACTAAAACTGAAAAAGTTAAGATTGAAAGCAAAGATGATAAAACAATTGATTTTCCATTCTTATAATATATCGTGAAGAATAATAAGTCCGTTAAAGCGAAACCAATAAAAGCAAAGCTGAGCAAAGAAACAGCGGCGTCATAGCTAAATCCAGGTATGCGAGGTGGTGTTTCACCACTGCTGAGGGCGCTTTGATTTAATGAATCGTATATTAATTTCCCAAAAGGAAGTAAACATAGGAATAAGACAGTAAAAACCACTTGAAGAATTGTTACAGTGATTAACCTTGCAAGGACAATGTCTTTTTTTCTTACAGGCATCAAAGTGGAAAATAAGAGGTCATTACTTTGTTGCCCTTTATTTGCCCCTAAAAACAAAATTGGATAAGCACATAAAACATAAATAAAGCTAATACAAAGTGGATAACTTGGAATAAGAGCCATCAAAGGAAAAAGAATGATGAATAGATAACAAAGTGGGTGGAGCGCTAATCGGAACTCCTTATAAAGTAAAGCTTTCATTATTGTTTTTCCTCTCTAAAAAGACCATTATTTGTTCTAAATCAGGTGTTTTGATAATAATGTTATCGTTATTTTCAAAATGTGATATATCACTAGAAGATATTATTCCTTCATGATAATTATCATTAATCTTGTATGAAACGAAGTATTTCTCTAAATCGACATTCTTACTATTATCTTTGACGTAGAAGTAGGAGTTGATGAAAGAATCCTTTTTTCCAGTATAAATAATTTTGCCATCATGAATATAGGTGATATCGCTTGCACAATTATCCAAATCACTCGTTATATGAGTGGAAAATAAAATTGCTTTATCACCACTTTTAACAATCTGCTTAAAGATATCTAATATTTCATCTCTACTGACGGGATCTAATCCAGAAGTTGGTTCATCTAATATGAGCAATTCAGCGTTATGGCAAAGAGCAATAGCAAGGGAATATTTCACTTTCATTCCACTGCTCAATTGTTCAATCTTTTTAGAAGTATCTAGTCCAAAAAACTTGCATAGTTCTTTAAATTTATTCATATCAAAATTTCGATAGAATTTAGAAGTTACTTCACTTAACTGCTTAATAGTTTTATTAGGATAATAATGTATCTCACTCAAAGTAAAACCAATTCGTTGCTTATTTTCAAGTTCGTAATCTTTCATTTCCTTATCAAAAGCAGCAATGTCGCCACTGTCATAATGAATTAGATTCATAATGCTCTTCAACGTAGTGGTCTTCCCCGAACCATTCCTTCCAATAAAACCCATAATTGATCCAGGTTTAATTTCAAAGGAAACATCCACTAATTTGAAATTTGGATAAGTTTTAGTTAAGTTAGATACTTTCAATACATTATTCATCAAATTTTCCCTTAAATATATCATAGAAAACATCGCTTTTTACAATCGCTAAACCATGAACTTTATCACCAAGAACCATTAAAGTATCACCTTCGTTGATATCAAATAGTTTTCTTGCTTCAATAGGAATAGTTATTTGCCCTTTTGGTCCAACTTTAACGCTGACGACGAATTTATCTTTTAGATGTTTTCTCATATTCTTACCTTTCTTACTTTTCTTACTATAGCACACCAACTTATAAGATAAAATATGATTTTTTCGGTCGATTAATATATAGGAAAAAAGGTTCAGCCACAAACGAATAAACGGCAAAGAAATCAAACTAGAAATCTAAAACTTTAGTTTGATAGTTAATTGGAGTTTTTATTTTATGTCACTTTTCGAATATTTTTGTTAAACATTCGTTGTACAAAAATTCCTTAATACCATTATCGTGTGAAAATACACTAAAACTTTTTTATGAAGTTGAATCAATCCAATACAATGCAATAAAAAACTAGGCAATTTTACTAATAACGGGACTTGAGCCCTAGTAAAAATGCCTTAAAATAACAAAAAAGTGCTAATTTGAATATAAAATCTCGTATTAGCACAGTTGTTTTTTATGGCTAGTTTACAGTGTTTTGATACAACCGAACGCTCGGATATATCTGCCGAACACTATAGTTTTAACATCGCACTCACTTCATCATCATCGTGAAGATATTCTTTGAATACTTCTTTAAAGTCAAAAGAACCATATAGTTTTCTTCCTAATTCATTTGATGGTTCATACGAAAGAAGAATATACTCAGCTTCCCCACAAGGAAATGTCTTAATGAAATCTAATGTTTGTTTAAATAATTCTCTACCAAATCCTTGTCCTTGATATTTTTTATCAATCATAAAACGCCAGATATAGTAATATGGTTTACCTTCATATTCTTTATATAGATCACTACTAAGCCAGTCTTCTCTTTCGTAACCGGTCCAATCATGGCCATACATAATTTGCATGAATCCCACTACTTTTTTGCCATACATAATAGCAAAAGCATAAACAGGGGTGCCTTCGGACATTTCGAGAAATGCATGAATTAAACTAGCTTTGTTGCTGGCGACATAATTCTCTTATTCCTTAGTAACTCTAAGTTTCAGGACTTTACCATAATTATCCCAATTAACTTTTTCTAAATGTATTTTCTTTTCCATATTATTCTTCCTCTTCATAGTAGTACGAATAGTCAATTCCTTTAAGGAATAATTCTCTATCATCGATGTTATCAGTTAAGGCGTGTTGAAGCAGTTTGTGGATTGGTTCTGGATTAATTGGGCTTGCTCTCATAGCGTCCATATAATCATTCTTTTCTATTTTTGACCAATCAACACACTTTGAAAGTCTATTTATGAACAATAAATCTAACCAAATTCTAGTTGATCTTCCATTGCCTTCCATAAATGGGTGAGCGATATTCATTTCAATATACTTATCAACTATTTCTTGAAATGTATTGTCAGACATCTTGTCAATGTCTCTTAATACTTGTGGCAAGAAATCACCATTGGCAAAAGTAAATCCACCTTTAGAAATGGTTTTGGTTCTAATTTTCCCCGCAAATGGATATAGTCCTTCAAACAGATAAGCATGAATCTTTTGTAGAGCAATAGTTTTGCCAATTTCATCCTCTTCAATCAATTCAGTCTTATAAAAGTCATATGCCTTTTTCTTGCTTTGCTCATCAATTGGGTCCAGCAATCCTTTAATCCAATCTAGAATTGCCTTTTTATACTTAGAAGGAATAATGGTAATAAGCAATCTAACACCTTCCTCATTGATAACATCAGAAATATATTTTTTTCCATCATCAGCATATAATTTCAGTTGTCCACAAAATGGTGACAACTCAGGATTTCTTACTTTAACATTATTCCAGTATCTTCTTGGTGAATTAGGTTCTACTAGGATTGAAATAAAATCAACAGCGGAATACCACCATAAAGAATTATCGTTATCCCAAACAGCACGGACTGATTGATTATTAAAATATCTAATTGAGTGTTTTATCATATTTATATGATAACATATTAAGTTTCAGTTGTCCACAAATTGAGGACAACTTTTTTAAAATAATAAAAAGGACTGACACATAGTATCAATCCTATTTCTAGCTAATAGCTAGAGTACAGTATTTTGATACAATGGAACACCCATTGCACTAACTGAAACACCCGTTGAACGAACTGGAGCAAGCCACTATCAATGAGTCTAGTGACAATTTTGCGTAGATTTACGTGTGGTATGTCTTTAAAAATGTTGTTAGCTAAAAAATTGAGGTCAAAGACTCCCCCAACATTATTTTCACAATAACTTCTAACAATTCCGGTATCTGTCGTTCTCATACCCAAATTATACTATAATAACGTGACATTGTCACAATTTTTCAACTATCATTTACTATCTCCTATATACTTAGTATATAAGCAAAGAAAAAGACATTCCTATGATGCAAGAATGTCACGTTTTCTCTATTGGTGACCATATCGGGATTCGAACCCGAGAATGCTACCGTGAAAGGGTAGTGAGTTAAGCCGCTTCTCCATATGGCCAATTAACTAGTGGCGCCTACCGAGGGACTTGAACCCACGACCGATCGGTTAACAGCCGATTGCTCTACCGACTGAGCTAGGTAGGCACCTAGCGTTTTAAAAACGCTTAAAAATAATACAATATGAAAATATTAAAATCAAGGCTTATTACGCTAATTTGGCATTAATTATTTTCAAAACATCTTCAATAGTCTTTAATGAGGCGATTTCATCGCTAGAAAACTCAACATTAAAGGTTTCTTCGATTTGAAGCATTATTTCCACTAAGTCGAGAGAATCTAAGCCTAATGAGGATAATGAGTCACTTTCTTTAACATTGGCAATGTCAACTTTACTAGCAATTATTTTTGAAACTGTTTCTTTTATGTCCATACATTTAAACCTCATTACTATTATATTTATTTTAAGGAAAAAGTAAAACGGCCATTATTTTGACCGTTTTTACTAAAGTATTAGGCAGCTGGCTTGTCAACTTCTGTTATAGTTGAACTGACTTCAGTGGATACTTTATCACCAATGGTTTTAAAAGCGCTTTTCATTACACCTGCCATAGTGGCGAATATCGCTAGGACAAGAATAATGCCTAATAGTTGACCTTTAATCTCAGACATATTATCTCCTTTCTATCCATAATAACCAATGACTCCAGAGCGTTTGACTTTGAGTGTCATATTGTCTTTCGATAAGATTATTGGCTTATAGTTTCGACAGATGATAAAGTCGAATACTTCTCCAAACATTGGCTCCTCTGGATTAATTTCTTGAAAAATCACATTGTAGCGACTTTCAATTTCATCGATGAAGTCGTCTGTTATATACCCTCTTTTAGAAATGGTGTAAGCAATATTTAGTGCTTTTGAATCTAAGTCGGTATAAATATATTGAATATTCATCATATCCATGCCTAAAAGAAAGAATAGGGCGATAAATAGAGTGGAAAGGAGAAAGCTTATTTTATAAGACATCGATCATATTCCCCATAATAGATAAGATGGAAAAAGTTAATATCATAACAATTGATCCAGCACCAATAAGAGGCCAAGCATTCATAGAATCTAAACTTCTTTTAATCTTTTCAATTAACTCTGTTTGATAGTTTTTCGAGAGCTGCATAAATAAGAATGAGAATTGATTCATTTGGTTATTTGTTTCACCTTGATCTATCATTTGATAGATATTGAGCATCACGCTTTCAAAAATAGGTGAATTAAAATTATTAGCGAAGTTGATAAAGGGGGTAACTGTTTTATCAACATCTATTTGTTGAAGAAGATATTTAATCTTTTCTTCCATCCAAGTTGAACAATAAGGTAACAATAATTCGAAGCAATGGTAAACATTATTGTTATTGTTAATAAAGATTTTAAAATAAGAAATCAAACTGACGAATTCATTTTCTCTTTCTAGCAGTATTCTTCTTTTAATCGAAGGGTATCTATTTAAAAATAGGTATTCTCCGATGATTCCAAAGAAAATAGCAATAATGGAAATATAAATTTCTTTAACGAAAAGAAAAGTAGAAGCAATAAGAAGAAGTATGAGTGAAGTAATAAGTATAAGTTTACTAATCTCTTTTTTATAGGATAGTCCACAGAATTCAATTGTTTCTTTGAAATTATTTTTCATCATTAGTCCATCCTTTCAAATCTAAAGAATTAGCTTTGATAACGAGCATATTTATAGAAAATAGAACGAAGATAAATAACGCAACAACAGAAATGATGAAGGTTAATTGTGATTGTATATAGATATAAAAATCACTAAGTGCAAACCTTAGCACAAGAAGGATGATTAAACAGATGCTCCAAAGTAAAGATACTTCAAAGTATTTTCTTTTTGCTAATGAATCACTTTGAATAACATACTCTTCCACTAAGCGAGTTTCTTCAATTAAATTCGTGCTCATTTTTAAGATGTCTCCACCTTCTTGAGAATAGATGTTAAGAACATTTAAAAAGAGAAAATAGACATCGAATTTAAAGTACTTCCTCAAGTATTCTAATTTCTCTTCTATGTTTAGATCTTCTACGCCATTTAAATAATCCCTGAATTCAATAGGCATACTATCTAGCGTTGCTTCATAGGATGGATTTATAGTGTGCTTAATACTTAGTGAGACAAGAAAAGAATTTATAAACTGATAACACTCGTGATATCTATTTCTTTTTTCTGTTCCTCTTTTATATAAAGGAGAAACAATCAAAAAGAAATCCACTAGGGATATTAATAAGACAGTTATGCCAACAAAAATGTTATTTGAAGAGATAAAGGCAATTACTCC
>Ga0129317_1002084_pt1 | contig 12357 bp, 12 predicted proteins | sample Cm1ome_FD_94430 | JGI IMG/M metagenome (GOLD analysis project Ga0129317, IMG submission 94430) | Eastern black-and-white colobus group fecal microbial communities from Wisconsin, USA - Cm1105 metagenome | ecosystem: Host-associated > Mammals > Digestive system > Large intestine > Fecal | place...
GGGACCGTTTGCACTCTTTGGAGTGCGCATCGGAATGCTAAGCTCGTGAGGAACCTCGCTAAGCACCGGCGGACTCCCATGTCCCCTCCGCAATTGATTCCGCCTACTTCCCCGGTTCAGGTTATCGCCGGGGACGGAAGACTCAGGCGGAGATTTTTGCGGCACCGGACATGGTCCGTTCCGGGCGCTGATTGTCTCCAACCTTAAATGAGGAGGACCTTGTCGCGGCCACTACGTGTTTCCGGCAGGCTGATATCAAATCCTCCACAATTTTTTATAAAAGGCATATCGTATTTCCCGTACACGGTAGCGCTGAGTGGCCGCGACAAGGTTCGCCCGCAGCCCCAAACCACGACAATCCTGCCCCAGGACGAAAGACTCATATACACCCCTCACCACCCCGTCCGCTGGCCGTACCGGCGGCGTCCTCACCTGCTTAACTAAATCTCCAATTAAATATTATACTGAAATTACACCAAACCACACCAAATCACACTAAATTGAGCCCGTTCAATCTTTTATGAACATCAAATATAGCAAATTTCCAACAAATATACCCAAACAACTACATCAGCCCATATCCAACATATATCTAACGCATATGGCTGCGTTGAGTGGTCTCGACAAGGTCCGCCCTCCGCACTTAACGCGTGAGACAATCAGCGGCCGCAGGCCAGTGGGCGGGGCCGATACACCCGGCGGAGTCTTTCGTCCCGGCTATGACCTTCCGGGAGAAGGAGATACTGCCGACATCTTCCGACGGAGAAGGAGAGAATGATATCCGGAAGGACGTTCGCCCGAGAGACGATAGCTCTTAGGCAGAGGGAGGCAAAGCGCGCCGGGCGGATTTTAGCCCTACAAGGGCAAAATCCGGGACAACTGAGCTTCGAACTCATCCAGAGTTCGGAGCGAATTTGTCCGGAACCCCGGTGTGCTTTGCCTCCCTCTGTCTTAGCGCTATCCCTCGAAAGGGCAGTCCAGCCGGATATCATTCTCTCCGGCTCCGCCCTGCGAAAACAAAACCACAGTATCTCCTTCTCCAGCTAGCGATGCCGCTTCCCCGAGACGAAAGACTCATCCCCTCCCCACCACCCCGTCCGCTGGCCTGCGGCGGCGTCCTCACCTGCTTAACTAAATCTCCATCTACAGTCCCACCAGACACATTGCAGCCGTCCTCTTCCTGTGTTATACTCAAAATAGCGTAAAAACAAAATCCGGACTGGAGGTATATTATGTCTTTCGACGATTATTCTAAAGCTTATAAAGCGGGTAAGAAGGAGTATCAGCGGCACCTGGCCGAGGGAAGCTATCCTTATCTGCAGGCTCTGGACGAAAGTATTTCCCATATTGATATCGTATCGGAAGTAAGCTTAGGTTTACAGCAGATTCCGTCGGAGCTGATAGCGGGAACAAGAAGTATCGGCCGCAGGACAGCCTTTGCGCCCAATTATATGCCCCTTCTGGATCCGCATTCGGAATTTGCCGCCAAATGGATCAATCTCTGCGGCTCCCATCTGAAAGAAGGTATCAGGGAACCAGTGACCGCCTGCGAATTTATGGGACACTTTTATATCGTGGAAGGAAACAAGCGGGTCAGTGTCCTGAAATATTTTGACGCTCCCTTTATTCCCGCTGTCGTAACGCGTTTCATACCGCGCAGGACAAAGGAAACCGACAATATTATTTATTATGAATATATGGATTTTCACCGTCTTACGGGAATCAACTATATCCTGGCCGGCAGAGAAGGCGTCTTTCCCCGCCTGTCCGCTGCTGTTGCCGGCGGAAGCAAAATTCCCTGGGACGAAGAGACCCGGATGGATTTTTCTGCTGCCTATGTCAAATTCCACAGCGCCTATCTGGCCAGAGGAGGCGGACGCCTGCCAATCAAGACCGGTGACGCCCTTCTGCCCTACCTCGATATTTACGGTTATCCGGCCTTAAGAGATGACCCGCCCTCTAAAATCAGGGAAAATATCGCAAAGATCTGGGACGAATTTACTCTGTTGAAAGAGAAGCAGTCCGTCGAACTGGTCATGGATCCCGTAGGCACCGCCCCAAAGAAAAAGTTTATCGATATCCTGCTTCCGCCGTCTCCGAAACAGGTGAAGATCGCATTTATCCATTCCAAAAACGCAGCTTCCTCCAGCTGGACCTACGCCCATGAGCTGGGCAGGCGCCATGTGGAAGAAGTATTTAAAAACCAGGTGGAAACCATCTGTATAGACAATGTCACGGCCGGTGATAAAGCCCAGGAGGCAATTAAACGGGCGGTTGACGAAGGGTGCGGCATTATCTTCACCACAACGCCCGAATTTATTCCCTCCAGCCTGAAAACCGCAGTGGAGTATCCCGATGTCAGAATCCTCAACTGCTCCCTGAACACTTCCCACCGCTACATAAGGACTTACTACGGACGAATGTATGAGGCCAAATTTCTCTGCGGCATGATAGCAGGGACTCTGGCAGACAACAACCGTATCGGCTACATCGCCGATTACCCGATTTACGGCATGACTGCCAATATCAATGCCTTTGCGCTTGGCGCACGCATGGTAAATCCAAGAGCCGAGATTTTTCTGAAATGGTCCACCGTCAAAGAGGATGACATTGTTGAATATTTCAGGAAACACCACATCTCCTATGTATCCAGCCAGGATATGATAATCCCGCGGTTCGCTTCACGCCAGTTCGGTTTATACCGGTTTGAAAATGCGGCCGACGGAACCATGCCGTTTAATGCGGCCACTCCGCTTTGGAACTGGGGAAAATTTTACGAGAAGATCATAACGAGCATTATCAGCGGTTCCTGGCATGATAATGAATCATCCGACAGCAGAGCCCTGAATTACTGGTGGGGCCTGTCGGCAGGTGTCGTTGATATCATCTATACCCAGAATCTGGCAGCCGGAACGAAAAAGCTGGTGGAATTCATGCGCCGTGCCGTGGAATCCGGCTCCTTCCATCCGTTTTCCGGAACGCTGTATTCCCAGGACGGGATGATACAAAAAGATGACGATCATACGCTGGCTCCCGAAGAGATTATCACGATGAACTGGCTGGCCGATAATGTCATCGGCTCCATACCTGATTTTGAAATGCTGGCAGACGAAGCAAGGCCGGTAGTCCGCCTTCAGGGTCTCAGAAAGCCGAAAGACGGAGGAACGATTTGATGAAAATACTGACATTGGCCGACCAGGAATCACGATCTCTGTGGGATTATTTTGAAAAGGCCAAACTTGAGGGGGTGGATCTGATTATCTCCTGCGGCGATCTGGCTCCTCAATACCTCTCATTCCTGGCGACCTTTACCCATGCCCCGGTTCTCTATGTCCATGGAAACCACGATGACTGCTATGAACAGACGCCCCCGGAAGGCTGCATCTGTATAGAAGATACAATTTATAACTATAAAGGAATCAGGATTCTCGGATTGGGAGGCTCCCTGCGCTACCGTGACGGCCTCAACCAGTATACCCAGAACGCCATGAATCGGCGAGTATTCCGGCTGTGGCCAAAGCTGGCTCTGAACAGGGGCTTCGACATTCTCGTAACCCATGCTCCGGCCTATCGGTTCAATGACGGGGAAGATATTCCGCACACCGGTTTCCAGGCCTTTAACCGGCTGCTGGAAAAATATAAACCGGCCTACTTTATCCATGGCCATGTCCATGCTAATTACGGCGGGAAATTTAAGCGCAGTTCTGTTTACGGGGATACCGTTGTGATCAATGCTTATGAGAAATATACGATTGAAATGGAGAAGGCCGAACCGTAAAGAACCAGTTCAGGCACCATGATCCGTTACTTATCTCGTTACTATTCACGGCCACTATTCCGCGAGGTGTGGCTATCTTCCCACTACCAGGGTGGATTCGGAACTTTCATCTGTTAGTGACGTGCGCCGCCAGACGCACTACAAAAGGAGAGAAGTCAATCAATGCTGACTTCTCTCCTTTTGCCACGCCGCCCATCTTATTCAATTGTGATTATCAAACTCTAACCTGCCGCCGTTCGGCAGTTTCTTTGCATCTTTGCCGCTTTCAAATCACTGAATCAGCTCCGGCACGTAGATTGTCTCCCCCGGCTTATGGGAATAAAAAATCGTCACTTTATCACCCTCCAGCGGCCCGCTTGTGAGGTTAACCGGCTTGGGTTCCTGTTCAAAAGAAACCTCTGTCCCTGCCCCGGTCTTGATTGTGATAACACTCATACCGACTCCAAGGACTTCTCCCGATACCACGCCCGCCAGGCAGTCTTTATCTCCGTCCCTGGGGTCTCTTACAAGCTCTGCCTTTACACCGCTTGAAGAGGACAAATCTATCTTCCCCCGGTAGAAAACCGTGACCTCGTGTTCCAGAAGCAGTCCGTCCGCCAGGCTCACGGCCGCATCCTCTTTTGCAAACACGACGCCGTCCGGATATTCTTTATTCGCAACCACCATCGTATTCATTCCGGCATCCTTGACAGTGCCGCAGAAAATACCAATATCATCCTCCGATTGAAGCTCCGGCATTATCCTCGGGTCTTCCGTACTTTCGTTTTCCGCCCCGGAAGGTACCGTCTCTTCCCCCGTGGGCTGTCCTGTCCCGGCAGGATCCGTTTTTTTACCGCAGCCTGCCGTCATCAGGGCAACGGCCGCTGTCAGAAGCAGCAGCAATGCAAATCTGTTCATGATTTTTCTGCACATATTATCACCTCCCGTGTTACTATTCGCAGCCTCGCCAAATAACGGCTGAACATAGTAACCTTCCTGTCTTTATTGATTCTGGTTCAGACTTAACGGCCTTCCTGGAAACGGCCGAATGTATCGACCAGCCATGCCAGGTAGCCCGTCTGTTCCTCTCCAAACTGCCCCGGCTTCATCCTCCATCTCCAGTTTTTCCCCACCGTACTCGGTGTGTTCATCCTGGCCCAGTTATCCAGCTTCAGCACATCCTGCATTTGAAATACAGCCACACTGGCCACCGAACCGTAAGCCGCCCGGAATACTTTATCCACAACCTCGCTCTGATGTGCGGCTCCCAGATAGTCGGCAATATACTGCAGCTCCCACCACTGCCTCTTCTCTGTTTTAAAGTAACCGGCAAGCGTTTCATTGTCATGGGTGCCTCCATATACGACGGAATTCGGTTCATAGCAATGGGGAAGATGCTCATTGAAGCGGTCCCCGCTGAATGCAAATTCAATTATCTTCATTCCCGGATATCCGGTTTCAGCCAGCAGATCCTTGACATCCTGGCTGAAAATTCCAAGATCCTCGGCTATGATTTTTGTCGCCCCAACCGCTTCGCTTATGGCATCCGTCAGTTTCTTTCCCGGCCCTTTTTCCCACTGCCCTGATTTGGCATTTTCCGCACCATACGGGATGGAATAATACTGAACCACTCCGATAAAGTGATCGATGCGGATTACATCGTAGAGAGAGGATGACGCCTTCATCCTCTCTTTCCACCAGGCAAATCCCGTTTTCTCCATTTTATCCCAGTTATAAAGAGGGTTGCCCCATAACTGGCCCTCATCGGAAAACGCGTCCGGTGGCACTCCGGCCACCTTCAGCGGTATAAGGCCTTCTTCATCCAGCTGGAAAAGTTCCGGGTGGCTCCAGACGTCCGCACTGTCGAGCGCAACATAAATGGGGATATCCCCGACGATTTTAACATCGTTGTCTGACGCATACTTCTTGAGTTTTTCCCATTGTTCAAAAAATTTATACTGAAGGAATTTCCAGTAATCTATCTCCTCTTTCAGTTCTGTTTTATATTTCTCCATGGCTTCAGGCTTTCTGAATCTGGCAGCCTCCTCCCACGCCAGCCACTCATTATCACCGAAATGTTTTTTCAAAGCCATATAAAGGCTGTAATCCGGCAGCCAAAACTGATTTTTCTCACAAAACTGCCGGTATGCTTCCGTCGTTTTATGTAAACTTCTTGTGTACGCCTTTTTCAGCAGTGGAAAGCGGTAATAAAAAACCGCATCATATTTTACTTCTTCCTGTTTGTCCAGCCAGAAACAGGCATCGATTTCCTCCTGTGTCAGCAATTCTTCCTCTTTCAGCATATCAAGATCGATAAAATAAGGATTACCGGCAAAAGCTGAAAAAGACTGGTACGGGCTGTCGCCATAGCTGGTCGGCCCCATCGGCAGAACCTGCCAGTAATTCTGTCTGGCCTGTCTTAACAGGTCTATAAATTCATATGCGCTGCTCCCGAATGTACCTATCCCATAAGGAGACGGCAGGCTGAAAATCGGCATCAGTATCCCCGCGCCGCGCTTTAACATTGTCTTCATTGGTTAATTCTCCTTATTCTTATTAAATGAATGCCTTCAGCTCCGAGAGCCTTCGTATTTCCCTCGTAACTGAAATCCTTTTCCTGTTTTCCTTCCCCTGGGGATTAAACCAGCAGGTATCGATACCGGCATTCACGCCTCCCTGAATATCGGATGTAAGAGAATCTCCAATAACCATCATCTCCTCCGGCCCCGCCTCCTTGATATGGGCAAAGCAATATTCAAAAAATTCCTTCTGCGGTTTCTGGCTGCCTGCCTCCTCCGATATGAAAATATCACGGAAATACTTATCAAGGCCCGATGCCTTCAGCCGTTTTCTCTGAGTAGCTCCCACGCCGTTGGTCACTACGTAAAGGGGATAACGCTCTTTCAGGTAATCGAGTATCTCTACCGCTCCCTCCATCAGATATGCCCCTTCGCCCAGCCAGACACGGTACGCGTCTTCGGCCTCCTCACCGCTCATGGACAGGCCATGCCCGCCAAAAAAGCGTTCAAACCGGACAGTAAGAACGCGGTCGCGCTCCATCTGTCCGATTTCAAATGCTTCCCAGCATTCCTGATTGATTTTGTGATACTCCTGAATGAACCGCTCCTCCGGGACAAAGCCGTATTTTTGCAATACTTTCGTGAATGCGGCGGCTTCCGCCCGGTCAAAATCAAGAAGTGTCCCGTCCACATCCATCAAAAGCGCTTTATATTGTCTGTTCAAGCCTCAAATACCACCTTTCCGCCGCAGATTGTAAACCTGACCCTGCCGTATAGCGTTTCACCGGTAAACGGAGAATTGGAGGACTTGGAAACGAAGTCTCCCACAGTGAAGCTCTCCCTGTCATCAAAAATCACAAGATCCGCATCACTGCCTTCTTTTATACGGCCCGAATCCAGGCGGTAAAGTCTGGCCGGGTTCAGGCACATTTTTTCAAAAAGCTGCACGTAAGTGAGGTGGCCCTCCTTTACCAGGTTGGTGACCGCCAGCGGCAGGGCTGTTTCCAGGCCGATAATTCCGCTGGGAGCCGCCGTCAGCGGCTTCTCCTTTTCTTCCCTGCTGTGGGGAGCATGGTCTGTGGCTATTATATCAATTGCCCCGCTCTTTAGCCCCTCTATCAGGGCCTCCCTGTCTTTTTCCGTCCGCAGCGGCGGATTCATCTTTGCCAGTGTCCCGTGCTTTAAGACAGCCGTTTCATCAAGAGTAAAGTGGTGCGGCGTTACCTCTGCCCAAACGTCGGCTCCCAATTGTTTTGCCAGGGCAACCATTTTTACGGAATTCCGGGAACTGATATGCTGGATATTCACCGCTGCGCCGGTATGAAGGGCAATCATACAATCCCTGGCTACCAGTGAATCCTCGGCAAGAGCCGGGGAACCGCCGATTCCCAGCTGATCCGATACCACGCCTTTGTTGATTCCGTTGTTTATGATAAAGGCAGGATCTTCCTCATGAAAGCTGAGAGGCAGATTAAGCTCCCTGGCCTTCTCCATCGCCTGCTTTACAAGCTTTTCATCCATTAAAGGAATACCGTCGTCCGTGAAACCGGCCGCTCCGCAGGCTTTAAGCGCATCCATATCCGTCAGCTCCCGTCCTTTCAGCCCCTTAGACACGGCGGCGGCAGCGAGGACGTGGATCCCTGTCTTTTTACCTTTTTCTATGATATAGCCGATTGTGTCCGGATTATCTGCGGCCGGATTTGTATTAGCCATGCAGACCACCGTCGTATATCCGCCCGCTTTTGCCGCAGCGGCGCCGGTTTCAATATCCTCCTTATGAGTCAGGCCCGGATCACGAAAGTGTACATGCACATCTACCAGCCCGGGAGCGATAATCATTCCCGATGCATCCAGCACTTCATCCGCTCCGTTTACCCTCTCAGGAACCGTATTATCCGCCCCGCCGTCTACCCGTTTTACTATCTTTTTAATCTTTCCGTCTTCGATCAGCAAATCCGCCAGGCCGTCAAAGCCGCTTTCAGGATCGATCACCCGTCCGTTCTTAATGAGCATGTTCCGTATTCTCCTTCATCTTATTTTGCCGGTATTATCTCCAGCCAGTATCCATCCGGATCCGAGATAAAATAAATTCCCATAGATGGATTCTCGTAGCAGACGCAGTCCATCTCCCTGTGTTTCTTTAAAGACGCATCCATATCATCCGTCTCAAATGCCAGATGGAACTCGTTGTCCCCAAGATTATAGCTCTCCTTCTCCCAGTCCCTGAGCCAAGTCAGCTCCAGCTGGTAGTCTGTGGCCCCGTCGCCCAGATAAACCAGGATAAAACTGCCGTCTGCCGCCTCTTTCCTGCGCACTTCGTGCAGGTTCAGCGCCTCCTCGTAAAATTTCAGGGATTTTTCTAAATCTACTACGTTAAAGTTATTATGTGCAAATGTAAATTTCATATAGCAAGTTCCTCTCCTTCTCTGTGAATTTCCACAAGACGCTCCCTCCATCCTTCACTGGACGGATGCTGTCTCATCTTCTCAATTATACTGTAATCTTTCCAGAAATGCATCGGTATTACCGCCTTTGCGTCGACTTTTTCCATAAACTCCTTCATCCCCAGATAAAACCACTGCTCCAGCCTCGGATCCAATGGGACAAATGCAGCATCCACGGTGCGTCCCTCCATCTTTTCCATCTCATGGGCGTAATTTGCCGCCATATTATGGTTCCAGGCCTTGTCCTCACCTTCCCACCACCAGTTGTTCAGATCGCCGGCATGGTAAATGGTACTGCCTTCGCAGGTAATCCAGAAAGCCACCCCTTCATCGGTGGATTTGAACGTTTCAATCTCCAGCCCGGCTTTCCTTCCTTCGGTATAGAGGGTCAGCTTTTCCCCAGCCTTTACAAAGGTTACTCTGCCAATCAGATTGTCCGGCACCTTCTTTTTGCTGATGTCTTTAGAGAGAACGTAATTCACATCCTCCCTGTCCTTTGCCAAATCAAAAATTACCGGTGCAAAATGATCTCCGTGAAAATGGCTGGCAAAAACCACCAGCGGCCTGTCTTTTCTTATCTCAGGCAGCTGGCCTGCGTAATAATCGAACAGCATTGATACATGCTCTAGCTCCACCAGAAAGGAACTGTGATGAATATATGTTATCTTCATAATCCTGCGGCCTCCTTAAATGCCTCCGCCGATTCGGCTTTCGCCGCAAGCCTTAGCCATTTTGTCAGTGTCTTCATATCGGTCTGGGACAGGATACTGGCCGAAAGCTGTTCCGGAACAGGTCCGGTTTCCTCGAGCAATTCAAGGACTGCCTCTGCCTTTCCCGCCTCTCTTCCTCTTTCTATTCCTTTTTCAATCCCCTTTTCGATCCCCTTTTCGATCCCTCTGTGTTCTCTCTCTTCAAGTTCATCCGCAAATAATTCCCTTAAAGCATTGCACATCATTTTTCCCTCCTCACTGTTTTTCCAGTTGGCCCGGATGATTAAATCCATAGCCGCCTCATATAACGGATTTTGCTTTTCTTTCCGGTATTCCTCCATTAAAGGCTCTATATCCCCGTGAAGTTCCAGATCTTCCCGCAAGCGGCTCAGCCAGATATTTTCCCCTTTATCCAGCCTGCCTATAACCAGGATTTGCATCGGGAACAGCAGGCCTGTAACATAGTAAATTCCGGGAAACATCTCTGTAGTCTCGGCTTTGTGAACCTTTTTCAGGTAATTCAGCATTTTCCGGGATAATGATTTCCGACCAGAGTAATAGTCATGTCTTCAGGAGATATCTCAAGTATCTGCCTGGTATTGGACTGGTATACGCAGGCGTAGCCTGTTACCTTGTAAAAATCGTTAATGCTGATATAATCCGTGGGGCTTTTATACTCCACGATATTGTATTGCCTGAAAAAAGCGCCTATCTTCTTTCTTATTTTCCTGCCAGATACTGCTTTGATAATTAGTGTGTCCATCTGCAGCGGCTTTTCAGTCAGATTATATTCCTTCAAAAACTGAAGATACTGTGCCTCCTCACCAAATTCAATCTGCAGGATTGCCTGAAAGGCAGGGTGCCACTGTAATATTCGTTTCTCCATTCACTGTCTCCTTCTTATTATAATCAAAAAACGTTTTGTCTTCAATAGGCATCCATAGACTCCACCTGCCCTTCCTGTATTTGGTTTGTTATAATCTGGTTTGGATTTTCCGGCCGAACGGCCATATTACGGCGCTTCAAGAAGCGCGCCGGACTGCTATGGACAGCAGTCCGAATAGATTATTCTTAAATATTAAATTTCAATAAAGTTTTTAGTTAAACAGGTGGGGGCCGCCGGGACGAAAGACTCAGCCAGCCCCCTCACCACACCGGACCCGGTCCGGTCCGGACGCGTCCTCCATTCTCAATCCCCCATCTGAACTATTGCTTATTTTTCTTTTTTTGCCAGCGCTTTATCCATAAACTTTTCATTCTTAACGATAAACCTCTCATGCTCGCCTTCACCGATTTTGCCGCTCTCGTCAAAAGCCTCAACATGGAATACAAGTCTTCTTCCATCTACTTCTTTTAATTCGCTTTCGCACCAGACAATCATGCCTGCCGGTGTTGCCGCCAGATGCTTTATATTCAGCATTGTTCCGACGGTTCCCTCACCGTCATTCATATAAGGAGCGACGCTCATCCACGCCGTTTTTTCCATTAATGCCACCATGGCCGGTGTTGCAAATACTTCCAGAAGACCGCTGCCAAGCGCGCTTGCAGAATTGTCCTCTGTCACCATAACTTCCTGTCTTCCCTGAATTCCTGCTTTTAACATCTTCTCTACCTCTTTTCTCATTTTTCACTTAAGTCTCATTTTTCAAAAACGCTCTGGAGCATGTTTCCGAAACTATAGCAGCAGTGCTGATACTATGGTTTCTGGCTGGATTACTAAAGTTTACGTCCGCATTTCGGACAGTAGGCAAATTCTTCCGCCGCCTCATATCCGCATTCCGGACACCTTTTGCCCGAATGCCCCGGCAGAGAACCGTCCTGAGCCCATGGATTGCCGCTTCCGTCACGGCACAAAGTCAAATCTGTCTCACGGATTTCCGCATCCATTCCTCTGAGCAGTTTCCGGCCAATCTCCGGATCCAGCTCATAGACAGCGCCGCAGCATGACATCTTCACATAGAAACGCCTGTTCCACTTGAACAGCGGAATAAAGAAAAAACTGAAATACATATAGGTCATAAAGACCTGATATCTTCCGTACGCTCCGCATCTGCTGCAGATAACCGTTTTCATATATTCAATCTGTTTCATGCCGGAACTGATTCCGCCGATAAATATCATACCTGCCACCTGCTGTAACAGTTCAGACAGCGCGAACTGTTACCACCTGTTCTTTATTTTTTATGTTTATGGGATATTAACAAGTATACTAAAGTGATTTTAGTTGTGCAAGATATATTTTAATTAAGCAGGTGAGGACGCCGCCGCAGGCCGGCGGACGGGGTAGTGGGGTGTGTATATGAGTCTTTCGTCCCGGGGGGAAGATTGTCGTGGTTTGGGGCTGCGGGCGAAGATAAAGTCTGCGGAGCACACTCCCGCTCTGTGAAATGCATCGCGCTGCTAAGCTCGACAGGACCTCGCTAATCAGCGATGGATTTCAATGGCATCCGCAGACTTTATCTTCCCCTCCGCCCCAAGGCCAGGTTTTCGCTGGGACGAAAGACTTAAGGCCAAAGGTATCGACCCCGTCCGCCGTCCTGCGGCGGCTGAATGTCTCACGCTTTAAGTGTGGAGGCGGACCTTGTCGCGGCCACTCAGCACTTCCGTGAACGGGAAATACGATATGCCTTCCATGCACCTTTCTAAAGAATTGCGGAAGATATGATATCAGCCTGCCGGTAACACGCAGCGGCCGCGGCAAGGCCCTCCCCATTTAAGGTTGGAGACAATCAGCGCCCGGAACGGACCATGTCCGGTGTGCGAAAAACTTCGCCTGAGTCTTCCGTTCCCGGCGATAACCTGAACCGGGGAAGTAGGCGGAATCAATTGCGGAGGGGACATGGGAGTCCGCCGGTGCTTAGCGAGGTCCCTCACGAGCTTAGCATTCCGATGCGCACTCCAAAGAGTGCAAACGGTCCCCGCAGCAA
>Ga0129317_1002085_pt1 | contig 12357 bp, 9 predicted proteins | sample Cm1ome_FD_94430 | JGI IMG/M metagenome (GOLD analysis project Ga0129317, IMG submission 94430) | Eastern black-and-white colobus group fecal microbial communities from Wisconsin, USA - Cm1105 metagenome | ecosystem: Host-associated > Mammals > Digestive system > Large intestine > Fecal | place...
GCCAACGAATTTTTTGCACATCTCCAGCAGTGCGTGCGCGTGTGACAGATAGAACAGCTTGAAATTGTCCAGCTTCCTTACAGTGCCGTCCTCTATACCCTTTAAATAGGCGTTTTCAAGCACAGGGTAGAAGTTTATTATCGAACGGTCATACTCTGTCAGTTCTTCTTTCGGTATGCCCTCGCGTATTATAAAGCTGTCGAATTCATCTACCAGCCGCATGAAATCAGCATGTGCCTGATAAAGCACGATGAACATGCGCATAAGGTCGCTCAGCTGTTTTATGCCCGACTGACTTGTAAATTCGGGCGACTCGAAAACACCGCTGAACAGCTTGGTTATCTCGTTCCACAAATAGGTCATGACCGCAGTGGTCATGCGGGGCTTTGTGCCGAAATAGCGGTAGAGCGTAGCCACTCCGACTCCGCTGGCATCAGCGATATCAGTCATTTTTACCTCTTCGATGCCGTGTTTTAGAAACAGTTCAGCCGCCGCCGCAACTGCCTGATTAGTGCGCTGTGTTTTTAAATGTTTTTGAGAAAAATCATTGTATGTTTCGTTATCCACTTGACAGACCTCCTATAGTGTGATAGACACACTATCAACTGATAGTAAGTCTATCATATTTTTGCCGATTTGTCAATAGCTATTGATAAACTTTTAATTTCTTTAAACATTTTAGTGCTTTTGACGAAAATCGATCAGCTTTCTTGTAAGACACATCAAGCAGGTGGAGCTCAACATTTCGTCAGGACGACATTAAGGCAGGACTTCACACTGATCGGCTTAAGTCAGTGAAAGAAAGTACGTGAAAAAAAGTTGCGTGAGATCAACTTATATCGGCGCTTTGCGCACTAAATAAAATTCGTGGTTATGCCGCTGACACACCACAAAAACGGCGGTTTTACAGAACTTAAGGTGGTTGGCGTATGGTGCTCAATTATCCTTTTGTTTACAGCATTTTCAGCTGGTGTGCTAAAGGGATAGACATATAAAATTTTGACGGAATAGACGTTTGGTATGTGTATAAAACGTTAACAAATGAATAAATTAATCTTTAAAATTTGGCTTATTACAGCATTCGACTTGATTTTTCTAATTAAATATGTTACAATATTTAGGTATGGTGATTATTATTGAACTTGGGTGATATGTAAAATGAATAAATGTACCTGTGAGGAAAGCTATGAATGAAAATAATAACAGAAATGTCAGTGATGACGAGCGTTCTGTTAATGGTGAACTGACCTCTCTCATAGACGACCGTGACCTCTCGCGTGTTGTGCTGAGTCCCGAAGAACAAGCCTATGAAGAGATGATAAGACAGCGTATCCGCGCAAGGCGGCGCGCTGCCGAACGCAAAAGGATAAAACGCAACCGCACCATCGCACTGATTCTGGTGATGGTCATTGTGCTGATAGTTTGCAGGAGTTGTTACGCTGCACACAGAAAAAAGCGTGACGAGCAGAAAGTGAACACTGAGTCGTCTGTGGCTGAGAAGACTTCCACTAAAAAGGAAAATACTGACAGCAATGCAGAAACACCTGCTGAAATTGTCGATTCAAAGCCCGAAGAGCCTGAACATAAGATACAGCAGGTCGATGGGCTGACGTTTGTTGACGGCATTCTCATAGTCAACAAGACCTATTCTGTGCCCGAAGACTATGCACCCGGCATCAATACAGCGGCGCAGGCGGCGTTTGACGAGATGATGAACGATGCTCTCAATGACGGCGTGTACCTGTACATAAATTCAGGTTACCGCACTTATGATGAGCAGTACAACCTGTATTATAACTATGCTTATGACAGGGGTGTTGCCGAAGCTGACAAGTTTTCGTCAAGACCGGGTCATTCCGAGCATCAGGCAGGGCTGTGCTTTGATGTCAATTCCACCGAGAATTCATTTGCAGGCACCACCGAAGCCAAGTGGCTTGCGGCTCACTGCTCTGATTACGGTTTTATAATACGTTTCCCTAAAGGCAAGGAGAAGATAACGGGCTATGAATACGAACCCTGGCACATCAGATTTGTCGGAGTAGAACTTGCAAAAGAGCTGACTTCAAAAAATCTCTGCCTTGAGGAATATCTGGGCGTGACCTCTGATTATACCCTCGCCAAAGACCCTGTCAGTCAGGAAGAAATGGCTGAACAGCTGGGCGTGACGGTCGGTGACCCCAACGAGGTCGATGAAACTCAGGGATATGAGGAAACCGACAGCGGCTATTATGACAACGGCGGCTACAGCGACAACGGTTACGGATACTGATATATTGATTGCCCCTGCTTTGCGGGGGCGATTTTTAAAGGAGGACAAAATGACAGAGAAGTTCACATATCGCGACAACAGGGTGCTTGGCGCCGGGGCTATGGTGTTAGGCGGCGGGTTCATGCTTCCGTTTTTACTGAACCTTTTCGGACTGCATATCGCGGTCTGCTTTGTTATAGGTGCAGTGTTCTTTGTCAGCGGTGCATATCTGGGATACAGGCTGATAGAAGTTAAGTGCGAATATTCTGCTGACGAACGGCAGGCAGTTTTCAGGGTGAACGGTGCGGAAACTGTGATACCCTATGATAAGATAACTGACATACAGTTCTTTGTCAGAGAACGCACATCTTTCATTGACCGCATGAATCAGAACCGCCCGTACCCCGAAGAGTGCATAAGGTTCGTTTGCACCGACGGTGTGTACGAGTTCAAAAACGCTCTGCCGAGAGCGGCAAACGGTGTTGTGCCGACAGACCACAGCAAGTTCGCACCACTGCGGGAGTTTATATTGTCGCGCAAAGCATGATATGACTTTATCGGCGGTGTCACTGTAAAAAATCGAACTGCCCGAACAGGCGGCAGAAAACAGGGGAGATGAGTTGTTTGAGAGAAAAATTTACTTTCAGGTTGTCTGCGGCGTACCGCTTTGTCTTTGCGCTGGTAATGAGTTTGCTGATAGCTTTTACCCCCTATTGGGTAGGAGTGGCAACTGATGAAATGATGTTTGCCATATTAGCGGGCGTTGTCGCTTTGGGGCTGACGATAGTGCTTGCTGTGGTGATGAACGATATGCCATGCAGTTTTGAAGCGGGCGAAAACGAGGTCACTTTCAAGGTGCTGTGGTTCAGACGGGTGATACGCTATGAAGATATAACAGATATTGAGGTCACGCAGGAATACTCTGACCCTTTTTATACAAGAGAACGCCCGTATTACAGGGAGGATATAGTTTTTAAGACTAAAACGGGGGATATATCATATTGGAGAAAAATGGATATAGAACTGTACGACACTGTCAGTGACCCGTCAAGTCTGCAAAAACAGCTGGAGGACGGGGCGTTTGTTAAGCTGAAAAAATATATCCTCGCCCGCAAAGCATGACCTGATTTTTATTGACTGTTCACGCAGTATACACATTGATAATGTATGATTTAAAAAGAATTTTTTTGAGTGTGCGCAGTGCGGACACTTATAGCAATCCGCCTTAAAATTCAGACAAAATCCAGTCACAAAATCCATAGATCCGAGCTTTTGCGACTGGATTTTGTGAATTTAAATAGTTGGATTGCTATAGTTAAGTATATATAAGGGAGTTGACTTTTATGGCAAAGATTCTTATAGTTGATGATGAAGCTAAGATACGTATGATAATCAAAGAGTACGCAGAGTTCGAGGGCTACGAAACAGCCGAAGCCGAGGACGGCATGGAAGCTGTGGAGATGGTAAAGAAAGATGACTACGATATAATCATAATGGATATCATGATGCCCCGCCTTGACGGTTATTCTGCATGCAAGGAGATACAGAAGATAAAAAAGATACCTGTTATCATGCTTTCGGCGCGCGGCGAAGAATACGACAAGCTGTTCGGCTTTGAGATAGGCATTGACGACTACATGGTAAAGCCGTTCTCGCCAAAGGAACTTATGGCGAGGATAAGGGCTGTACTCAACCGCGCTAAGGCTTCGCAGAAGACGGAGGATATTATCAGGTATCAGGGGCTTGAGATAAACTTCACCGCAAGAGAAGTCAAGATAGACGGTGAAAAAGTCAGCATGACACCTAAGGAGTATGACCTGCTTTTCTACCTTGTGAGAAATATGAACATCGCGCTTTCAAGAGAAAAACTGCTGGAAGAGGTATGGGGCTTTGATTTCTACGGCGATGACAGAACGATAGATACCCACATCAAAATGCTGAGAAACTCGCTGGGACCCTACCGCAACCTTATCGTCACCCTGAGAGGAATGGGATATAAGTTTGAAAAGATCCAGTAAGTCCCGCAAGGGCATCGGCGCGGTAATAAAGGACACCTTTAAAGGGCGGCGCGGCATACAGACTTATGTCTGGATATACTGCATGGCGCTGGTATTGCTGATATTGGTGACTATCTGGCTGTTGCAGTACGTATTTTTGTACAACTACTATCGCTCGGCAAAGATAAACAGCATCAGCCGTGAAGCGAACCGCATAATACAGGCTTACGGCACCCCCGAACAGGGTCACATAAACCGAACTGTCGCCTACGAGAACAGCCTGTGCATAGTCCTCACCGATGAGGACGGCAACCCGCTGACTTCTGAGAACAATCTGGGCGCTTATTCAAGGCTTTATGATGATATCGAGAACAACTACTCAATGTACATCTACAAGCTGAAGAGCGAACTTCAGAAAGCCCACGACAACTGCTATACAGTCACCTTTGACAACGATCACCTGAATGTCAAGGAGATGATATACTGCGCAAAAGTCTACGTTGACGATGCGCCCGAACAGGTCTACCTGTTTATAGAATGTACTGTCGAGCCGATAGATTCAACGGTAATGATAATACGCGAACAGCTGATATTCGTGACGATAATCCTGTTTGAACTTGCTGTGATAATCTCGGTGTTTATCTCTACGAGGGTATCGCGTCCTATCACCGATATTACCAAGACTGCAAAGCGTTTTGGTGAGGGCGATTTTGATGTTAAGTTTGAGGGCAAGGGCTATAAGGAAGTTGAACAGCTGGCAAAAGTGCTCAACGATGCGAAAAACGAGATACGCAAGGTCAATGACCTGCGCCGTGACCTGATAGGCAACGTTTCTCACGACCTGCGCACACCGCTGACTATGGTGAAAGCGTATGCTGAAATGATACGCGATCTTTCGGGCGATAACCCCGTCAAGCGAGCTGAACATATTCAGGTGATAATAGACGAGGCTGACAGGCTGTCGAACCTCGTTAATAATCTGCTGGAACTTTCAAAGCTGGAAAGCGGCAATATGGAACTGAACCTCAAAAAGTTTTCGATAGTTGACAAGCTGAACGACTGTATGACCCGCTATCAGCTGGTGATCGAGCAGAACGGCTACGATATGAAGTTCGAGCCTGACGATGACAGGAAAGTCACCGCTGACCCCGACAAGCTGGATCAGGTCATTTACAACTTCATCAACAACGCCATAAACTACACAGGCGAGCATAAAGTGATACGCATAAAGCAGATAAACACCGAAAAAGCTGTGCGCATCGAAGTTGAGGACAACGGCAAGGGCATCGCGAAAGACCTTTTGCCAAAGGTTTTTGACAGATACTACCGCGATGCGAAAGTCAAACGCGATGTGGTCGGCACAGGGCTGGGGCTGGCGATATGCAAGGAGATACTTAAGTGTCACGATTTCCCGTTCGGCGTGAGGTCGGAAGAGGGTAAAGGTTCAACATTCTGGTTTGAGATACCTGTCACTAAAGAAGAGGTCAAGACTAAGAAGAAAGAAAAAGACAAAGAGAGCAAGAACGACTGACAATTTCAATTGTGGTTATCCCGCTGACACACCACAAAAACAGCGGCTATACAGAACTTAAGGTTCTTGGCGTATATTTTTCCCCCGCCGCAGGCGGGGGAAAAATATGGGGCGCTCAATTATCCTTTTGTTTACCGCATTTTTAGTTGGTGTGCTAAAGGGATAGTCATAATTTCAATAATATGTGCGCGGACGGATATTTTCTGCCCGCGCTTTTTTGATATACACTCTGCCGCGAAAAAAATACCTGCGTTAATAAAAAATGATTGACACGGGGGGCAAAAAGTGGTATAATATATAGGTCAAAAATTCAAACTAAAGGACGGTGAGGACAGAAGTGACTAACGGTGACAGTTGCGGGTCAAATGGGCATCTATGCGGAGAAATATCTTATTTGCGACAAACTGTGACGGTTCGCCGCTTTCTGTGATGTGTCCTTTTTAAGGTACTCACTCTGATATTTCAAGCTGACTCTGTATGACCCGAACGGGACAGCAGGGCTTTTTTATGCTTATTTTAACCCCTTACGTCATTAAACTCCGACCCTGTGGAAGGGCGGGGATATAAAAAATGAAACGGAGGGCTGACAATGGCAGAAGATATGGTAAATGAGGGAATGGAAAACACTTCCGCCGAACAGGAGGCTAGTGCGCCCAAGCCCGATTATGAGGGCGAGATAATTTCGATAATAAGGTCGAACGATTCGCCCAGAGTTATGCTGAAAAAACTTGAAGACTATCACGGCAATGACCTTGCAGGCGTTATGGCTGACCTCTCTCAGCAGGAACGCAAAAAGGTCTTCCGTGTTTGCAGCGGCGATATGCTGGCTGAGGTCTTTGAGTATCTGGAAGAAAATGATGCAGGCGCTTACCTGAACGAGATGGACTTGAAAAAGGCGGCAGCGGTGGTAAGTCTGCTTGAAACTGATACAGCGGTCGATGTTCTGCGTGAGATCGAAAGGGAAAAGCGCAGTCTTATAATCGATGCGCTGTCCCCTGAAGTGCGCAAGGAGATAAGCCTTATCGCCAGTTTTGACGAGGACGAGATAGGCAGCCGCATGACTACCAACTGTATAATCATCACTGATGACCTTTCGGTAAAGCAGGCGATGAGTGAACTGGTTCGTCAGGCGGAGGAGAATGACAATATCACCACGATCTTTGTGGTGGACGAGAATGAGGAATTCTACGGCGCTATAGACCTCAAGGAACTTATCACGGCACGTTCCACAAGGACGCTGGAAAGCCTGATAATGACCAGCTTCCCTTATGTGTACGCCAATGAAGAGATAGGCGAATGTATCGAAAAGCTGAAAGACTATTCGGAAGACCTGATACCTGTGCTTGATAACAGCAGCCGTCTGCTGGGCGTTATCACGGCGAAAAGCCTTATCGAAGTCGTTGATGACGAGATGGGCGAGGACTATGTCATGTTCGCCGGTCTGACAGCGGAGGAAGATTTGCAGGAACCGCTGAAAGAGTCAATGAAAAAACGACTCCCCTGGCTGCTGGTGCTGCTGGGTCTGGGTCTGCTGGTATCGGGCGTTGTGGGCGCTTTTGAGAAAGTCATCTCACAGCTGACGCTTATAATGGCGTTCCAGTCATTGATACTTGATATGGCAGGTAACGTTGGCACGCAGTCACTTGCGGTGACGATACGTGTGCTGACCGATGAGAACCTCACTTTCGGTCAGAAGATGCACCTTGTCGCAAAAGAAACACGGGTAGGTCTGTCAAACGGTATCCTGCTGGGTATACTCTCTTTCGCGGCGGTGGGACTGTACATAATGATATTCAAGCACCGCGCGGCAGGATTTTCCTTTGCAGTTTCAGGCTGTATAGGCATTTCGCTGATGCTTGCCATGCTGATATCCAGTGCGGTCGGTACGCTGATACCGCTGTTTTTCAAAAAGATAAAGGTTGACCCCGCCGTTGCATCGGGCCCGCTGATAACCACCGTTAACGACCTTGTGGCGGTGGTGACCTACTACGGTCTGTCATGGGTGCTGCTGCTTAATGTGATGCACCTCGCATAAGATGACTGAGCAGAGTTTCTTTATGAAACTCTGCTTTTTAGTGCGCTTTTACGGCTGACCATCGCCATTGTATGCGAAAAAGTACTGCCGCTGATTGACACTGATGTTATTGTGTGATATAATTGATCTGTCGAATAATTTGAAAGGCGTGATTTTATGAAGAAAGCAGGGCGTGTCCTGTTATATATATTGTTCTCACTGTTTGCCGTTGCCGATACGGTACTTGGTGTAGTTTTTATCGGTGCAACGGTCGATCCCGCTAAAGGAAATGACCCGCTGTGTACACCGATACAGCTGGTATTATTTACACTGTGTTTTTTTCTTATGATGCTTATAAATATCGGCGGTATCGCACGACTGACAAATCATAAAAAGCTGGTGCTGCCGTCAACACTGCTGATGAACATTTTTGTTGGTCTTTCATTTGGTGTGATACCTGTATTATTGCTTATTGAAGAGAGATTTTACCTTATCTACGGTGTCGTGCTTTTAATAGGAGCGCTGTTCGGTCTGTTTGCGGTGCTTCTCGGCAAACACGCAGACAGGTTATCGCCCGATACAAAAGTTGGTCTGCTTGATAATCCCTTTAGAGGTTTCAAAAGGTTTGAGAGCTTAAAAGCTGAATGGTCGTGGGAAAGTGCCGCAAAGGAATATTTCGGCGGAGAGATACCCGAAGACCCCGAACGTATTGACACAAATACCTCTGACAGGATACACAGATATGCCGCCATGCCCATCGCAAGCTATTTATGCTGGCTGTTAAGGCGGGAAATGCTCAGCGAGATCTTCTATGACGGTGTGCCCGAAAATTTGGTGGCTGATATCAAGGCAGGTCACGGCGACCCGCTGGCGCTGTTTGAATGCTGTGACTGCACGCTCACAGAGGATATGCTTACCTCAAACGGCTATCGGTTCACCAACGATTATTTTTACAAGACAGGCTTTTGGTATAATGTTTGCTCGGACAGCTTTCAATTTGATTATTTTGACATCATCGGCGGCGGAAAGAACTATTATGTCAATGAATTTTCATGGGAAAAGCAGCTTGAACTTGAAGCTGTGATCGACAGCCGCCTGTCAGAATTTGTAATTTCTGACGAAGATGATGACAACTATTATGAATACCCTGAGGTGGGTGCTGCACATACGAAAATGTTCGGTGAGATGACTGTTTATGCGGATACAAATGTTGACCCCGCATATATCAAGCGCTGTATCGACCACATCGAGCAGCCGAGTGAAAAGCTGGAAAATGCGTTGTATGATTCTCTGAGCGAAAGGCTCTGTTACACTGAGGAAATACCTGCTGATCGTCAGGAAGTCTATAATTATTACAATGACCTCAGTATGTACATTTTACCACCGCAAGGCAGTGAGCCTGCTTATATCCTCGGCGGTGGTGAAGAGGTAGACCCTGAGCATGGCTGTGAGTTGGCGGTGCGCGGCGACTATGCGAGCGATGTATGTCCTGCACTTGATGTGGATCTTCCCTGGTCTGAGAGTTTTGAGTGGAAATACAGGGCGGCAGTCAGCGACAGGGAAAAGACCCGCAGGGTAAGTGCTGTACCCTCTGAATTTGGCGGCGGGAACGGTGCTGACAACTGGCTGAACATGCCTGAGGTGCTTGCCGATTTCAAGGAAATATGTGACAGGCGCATCATCTGTTTGATGAAACAGGGGAGTATGCTGAAATATTCCTTCTCACCTACATTTGATAACTCAGGCAGAGTTATAGGGATTGAGGTCAAAGCCGTAAAGGGAGATGATACTTATAGCTTCATTGACCATTTGTACTTATGATGATCGAATATGAAAAACAGAGCCCCGCAGGACTCTGTTTTTTTGCTTTTGGGGTTATGACCTGAGAGAATACACTTAACGCCATGATCTGTCATCGTTGCGATCATGTGTATCTTTACATTTCATGATATGACTTTCCCTTTAGCACACCAGCTGAAAATGCTGTAAACAAAAGGATAATTGAGCACCATACGCCAGCCACCTTAAGTTCTGTAAAACCGCCGTTTTTGTGGTGTGTCAGCGGGATAACCACGTTTCACGAAGAATGATCTCAGTAAAAATCGTTTATCCTGATTTCCGTGAAAATGCGTTATCCGCTCTTGACAAATCAGCTTAAAGGTTGTATAATTAATGTGTATGTAAATTTGAGTTTTAAGGAGAATTATGCTATGGCAGTTGTATTTCTGGAAAACCTGAAGTCTGAACTGGACGCTTGCAGACCCCTTATCAAGGAACTGCATGATGTATATGATATAGAAAATGCGGCAGAAAAGATAGAGGAATTGCACGAAAAAGCCGCTGAACCCGGCTTCTGGGACGACCCTGAGAAGTCACAGGTGGTATTGCAGCAGACAAGGAACCTCGAAGGCAAGGTCGAGCGCTATAACAAGTTTAATGGCGCGGCTGACGATATCGAGGTAATGATAGAGATGGCGGGCGAAGAGGACGAAGATACTCAGGCTGAACTTGTGGAAGAGATAAAGGCTGAACTTGACAAGCTGAAAGCCGACCTGGATGCGGCATCGCTGGAAACTCTGCTGACAGGGGAGTATGACCACAGCAACGCCATACTGAACTTCCATGCGGGCGCAGGCGGTACTGAGGCGCAGGACTGGACAGAGATGCTCATAAGAATGTATACCAAGTGGGCTGATTCTCACGGCTTCAATGCTAAGATAATGGATATCTTAGAGGGCGGCGATGCAGGTATCAAGAGTTGTTCTATGTTCATTGAGGGTGAGAATGCCTATGGCTATCTTAAGAGTGAGTCAGGTATTCACAGACTTGTGCGCATTTCGCCTTTTGACAGTTCGGGAAGCAGACATACTTCTTTCTCGGCAGTCGAGGTAATGCCCGAACTCGATGACAATATCGAAGTCGAGATAAGACCCGAAGATATCGAGATGGAAGTTTATCGTGCGAGCGGTGCGGGCGGTCAGCACATCAACAAGACTTCATCTGCGGTAAGACTGATACACAAGCCCACAGGCATAGTAACTGCCTGCCAGACCCAGCGTTCGCAGTTCCAGAACAAGGACTACGCTATGAAGATGCTGAAAGCAAAACTCATCGAGATAAAAGAGCGTGAGCATCTGGAAAAGATAGAGGACATCAAGGGCGTGCAGAAGGAGATAGCTTGGGGTTCTCAGATACGTTCCTACGTATTCATGCCCTACACTCTCGTTAAAGACCTGCGCACAGGCTATGAATACAACAATGTCAAAGCAGTCATGGACGGAGATCTTGACGGTTTCATAAACGCTTATCTCAAAGCGCTCTCACTGGGCAAGATAGAGAAAAACTAATAAAAAATCACAGCGTATGCAGTTTTATTGCATACGCTGTTTTTGATCTCTTATCGTATTGTTTTGCGTCTGGTCTTTTTCTCGGCAACAGGTGCTTCTTCCTCAGCCGCCTTGTCCTCAAAGAGCGCTTCGCCCTCAACAGTGGCTTCTTCGGGGTTCTGTTCGCCGCGCTGGTCGTAATACGGCTGTATTACATTCTTTCTGATAACAGGGTAGCAGTTGAAGCACGCCACAAAAGTCAGGAACGTGAAAGGCATTATCATCACCAGTGCAATTCCGACCGCAGGTGTCACCAGAAGCATCAGGTAACAGAAGATCACTACGAAAAGAGTCGCCAGCAGAGTGAATATCGTTGACTTCAGCCCGACACTCACAAGAAAAAGCGAATTGCGAAGTATCTGCATCATGGTGAGATTGGTCGAACACATCATCTGATAGATGTAGAAGTGCATCATAAGAAATACCAGCATGCACGCCAGTGTAATGACGTAAGGTACGTACATCGCGGTGTTGTTCTGCACCATTTGCTGGTACATCGGCACACCGATTATAAAGCTGATGACCACAACCGTGTCGATATAGCCCATTATAAGCCCCTGTTTGAAGTTCAGCTTGAACGCCCTGAAAAAGTCGTGCATCATAAATGTCGGGCGCTCCTGCGAGAAGTTTCGCACCACCCGCGTCATGGCGGCGGTGGCAGGTCCCATTATGCCCGAAACCGCCATAAGAGCCAGCCATTTCAGGTTCTCACCCGCCAGTATCACAGTGGCGAAAAGCGGTATCGTAAACAGAAAATAGAGCATGTTCAGCCCCATCAGCTGCCAGCAATGCCTGAAATAGATCTCCCAGAACTTGAAGAACGGACGCTTTTCGTGGGGCGTTTTCAGCACGCCGCGACCCGGTGTATTGTAATTTCCGAATAATGCCATTTTTAACTCCTTGAATTTTGCCTTTGTATGATCCTCTTAGGATATTCCCGCTTGTCAGACCAGTCTGCCGATGAACAGGTAACTGCAAATGGTATCAACACCCGCTGCAAGTGCAAGTATAGCTTCAATGACGAGCAGTTTTGCACCGTACAGCTTCACCGCTGCCGCAAGACCCTCTCCGCCCCTCGAAGAAAGCGTCACCCGCAGGTAAATGTTCGACAGGCAGAGTGCTTCACGCGCCGCAGCTACCAGCCCCAGCAGCGAAATGATCGCACCGGGAAGCAGCAGACC